>WNFM01073136.1_pt4 | contig 22513 bp, 23 predicted proteins | sample 5400271 | NCBI WGS metagenome assembly WNFM01 (sample SAMN13153352, study PRJNA577476) | soil metagenome | isolation source: 60 cm saprolite on Douglas fir-dominated hillslope | place: USA:California | collected 2013-09-17
CGCAGACGACGGCGACGTCGCCGACCAGGTCGAGCAGCGTCCCGACCCGGTCGGGGTCGGCGAGCGCCGGCTCGAGCCCGGCCGCCTCGATCGGCGCCAAACCCTCCTCGCGGCGACTGGTCCCCCGCACCGCCCAGCCCTCGGCCAGCAAGCGCTCCCCAAGGAGCCTGCCGCGGCAGCCGCAGCCGACGATCAGCGCCCGTGCCAACGGATCGGCTAGGCGGCCCGGCGCTCGGCGTAGCGCCGGCGCTGCTCATGCGTCGCCCCCGGCCCGGGCCGGCTGTGGATGTGACGCCAGTCCAGCTCGCCGCCGCACTCCGAGCAAGTGGGGACCATGTGGAAGGGCTTGCCGCAGTCGCTGTGGACGGTCTCCAGCGGCGGCCCTTCGGGACCGGCGGTGTAGCGGTCGCCCCAGCGCAGCATCGCCAGCAGCACCGGCTGCAGGTCACGGCCCTTCTCGGTCAGGCGGTATTCGAAGCGCTCTGGGTGCTCGCTGTAGCGGTGGCGCTCGGCGACGCCTTCCCCGACCAGCGTCACCAGGCGCTGGCTGAGCACGTTGCTCGCCACCCCCAGCGACTCCTGGATCTCGTCGAAGCGGCGACGGCCGAGGAAGAGGTCGCGCAGCACCAGCAGCGCCCACCGCTCGCCGAGGAAGGACAGCGGCCGGGCGACGGAGCAGTTCAAGTCGGCGAATGCCTCGATGGCCATACCAGGAAGTCTAGCCACTGGCTTTTCTTTTGCAAGTCAATCCTGCTAAGGTGGCTTGCGAATTGCAAGCTAGTTGGATCGGAGCGGGCATGGAGCAACGCTGGAAGGTTCTCCTGATCACCTCGGTCGGGCTGTTCATGGCCAGTCTCGACCTCTTCATCGTCAACATCGCCTTTCCCGCCCTGGCCAGGGACTTTCAGGGCACCTCGCTGCCGAGCCTCTCCTGGGTGCTGAACGCCTACGCGATCGTCTTCGCGGCGCTGCTCGTCCCGGCCGGGCGCATCGCCGACCGCGTCGGCCGCAAGCGCGTGTTCATCGCCGGCCTGCTCCTCTTCGCCTTTGCCTCCGCCCTCTGCGCCATCGCTCCCTCGATCGGGGTCCTGATCGGGGCCCGGGTTCTGCAGGCAGCCGGCGGGGCGATGATGCTCCCCACCACCCTTGGCCTGATCCTGCCCGCCTTCCCGCTCGAGCAGCGGGCCCTGGCGATCGGCGTCTGGTCCGCGGTCGGCGGCGTCGCCGCCGCCCTCGGCCCGCCGATCGGCGGCCTGCTGGTGCAGCTCAGCTGGCGCTGGATCTTCGTCGTCAACGTGCCGATCGGCATCGTCACCGCGATCGTCGCCGCCCGCGTCCTGCGGGAGGTCCGCGAGCCCGAGGACGGACGCCCCGACCTGCTCGGCGCCGTCGAGCTGGCGCTCGGGATCGGCCTGCTGACCCTGGGGATCGTCAAGGGCCCCGACTGGGGATGGGCCGACCCGCGGGCACTGGCCGCCTTCGCGGCCGCGCTGGCGCTGGTCGTCGCCTTCGTCGTCCGCTCCGCCCACCACCACGCGCCAGTGATCGAGCTGCCACTGCTGCGCGTCCGCTCCTTCGCCCTGGCGAACCTCGCGGCCTCGGTCTTCTTCGCCGGCTTCGGCGCGATGCTGCTCTCCGGCGTCCTGCTGCTGACCGAAGTCTGGGGCTACTCGGCGCTGAAGGCCGGCCTGGCGCTCTCGCCCGGGCCGCTGATGGCGGCGATCTTCGCGGTGCCCTCGGGCCGCCTCGGCGGCCGGATCGGGCAGCGGCCTGTCGCTGCCGCCGGCGGCCTCACCTTCGCCGCCAGCTTCGCCTTCATCCTCGCCACCGTCGGCCCCAGCCCCGAATACGCCAGCACCTTCCTGCCCGGGTTCGTGCTCGGCGGCGCCGGGGTCGGGATGGTGCTCGGCACCCTGCCGGCCGCCGCCACGGCGGCGCTGCCGCCGGCGCGCTTCGCCACCGGGACCGCCGTCTTCGGGATGGCGCGCCAGCTCGGCGCCGCGATCGGCGTCGCCGTCCTCGTCGCCCTGCTCAACGACACGACCGGCGGCGACCTGCTCGCCGGGCTGCGACGCGGCTGGTGGTTCTCGCTTGCCGCGGGCCTGGGCACGGCGGCCCTGGCGCTGGCCTTCGGCCGCGTCGGCGCCCCGGCCGCCCGTCCGATGCCCGATTTGGCCACCCAGCGGAGCACTGCTTGAGGCCGCGGCGCGCGGTTTCGACCTTCGCCCCGCTACCCCGCTATAGGGGTAAAAGTCGACAGCGTTCAGCGAGATGGGGCCCTACGACGCTTCGAACGGCCCGCGGCCGCGCAGGCGAAGCCGCTCGTCCTCGGCGACCTTCTCCTGCAACTCGGCCTCGGTCATCTCGGGAGCGCCGCGGCGGCGGCGCATCTCGTTCTGCGCCTCCATCATCTGGCGGATGTCGTCGATCTCGTTCTGGGCCTCGACCTCGGGCGAGCGCGTCGGCTTCCAGTCGACGAGGTCGGCAGAGCTGCCCGGGTAGAAGTGCCCGACGAGCACCAGCACGCCGATCATGAACGCGAGCACTGCCAGGGTCCCTAGGATGAACAGCATCAGTCCGCCATCTCAACAAGGATACGGTTCCCGCCCATGCCCGAGGCATATGTAGTCGACGCGATCCGGACCCCGATCGGGTCCTACCGCGGCGCCCTCTCCGGCGTCCGCCCGGACGACCTCGCCGCCCACACCATCCGGGCCGTGGTCGAGCGCACCTCGGTTGACCCGGAGCGGATCGCCGACGTATACCTCGGCGCCGCAAACCAGTCGGGCGAGGACAACCGCGACGTGGCGCGGATGGCGGCGCTGCTGGCCGGCCTGCCCGCAAGCGTCCCCGGGGCCACCGTCAACCGGCTTTGCGCCTCCGGCCTGGAGGCGGTCAACGCCGCCGCCCGCGCGGTGAAGCTCGGCGAGGGCGACTTCTACCTGGCCGGCGGGGTGGAGTCGATGAGCCGCGCTCCCTGGGTCGTCGAGAAGCCGGAGCGCGCCCTTCCCCGCGGGCCCCAGACGATGCACGACACGACCCTGGGCTGGCGCATGATCAACCCGCGGATGGCCGAGCTGGGCGTCTCGACCGAGTCGATGGGCGAGACGGGCGAGAACGTCGCCAAGCGGTACGGCGTCAGCCGCGAGGACCAGGACGCCTTCGCGCTGCGCAGCCACCGGCGCGCGGTCGCCGCCGCCGAGGCGGGGAAGCTGGCCGAGGAGATCGTCCCGATCGAGGCGCCGAAGGGCCGCGAGACCGTGGTCGTCGCCGCCGACGAGGGACCCCGTCCCGACGCCTCCGCCGAGAAGCTGGCGAAGCTGCGCCCGGTCTTCCGCGAGGGCGGCACCGTCACCGCCGGCAACGCCTCGACCCTCAACGACGGCGCCGCCTGCCTGCTGATCGCCTCCGAGGAGGGCGTCCGCCAGCTCGGCGCCGAGCCCCTGGCCCGGGTCGTCTCCTTCGGCGTCGCCGGCGTCGACCCCGCCTACATGGGCATCGGCCCGGTCGAGGCGGTGCCCCGCGCCCTCGCCGCCGCCAGCCTCTCGCTGGAGGAGATCGACCTGGTCGAGCTGAACGAGGCCTTCGCCTCCCAGGTCCTCGCCAGCGCCCGCGAGCTGGGAATCGACGAGGAGCGCCTCAACGTCAACGGCGGCGCCATCGCCCTCGGCCACCCCCTCGGCTGCTCCGGCGCCCGCCTCTCCACCACCCTCGTCCGCGAGCTCCGCCGCCGCGGCGGCAAGTTCGGCGTGGCCACCCTCTGCGTCGGCGTCGGCCAGGGCCTGGCCACCGTGTTCGAAGCCATTTGAGCTGGATCGCGTGCGAACGCGGAGACTTACCGGTCCTATAGGACCGGTAAGTCTTCAGGTAGCCTCGCCGATTCGATGACGGCGTCGTTCGAAGAGCTGGCCAGCGTTGACGGGAACGTGACCCCGACCGCCGAGGCAACGGTGCCGATGAAGGACGACGGCCTCTACCGGGGCGACGGGGCCTTCGAGGTGGTCCGCCTCTACGAGGGCAAGTCCTTTGCGCTGGTCGACCACCTCGACCGGCTCGGGCGCTCGGCGGCCGCGATCGAGCTGGAATTCGACCGCGCGGCGCTGGAGCGGGAGATCGAGGCCCTCTTGTCCGAGGCCGGCGACGTCGACGGGCAGCTGCGGCTGATCGTCACCCGCGGCGGCCGCCGAATCGCCGCCACCGAGCCAATCCCCAACCACGGCGAGACGCTGACGCTGGCGACCGTCACCTACAACCCAACCGTCATTTTGAATGGCGTCAAGTCGCTCTCCTACGCCGCCAACATGCAGGCCACCCGGCTGGCCAAGGGGCGCGGCGCCGAGGAGGCGGTGCTGGTGCGTCCCGACGGCACGGTGCTGGAGCCGCCGACCTCGGCGATCTTCTGGGTCTCCGCCGATGGAGAGCTGCGCACGCCGGCGCTCGACGACGGCGTGCTGGAGTCGATCACCCGCGACCGCCTGATCAAGGCGCTGGACGTCGCCGAGGGAAGCTGGCAGGTCGACGACCTGCGAGCCGCCGGCGAGGCCTTCCTCGCCTCGACCACGAGGGAGATCCAGGCCGTCTCCGCGATCGACGGCACCGAGTTGGCCGCCGCGCCAGGGCCGCGTACCCGCGAGGCGCAGCAGGCCTTCGCGGAGACCCTCGGACGAGAGCTTCGAGAGCTTTGACGACCACGAGAGAGACAGGGTGAGATGGACTTTCAGTTGAGCGACGAGCAGCGACTGATCTCAGAGGCAGCGCGCGAATTCGCCGATCGCGAGATCGCCCCCCGGGTTCGCGACAACGACCGCGCCGGCCGCTTCGACCGCGAGCTGGCGAGCAAACTGGGCGAGGTCGGCTACCTCGGCGCCCCGGTCGCCGAGGAGTACGGCGGCCGCGGCCTCGACTACATCGGCTACGGGCTGATCGTCGAGCAGGTCGGCCGCGCCGACTCCTCCGCCCGCACCGTGGTCTCCGTGCAGACCTCGCTCGTCGCCGGCTCGATCGAGCGCTGGGGCACGGAGGAGCAGAAGCAGAAGTGGCTCCCCCGCCTCTGCTCGGGCGAGGCGCTGGGCTGCTTCGGCCTGACCGAGCCCGACACCGGCTCCGATGCCGCCAACCTGCGCACCCGGGCGACCAAGACCGGCTCCGGCTGGTCGATCAGCGGCCAGAAGATGTGGATCTCGCTCGGCAACTTCTCCGAGGTGGCGCTGATCTTCGCCCAGACCGACCCCGAGAAGAAGCACCGCGGGCTCGCCTGCTTCCTCGTCCCCACCGCCAGCGACGGCTTCACCACCCAGGAGATACACGGCAAGCTAGGCCTGCGCTCCTCCGACACCGCCGAGCTCTCGCTCGACGCGGTCGAGGTCGGCGAGGACGCGATGCTGGGTGAGATCGGTGACGGCTTCAAAGTCGCGATGAGCGCCCTCGACAACGGCCGCTACAGCGTCGCCGCCGGCTGCGTCGGGATCTGCGACGGCTGCGTCGACGCCTCGGTCGCCTACGCCAAAGAGCGCAAGCAGTTCGGCGTCCCGCTGGCCCGCTTCCAGCTCGTGCAGGAGATGATCGCCGACATGATCCTCAAGCGCGACGCCAGCCGGATGCTGGTCTATCGCGCCGGCGTGCTCAAGGACGAAGGCGTGCCGAACACGACCGAGACCTCGGTCGCCAAGCTCTACGCGACCGAGTCCGCGGTCGAGTGCGCGAACCTGGCGATCCAGGTCCATGGCGGCGCCGGCTACGTCGACGACTACCCGGTCGAGCGCTACCTGCGCGACGCCCGCGTCACCACCCTCTACGAGGGCACCTCGCAGATCCAGAAGCTGATCATCGGCCGCGCCGCGACGGGGATCAACGCGATGATGCCCCTCCTCGAGGAGAGCTGAGGCCCTTGGCCGACATCGTCGAGACCTCGGTCGACGACCTCCACGTCGCCCTGCTCCGCCTCAACCGGCCGGAGGCGCGCAACGCCCTCTCGCCGGAGATGATGGAGCGGATCGCCTCCGAGCTGGAGCGGCTCGACCCCGACCCGGAGATCCGCTGCATCGTGATCGCCGGCTCCGAGGAGATCTTCGCCGCCGGCGCCGACATCCGGGCGATGGCCGAGCGCAGCCTGCCGGAGGCGCTCTACCACCCCTCGGCCGGCTTCTGGCGCCGGGTCGCCGCGGTGAAGACGCCGCTGGTCGCCGCCGTCTCCGGCTACGCGCTCGGCGGCGGCTGCGAGCTGGCGCTGGCCTGCGACATGATCGTCGCCGAGGAAGGCGCCCGCTTCGGCCAGCCGGAGATAACGCTGGGGATCATCCCCGGCGGCGGCGGCACCCAGCGCCTGGAGCGGGCGATCGGCAAGCAGCGGACGATGGAGTACGTGCTTACCGGCCGCCACTTCGACGCCGGCGTGGCGTACGCATGGGGACTGGTCAACAAAGTCGTGGAGAAGGGCAAGTGCCTCGACGAGGCGCTCGAGATGGCCCGCACGGTCGCCGCGAGGCCGCCGATCGCCACCCGCCTCGCCAAGCAGGCCGTCCTGGCCGCCGAGGAGTCCGGGCTGTCGGCCGGGCTCGAGGCCGAGCGGCGGATGTTCGAGCTGGCGATGGCGACCGAGGACCGGGTCGAGGGCATGCGGGCCTTCATCGAGAAGCGAGAGCCCGACTTCAAGGGCCGGTGACGGTCGCCCGCGTCGGCGTCCTCGGCGCCGGCACGATGGGCCGAGGCATCGCCCAGGTCGCGGCGCTGGGCGGCTTCGAGACCCGGCTATACGACGCCTTTCCCGAGGCGGCCGAGGGCGCGGCCGCCAAACTCCGCGAAGACCTGGCCAAAGGCGCATCCCGCGGGCGCTGGAGCGACGACGAAGCCGAGGCGGCCTCCAACCGCGTCGAGCCCGCACTCGAGATGAGCGAGCTGGCGGGCTGCGACCTGCTGGTCGAGGCGGCGCCGGAGGATCTGGAGCTGAAGCGCAAGCTCTTCGCCGACGTGGCGACGGTCTGCGGCCCGAAGGCGATCCTCGCCACCAACACCTCCTCGCTGCGAGTCTCCGAGATCGCCACAGGGGTGCCGAACCCCGAGCGAGTGGTGGGGATGCACTTCTTCAACCCACCGGTGCTGATGAAGCTGGTCGAGGTGGTGGCGGCCGTTGAGTCCTCCGAGGAGGCGCTCGCGGCAACCACGGAGGTCGCGCTGGCCATGCGGCGGACGCCAATCCGCGCCAAGGACACCCCCGGCTTCGTCGCCAACCGCCTCGCCCGCCCCTTTGCTTTGGAGTCGCTGCGGATGCTCGGCGACGGCGTCGCGGACGCCGAGAGGATCGACCGCATCGTCCGCCTCGGCGGCGGCTTTCGCATGGGCCCGTTCGAGCTGATCGACCTGATCGGCCTCGACGTCAACCTGACCATCGCCCGCTCCTTCTTCGCCCAGGGAGGCGAACCGGAGCGCTGGCGCCCGAACCCGATCCAGGAACGGCTGGTCGAGGAAGGCAAGCTCGGCCGCAAGAGCGGCCAGGGCTACTACGCTTACGGCGAGGGGATCGAGCGCGATGTCGACCCCGAGCTTGACATTCCTGCGCCGACCCTCGATTCCGGGAAGCTGGCCCTGATCGATCCCGCGGCGACCGAGATCCTCAGCCGCCTCTTCGCCCAAATCGCCAACGAGACCGCCTTCGCCCTCGAGGAGGGCACCGCCTCGCCCGAGGACATGGATACGGCGATGCGGCTGGGCCTGAACTGGCCGCTGGGTCCCTTCGGCCTGGCCGAGAAGATCGGCAGCCAGGGCGCCGTCGAGCTGCTGCGAGCTCTGGAGCGAGAGAGGGGCGCCGCCTATGCACAGGCGCCGCTGCTGCACCGGGCGGCCGAGCAGGGCGTTGAGCTGCGCGAGGTTCAGAGGTAGTCGACCGCGATCGCGGCGACCCTCAGAGCTTGCCGGCGTCGCCCGGGTGCGGCAGCTTCTCGCGGGTGCGGTGAGCCAGGGCGACCGCCATCGCGCCGTCGCCGACGGCGCCGCCGACCCGGCGCGGCGAGCCATGTCGGACGTCGCCGGCCGCGAACAGGCCGGGAATGCTGGTCTCCAACGCCAGCGGATCCCGATCGAGCGACCACTCGGCCGGCGGGGAGCCTTCGTGGATCAGGTCCGGGCCGGTGAGGACGAAGCCGGCGGGACCAATGCGGAGACCGGTGCCGGAGGCCCACTCCGTGCAGGGGGCGCCGCCGATGCAGACGAACATCGCCGTCGCCGCCACTCGCTCGCCCTCGCCATCTGGGCCACGAACCATCGCCGCCGCGAGCACCCCGTCCTCCTCGACCACGGAGTCGACCCTGGAGCCCAGCCTCACCTCTATCCCCGGGTGGGCCTCGATCCGCTCCACCAGGTAGGCCGACATCGACTTCGCCAGCGAATCGCCGCGAACCATCATCACGACTCGAGCGCCGGCATTGCCGAGGTGCATCGCCGCCTGGCCGGCGGAGTTGCCGGCGCCGACCACGATCACGTCCTCGCCGCCGCACTGCGCAGCCTCGCTGCGGCCGGCGCCGTAATAGACGCCGCGGTCAAGCAGGTCATTGACCCCCTCCGCCTCCAGTCGCCGCCAGGCCATCCCGGTGGCGACGATCATCAGCGGCGCCTCGATCTCATGGCCACCGTCCAGCTGCAGCGAGAAGCTGCCGCTCTCGAGCCGGGCCCGTTCGATCCCCCGCAGCAGCACGAGCTCGGCCCCAAACCCCTCCGCCTGCCGCCCGGCGAGGCGGGTCAGCTCGGCGCCGCCAATGCCTTCGGGGAAGCCGAAGAAGTTCTCGATCATCGAGGTCTGGGAGGCCTGGCCGCCAGGGACGTCGCTGTCGACGACGATCGTCTTCAGTCCGTCGGAGGCGGCATAGACCGCCGCCGCCAGGCCGGCGGGGCCTGCGCCGACGACGGCGATGTCGTAGGCGCGGCGCCGCGGTGCCGCCCGCCCCCACTCCTCCGCGACCGACTCGATCGTCGCCGCCGCGATCACCCGCTTGCCGTCGATCAGGACCGGCAGCTCCGCGTCGCTCGCGTGATGGGCCTCGAGGAGCTTCCTGGCCTCCGGGGTGCCGGCCTCAAACCATTCGAAGGGCTGGGCGGTGCGGGTGAGGAAGTCGCGGAGCCGGTGATCGTCGGCCCCCAGCCGGTGCCCGACCACCTGGACCGTCGGCCTGGGAGGGCTCATCAGGCGCGAAGCCGGAACATCAACTCATCCGGGTAGCACCAGCTCCAGTCCTCGCCCGGCTCGGCCGAGCGAATGATCGGATGGCCCGTCTCCCTGTTGTGGGCCGTCGCGTGTTTGCCGATCGAGTTGTCGCAGCAGCCGATGTGACCGCAGCTCTGGCACATTCGCAGGTGGACCCACCGCATCCCCTGGGCCAGGCACTCCTCGCAACCGAGGACCCCTTCCGGGAGATCGAGGAACTCAATCGAGTCGAGATGGGTGCATTCGGCCGCCGTGCCCTGAAGATACACCTGCGCGCGATCGACGACCGCTGCGTTTTACGTCCCTGGGATGGAAGGGGGAGCTTCGTCGTGGCGCCGGCCCTGTGAGGCGATCTAAGAGGTCGGGACGATCTCGACCGGCTCGCCGCCGGGCATCCAGTGGGCCTCGACGGGCGGCGGGCTGTCGCGCAGGTACCACTCGGCGTCGAGGGCGCCCATGCAGCCGCTGCCGGCGGCGGTGACCGCCTGGCGGTAGGTGTGGTCGACGACGTCGCCGGACGCGAGGACGCCGGCGAGGTTGGTGCGGGTCGAGCCCGGCTCGGTGACGACGTAGCCGTCCTCGTCGGTGTCGACCTGGCCGGCGACGATCTCGGATTTGGGGGTGTGCCCGATCGCGACGAAGGCGCCGCTGGTCTCGATCTCCTCCCGCTCGCCGGTCTCGGCGTTGCGGAGGCGGATCTTGACCAGCTTGCCGTCCTCGCCGGCGACGAACTCCTCCGCCACGAAGGGCGTCTTGAGCGTGATGTTCTCCTTCTCGCGGGCGCGGTCGAACATGATCTTGGAGGCTCGGAACTCGTCGCGGCGGTTGACGATCATCAGCTCGCTGGCGTACTTGGAGATGAAGATCGAGTCCTCCATCGCCGAGTCCCCGCCACCGACGACGATCACCTTCTGGCCTTTGAAGAAGGCACCGTCGCAGACGCCGCAGGTGGAGACGCCGCGGCCACCCAGCTCCATCTCGCCGGGGACGCCGAGCCTTTTCGGCTCCGCCCCCATCGCCAGGATCACGGTCTTGGCGCGGTGCTCCTCCTCGCCGAGGAAGACCTTCTGCACGCCGCCGTCGGAGAGCTCGACGCGGTCGACGTCGTCGGTGACGAAACGGGTCCCGAAGCGCTCGGCCTGGGCGCGAAACTGGCTCATCATCTCCGGGCCCATGATCCCGTCGGGATAGCCCGGGTAGTTCTCGACGTCGGTCGTGTTCTGCAGCTGCCCGCCCCAGTGGAACCCCTCGAAGACGAGCGGCTCGAGGTTTGCGCGCGCCGTGTAGAGCGCCGCCGTGTAGCCGGCGGGCCCGCCGCCGATGATGATTACGTTCTCGACCTTCTTCGAATCAGCCATTTTCGCCGCCTAGGAGTCTATTACTTTACTTTTTATAGTACCGCTCCGAACCGCCGGCAGCAAACCCGCCGACCGCCGGTTCGGGGTCCGATTCAACGCTGCCGCCGCGCTCGACCGGCAGCCCCTCGACTTCCCAGCGCTGGACCGTCTTGCGGAGCTGGAAGAACGCGATTATGCCCGGTGGGATCGGCATCCAGAAGGCGATCAGGCGGAAGACCAGAATCGCCGGAAAGACCGTGTCCTCAGGCAACCCGAAGAGGACGAAGGCGCCGATCATGCCCGCGTCGACCGCCCCCACGCCGGCCGGAGCCAGCGGGAAGAGGTTGGCGACCATGCCGAGGAAGAACCCCTGGACCACGACCGCGAGCGGCACGTGGACACCGAAGGCGTGGAAGGACGCCCACAACACCCCGATGCTCGCCGCCCAGAAGCCGGCGGCGCCGAGCACCGCCAGCCCCCCGCGCGAGGGATGGGCGAAGAGGCCGAGCGCGAAGCGAAATCCCTCCCCCACCGTCGCCGGCACTTTGGCGGCGATCTTGAGGAAGGCCCTGGCGCGCTCGCCGTGGGCGAAGGGGGCCAGCCTGCGCTCGAGGTCGGCCGGGATCAGGGCGATCAGGACGCCCAGCACCAGCAGCAGCCCGGCGACGGCCGCGGGGATGATCGTCAGCTCAACCGAGCCCTTGCCGTGCAGAACGCCGGTCCGAAGCAGGATTCCGAAGAGGATCAGGGCCAGCGGGTAGAAGGCGTAGTGGAGGGTGATGAAGGCAACCATCCGCCGCGCCACGTCACGGCGCCGCATCCCCGCCTTGCGCAACGCCCAGTAGGTGAGGGCAATGCCGCCCGCGCCGCCGGCAGCGAACAGCAGCGTCGCCGCCACCCCCGCCATGTTGATCTCGTACGTCTCCCGCCAGCGCAGGCGCAGCGCGTCGCCTCCGACCACCGCCTTGAAGAGCGCGACGTAGGTCGCGTAGGCGACGACGTTGAAGCCGATTGCGACGGCGATCCAGATCGGCTGGGCTTCGTCCAGCTTGCCGAGGGCGTCACCGAGGCCGACCAGCTTCGGGAACAGGAAGTAGATGGTGACCAGCAGCGCCAGGACGAGCACCACCGTCTGCGCCACGCGCCGCGGGGTAACGAGCGGCATCTCGACGGTCCCATCACCGCTCGCCGAGTTTTCGGGAGACACCCCCGGGACGCTACCCGCTCGCGAGGCGCTCCAAGCGCTGCAGGGCCTTGTTGACGCCGCCTACAAGCGGCTCGGCGAGTGGCTCGCCACGCCTGACGACGGTGACGAGCAGAGCACCGGCGAGAAGATCGGTGACGTAGTGCTCGCCGAGATATACGAGGGCGAAGCCGAGCGCCCCCGCGTAGCCCCAGCCGATCGTGCCCTCGACCTTGCCGGCTTCGGCCAGGGAGAGCGCGGCGACCAGCGACGTGGCGAAGTGCAGCGACGGCATCGCCGCCCAGGGATTGCCGCCGAGCGCGTCGTACATCTTCGGCCAGGCCGAGCCCCAGGTCTCCTCGCCGACCTCGACCATGATTCGCCGCACCCCTTCGCCGGTCAGGCCCTGCTCGGAGGCCCACCACGGGGGCGCCGTCGGCAGCGCGAAGTAGACCGCGCAGCCGATGTCGAAGACGGCGGCCATCTGGCGAGCGGCGCGCGGGAAGCGCTCGTTGTTGCGGACGAGGATCAGGGCAAGCGCCAGGTAGGGCTCGAAGAACCAGATCCAGTGGGTCCAGGTGAGGAAGCGGTCGATGACGCCGACCCGCGGCAGCCGCGCGAGAGCGCGCTGGAGGCGGGTGTTCGGCAGCTTGCCGGCGCCGATGGCGCGGTCAACCGCGATCGGATAGTGGGCTCTCAGCCGAGCGCGCAGCCCCTCCGGGTCGTCGTAGGGGATCTCGTGGACCATGATGAAGGCCCACATCTGCATCGCGTAAAGGGCGACGTCGCGCTTCTTGGAGCGCGGGTAGAGGACGGCGAGGGCGAGTGGCCCGCCGGCGCAGGCGGCGATGGTCACCGGCGCCGGTATCCGCAGCCGGCGGCGCAGCAGCGGGACGGCGATCGCGGCGCCGAGGGCGCCCACCGCCCCTGCCCGCACCGCAAGGCGAAGCGCGGGTGATGGCCGGGAGCGCCTCTTCATAGGGTCGGCGAGTATAGGTAGGCGCCCGGGAGCGGGAGCAACGGCGCGCCGCCTCGGCAACCTTCTACGTGATTAGAATGGCCGCGCTTTGGCGCCGCACTCCCCTGGCACTGATCAGATCGACACCCTGCTTTGGATCGGCTTCGCCGCCGCGGCGATCGTCATCGTCGCGATCAACGCCGGGCTGATCTACGCGGTGCGCAGATTCCGCGCCGAGCGGGGCGCCGAGCCACGCCAGCTCAGCGGCGGCCGCCGGGCCCAGTTCCGGGTCGGCGCCGTGCTCACCGTCTTCGCCGCGGCGATCTTCGTCCTCAGCCTCATCTTCACCGACAGGGCGCGTGAAACGCCCACCACCGGGCCCGCCGGGCTGGTTGCCGCCAAGACCGGGCCGCTGACGATCGAAGCGACCGGCCAGCAGTGGCTGTGGCGCTACGACTATCCCAACGGGGCCTTCTCCTACTACAAGCTGGTCGTCCCGGTCGACACCGCGGTCGAGCTCGAACTCGTCTCCACCGACGTCGTCCACACCTGGGACGTCCCCGACCTGGCCGGCAAGCGCGACGCCGTCCCAGGGAAGGTCAACATGGTCGTCTTCCGCGCCGACGAAGAAGGCGAATACGAAGGTCAGGCCGCGACGCTCTCCGGCCAGGCCTACGCGGCGATGCGGACCAAGGTCGACGTCGTCTCGCCGCAGGCCTACGAAGAATTCGTCAAGCGGCAGAAGGCCGAGATCGAAGCCGCCCAGGATCGCGTCGTCGGCCTGATCGAAAACGGGGAAGTGCCATGAACGAGGTGCCGCGCCCCGAGTTGGTCGTCGACGGCTTCCCGGCGAAGAGGCGGCCGCGCTGGATCGAGCTGGCGACCAGCGCCGACCACAAGGACATCGGCCGCGTCCTGATCGGCGGCTCGCTCGGCTTCCTCTTCATCGCCCTGGTCGAGATGCTGCTGATGCGGCTGCAGCTCGCCGTGCCCGAAAACACCTTCCTCTCCCCGGTGACCTTCAACCGGATGCTCTCCGACTACGGCGCCACGGCGGTCTTCCTCTTTGCGATCCCGCTCGCGCTCGGCTTCTTCTACTACGTGGCGCCGCTGCAGATCGGCGCTCGTGGCACCGCCCTGCCGCGGCTCGGCCAGATCGGCGTCGCGCTCTACGCGGCCGGCGCCACCGTGCTTTACGCCGGCTTCCTCTTCACCCCCTCCGAGGCCGGCGTCAACCCGCTGGCGCCGCTCAGCGAGCTCGCCTTCCTCTCCAACAACGGCGTCGACGCCTGGGCCACGGCGACCGGCCTCTCGACCCTCGGCTTCGTCTTCCTCGCGATCGACCTGCTGACGACGCTGCGCAAGATGCGGGCGCCGGGGATGGTCTGGCGTCGCTTGCCGGTCTTCTCCTGGGCCGCGGCCGTCTGCTGCTGGCTGATGCTGACGATCGGCCCGGTGCTGCTGGCGACGCTGACGATGCTGATGATCGACCGCAATTACGGCGGCGTCTTCTTCGCCGACGGCTCCGGAGGCGCGCCGCTGCTGTGGCAGCACCTGAGCTGGATCTTCTTCTCCGGCGCCTACATGCTGATCTTGATCTTCGCCTTCGGCGCGATCGCCGAAATCGTCGCCGCCTTCTCCGGCAAGCCGCTCTTCAATCGCGGGGTGACGATGGGCTCGCTGGCCGCGGTCGCCGTGCTCGGCACGCTCGCCTGGATGCAGAACATGATGACCGCGCCGATCGGAATCGGCTGGATGTACTTCGCGATGCTGATGTCGCTGGCGCTGATCGTCCCGATCGGCCTGATCATCTTCAACCTGATCTCGACGATGATCGGCGGGGCGCTGCGGATGCGGGCGCCGCTGCTGTTCGCGGTCGGCGCGATCTCCGCTATCTCGATCGGCCTCGGGGCCGAGATCGAGCAATCGATGGTCGCCGCCGCCTGGCAGCTCAAGAACACCACCGACGCCACCGCGGCCACCCATTTCGCCCTGGTCGGCGGCGCCGTCTTCGGCGGCTTCGCGGCCCTCCACTACTGGTTCCCGAAGATGACCGGCCGCACGATGGGCGAGAGCCTCGCCCGCATCTCCTTCTGGACGATGGCGATCGGGATCGTCCTCGCCTTCGTGCCGCTCTTCTTCGCCGGCGCCGAGCAGGGTGAGGTGATCGACGCCTACAAGTTCTTCGAAGGCAGCGGCGTCGACGCCTACAACCTGATCGCCTCGATCGGCACCCTGGTCCTCGCCGCCGGGATCGTGATGACCCTCGCCAACGCGATTCTCAGCCGCGTCAACGGGCCCGAGGCCGGCCACGACCCGTGGAGCGGCGAGTCGCTCGAGTGGTTCGCGCTCGCGCCGCCGGAGCCGCACAACTTCGACGTGCTGCCCGACGTCCGCAGCGCCCGGCCGATGCGCGACATCCGCGACGCGATCGCCCACCGCACCAGCCGCGCCGAGCGGCCGGCCCGCGAGTCCCAGCCGGTAGCCTGACCGGCATGAGCGCGGAGCGAGCAGCCGTGCATATCTGGTTCTTCGGGCAGCGAGCGAAGCGCGAATCTGTCTAATGGCCGGCGCTGGCGTGCAGACCGCGCCCACCCCGACGGCTGCTGCCTCCGTCCCGCGTTCCATCGCGATGACGGCGATCCGCGACTACCTGACCCTGACCAAGCCGAAGGTGCAGTCGCTGCTGCTGTTCACGACGGTGACGACGATGTACGTCGCCGGCGGCCCCTCGATCGGCCTCGTCTTCCTCACCTGCCTCGGCGGCGCCCTGTCGGCCGGCGGCGCCGGAGCGATAAACCATGCCGTCGACCGCGACATCGACCGAATGATGGCCCGCACCGCCGATCGGCCGGTCGCCTCCGGCAGGGTCTCGGCCGGCGCCGCGATCGCCTTCGGGACGCTGCTCGGCTGCGCCTCGTTCGCGCTGCTGGCGCTCACCGTCAACCCGCTGGCGGCGGCGCTCTCGCTCTCCGGCCTGCTCGGCTACGTCTTCGTCTACACGCTCTGGCTGAAGCGCTCGACGCCGCAGAACATCGTCATCGGCGGTGCCGCGGGCGCGGTGCCGCCCCTGGTCGCCTGGGCGGCGGTGACGGGCGGGCTCAGCGGCATCGCGTTCTACCTCTTCGCGATCGTCTTCTTCTGGACGCCGCCGCACTTCTGGGCACTCTCGCTGCTGATGAAGGACGAGTACGCGAAGGCCGGCATCCCGATGCTGCCGGTGGTGCGGGGCGAGGACGAGACCCGTCGCCAGATCCTCCTCTACACCGTCCTGCTCTACGCGGTCACGCAGCTGCCCTTCTGCGCCGGGGGCCTCGGCGTCGCCTACCTGGTGCCCTCGATGGCGCTCGGCGCCGGCTTCATCTACTGCTCGGCGAAGCTGCTGCGCAGGGCGGACCGCCGCTGGGCGCTGCGCACCTATCTCTTCTCGCTCGCCTACCTGGCGCTCCTGTTCCTGGCAATGGCGATCGACGCACAGCTCTAGCCGCCTGGGCCGGCGTCCCTGATAGAAATCCACAGACCGTGGACCGAGAGACCGCAAGGAAGAACATGAGCGCCGGGCTGGTTGCCGGCGGCTTCGCGGCGGCGATCTTCGCCCTCTGCTTCGTCGTCGCCCTCCTCTACATCGCCCAATGAGCGCGGAATGAGCCAGCACCGACACGTCCCAGAGCCAGGCGAGATGGTCTACATGCCGAAGCCCTCCTGGGCGCCGGCCTTCTTCGCCCTCGGCGCGGTTGGCCTTGTATGCGGCATCTACGCGGCCGGCTTCATCTTTCCGCCCCTTGCCTACGCGATCGTCGGCGCCGTCCTCCTCCTCGCCGCCCTCCGCAGCCTCGTCCGCGGCGCCGTCCGTGACTACTTCCACCTGCCACGCAAGCAGAAGATCCGCGGCGCGGCGCTGCCGGTCGCAACGATCACCGCTCCTAAGCGCTAACGGACCGGCATAGGACGGAGAGACGGCGGTCCCCCCCACGCGCCCCGTCCCTCGACTGGGCGAATGTTGCCCCGAAGGGCGCGCGACTCAATTGCCCAGAGAGCTGCCGCGCTCCCTCTACTCAGCCCGGCGTCATGCCCGACGTCGCGCCGTCCGACGTCCAGACGCGAACGATGTCGCGCATCGAGAGCACGCCGACCGCGTCTCCGTGCTCGAAGACGACCAGGTGGCGGACGCCACGCCGCGACATCTCGGCGGCGGCGCGCTCGAGGCTCCAATCCGGCGCGGCGGCGATCACGCTCTCGCTCATGTGGTCGCCGACCAGCTCGACGTCCGGGTCCTCGCCGCGGCCGACCGAGATCAGCAGATCGCGCTCGGTGACGATCCCGGGGGTCGGCGACTCGGCGTCGCTGACGAGAGCCGCACCGGTCCCCTTCTCGACCATCTTCGCGGCGGCCTCGCGCAGCGTGTGCGAGGGGCCGACGGTCAGCGACACCTCCGACATCCCGTCTCTCACCTGCATCTGCGTCCTCCTCTCGAGAGCCTCAGGAGATAGTGCGAATCGCCGCAAGACTACTCCCAATCGCGACGCCCGACAGGACGCTTTCACGGGGCCTCGACATATAGACTCCGGCCCGCCGCCAGCCGTATGCACAGCCCCTCGCAACTCATCCGCCCGCTGCTCGCCCTTGCCGCCCTTGCAGGCGTCGTCATGGCCGCGTCCGGCTGCGGGACGACCAGCGCCGACGTGGCCCGCGGCCGCGTCCTCTTCGTGCAGAAATGCGGCGTCTGCCACACCCTCGCCCAGGCTGGGACCACGGCCCAGGTCGGCCCCAACCTCGACGACGCCTTCGCCGCCGCCCGCGAAGTCGGCGAGAACAGCGCCACGATCGAAGGGATCGTCAAGGCCCAGGTCGAGTCCCCGCGGCCCGAAAACGGCGACCCGGCGGTGTCGATGCCGCGCGACGTCGTCACCGGCCAGGACCTCGACGACGTCGCCGCCTACGTCGGCCAGTACGCCGGCGTGCCCGGCGCGGCGCCGCCGAAGGTGCCGGGCGGCCCCGGCGCCCAGGTCTTCGCCAACAACGGCTGCGGCGGCTGCCACACGCTTGCCGCGGCGCACTCGGGTGGCGTCACCGGCCCCAACCTGGACGAAGTCCTGCCCGGCCAGAGCGCGGCGATGGTCAAGGAATCGATCGTCGACCCCAACGCCCACATCGCCAAGGGCTACCCGGCCAACGTGATGCCGCAGAGCTTCGCCCAGACGATCTCGCCGAAGGAAATCGAACAGCTCGTCCAGTACCTGATCGAAAACACGTCCGGCGGCAAGGGCAAGAGCGCCGCCAAGTCCGGCGGCTCGAAGTCCAAGGGCGGCTGAGCCCCCGGCGCGGCCGGCCGGCCGCTGCGATCATTCCCCGACGATGCGGCAACGCCTCAGAGACCGCCTCGAGATCTCCCCGCAGCGCTACGCCCAGGTCACCGCCGTAGCCCTCGGCGCCCTTGCCCTGATCGTCCTCACCGGCGCCGGCGTGCGGCTGACGGGGTCGGGGCTGGGCTGCCCGGATTGGCCCAAGTGCTACGGGGGGACGACCCCGCCGCTCGAATCCCACGCGATCATCGAGTACGGCAACCGGCTGCTGACCGGGTTCGTCGGCCTCGCGGTGATCGCCGCCAGCGTCCTCGCCTTCTTCCGAAAGCCCTACCGCTGGCACCTGGCGCTGTTCGGTGCCCTGCTGCCGCTGGGGGTGATCGGCCAGGCGATCCTCGGCGCCCTGGTCGTCAAGTACCACCTCGCCCCGGGCCTGGTGATGTCCCACTTCATCCTCTCGATGATGCTGCTCGACGCGGCCTTCGCGCTGGCCTGGTGCTCGCGCTACGAGCCCTGGGAGCGGCGGCGCTCGAGCGACCGTCTCGGCGTCTGGTCGGTGCGGGCGCTGATCCCGCTGGGGCAGCTGACGATCCTGGCGGGGACGATCGCCACCGCCTCCGGCCCTCACGCCGGCGCCCACGCCGGCCAGCTCGTCCACCGCTTCACCTTCGAGGGCAGCAAGACGCTGGAATGGATGGTCCAGCGCCACGCCGCGATCGCCACCGTCTACGGCCTCGCCGCGATCGCGGTCTGGTTCGTACTGCGCCGCCCGGGAGGCGACAGGCGGGCCGTCAAGCCCCTCACCGTGGTGCTGGGCCTGCTGGCCCTACAGGGGGCCGTAGGCGGCCTCCAGTGGGCGCTGAAGCTGCCCACGGAGATCGTCTGGGCCCACGTGGCGATCGCGACCGGCAACTGGCTGGCGATGCTGTGGACGGTCGCGGCGGCGGGACGGCTGGGGCCGCGGCGCGAGCCCGCTCCCGCCGGCGCCAGGCACAGCGAGGGCGCGGCCTCGACCGCCGGCGCCTGTGGGGCAGCGGCACCCCAGGCGCGTCCCTAGACTCGGGCGCCTGCTCAGCCACGATGCTCCCGTTCGCCCTCTCGATCAGCGTCCTCAGCCTCGTGCAGGCGGCGCTGGTCGCGGCGCCCCGGATCGCCTCCACCCCCCTGCTGGCCGGCCTCCGCAACCGCTGGTGGGCACTCGTGCTGCCGCTGTCGATCGCGGTCGTGATCTCGGTGATCGCCCTCGACGCGGCCTTCGCGCACTTCCTCACCTACCTGGCCCTGGTCGCCGTCCCGCCCCTTGCGGCGCTGGCGCTGGCCGCGATCGTCCGCGGCGGCAGCCGACCGCCGCTCGCCCTGCTGGCCATCCCTCTCTTCGCCCTCGCCTGGGCGGCGCGCGGCTCGCTGAGCGGCCAGGCCGCCGCCCTGGCGCTATCCGCTCTCGCCTGCGTCAGCCTCGGCTGGCTGCTCGCCTGCGTCGTCCCCGGCCGCTGGCTGAAGCTGGGGATCTACGCGATGGCGGCGATCGACGCCTGGCTCGTCGCCTCCGACCTCCTGCAAGGTCCCAACGCGGTCCTCAACGCGGTCTCGCCCGGCAGCCTGCCACGCCTCCAGTTCGTCTCCTTCGGCTCGGCCGTGATGGGCTTCGGCGACCTCTTCGTCGCCGCCACCCTCGGCGCCCTGCTGACCCGGGACCGGCACCTGCAGCTGACCGGCGCGGCACTCGCGGCCGCCATCGGCCTCGCCTTCGACCTCCTCTTCTTCGCCGTCGACGAGCTTCCCGCCACCGTCCCGATCGCCCTCACCCTCGCCGCCCTCGAGATTTCCGGCCGACGGCAAGTCGGAGCTGCGTGACGATCAGCCCAGCCAACGTCGCATAGAGCCCGACCATGGCCACGATCATCGCGCTGGCGAACTGGAGCCCGGCGGAAGCCGGCGCGTGTAATGAGTTGTCTGCGAGACGAAAAGACTTCGTCTCAACTCTCGCGCCGCTTGCGCGCAATCCAGCGGTACCCATGCCACGCGGCCGCACAGACCAGCACCAACCCCCAGATCGCCCCCACCAACGGTCGCGTCAGCAGCGTCAGCGCAATCACCGAGGCGGCCGCGATCCCCACGATCACGACCCACCGAAAGACCGCCTCCTCGGAGACCTTCAGAGGATGTACACCGTCGTGTAGACGATCAGCCACATCACGTCGACGAAGTGCCAGTAGATGCCAGGCACCTCGACGCCGAGGTGGTCCTTCGCCTCGGGGCCGAAATGGCCGCGGAAGGCACGGATCATCGCGAAGCTGAGCAGCATCAGGCCGACGAAGACGTGGGCGCCGTGCAGGCCGGTGAGGCCGTAGAAGATCGAGCCGAAGGCGAGGTCGCGGGCGCTGAAGCCGAGGTGGACGTACTCGTTGATCTGGATGAAGAGGAAGGTGGCGCCAAGCAGCCAGGTGAGGACGAGGCCGAGCTTCAGCCCTTTGCGATTGCCGCGGCGGATCGACTCCAGGGCGTAGTGGATCGTGAAGCTGGAGGAGACGAGGATCGCCGTGTTGACGCCGGCGACCGCGACCGGCAGTTCATAGGGATGCGGCGGCCAGGCGGGGGGGTGAACGACGACGCGGAGGAAGAAATAGGACGCAAAGAAGGCGCCGAACAGCATCACCTCGGAGACGATGAAGAGCAGGATCCCAAGGGTCTGTTTGTCGATCCGCGAGCTTTCGTTGGCCTCGGGCGGGCCGTGGTGCTCCTCCGCGTGTCCGTGCCCGACGGCGACGGTTGCGCTCTCCATCAGGCCTCCTCTCCTTCAGCCACGGCGGCGGCGACGGCCGTGGCCGGCCGGCCCACCTCGATGTGCTCGACCTGCTTCTCGGTGATCTCGCGCACCCGCCCGATCAGATCCTCCTCGAGCCAGCGCGAGCTCTCGCCGGTGAAGGTCGAGATCAGGATCTCGTCGATCCGGTAGTGCTCGATCGCGTTCTTCACGGCCTGGAAGGGGTCGGGGCTCATCGGCTGGCCGGTCGCGTCGACGTCGGCCCGGTAGAGCTCGGCCAGCGTCGAGGCGAGGTCGCCGACGACCTCCGCCTCGCTGACGTCGTCGGCGCGCGGGCAGATGATCGTGTAACGGTGGGGGCGGTCGGCGGCGCGTTCCTTCAGCCGGTCGACGAGGTCGGGGGCCGCCACCGTCTTGGTGGCGACTACGAGAGTGTGGATCACGTCCCAGCGGATGGCGTCGTCTTCGATCCGCACCGGGATGTGGGTGACCATCGTGTCCGGCTCGAAGCGCGCCCGCGCCCACTCGACCAGGTCTTTGCGGGTGAAGCCGAAGCGGGTGTCGTAGAGGCAGGAGAGCAGCGCCTCGCCGGGCTCGTGGGCGCGGACGGCGTCGTCGAGCGCCAGGAAGGGCTCCGGGTCCATCACCTCGCCGACCGAGTCGATGCCGAACTCGGCGAGCAGCTCGCCGGGATCGACCAGCTGGCCCACCGCCGGCTGGTTCTGCGGCGCCGCGACGACCACGCCCGAGACCTTCTCCTGGCGCTCGCGCACGGCCTGCAGCAGCTTGCGGCCGCCGGCGACCTCGTTGAGGAAGACGAGCAGCGGCCGGCGCTCGTTCGCGGCGCTCACGTCGTGCCCACCACGCTCGGCTCGCCGGCGGGCACCTCGGCGCCTTCTCCGGCCATGATCGCGTGCCTGGCGCCGGGGACGCCGTACTCGTAGGGGCCCCCCACCACACGCGGGATCTCGTCGAAGTTGAAGATCGGCGGCGGCGAGGAGACCTGCCACTCGATCGAGTTGGCGCGCCAGGGGTTGGCGGCGGCGCGCGGGCCGAAGCGCCAGCTGACGATCATGTTGTAGAGGAAGACGAGCTGGACGGCACCGAGCATGAAGGCGAAGCAGCTGATCAGCAGGTTCCAGTTGCCGAACTGGGAGGCGTAGTCGGCGACGCGGCGGGGCATCCCGTCCATCCCGATCCAGTGCATCGGGATGAAGGTGCCCCAGGTGCCGATCAGGGTGCCCCAGAAGTGGACCCGGCCCAGTTTCTCGTCGTACATGCGCCCGGTCATCTTCGGGAACCAGTGGTAGATCCCGGCGAAGATCGTGAACACGGAGCCGCCGAAGAGGACGAAGTGGATGTGGGCGACGATGAAGTAGGTGTCGGAGACGTGGATGTCGATCGGCACCATGCCCAGCATGACGCCGCTGATGCCGCCGATCGTGAAGGTGACGATGAAGGCGAGCGCGAACAGCATCGCCGTCGAATAGGTGTGGATCTTGCCGAAGTAGAGAGTGCCCAGCCAGGAGAAGATCTTGATCCCGGTCGGCACCGCGATCAGCAGCGTGGTGATCATCATCGGCACCCGCAGCCAGCTGAACATGCCGGCGACGAACATGTGGTGGGCCCAGACCGAGTAGCTGAGCACGACGATCCCGATCAGCGCCAGCGCCATCAGACGGTAGCCGAAGATCGGCTTGCGGGCATGGGTCGAGATGACCTCGCTGATGATCCCGAAGCCGGGCAGCATCATGATGTAGACGGCAGGGTGCGAG
>WNFM01355591.1_pt1 | contig 22493 bp, 18 predicted proteins | sample 5400271 | NCBI WGS metagenome assembly WNFM01 (sample SAMN13153352, study PRJNA577476) | soil metagenome | isolation source: 60 cm saprolite on Douglas fir-dominated hillslope | place: USA:California | collected 2013-09-17
CGGCTGGTCAAGGCGTTCGGCACGCTGTCGGCCCCCTCACTGTCCGCGGCCGCGCGGCGGGACCCAGAGCGTGCGGTGCAGTTCTACGCCGCGGACGACGACGCCGCGGGCGACCTGGTCGCTGACCTGATCCGCGCCGACGGGTTCGAACCGGTCCGCGTGGGCGGCCTGGACCAGTCCATTCGTATTGAGATGTTCGGCGACCTGCACGAATACGGCGCCCTGGGCCGGGTTGTGACCAAATCGGAGGCGCTGAAGGCGATCTGACCTGGTCAGCCCTGGCTCGTGGCCCGCCAGTTCGCACCACAACGCAAATCGCCAGAATCAGGTGACAGCCGGAGGAGAAACCATGATGGAGACCGAGTTCCGGCTGACCGTGAATGGCGCGGAGCGCCGCGTGACCTGCGAGCCGGAGACGCCGTTGCTCGACGTGCTCCGCCATGACCTGGGCTTGGCTGGGCCGAAGTTCGGCTGCGGGATGGGGCTGTGCGGGGCGTGTTTCGTGCTCATGGGGAATCGCGCCCGCTCGTCCTGCGACCTGCCCGTGTCTGCCGTGGACGGCCCGGTCATCACCGTGGAGGGGCTATTGGACGGCGGCCGGCTCCATCCGGTCCAGCAGGCGTTCATCGACGAGCAGGCCGCGCAGTGCGGTTACTGCATCTCTGGCATGGTGATGGCTGCGGTCGGCTTGCTGCGCGAATGTCTCCGGGAGGTGTGGGAGGCTCTGGACGGCAATCTGTGCCGCTGCGGGACACATGGCAGGATCGTCCGCGCAGTGCTGAAGGCAGCCGGCGAACCCCCGATGGGCAGACGGTGGTACCGCACCTGCCCGCCGAGCCATTTCCCGACCCCCCTGCCGGGCCACTTCCCGCCGGTCAGCCACCCGCCGAGGTTGCTGCCGCGGGCGCCTCAGCCGGAGAGGGCCCGGTACTCGCACCGCCGTCCGCTTCACCGGGTCCGTTTTCCGTCGGGCCTGCCGTGCCGTCCGGCATCTCCCCGCTCCCGGCCGACCTCGCGGCCAACCCGGTACTGGCCCGGTGGCTTGACTTCAGCCGGGACGGGGAGGTCACGATCCGGATCGGGAAGGTGGAGTACGGCCAGGGCATCTGGACCGCGCTGGCGCAGGTGGCCGCGGAGGAACTGCAGGTCGCCCTGGCCCGGGTGCGGGTAGCGCCGGTGTCCACCAGCACCAGCCCGGATGAGGGCGTCACGGCGGGCAGCCTCTCGGCGCTCCGGCAGGCGTGCGCGCTGGGTCGTGCCCTGCTGCTGGACGCCGCCGCGACTAGGCTCGGGGTCACCGAGGTTGCACTGAACGTGGCCGATGGGCAGATCCGGACCGCTGATGGTCCGACCGGGTTGAGCTACTGGACGCTGGCGCAACCAGGAATGCTTGACCGGCACGCCGAGGTGCCGGTGCCGTCCCGGCCGCCCGGTGAGTGGTCCGTCGCCGGGCGCAGCGCCGCACGTCTGGACATCCCCGACAAGGTGACCGGGCGCCCGCGGTTTCTCCACGATCTCGTCCTGCCGGGCATGGCCTACGGCCGGGTGGTACGGCCGCCGACGCGAGTCGCCGGCCTGGCCGAACTCGCTGACCCGGACCTCGGCAGCGAGACCGTACTGGTGCGGGACGGCTCGTTCCTCGGCGTGGTGGCCGAGACCGACAGGGCCGCGCGGCGGGCCGCCGGGCGGGTCGCCCGGGCGGCGCGGTGGCGGACCAGCCCGTCGCTGCCCGATCCCTGCGACCTGCGCGGGTTCCTGCTGTCGGCGGCATCGGAGGACCAGACGGTGGCGGACCAGCCGGACGGGGATGCCGGGGGCATGGCCACCCGCATGCTGACCGCCGAGTTCACACGGCCGTTCCTCGCCCACGCGTCGGTGGCGCCCAGTTGCGCGATCGCCCGCTGGGACGACGGGTCGGTCACCGTGTGGTGTCACAGTCAGGGCATCTTCCTGTTGCGCGCGGCGATCGCGGCCGGGCTGGGGCTGCAGGCCGGGCAGGTGACGGTGCATTACGTGGAGGGCGCGGGGGTCTACGGCCAGAACGGCGCGGACGACGTGGCCGTGGACGCGGTGCTGCTGGCGCGGGCGGTCTCCGGCCGGGCGGTCCGGGTGGAATGGACCCGCGAGGACGAGATGTGCTGGGCGCCGCTGGGGCCGGCCATGCTCGCGCGGCTCTCGGCCGGGCTGGACGCCGGGGGCCGGATCGTGACCTGGCGGCAGGACGTGTGGAGTAACGGCTTCATGGGCCGTCCCACCATGGGCGGGGACCCGCGCCTGCTCGCCCTGACCCACCTGGCGTCGGGGCGCCCGATGCCGCCGGCGCCCGACCTCCAGCCGGCCAACTGGATGGGTGCCTCGCGTAACGCGGTGCCTGGCTACGACATCCCTGGCATGCAGGTCACCCGGCACCGGCTGTTGGACATGCCGATCAGGACATCCTCATTGCGGTCGCTCGGTGCGCACCTCAACGTGTTCGCGATCGAGTCGTTCATGGACGAGCTGGCCGCCGTGACCGGCGCCGACCCGGTCGGATTCCGGCTTGCCCACCTGACCGACCCGCGGGCCCGGCGGGTGCTCACCGAGGCCGCGCACATGGCCGGGTGGGACACCCGGGGGCGCCGCGACGGCACCGGGTACGGGGCCGGGGTGGCCCGTTACAGCGGCGTCGCGGGGTACTGTGCCGCCGTGGCGGAGGTGGAGGCGGACACCGATATCCGGGTGCGCAGGCTGTGGCTCGCGGTGGACGTGGGCCGGGTCATCAACCCGGACGGGGTGATCAACCAGGTCGAGGGCGGTGCCGTGCAGAGCGCGAGCTGGACGCTGTGCGAACAGGTCCGGTTCGACCAGGAGAGGATCATCTCGGCGGGCTGGGACAGCTACCCCATTCTCCGGTTCACCCAGGCCCCGGAGGTCATGGTCCAAATCATGGACGCGCCCGGCGAAGCCGAGACCGGCGCGGGCGAGATCGCCCAGGGACCGGTCGCCGGCGCTATCGGCAACGCGCTCGCGAACGCGGTAGGGGTGCGCGTCCGCGACCTACCGCTTACCTGCGACCGCGTCACTCGGGCAATCGAGGCCAGCTAGATGAGGGCGTCATGAGGATCGACGTACACGCGCACTACTGGACCGACGACTACCTCGACTTGCTGGCAGACCTGGGCAAGGCCGACGCCGGCGCGGCGCGCGGCATCGGGGCCGGCGGCGGCGGCGAGTTGGCGGCCCGGCTGCGGCTGATGGAGCGCACGGGGGTCGACATGCAGGTGCTGTCCGCCTGCCCACAACTGCCGTACGGCGAGGACGGAAAGAAGGCGGCCGGGGCGGCCAGGTTTGTCAACGATCAGTACGCCGAATTGGTCCAGCGCCACCAAGACCGCTTCCGCGCCTTCGCCGCGCTGCCGATGCCGCACCTCGACGAGTCCATCAGCGAAATGGGCCGGGCTCTTGACCAGCTGCGCATGGCCGGGGTGGCGATGAACACCACCGTCGGCGGGCGCGCGCTGGTCGAGCCCGGTTACGAGCCGATCTTCGCCGAGCTGGACCGCAGGGGCGCGGTGCTGTACCTGCACCCGGCCGGCAACAGCGCCTGCTCGCCCCTGATCGGCAACTACCACCTGACCTGGATGGTGGGCGCGCCAGTCGAGGACACGATCTCGATCATGCACCTGATCACGCACGGCGTCCCGGCCCGCTACCCGAACATCAAGATCATCAACTCGCACCTCGGCGGAGCGCTGCCGATGCTGCTGCAGCGAGCCGACGACCAATACCACTGGGAGGCACCGAAGACACCGGAGCCGCCCAGCGTGGCCGCACGCCGCATGTGGTACGACACCGTCGGGCACGGTCACGTCCCCGCCCTCCGGTGCGCGGTCGACTCATTCGGCGCCGACCGGCTCCTCCTCGGAACCGACTTCCCCTACGAGAACGGGGACACATTCCTGCGCGCGGTCGATTACATCAACGACCCCCAGATCGGCACAACCGCCGCCCGGGCCATCCTCGACCAGAACGCAAGTGCCCTGCTCGGCATTGGATAGGAACGCCAGGGAACAGCCAGCTCCTCGGTGAGGACCAGGTGATTCTGCTGCTAATCCCACCGTTTGGCACCTGCCGAACGTGCTGCGGGGACAGGTGCCAGCCTGGCCCGCCCGCCTACAGCGCACAGGGCATTCCTGGACGCATTCACTGTCACCTCCGGCGACCGGTTCCCGGCGGCCTAGACTTACCAACAAGCCGCGGAAACACCGTTAGCGGGGTAGAGCGGACGGAGAGTCCGGGCCGCGCAGCTCCCCTGGTAACGACGCTCGGTCGTGCGCCGCGGGCCAAGGGTGGTCTTGCTGTAGCCATGCGATGGTGCTTTCGCGACGGATCCAGGCTGGCCGCCAACCATGTGAGCAGCCATCACCGGACCTTGATGATTCGCGCCATTGACAATGTGTGCGCTGGCCTGGTACCGACAGGAGGGTGTCAGGACTGTGACACCGCCACTAGGTGTCCGGCGTAGATACCATGGCAGGCCTTTGATGGTGGCTCGGGCAACTCTCCGGCTGATCGACCGGGGTGATGTTGTCGCTGCCCTGGACCGTGCGGCGGCGAAGAAGGTGACGATCATCTCGGCTCCGGCCGGCAGCGGGAAGACGTCGCTGCTGCGAGCGTGGGCCGCCCGGCCGGGTCAGCGGCACCGCCTCGCTGTCATGCAGGTGCAACGCGACCAGCAAGACGCCCAGCAGTTCTGGCTGGCCCTGCTCAGCGCGATCCGTGATGCTCCCGGGGCAACCCGCGGCGCGGAACCACCAGCAGCGACACCCGACTTCAACGGGCGGGCGATGGTCGACCGGGTGCTCTCGGAACTCGCCGACGCTCGCGACGGCATCACATTGGTGATTGATGATCTGCACGAGCTGAATTCGCCGGACGCTTTCGCCCAGCTCACCCGTCTGCTGACCAACCTTCCCCCAAATGCGCATGCGATACTGACCACGCGTCTTGACCTGCGGCTGCGCCTGCATCAGCTGCGCCTGGCGGGCCAGCTGGCCGAGATCCGCGCGGAAGATCTGTGCTTCAGCGAGCACGAGACCCGCGAGCTGCTCGATGTCTCGGGCATCACCCTGTCCGAGGCCGGAGCGGCGCTGCTGCACCAGCGGACGGAAGGGTGGGCCGCGGGGCTTCGGCTCGCGGCCATCTCCCTGGCCGGTCACCCCGACCCGGAGCGGTTCGTCACCGAGTTCTCCGGCAGCGACCGCACGGTCGCCGAGTACCTGATCGCCGAAATGCTGGACAGCCAGCCAGCCGACGCCCAGGATCTGCTACTGCGCACCTCTCCACTCGATCGGGTCAACGGCGAGCTAGCCGATCTGCTGACCGGCCGCCCTGGCTCGGAACGGATCCTGCTGGAGCTGGAGGACGCGAACGCGTTCGTGGTATCGCTGGATCCCGAGCGGACGTGGTTCCGGTACCACCACCTGTTCGCGGATCTGCTGCGGCTGGAGCTGCGCCGGACACTGCCCGAGGAAGTACCCGAACTGCACCGGTGCGCGGCTGAGTGGTTTATCCAGCAGGGCGAGGTGGCCGAGGCCATCCGGCACACCCAGGCGGCGGGTGACTGGCAGGGCGCGGCCCGGCTGCTGGCCGACCATTCGTTCAGCCTGACGCTCGACGGGCAGGCGCAGACCATGCAGGCGCTGCTGAGGGCCTTCCCGCCGGGCGCGGATCACCCTGAGCTGGCCCTGGTGCGCGCAACGGTTGACATTGCGCAGGGGCGCCTGGACGAGGCGGCCGCCCACCTGGCGGTCGCCGAGGCGTACGCCGCTACGGCGCCACCAGGTCGCCACTGCCGCCTCCAGATGGCGATCGCGGCGCTCAACCTATCGCTGGCCGGGCGGCGCGGTAACTTTGCCGGTGTCGTCGAACAGGCCAGGTTCCTTGCCTCCCCGGTAACCGAGCCGTCCGACGAGGACATCGCGCTCGGCAGCGACCTGCGCGCCGTGGCGCTGATGAACCTGGGGAGCGTCGAGGAGTGGTCCCTGGGGCTTCCTGATGGAGAACGTCACCTCCGGGAGGGCGCCGTCCTGGCCCGGCAGATCGGCCGCCCGTACCTGGAAGTCGCCTGCCTGGCACAGCTCGGTTTCGCATCCAAGTTCCGCCCGTTCGCCATTACCCGGCAGCGCTGCCGCGAGGCGATAGCGCTCGCTGACCGGCACGGCTGGGGCGCGGATCCCATCCTCGCGCCAGCGCTGGTAACGCTGGCCGCCAACTTGGCCTGGACAGGTGAGTTCGACGAAGCCGAGCGATGGCTGCAGCGCACCACACGGGCCCTGCAAACAGACACCGGGCCCGGTATCCGGTTGCTCACCCACATTGTGGGCGGCTTTCTGCTGGCCGGCCGCGGCCGCCACCGTGAGGCGCTCGAGGAGTTCAGAGCGGCTGAGCGCCCGCGAGCGGAGCTCGAGGGACCGCACGCGCTGGCGAACCAGGCGACCGGCTGGATGCTGGCCACCCAAGCCCGTGCCGGGCTGCCCGGCGAAGCCCGCGCCGGTCTCGCAGCACTCGATGAGGAAGAGGCCAGATCAGGCGAAGTGCGTACCGGCGACGCGGCGATCTGCCTGGCGGAAGGCGAACCGGCCGCGGCCCTCAGTGCGGTGGCCAGTGTTCTGGACGGCACCGCCCCGGTCATCGGTTACACAACGATCATGGAGGCTCACCTGCTCGCCGGGCTCGCCTACCGCCAGCTCGGCGACCAGCGCGCGGCCAACCGGGCCGCCGAACATGCACTCACCATCGCCGAGCAAGACAGGGTGGTGCTGCCGTTCGTGATGACGGGCTCGGCGGAGCTGCTGGAGACGCTGCCACGACACGAGACAGCACACGCCGCGCTGCTCGCCGACATCCTCGACCTCGTGCACAGCTCATCCCCGGCGGCTAAAGGCCAGTCCGCACCGCCGCTGGCGGAGGAGCTCAGCCCGGGCGAGCTCAGGGTGCTGCGGTATCTGCCGACGAACCTGTCCCGGTCCGAGATCGCCGGCGAGCTGTCCATCTCGCCGAGCACCGTCAGCACGCACATCCGCAACATCTACGCCAAGCTCCAGGCCCGCGATCGCTCCTCGGCCGTGCGGCGCGCGCGGGAGCTGCAGCTGCTATCAGCAGGCGGTACCCGTTAGCGAACAACACGTCGGCCTGGAGGGCGCGGACGCTGCGAGGGTACATCGCCGTCCTCCTGACCGGCTCAGCGGTCCCAGCCTGTACCAGGCCCCTTACGGCGAGCCTGCCGGCAGGCTCGCTTCGGTCTTAGCTATGAGCCTCGGCCATGGCGAGGTGAGCGAGCGTCACATAATCGGAGTGATCCGGTGTGGGCATGGGCGCCGCGATGGTCAGCCTTACCGGCCACGCCTATGACGGCCGCACCCCGCCGCCACGGCGTGGGTGCTGTGCGCGGGCGCCGCCGTCGTGCTCGGTACCACGATGGCGCTCGCCGCGAGCCTGCAGGCCCGGGACCGCGACCGCGGTGCGCACCGGCCGCTCGCCCGCATCTGCGGCGGTGCGGCTGTGACGTCCCTTGTTTCCGGTGCCGCCCCACCGGCGCCACTCCTGCTCGCCGTCGCGCTCGCTGTCCTACTCAGCATCCCTTGGGGATTCGCCGTTGCCTGCCGCCCAGCCAACGGAACCGATTCGCCCACCCAGTAACCCCAGCCCGTGATCCGGATGGTGCCAAGACGCTGCGCGCCGGTGGTGCCGCGTCTGGACCGGTCGGCGCTGTAGGGCGTGCTGGCCCAGATCGAGGCGCTCGGCATCGACCTCCTCGAGGTCCGCCAGCTCACACCGGACCAAGAATCACAAAAATCAGGTGACAGCCGCTCACCGCGACGGCCGTTACAGTCGGCGCGCCCGATCCCTACACAAAGGAGATTGTCATGAGGAAGTGGCAGCGCGGCGCCCTGGCCGCAGCCCTCACCGCCGCCATCGCCGTCGGCCTGGCCGGCGTCAGCGGCGCTGCGAACGCGAAGCCGGCAACCACCCAATCCGCCGGCCAGCGGGCCGCAGCGTCGTTCCACGACCACGGGCCCGTGGGGGCCAACGTTCGGATCGTGGAGAGGTTCCTCCAGGACGTCCTCAACGAACACAACGGCGACCACGCCGCCAACTACCTGACCGAGGATGCACAGTTCCACGCCGGCACGGTCGGCAACTTTACGGGCCGCGCCGTTGTTGCTGAAGTGCTGGCCAGTGTGGTGGCCGCGGTCCCCGACCTGCACGCTAATGTGCGGGACATCTTCGGCCACGGCAACGAGGTCGTCGTCCGCTTGGTCGTGACCGGTACCCAGGAGGGCACCCTGCTGGACATTCCCGCCACCGGGCGCCACCTCCAGTGGGACGCGATCGACCTCTACCAGCTGAAGGGCGGCAAGATCAGCCAGGAATGGGCTTCCGAGGACCTCACCGCGATCCTCTACGACACGGGTACCTTCAAGGCACCATGGATCCCCTGATCCAGATCCGGCCCCTTTATACCCGGCGACCGCGGCATCGTGGCTCACCAGCGCGACCACCCGATGCCGCGGTCATCCGTAACCAAAGAATCGGCGTGGTCGCCGTGGCGCCGAGGACTGCCGTTCGTTCGCTAAAGGTAAGCTCCGGCCGTACGGCGCGCGCGAGCTGCGGCTGCTATTGGTAGGCGGTACCCGTTAGCCCGGCGATCACCTGATCTCGGTCATGCGGTTCAACTGCTAGCCCTCGACCATGGTTCCATGGACCCAGCACCCGTCCAGTATTCGATCCGGATCCACGGCCACCTTGGCGCAAAGTACTGTCTGCGTTCCCAGCGCTAGTGCCGCAACGGCATGGCGCTGACACCGTGCTCAACGGCCTTGTGGACCGGTCGGCACTCCACGGCCTGCTGGCTGAGATGGAGGCGCTCGGCCTCGACCTCCTCGAGATCCGCCAGCTCACGCCCGCCGCAGATCACAACAATCAGGTGACGGCCGCTCATCTTGAAGGCCACTAGCTTCGAGCGCACCCGAACCTATGAATCTGAGAGATGGCCGCCGTGATACAGCACCGTTTCAGGGCTCTCATCACGTTCGATCCATCGGCGCCTGAGAGCCTCATGCAGGGCTACCTGGACGGAACACGTACCACCCGCGTCATCCAACCCCGTTTCGGAATGCATTTTCCAGCGGTACTCGCATGCCGTGAGCCATCGCCGCCACGAGCCGCGATGCATGTCGTGCTCAGCGTCGCGCTATCTTCGAGCGAGAGGGAAGCATTCTTTGCCGCCGGCCGACACTTCATCATCTGGGCCGACGCTATCGTGGGCCGTACCACGTGCGGCGATGGCCTGGTCAGCCACGGCATCATCTCAGGCCAGGAGGCAGTACTCCGCCCAGTGCCGCCGACCAGAGGGCTCATCAGAGGACGCCGCGCCCAGCACCGCCGAAAGCCTGCCGCCAGCCGTTCGTGACATGCCGCCTGGACCTACATGGAAGCCCGACCAGTGACACCCGATACGGCGGCTCAGCCAGGCGGGCTGAGTCCTGCTGACGGGTCGCGGACGGCGCGAACTGCTCCGCCTCCGCTCCGCGCAAGACCGGTGGGTGGCCGCGGCGATGATCTTGGAGCCGTATGTGGCAGGGGTCGACTCCACGGTGGTCGCCGTCGCGCTGCCAGCGATCGGACGGAACCTGCACGTCGGCATCCAGGGCCTGCAATGGACCGTCACGAGCTACACGCTGCCCCTGGCCGCGGTGACCAAGAACGTGGCCGTGCGGGCCGAGGCGGTGTCGAACACCGTGTCCCGGAGGGTTCACATAGGAGGACGCCTTGGACGAGCTGCGGGGCGACGCGGAGCGCCCGGTAAGAGCCGTGCCCGGCCACCAACTGCCGGGGTTTCAGGTGCCGGCCTGTTCCACCGACATCATCCGCCAAGCCGGGGTTCGCCCGGCGCGGTCGCGCGAGCCGAGACGATCAGCTCGGAGGGGAGACACACTGAGGCTGGCGAGGACCGTCGGGAAGGGCGCTGCCGGTGGGGAATGAGGGCGGTGGGCCGGGGTCGGTGCGGCTCGCGTCGAGCGTCGGCCGGTGGGTGCTCGCGGTGGCGGTGCTGGGCGAGGTGATGGTGCTGCTGGAAGCAACGGTTGTCAACGTGGCGTTGCCGGCGATCGGCCGTGATCTCGGCGTGGGCGTCGCGGGGTTGCAGTGGGTGCTGGACGGTTATGTGCTCACCCTCGCGGCGCTTGTGCTGCCAGCCGGTTCGCTCAGCGACCTTTATGGCCGGCGTCGCATGTTCATCGTGGGGGTGGCGGCTTTCGCTGCTCGTCGCCGCCCGGTTTGTGCAAGGTGTGGGCGGGGCGCTGCTCACCCCGGGCAGCCTTGCCATCATCGACGCGGTCTTTGTTCCCGATGACCGGACCCGGGCGATCGGCGCGTGGGCAGGCCTGACCGCGGTCGCGGCCGCGGTCGGCCCGCCCGTCGGCGGCTACCTGACCGATGCCCTGTCATGGCGTGCGGTCTTCCTGATCAACCTGCCGGTGGGGGCGTTCGTCATCGCCGCCGCGGTTGCCAAGGTGCCGGAGTCCCGGGACCCCACGCGTGCTGGCGGTCTTGACCTGCCCGGTGCTGCGCTGGCCACGCTGGCCATCGCCGGGTTGTCCCGCGGTGATTACCGCCGCGGCGGTCAGCCTGGCCACGGCCGGCGCCTTTACGGCCGTGGAGTGGCGCAGCAGCCACCCGATGCTCCCGCTGGCATTGTTTCGCTCCCGCCAGTTCGCCAGCGCCACCGTGCTCGCGCTGGTGACCTATGCGGCGCTCGGCGGCGTGATCTTCCTGTTTGTCGCGTTCCTGCAGATCAGCCTCGGCTACACCGCCCTTCAGGCGGGGGCCGCGACGCTGCCGGTCACTCTGCTGCTGCTGATCGGGTCCAGCCCATCGGGGGCGATCGCCCAGCGCATCGGCCCGCGGATCCCGCTGACCGCTGGCGCCGTGCTGACCGGCGCGGGACTGCTGCTGATGGCACAGATCCACCCCTGCGACAGTTACGTTGCCGCGGTGCTGCCGTCGCTGGCCGTCTTCGGGGCCGGTCTCGCCGCGCTGATCACCCCCATCACGGCGACCGTGCTGGCGAGCGTCGATGCGCGCCACTCCGGGATAGCTTCGGCCGTCAACAACGCACTGTCCCGCCTCGGCCAGATGATCGCGGTCGCGGCTCTTCCCCTCGCCGCCGGGCTGTCCGGCACTGACTTCGAGGACCCCGCCAAGCTGGCAGCCGGCTTCCCGGTCGCCATGACGATCGCCGCCGGAGCGTCGTTCGCGGCCGCGCTGCTCGCCTGGACCACGATCCGCGACGACGCGCTGAACCGGCCCGCAGCGGGCACCAAACCAGAGGCGACGGCGCTCTCGCCGTCTGTGCAGCGACACTGCGCGGTGGCCGGGACCCCGCTGGCCACGTCCCCCGATCCACGGCCCAGTTCCCATCCGTCGGCGGACAAGCAGCCGTGACCATCCGGCGGCCCAACGCATCCAGCGCCGCCTCACACCTCCACCCTCCAGCAACCTGATCGACTGCAGCCACAAGATCGTCTACCGATACCGCAAGAGCTGTGTGAGGCGTGGGGTCCTCGGGGTCAGAGGCCCGCCGGCGGGAGGCGATGGCCGCCTACGTCCTGGGGGAGCAGGAGCGGTGCTACCGCGGCCGAGAGCTCCACGTGCTCGATCACTAGCAGTTAGCCCGTCCCAGCTGGTCGCGGATGACCGCGTGCGGGCCTGGCCGGCCGGCTCAAGCCCCTGCGCCCTGCCGTCCGGGCACGACTGATTGAGCGCAGGCCGGCGGTTACCGGTCGTCGTCGCCGTAGAGGATCTCCTGACGCTGTTCGAGCACATCATCTTCCGGCTAGTCGTCGGGAATCGCGGTCGGTGCCGAAGGCGGCTCGCGATCCTCGGCGTGGTAGTCGGCGTACTCATCCTCGGGGTTGCTGCCGGTGCCAGGTGCCATGGCTGTGAGTTTTGCGTGCCGGTGTCCGGGCCGCAAAACAGGTGGTCATCGCAGGCGTCTGGCAGTCCACTGCCGCGCGACCCCCGTTAGGAGGCACTTGCAGGGTCGCCTGGCGTCCGGCATGGCTGAGCCCGGACGTGCACTCAGTCCGGCTGGGTCATATCCGTTGCCGCTGGGTTCTGTGGTAGGCGAGGGCGCCCCGTTCCCTCATCAGCCACAGAGATGAAAACGGCCTCGGAGGGCCGTTGGGCGCCGTCGTGGCAGCGGGCACAATGGCACCCCAGGCAGGCGCAGATCAACTGGCTCACACGCAACTCAGAACCCTGCAGCGCGCAGCCGTCTTCTCGCCCCCAATTGTTCAGCTCACAGCCACCGCGTCGTCAACGGTGGGCGCCTGGCTCACACCGGGCCGACCGTGATTCGCGGCGATCATCAGATTCTGGCTCACACGCTGCTGCGCTCGCAGCTGCGATCGCTTCTTTATCAGGCAGTAAACCGCGCTGAGCTGACGAAGAACGATAGTGGTGTCGATCGCGGCGGGTTCGGTGGATAGGTCTGGGTGGCAGCGGGTGAAGATCGCAACAGCGTAAGGACACGCCGGTGGGGGCCGTGACGACGCGGCCTCGTTGCGCACGATCCCATGAGTCAGCTGCTCTTGGTGGCCACGGTAAAGCCGGTGTCGAGTCCGGAAGCGATGCGCTGGCGCGTCAGCTGCTGGCCATCAGGGACTGGGCCCCGGGCATACGCTGCCGCGGCCCGGCCCTGCTCGTCCAGACGCCTCGCAACAGTTCGGCCAGGTCGCGTGGTAGTCCGCGATCGGCGCGCCGGATCCAGCCCGGCAGAGCGTGCCAGGCGGGCGCGGATCTCCGCCGCGCCCGGGCGGCGTGCCCGTTGCGGGGTCGAGGTCAGCCACGTGGGCGTAGTCGCTGAACCCGCCCTGGCGTGCCATCGTCTCGAGCATCGGCTGCAGGTCATCGGTGATGCGGGTGCGCTCCAGCCCGAGCGAGGCGGATCAACCGGTGGGTCTGGCGAATCACCGAGATCTGGCGATGACCTCTCACCTTCCCGCCGGCCATCGTTGGCCGTTGTGAGGATCCCGCGCGGGCGTCAGGGGGTGGCCCTGTAGCCCCTTTTGAAGGCTAGGAGGAAGTGGAGGACGAGTGAGCTTGCAGATATATGACAACTTCGGGGATGCCGGCTACTCGCTGACGGATTACAACCAGAAGTGGATGACGCCGAACGGTTTGGGAGAGATGGCTGTCGAGGACGCGCGCAGCTTCAGCGGCGGGCGCCTCAACTTGAGCGCGGTCCCGTTCCAGACGGGATCCGACGTCGGTGTCGATGATCACCGGAAGTATCTGGCCGTCTCAACGCACACCTTTCCGGTGCCCCGCAACGGAACGCTCGTCCTCTCGTCGGACATCAAAGCCTCGACTCCCGGTACGGTCCCCGGGCTGACCCAGCTCGGTGTCTACGGGCCGTCCGGATCTTGGCTTGACCCCGCTAAGCCGCCGACGCGGCCGGGGTACACGGCCCGACGGTTGCAGGGACAGCAGGCTGGTGTCGTGATGAACGTGCTCGACTTCTGTACGGGGCAAGTGTTCGACTGGTTCATCGCATCGGACACGGCCTTCGCACTGATCGAACGGCTACCGACCGTTGTCACCGGGAACGTCGGGAACCCAGATTGCGGCGCCGCCACCGAGGTCGGTCTCAGCAAGATGTACACGCAGATCATCCGAGAGGTCCCGGTGCGGCCTGACCAGCGGCATCACCTTGACATCGCGCTCACTCGCCACGAGGGAGAGGCTTGGGTCGACTACTTCCTTGATCATCAACTGATCGCACACGTAGAGAAGATCGGGATTCCGCTCGACAAACAGGGAGTCCCGTTCACCGGCATCTATACCTCGGTTGGCGACGGAGAGCTGGTCGCCGATCAACTGGACTCTGTGCGTTTCGGGCACGGGCTGTTCTCGCTCCTGGACGCGTTCCCGTTTCAGCACCCAGAAGCACCAGATCTAAGTGTCTCGATACCCGTAGAGGACGCCTCGGGCCGCGGCGCAGCCGGCCGCGCACGGCTGTTCGGGCAGGGCGCCGGCGGATCTTTTCGCATGTTCACGACGTCGACGATCACCGGGCCAACAAGCACGGCCGATGTCGTCAGCGCGCTCGCTGCGGCGCGCAGCTAGCGCGGCTAGCGCGGCTAGCGCGGCTCGCGCCAGGCGCAGCAGATGAAGGCGATCGGCTTAGAGGCGCAGCAACAGGGAGCGGCTCGGCGAGCACGCCGCTGCCGCGCTCCTGGGCCGGGTGACGTCATGAGCGCAAGGTGACGGTCGTGGTCCGTGCCGACGGTGCGTTTGGTCACGCGGCGGCGGCCCTGGCTGGCGGCTGCCCGAGGGTGGCTGGGCGTCCCCAGCCGGAAGCCGAGCGGCTGTAGCGCCGCGCGACCGAGGCGCCGGAGCGGCTGGACCAGCTGACGTGATGGCCGGGCCGGCCGGCGGATCAGGCTCGCCTGACACGCCTCCGGCAGGATACGGATGACAGAGGAGGATGGCGTGAAGTTCTTTGTCCCTGGAGTGCCCGCAGAAGAGACCGAGCAGCAGTACGCGGTATTGGCCGAGCAGTGCGGCGTCCCGGTTCCCCCGCCGGGTGATCGGATCCAGTCCATCACGTTCCATCACGATCAAGTGGACTGGGTGGCGACCGTCGGCGAGCCCTTGCAGGGCACGGACACAGAGCCAGATCGCCATGGCCGCATGAAAGACCTCCCTGCGACGGCGTCCGATCCAGCGACCGTGCGGGCGATCTTCGCCGGCGACCCCTATATGGTCATGACGGACGCCAAGCCAGCCGGAACGGCCGAGTCGGCGTGGGAGAACCCATTTGCCGCTGGGCGGCACAGCATCCGCAACGTCACCTACTTCGATCCTCCCGGAGCGAGCTGACCCCCTACCGGGTCTGTTCACGGTCTTCGAGATGGGCTTGTGAGTTGCGGCCCCCAGCAAGCTGCTGTAGTAACGAGCCTGCAGGCGGCATCCCATGTCACCCGCCGGACACGCCCGCAGGGTGCACCGCCCGCCCCCGGCTCAGGCCGGCAGCCGACAGACCGGGTCAGGCTGCGCCGCCCACGCTGCCCGTCATCGGTCCCCACATCACGCATCATTCCGCAGTCACCACCCGAGACCGCAGACCAATAATGGCGAGCGCGCGTTACCGCCTTATGTGCCGCGACGAGGTTTGCGTGACCAACTCGATGAGCTGCGCAATGAGGCGGCTGTGCACCAGGGCAAAGATCTCGGTCGATCACGCAGTGTGGCGGCCGTTCGCCAAGTCCGCGGACCCAAGCCGGGTATGAGCGGTTGGCAATTGCTTGGACTGTATCGGTGACCGCATGCAGACTTGCCCCGCACGGTACTGCCCTGATGGCCGGGCCGGGACGGGGGCGCCGGGTGCGGCGCAAGGCGACGGCGATGACGAACGGCCAGCAGGTCTGGATCGATGACGTCAGCCGCTCGGCCAGGCCCAGGACGCTGCCGTCGCGGGTTTCGGCGAGCAGCCAGCCGAGCATGGCCACGAAGACGGCGGAGACGGCGGCGGAGCCGTAGACGCCCAGGATCAGCGGCCGCGGCGAGGCACGCCGGGCGGCGAAGGCGGGCCACACGGCGATCGTGACCGCGCCGAGCACGGTCCAGGCGAGGTGCCGCGGGGTCGCGCCGCGGGCGGGTTCGGGGGATGCGGCGATGCCGATGCCTGCCATGCCCGCCGCTGCGAGCAGGGCACGTACGGATGCCCGGACACCGGTCAGGCCCGCGGCGGTGACGAGGTAGCAGCCGCCGACCAGGAGGATGCCGCCGGTCATGACCCACCGGTCGGTTCCGGCCTGTCCGGCCATCGCGCTGATGGTCGTGCGCACCGGGCTGTAGGAGGCTGGCTGGAGGAGGCCGGCAGTGAGGTAGGCCCCGGTCAGCAGGATCGGCGCCAGGCCGGCCGAAATAATCGCCCACGGGTGGGCTGCCGGGCTTGAGTGCACCGGCCAGGCCGCCGGGATCTGGGCACTGACCGGCAAGATTGGCGCGCCGGGCGCGTCCGAGGTCGGCGATGTCATAGTTGTCCTCCCTCGAACGGTGAGGTTCGTCCGCTCAGCTGCTAGCTACTAGCGCCTGATCCATCGAGCAAATAGCGGCACCGTCGCGCCGAGGTGGTCCATGATCCGGATCGGGGTATACAGCGAGTGCGGGGTCCATGACGTCATGGTCGTGGGCTTGCAGGTGAAGCCGCACCACCGGGATCATGTGAGACGGACAGTTCGGGCGCGATCTCGGGCCAGGGCCAGGCAGGTAATCAGCGACGGTGCGGTTGCTCCCCAGGGCATTGAGCGACGGAACGCTCCGGGTCGGGGTGATCAGTTAGTGAGATCGCGACGAGCCGGGGCCGGCAGCCTGCCCTAAAGCTGGGTGCCTTCCTCGGTGCCTGCGCCGGACGTCCCGCCGTCGACACAGTCCTTTTGGTATCAGTCCTGCTTAAGCCCTTAGCGGCGCGCGAATCACCCGGGATCTGGTGACGACCGCTCACCTCGCTGGCGGCGAGCCTGGGCACCCCCACGCTGCTCATCGACGGCGTCGTGCACCGCCGCGGCTACGACCCGCCCGGATTGCTGGCGGCACTGGCGGCGTCAGGGTGATCAGAAGCAGAGGCGCTGGTTCTGGGCACCGATCCACTCCAGGCCAGCGCACGTGATGTCGACGAGGCGAATCATCAGGATCCGGTGATGACCCGTCACATGCCCAGGGGAAAGTCTAGGTCCGTCGTGAAGACTTGCACAGCCGCTAGGGGATGTCGGCGGATTCAAGGGAGAGACCGTGACATCAGCCACCGCGCTAGGAGCCCCCGGCCCTCGCTGCTTCGTATCCGGGCTGGCACGCCTCGGCCGACGAGGTACCGCTCGACTCGAACACCCTTGAACGCAGTTGCGTTCACCTTCAGAACGGAGATTGTCATGTCTGAGGTCAGGAACGCTGATGTCCAGCCATCGTCGGAGACCAGGATGTCGGAAACTCCGCAACGTGCTGGCGTTCTCGAGCGCGGCCTGCTGATCGGCGGTAAGAGCGTCCCCGCGAGCTCCGGCAAGCTCGCCGACGACGTCTGCCCGTGGGACGGTGAGATTTACGCACGCGTCGCTGCCGGCACGCCGGCGGACATCACCCGGGGGGCCGACGCTGCCCAGGCCGCGTTCCCCGCCTGGTCCAAGATGGGGGCGTTCGAGCGGCGCGAGATCTTGCTGAGGGCCGCCGACGTGATGGCCAGGCGCGGCGAGGACGCAATCGTGGCCCTGGCCCGGGAGACTGGAGCGTCCCGGCTGTTCTCGGAGTTCAACCTGGCGTTTTGCATCCAGGTGCTGCGCGAGGCCGCGGCGGCGATCACCCGTCCGATGGGTGAGCTGCTGCCGACCTCGATCTCCTCGGCACCCGATCCATCGCCATTCCGCTGGCCGTTGGCAACACCGTAGTGATGAAGCCGAGCGAGGATGCGCCGATCACGTGCGGGCTTCTGCTGGCCGACGTCCTGGCCGAAGCTGGGCTCCCGGCCGGGGTCCTTAATGTCGTCACCAACGACCTGGCCCATGCCGGCGACGTGGTCGCTGCCCTCATCGCCGACCCGAGAGTGCGGATGGTCAACTTCACGGGCTCGACCAACGTCGGGCGCATCATCGGGGTCCAGGCCGCTCAGCATCTCAAGCCGGCGGTGCTCGAACTCGGCGGGAAGAACCCGCTGATCATCCTGGAGGGCGCCGACCCGGACCTCGCGGTTGACGCCGCCGTCTTCGGGGCGTTCATGAACTCCGGGCAGCTCTGCATGTCAACCGACCGGATCATCATCCACAAAAGCCTGGCCGGGGCGTTCATCCCGAGGTACGTGGAGCGGGTCAAGACGCTACCTATCGGCGACCCCGCCGATCCCGCAACGATCGTCGGGCCCCTCATCAACACGCGCGGCGCGCAGCGTATCTCGAAGCTCGTCAAAGACGCCGCCACCAAGGGGGCCAACCTGCTCACCGGCGACGGAGCGATCGAGGGGCCGAACGGAACGCTCATCAGGCCAGTCGTGCTCACTGACGTGACCACCGACATGGACATCTTCGCCTCCGAGATCTTCGGGCCGGCGACCGTCATCCACCCCGTCGACTCGACTGAGGCCGCTATCGACCTGGCCAACGACACCGAATACGGGCTCACCGGCGGGGTCATCTCCCGAGACCTCAACGCAGCCTTGGATGTCGTCTCACGCGTCCGGTCAGGGATAATCCACATCAACGATCAGGGCATCGCCGACGAGCCCATGGCCCCCTTCGGCGGCGTGAAGAACTCCGGCTACGGCAAGTTCGGTGGCACGGCCGGCATCGAGTCGTTCACCGAGCAGCGCTGGGTCACAATCCAGCACAGCGGCCGCCCCACCTATCCATTTTAGGGAGGACCCCTAGTAGTGCTTTATTAGGTCGTTCTGGGCGCGTGCCTGGCCTGTTTGTGGGTCATGCTGGGATGACCCACCGAAGATCGCGGAGGTACGGCCTGTGGCATCGGGTAAGCGGGAGGCTTGCCCCCCGGCTATTGGTTGAGCCGGAGGATCCGCTCCGCGTTCACGTGCGCCACTCGCGCCTGGTCAGTGGGAGCCAACGGCGCGGTTTGGATGAACTGGACCGCTTTTTCGGTCCACTCAAAGGGGTAGTCGATCGAGAACATCACATTGTCAACGCCAACTTCCTGGATCGCGGCGATCAACGCCGCATGGGAGAACACGCCGGTGGTGGTGATCGCGATGTTGGTCCTGAAGTACTCCGAGGGCAGCCTTTCGAGCGGGCGCGTGAAATCGAGGACCTCGAAGCGGGAATCCAGCCGGGAGAGCTGGAACGGAAGGAATTCTCCCATGTGCCCAAGGATGACCCGGGCGTTCGGGTGGCGGTCGAAGACGCCGCTGAGGATCAGCCGCATCGCATGTCCGCCGGTCCGTGGGGCCCAACCCCACATCGCGGTATCCATCGCAGGGTATCCCTGCACGACCTTCCAGTGGTCGGCGGGCACGGCGTTGGGGTGGATATAGAGCGGGACGTCCAGGTCCTGCAGGGTTTCCCAGAACCGGGCGTACTGCGGCTCATCCAGGTAATGGCCCAACGTGTGATCGTTGACCAGGGCTCCGCACAGGCCCAGCTCGATAGCGCGGCGTAGCTCGGCGGCGGCCTTGCGCGGGTCCTGCAGCGTTATGGCGGCCAGTCCGGCGAACCGTCGCGGGTGCTCTTCGATGATGTCAGCAAGGAAGTCGTTGGCTGTGCGGGCGTAAGCTACTGCGATGTCCGGGTCCGGCTGCACCTGGATACCGGGACTGGCCAGCGACAGCACCTGCATGTCAACGCCGTTCCGGTCCATGTCCGGCAGCCTGTACTCGGTGAAGTCGACCAGCTTGCGCTGCCAGTCGGCCGCCAACGCGCTCTTTACCCGCACATGGCTGACCGTAGAACCCTCCGTCGCTAGCTTCTCGTACCAGAACGATTCCTCCAGGGCGATTATCTTCATGGGATTTGTCCTTCCACTATCCGAGCGAGTTCCCCGAGGCTCGCGCAGGTTCTCGGTGAGCTGGCGTCACCCGGTGACCGAGGCGCCGCCGATAGCCCAGACGTCGGCGAGCCCAGCCAGCCCGGTCGGAAACGTAACCTTGCGGCCGAGCAGGTCGGCCAATCGGCCGCCGGGCAGCAGCAGGCTGCCGAACGCCGGGTGTAGGCGGCGACCACCCACTGCCGGTCCGCGATGATAAAGTGCAGGGCCCGCTGAGCCGACGGCAGCGCGATGTTCATCACCGTCAGATCCAGGACGACCATTAGCCCCGCCAAGCCGGTCAGGCCCCAACACCAGCCAGCGCCGCCAGTCCAGGGTGGCGCTAACAGAAGTGGCAACAGACAAGAATCACCACTTCTTTCTCCGTTGTTACCCGCATCCGCACGGTTTGCAGGTATGGCGCCAGGCTGGCGTACCGCGTGGTAAGCGGGCATCACCTGATTCCTGTGATTGAGTCCGCCGCAGGCGGCGAGGTCGTTTGTCACGTGTTCTCGGCAGGGCCAGCGCACGTACTGTCAACGAGGCGAATCACCGATATTCGGTAATGACCTCACCGTCCTGGCGGAGAACCTGGGTCGTCGTGAACGTCGACGGCCGCGAAATCCCGCACCGAGGCCAGGTCGGCTTCTGGCGCGAAAACCACATCACGGAAAGTGGAGCACGATGACTAATTCGGAAAGCACGTTGGCGATCATCGGTAGCGGCAACATCGGCAGCGGCCTCGGACAGCCACCCGATCCTCCGGTTCACCGAGACACCGGAGGTGACGGTGCACATCATTGACGCGGCCCGGCGAAGCCGAGACCGGCCGAGCTCAGGGTGCTGCGAACTGTCCTTTTCCAGCGCACCGTCAGCGCTCACATCCGCAACATCTAGGCCAAGCTCCAGGTCGGTGACCGGTCCTCGGCCATGCGGTGCGCGCGAGAGCTGCGGCTGCTGTCGGCGGCTCGTACACGTTAGCCCGGCGGTCACGGCTACAAGGCCACCTCGGCGCCACAGCGCTGTCCGCGTTCCCGGCGCTGGTGCCGCGGCGGCATCGCGCCGACACCGTGCTGACCGGCTTGTTGGACCGGTCGGCACTGCATGGCGTACTGGCCGAAGTCGAGGCGCTCGGCCTCGACCTCGTCGAGATCCGCCAGCTCAGACCGACACGCAAATCACAAGAATCAGGTGACGGCCGTTCACCTCAATAGCCGCTAGCTTCGGGCGGACCGAAAGCCCTGCAACCGGAAGGTGCCGCCGCGATGACCACTGCCCCAGTACGCGACCCGCTCGCGGACCATCTCATCACGCCGCAGAACGCGGCGCTGCTGCTCATCGACTACCAGCCCCAACAGCTGACCGCGGTCCGCTCGATGGACCGCGCGCTCATGGTGAAGAACGCTGTGTCGACGGTCCGGACCAGCAAAGCTTTCGGCGTACCGGTCGTGCACTCGACCGTCAACGTCGCCTCCGGCCGGGAGCAGCCCACGATCCCCGAACTCGCCGACTTGGTGGCCGACGACAAACCGCTGGACCGGACCACGATCAACTCCTGGGAGGACGTCGAATTCGTGCAGGCCGTCCACGCGACCGGCCGACGCAAGCTCATCATCTGCGCCCTGTGGACCGAGATGTGCATGGCCTTTGTAGCCCTGGATGCGCTGCGCGAAGGGTATGAGATCTACCCGGTCACTGACGCGATCGGCGGCACCTCGCCCGAGTCTCACCGGGTCGGCCTGGACCGGGTGATCCAGGCCGGCGGGCAGCCGGTCACCTGGGTCTCCCTCGCGGGCGAGCTGCTGCGCGACTGGGCCCGCCCGGAAGCCGCCGCGGTCGCCGAGATCGTCGTCACCGACCGCCTGGCGAAGGAGCAATAGCGCGTACGGCGCGCCAGGGCCCCACCGTCACCGCTCAGGGGCTTACGTCGGACGCGTTCCTAGGTGCTAGCCCGGCCGCAACCCCAGAACGGTGCACCCGGCCCGCACGAAGGGAGTCACCGATGACAGGCCAGCCGTCGACTACGAGAGGCAAGAGCACGAAATGAGCACATCGGACACAGAAGTCAGCAGGAACTCGCTGGAAATCGTCAGGTCGTTCATCACGACCTGGAACGACCACGACATCAACGCCACCATGGAGCGTGTGGATCCCGACATCGCCTTCCAGAGCCCGCTGTTCTCGGATCCCGTCCGAGGCATCAGGGCGCGCACACCGAAGTCAACGAGAACTTCATGACGTCGATGCCCGACTTCCAGTACCGGCTGATCCGAATCGCGTCAGACGGCGACTACGTCGCAGCAGAACTAGTCGGCACCGGAACCTCAACCGGCCCGACGAAGCTTCCCGGGCGCGACCCGATCCCACCCACCGGCCGGCATGTCGAGTTCCCCATGGCCGGGTTCTTCCGCGTGACTGCTGGGGGGAAGATCGCCGAGGAGCGCTACTACTACGACCGGCTGATTCTACTGCAGCAACTTAACCCGGGTACGCAGTCCTGAATCCGGAGGGGCCGGCAGGCGTCCACCAGGGTCGCTAGCTGGTCGTCGGTCAATCGTTCCAGATAATCCACATCAACGATCAGGGCATCGCCGGCGAGACCATGGCCCCTTCGGCGGCGTGAAGAACTCCGGCTACGGCAAGTTCGGCGGCACGGCCGACATCGAGTCGTTCACCGAGCAGCGCTGGGTCACAATCCAGCACAGCGCTCGCCCCGCCTACCCATTCTAGGGAGGACCTCGCGGCCAGCCAGCCGGTGGAGGGGCTGGGCGTGGAGGATCCCAGCTATCGCCAGCAGTGCCGAGGAGTGGTGGCGGTCCCTGAGCCCTCGCTCAGCCGCGGTCAGTCAGCCTGAGACGGGAGCGATGCGATCGACCCGGTGTGGCGGATCACAGGGATCGTGTGATGACCTCTCACGCGGCTCGTAG
>WNFM01005099.1_pt2 | contig 22472 bp, 21 predicted proteins | sample 5400271 | NCBI WGS metagenome assembly WNFM01 (sample SAMN13153352, study PRJNA577476) | soil metagenome | isolation source: 60 cm saprolite on Douglas fir-dominated hillslope | place: USA:California | collected 2013-09-17
ACGGCGCCTCCCGATTCTGGGACTCATGCATTCCTCGTTCGTGGCCTATCCGACGCCGCGCAACCTGAACTACTGGTGGACCTTCGGCGCCATCCTTTCGATGATGCTGGGCGTGCAGATCCTGACCGGTATTATCCTGGCAATGCACTACACGCCGGAGGCCACCATGGCCTTCAGGTCGGTCGAAAGCATCGTCCGCGACGTCAATTACGGCTGGCTGCTGCGCAACATCCACGCCAGCGGCGCCTCGATGTTCTTCCTCGCCGTCTACGTCCACATGTTCCGCGGCCTCTATTACGGGTCGTACAAGGAGCCGCGTGAAGTGCTCTGGATCCTCGGCGTCATCATCTACTTGCTGATGATGGCCACGGGCTTCATGGGTTACGTGCTGCCGTGGGGCCAGATGAGTTTCTGGGGCGCCACCGTGATCACCAACCTGTTCTCGGCCGTGCCCTATTTCGGCGAGAGCATCGTGACCCTGCTGTGGGGCGGCTTTTCGGTCGGCAACCCGACGCTGAACCGCTTCTTCTCGCTGCACTACCTGCTGCCGTTCGTGATCGCCGGCGTCGTCGTGCTGCACATCTGGGCGCTGCATGTTGCGGGTCAGAACAACCCGGCGGGCGTCGAGGCGAAGACCGAAAAGGACACCGTTCCTTTCACGCCTTACGCGACCATCAAGGACACGTTCGGTGTCTGCTGTTTCATGCTGTTCTTCGCCTGGTTCATTTTCTACATGCCGAACTATCTTATGGAGGCGGACAACTATATCCCCGCCAATCCCGCGGTGACCCCGGCGCATATCGTGCCGGAATGGTACTATTTGCCGTTCTACGCGATGCTGCGCGGCGTTCCGAACAAGCTGGCGGGCGTCGTCGTGATGTTCTCGGCGATCCTCATTCTGGCATTCCTGCCCTGGCTCGACAGCGCCAAGACCCGCTCGTCGAAGTACCGTCCGCTCGCCAAGCAGTTCTTCTGGATCTTTGTGATCGTTTGCGTGCTGCTGGGATGGCTCGGCGGTAAGCCACCGGAAGGCATCTACGTCGTTGCCGGCCGCATCCTGACCGTCTGCTATTTCGCCTATTTCCTGATCCTGCTGCCGCTGCTCGCTCGGATCGAGAAGCCGCGACCGGTGCCGAATTCGATCGCCGACGACGTGCTGGCGAAATCAGGCGGCAAGGTCGCGGCATCGATCGCGATCGCCCTCGTCGTCGCCGGCAGTGTGTTCGCAGGCAGCGTGCAGAACGCGCGCGCCGAGGAGCATTCGGACTCGCCGCCTTCGCAGAAGTGGTCATTCGCCGGCCCGATGGGCAAATACGATCGCGGTTCACTGCAGCGCGGCCTGAAGGTCTACAAGGAAGTCTGCTCGGCCTGCCACGCTTTGTCCTACATTGCGTTCCGCAATGTCGCCGATGCCGGCGGTCCCGGTTATTCGGTGGCGCAGGCGTCGGCACTGGCGGCCGAGTACAAGGTCAAGGACGGTCCGAACGATCAGGGCGAGATGTTCGAGCGGCCGGGCCGGTCGGCCGACTATTTCCCGTCGCCGTTCCCGAACGAGCAGGCGGCGCGCGTGGCCAATGGCGGCGCCTATCCGCCGGACCTGTCGCTGATCACGAAGGCGCGTTCCTATGAGCGCGGCTTCCCGATGTTCATCATCGACCTCTTCACCCAGTACCAGGAACAGGGGCCGGATTACGTCGCCGCGATCCTGCAGGGCTTTGAAGACAAACCGCCGGCTGGCGTGACCATTCCCGACGGTTCCTACTACAACAAGTATTTCCCCGGCCACGCCATCAAGATGCCGAAGCCGCTCAGCGACGGCCAGGTGACGTTTGATGACGGTTCGCCGGCCACCGTTGCGCAATACGCCAAGGACGTCACCACGTTCCTGATGTGGGCCGCGGAACCGCACCTGGAAGCGCGCAAGCAACTGGGCCTGCAGGTGTTCGTGTTCCTGATCCTGCTCAGCGTCTTGCTGTACTTCACCAAGAAGAAGGTCTGGGCCAACGCCCACTGAGAGCGCCTTCGAGCGCGAATTCGTAAAAAGCCCCTACGGGGGCTTTTTTGTTGCCGTAAATCGAACCGTCATTCCGGGGCGCCCGAAGGGCGAACCCGGAATCTCGAGATTCCGGGTTCGATGCTGCGCATCGCCCCGGAATGACCGAGTGCGTGATTGCATCCGAGCCGCCCAGCGGACAAAATGCCGGCCAATCAGCCAGAATATTCCCGGAGGAAATCATGGGTACCAGCATCACCTTCAAGCGCCCGGACGGCAAGGACGCCAACGGCTACCTCGCCAATGCCGCGCGCGGCAATGCGCCTTGTGTGGTCGTGATCCAGGAATGGTGGGGACTGTCCGACCAGATCAAGGGCCTGTGCGACCGCTTCGCGGTGGCGGGCTTCGACGCGCTGGCGCCCGATCTCTACAAGGGCAAGGTAGTGCCGTATCACGACACCGACGCTGCCGGCAAAGAGATGAACTCGCTGGATTTCATGGATGCCACCACGCAGACCGTGCGCGGCGCCGCGCAGTATTTGTCAAAGAACGGCGCCAAGGTCGGCCTGACCGGTTTCTGCCTCGGTGGCGCGGTGACCATCATCGGCGCCGTCAAGGTCCCCGAGCTCGCGGCCGGCGTCGTGTTCTACGGCATTCCACCGGAGCAAGCGGCCAAGCCCGCCGACATCAGGATTCCGCTGCAGGCCCATTTCGCCAACAAGGATGATTGGTGCACGCCGGCGCTGGTCGATGGTTTCGAAAAAGCGATGAAAGCCGCCGGCAAGTCGCTCGAGCTGTTTCGCTATGACGCCGAACACGCCTTCGTCAACGAGCAGCGGCAATCCGTGCACGATCGCGCCGCCGCCGAACTGGCCTGGGGCCGGGCGACGGAGTTCTTCAAAAAGCACCTCGGGTGAGGATGAAGGTCTTCTGCACAGGTGCGTCCGGCTACATCGGCGGATCGGTGGCCGCGCATTTGGTTGCCGCGGGGCATCAGGTCACCGGCCTGGTCCGCTCGCAGGAAAAGGCCGAAGCGGTTCGCGCCCGGGGCATCCAGCCGTTGCTGGGAACGCTGGATGATGCGGAGCGTCTGGCGCAAGCGGCACACGCCGCCGATATCGTCGTCAACACGGCGAGCGCCGATCACAAGGGGGCGGTCACGGCCCTGCTTGACGCGCTGGCCGGAAGCGGCAAGCCGTTCATCCACACATCAGGGTCGAGTATTGTCGGTACGCGCAGCCATGGGCAGCGTTCCGACGCGGTGTTTGACGAAAGCTCAGCCGTCACGCCTTCGCCGGCCCGCGCGGCCCGAGTCGCGTTGAACGATCTCATCCTCTCTTACCGCGACAAGGGGTGCCGTCCGGTCATCATCTGTCCGAGCCTGATCTACGGTCTCGGCCTTGGCGTCGAGCAACACTCGACGCAAGTGCCGCTGTTGATTGACCTCGCCAAGAAGCGAGGTTGCGCCGCTTATGCCGGGCCCGGCGAAAATATCTGGTCGAATGTGCATATCGACGATCTGGTGACGCTCTATGCGCTCGCCATCGAGAAGGCGCCGGCGGGAGCGTTCTTCTTTGCCGAGAACGGCGAAAATTCGATGCGCGAGGTGTGCGAGGCCATCAACCGCATGCTGGGTCTTGCGGGGCCGCCGGTGGCGATGTCGATGCAAGAAGCGGCTGCCGAATGGGGCGAGGGGACCGCCGAAGACACGATGGCTTCGAACAGCCGCGTGCGGGCGAAGCGCGCGCGGCGAGAACTCGGCTGGCAGCCGAAGGCGCGGAGCCTGATGGAAGAGATCGAGCACGGGTGTTATCGGGAGCAGGCCTGAGGACACACTCTCAGGACGAGCTACTGCTTCACCCCGTCCCACCACGCGCAGGTCCCCGACATCAGCTTGTAATTGCCTTCCATCACCTGCACCGGCGCGCGCAGCCCGCTGGCGGCGGCGTGCATCCGCATCTCGCGCGCGACCGCGCGGTCCTTCTCCGGCAGCCAGACCCGCTCATGGCCCCACAGGCTCGGGCCGTCAAACATTTCGACCGGCTGCCAGGTCGCGGGATCGATCTCGCGGCCGCCCCAGCCGCATTCGATCATGAAGGAGGACGGCGTCTTGGCGTAGAACGAGGTCATGAAATCGTTGGTGTGGCGGCCGAGCGTGACGCCGATGCGGTCGTCCTGGGTCTGCGCGATGTCGTAAGCCTGGCCGACATCGTCGAGCGAAAACAACTCGACCATCAGATGGTGCATGCCGTTGTTGCCGGTCTCGATCAGCGCCAGGCTGTGATGCCGGGCGTTGATGTGGAAGAAATAGGCACGGAACGGCTTTTCGATGTAGTCGGAAAGCCCAAAGCCCAGCACGTCGACATAGAACGCCATCACGGGGTCGATGTTTTCGACCGTCAGCACGGCGTGTCCGAGCCCAAGGGGTCCGGTGCGGAAACCCGAGATCGACCGTCCGGGGCTGAACGGCGCCTCGTCGATTTCGGGGCCGTAAAACGCTTCGAGCCGGTTGCCAGCGGGATCGCGGAATGAAATCAGGCTGCGGACGCGCCTCGTATCGGCCAGCGTCTGCGGTTCGGCCACGACATGGACGCCGGCCTGTTCCAGCCGGGCCGCGAGTGCGTCCAGCGCCGTGGCATACGCGACCTCCCAGCCGAAGAAACGCGTGCCTTCGCCCATAGCGCGGTCGATGACGATGCGTTGCTTGCGGTCATCCATCCGGAAAGCCAGCAGCGAATTGCCGCGCTCGACCGCCTGAAAGCCGACCATGCCGGTGCCGAATTGCCGCCAGTCATCGAGGGCATCGGATCCGAACCCGGCGTATCCCAGTCCCTGCAGCATGCTGCGTCTCCTTCTGTCCGGTTCAAAGGTGCCGTTTCTTCGGACTTTACCCCAATTTTTCTGTGATGCGAGCCCTCTCGTTGCCGACCGCCTGTGCCTCGGAAGCAAGTGCGTTGACGCACCGAAGGGGCGTTGCTTAAGTGGTCTCGCCTTGGGGTTGCGGGATCAAGAACCTTGCTTGTCAGATTTGCCGGAATTTCATCCGTTGTCCGCGTCGTCCCTTTCGTTCTTCGGATAGGGGTCTTGTGCTGCATCCTTGCGCTGATCACGGCTCATCCGTCCCTGGCACAGGCTCCGTTGGCACAGGCGGCCCCCTTCGTAACTGTCGAGGGTGATCTCAAGAGTACCGCCTGGTGGGTCCTTGCCGAGTTCCATCCATTTACGACGGAGGTCCGTGGAATTCCCGTAAGCCAAATCCGGAAGAACTGGTGCAAGGCGACCGAATTCCGCAAGGACCTCATTCCAAAAGAGCTGCTCTTCGAGAACGGCAGGAATGAGATGGAAGCGGGCGGTCGGTTCTTTGCCGTCGAAGGGAATTTTGACGGCTCAGCGACAAAGCAGGTCGCGTTGACCGGCGTTTACCAGGAATGCGCGGGCCAGAAGGGCAGCTTCGTCTTGATCCTCGACCAACCGATCAACACCAGGAAACCCCGCATCCGGTTCATCACCACATCGGAGACAAATCATCAATTTCTCGCGCTGGAGAAGGAGAAAGACAATCGGATCGTTGTCTGGACTTGCATGGAATGCGACGCATTCTCGGTCTTGAAATGGGATCGGAAGAAACGCAAATTTGAGTGGCTCCCACAGCCCGATGAAGAATAGCCGGATCGATCCCCGGCGCTGGAAGGAGCTCACCCCGTGCCGGGTAGGTCAGCTCTGGGCAGGCCAGGCTAAGACCTGAACCCGAGCCCCTTTATCCTGAAGTGCCCAAAACCGGCTCCTGGCGGGCCTGCCGGCGGCGCCGGGCCGTCCCTTGACATCATCAGCCGCGGATGGTGTTTAAACCCCATGAACACCGTTGCCCTCCCATCCCGTCTTTGGTGGCGCACCTCTTAAAGAGGTGGCCGGTGCGATTTCATTTCCTAAAAATCGTCGAAGGTTGCCATCGCAGTGCGACGGTCCTTCGTTTGTCCTGTGTGGCGCTCCCTCCCCAAGTTTCGTAAGAGGATCACATGAACAGGACAGCCTTTTCCCTGCCGGAGCACAGCGAATACCGGACCCGCGGCGGCCTCGTGGTGTCGCGGGCGGTCGAGCAGTTCACCGGCAATGCCAAACGGCTCGACGACCTGATCGACCTGCTCGACCGCCGTCCTGGCGTGGTGCTGTCCTCGGGGACGACCGTGCCGGGCCGCTACGAGAGTTTCGACTTCGGCTTTGCCGATCCGCCGCTGGTGCTGGAAACCACGGGCGCCAACTTTTCGCTGGCCGCGCTCAACGTCCGCGGCGAGGTCCTGATCGCATTTCTCGCCGATGCTCTGCGCGAACCCTGCGTCGTCATCTCGGAGAAGAGCGCGACGCGCCTGGCCGGTCACATCATCCGCGGTGCCGCACCTGTTGATGAAGACCAGCGCACCCGCCGCGCCAGCGTGATGTCGCTGGTGCGCGATATCGTTGCTTCCTTGTCGGCCAATGACGATCCGATGCTCGGCCTGTACGGGGCGTTTGCCTACGACCTCGTGTTCCAGATCGAGGACCTCGTGCAGAAGCGTGCGCGTGAGGCCGACCAGCGCGATATCGTACTGTATGTGCCGGATCGCATCCTGGCCTACGACCGTGCCACCGGCCGCGGTGTGATGCTGAGCTATGATTTCACCTGGAACGGCAAATCGACCAAGGGCCTGCCGCGCGACACCGCCGAGAGCATCTACACCAAATCGCCGCGACAGGGATTTGCCGATCACGCGCCCGGCGAATATCAGGCCACCGTCGAGTTTGCCCGCGCCGCGTTCGCGCGCGGCGATCTGTTCGAGGCGGTGCCTGGGCAATTGTTCGCCGAACCCTGTGAGCGATCGCCGGCGGAAGTTTTCCAGCGGCTGTGCCGTATCAACCCGTCGCCCTATGGCGCGCTGATGAATCTCGGCGACGGCGAATTTCTGGTGTCGGCGTCGCCGGAGATGTTCGTCCGTTCCGACGGCCGCCGGGTCGAGACCTGTCCGATCTCCGGCACGATCGCGCGCGGCGCCGACGCGATCGGCGATGCCGAACAGATCCGGCAGTTGCTGAATTCGGAAAAGGACGAATTCGAACTCAACATGTGCACTGACGTCGACCGCAACGACAAGGCGCGGGTCTGCGTGCCCGGGACGATCAAAGTTCTCGCGCGGCGTCAGATCGAGACCTATTCGAAGCTGTTTCATACCGTCGACCATGTCGAAGGCATTTTGCGGCCGGGCTTCGACTCGCTCGATGCGTTCCTGACCCATGCCTGGGCGGTGACGGTGACCGGTGCTCCGAAACTGTGGGCGATGCAGTTCGTCGAGGACAATGAGCGTTCGTCGCGGCGCTGGTATGCCGGCGCGATCGGCGCGGTGAATTTCGACGGCAGCATCAATACCGGGCTCACCATCCGCACCATCCGGATGAAGGATGGTCTGGCCGAGGTGCGCGTCGGCGCCACCTGTCTGTTTGATTCCGATCCGGCGGCCGAAGACCGCGAATGCCAGGTCAAGGCGGCGGCGTTGTTTCAGGCACTGCGCGGCGATCCGCCAAAGCCGTTGTCGGCGTTTGCGCCCGACGCCAGCGGTTCGGGCAAGAAGGTGCTCTTGATCGATCACGACGACAGCTTTGTGCACATGCTGGCGGATTATTTCCGCCAGGTCGGCGCCGACGTCACCGTTGTGCGGCATATCCATGCGCAGGACATGCTGAAAAAGAAGTGGGATTTGCTGGTGCTCTCGCCTGGCCCGGGGCGGCCGGAGGATTTCGGGATTTCGAAAACCATTGGCACCGCGCTCGACAACAAGCTGCCGATCTTCGGCGTCTGCCTCGGCGTGCAGGCGATCGGCGAATACTTTGGCGGCCAGCTCGGTCAGCTCGGCCAGCCCGCGCACGGACGGCCATCGCGAATCCAGGTCCGCGGCGGACGGCTGATGCAGAACCTGCCCAACGAAATCGTCATCGGCCGCTATCATTCGCTCTTTGTCGAGCGCGACAGCGTGCCTGAAGTGCTCGAGGTCACCGCGACCACCGAGGACGGCGTCGCGATGGCGATCGAACACAAATCATTGCCGGTCGGCGGTGTGCAGTTTCATCCGGAGTCGCTGATGTCGCTCGGCGGCGAGGTCGGCCTGCGCATTGTCGAGAACGCGTTCCGGCTTCGCGTGCCGGCCAACTGAGGATTGCGAGACCTATGACATTTGACCACGACCTGAAGGCCACCGTCCGTACCATTCCGGATTACCCGAAGCCGGGCATCCTGTTTCGCGACATCACCACGCTGTTGGCGGACGCGCGCGCCTTCCGCCGCGCGGTCGACGAGTTGGTGCATCCCTGGGCCGGCAACAAGATCGACAAGGTCGCCGGCATCGAAGCGCGGGGTTTCATTCTCGGCGGCGCGGTGGCGCATCAGGTCTCCGCCGGCTTCGTGCCGATCCGCAAGAAAGGCAAGCTGCCGCACACCACGGTGCGGATCGCTTACTCGCTGGAATATGGCCTCGATGAAATGGAGATGCATGCCGACGCGGTTCATCCCGGCGAGCGCGTTATCCTGGTCGATGATCTCATCGCCACCGGCGGCACCGCGGAAGGCGCGGTAAAACTGTTGCGCCAGATCGGCGCCAACGTGGTCGCGGCCTGCTTCATCATCGACCTGCCGGATCTCGGCGGCGCCGCCAAGCTGCGCGCGATGGACGTGCCAGTGCGAACGCTGATGACGTTCGACGGGCATTGATCTTTCAACTCGTCGTCCCTGCGAACGCAGGGACCCATACCGCGTTGCTCACTCGATAGAAGCAAGATAGCTGACACTTCCCAAACAACTGCCGACGGTGGTTATGGGTCCCTGCGTTCGCAAGGACGACAGCTTAAATCGCCTTCGCCCTAAGCTGCGACCGCCAATGCAGCGCGCGCTCCTTCAGCAGCGCGTCGCGGACGTAAGCCATCTCTTCCTGTTGCAGCTGTTCGCATTCCGCGAAGGTCAGGCTATCGGCCCCGTGCGCGGTCCATGCCGCTTGCAGGCTGCGGCTGGTGTGGTTGCCCTGGCGCAGCGAGAACCAGATGCGGTTCTGGATTTTTTCCAGGTTGGGCGACTGTCCGACCCACGCCTCTGACGTCGCCGTGCAGCGGACGACGAAAATCCCCGCGATGGTCTTTCGCTCCTTGTAGGCGGCGATCGCTGCCCTTCGGTCTGACGTCACGGGGGTGGCCTCGCGGGGATTTTTGGGTCAGCGAGGCGATAGCAGACCGAGGAAGTCGCGTCAATATTACCCGGGTAATATTCGGCCGCCAGGCGGCGAGAACAACCGCCTACGACCCCTGCAGCAGCAGGCTCAGTTCGAGGTCTCGGAAGCTTGAGTAATTCCGGCGGATCCATTGATGCAGTTCGGTCGACGAATCCCTTTCGTTGCGCAGGTAACCGGTGAACGAAAAGGTCAGGCGGTCGACATAGGTCTTCAGGAACGTCGGCAGCGCCGAGATCCGCAATACCCGTCCCCCCTCCATCGCCGCAGGCAGTTCGCCGCGCACCACATGCTCGTTATCGATGGTGATCAGGGCATTCGGCGGGATCTGCTGCTGCAGCATCGGAAACGCCCGCGCGGAGACGCGGTCGATGTCGGCCACGAACAGGATCACCGGCGCGACATGGCGGCGTGCGGCTTCCTTGAGGAACCCGATTTCGCCGGTCATCTTGAAAAACTCGTCGAAGGCGTGGAAGCCGAGGTCGATCACCTTGGCGATGCCGTCATCGACGATCAGGCGGTCCATCAGTTGCATCTTGCCGAAGGTGTCGATGACATCAGCGGTTTCGGTGGTGCGCGGCAGATATTCGAGCAGCGACGGCTCCTTCAGATTGATGTCGAAGGAGTTCACCGTGCCGTTTTTCAACAGCAGGAATTCGCTGAGCAGCCGCGCGACCAGCGTCTTGCCGACCAGCGGGCGGGGCGAGCAGATGATGTAAACGGGCGTGACGGGCATCACGCGCTATATCAGGGGATTTTTTCGCCTAATCCAGCCCCATCCCGCTTGGAACGCGACTATTTTTCACCGCTGCGCGTCAGCGGTTTGCCGGCGCCGACGAGGTCGGTCAGCTTGATGCGGTCGAACTCGCTCCAGACATTGGCGAGCCAGTGCCGGACATAGCCGCGCAGCACGAAGGAATAGTTCGCAGACTCGTCGTCCTTGCCCTTGTTGGCGACGAATTTGAGGAACGGCACCGAGGAGACCTCGACCTGCTCATAGGCCATTTCATTGAGCTTGGGGATTGTCAGCTCGGTGGCGTCCTTGATGCGGTGGAAATAGGAATTGTAGGTCGCCTGGTCCCACTGGAAGAACTGGGTGTCGTTGATGAAGTTCTTCACCAGGAAATATTTGGCGCCGACCATGAAATTGGCGGTCTCGGCGATCTCGTCCAGCGAGGCGATCGAGGGTCCCAGTATATGGAACACGGCAAAGGTAATCTGGCCGGATTTCGCCGCATCGAGAAAGCCGATGTCGCGCAATGAGGCCAGCGCCGGCGACAGCAGTCCGGCGCGGACGTCGATCACGGTGACCGAGGGGCTTGCGGCATTCAGCGTATCGAAGATTTTCATCTGGTCCGAGGTCGTCGTCATGTCGACGATCTCGGTGATATCAGGGTGGAAACGCATCAGCGTGCCGCGCGGCGACTCGGTGTCGAACGCCCGCGTCGGCACGTTGTTGGCACTGAAATAATCCAGAAGGGTTCGCGAGACCGTCGTCTTGCCGACCCCGCCCTTGTCCGCGCCCACCACAATCACGACCGGCTTTGCCATGGAATTCCCTTGAACAGTGCCCCCGATCGCGGGAGCGATCGGCAGATCCCCATCCTCTGCTTTGGGCGCGAACATGGCAGAAACAAGGGAGAATTCAATTCCTTAGACCGCCGCTTGCGTTATTCCTCCCAGATTCCTTCGGAAGCGTACGGGCGGCGGGCGCATCGGGGTTCAGCCGCGCCGGCCCCAGGGACCAGTTAACGGTGGCGGGGCTTTTCCCGCCGCGTCGCCTGCCGGTCCGGCGGCATCGCTCCAGGGGCCGCGCGGCACCGGCGGCGGGATCTGTCCGGAAGCCGGTTGATCCGTCTGCTCGCCTTGATCGTCTCCCTCGCCGGACGCATCCGACGGCAGGGCCAGCGGGCCCGGATCGTGGCCGCCCGCGAACTGGACCAGCGCCTTGATCCGCGAATCCACCGACGGATGGGTTGCGAACAGATCGGCAAAGCCCTCGCGCGGGTTGTCGACGCACAGCTCCATGACGGCGGAGGTAGCACCCGGAAGTTCGCCGCGATTTTCGATCTTGCGCAGCGCCGAGATCATGGCGTCGGGATCCTTGGTGAGTTCGACCGAGCCAGCGTCGGCCAGGAACTCGCGCGACCGCGACAGCGCCAGCTTGACGACCTGCGACAGCAGCCAGGCCACCACGATCAAGGCGATCGCGATGATGACGACGATGACGGCGCCGCCGCCGGAGCTCTTGCTGTCGCTGTCCGACGAGGACGACGAGGACCTCGAGGATGACGACGAGGATCCCCAGCCGCCGCTCCAGCCGAAATTGGTGAACATCCGGAAGAACAGTTCGCCGAAAAAGCCGACCACGCCGGCGATGATGACCGCAACCACCATCAACTGTACGTCGCCGTTGCGAATGTGCGTGAGCTCGTGGCCGAGCACGGCCTCGATTTCGTGGTCGTTGAGCGCGTTGAGAAGCCCCGTGGTGACAGTGACGGCATATTGCCGCCGGTTAAGGCCGGTCGCGAACGCGTTCAGCGCCGGGCTGTCCATCACCTTCAGCTTCGGCATCGGAATGCCGCGCGAGATGCAGAGATTTTCCAGCAGATTATACAGCCGCGGCTGCTGCTGCCGCGTCACGTCCTCGCCGCCGGTGACGGCATCGATCATGTTCTGGTGGAAGAAATAGGCGACTACGATCCACAATGCAGCGGCGATGGTCGCGTACGGTGCTGATGTGATCAGGTCGCGGAAGGCGGCCCTGAGATAATAGTCGACCGAGGCGTCGCTGTTGATCAGGACTTCCGCGATCAGTGCGCCGGCATAGACCAGCACATAGATCAGCAGGAACAGGCCGGCGAGCAGCAGCATCGAACGAAACTTGTTCGACGCGATGTGCGTGTAGAGACCATACGCGGCCATGAGCTGCCTTCGCTACGCGCCGTCATTCCGGGGCGTCGCACAGCGACGAACCCGGAATCTCGAGATTCCGGGTTCACGCCGTTGGCGTGCCCCGGAATGACTGAAGGGGCGGAGTATCATGCGTTAGAACTTCACCGTCGGCGTCGCCTCGACTTCGGTGCGGCTGGTGCCGAGGTCGAAGAAGTCCTTGCGGGTGAAGCCGAACATGCCGGCAAACAGCGCGGCCGGCATCTGCTGGATACCGGTGTTGTATTCCTGAACCGCGTTGTTGAAGAAGCGGCGGCTGGCCGCGATCTTGTTTTCGAGGTCGGACAATTCGCTGGCGAGCTGCTGGAAATTGGCGTTGGCCTTGAGGTCCGGATAGGCCTCCGACAGCGCGATCAGCTTGCCGAGCGCGCCGCTCAACTGGTTCTCGGCGGCGCCGACCTGGGCCGGTCCCTGCGCCGACATCGCGGAGTTGCGCGCCTTGATCACGTCGTCGAGCGTGCCGCGCTCGTGGGCGGCGTAGCCCTTCACGGTTTCGACCAGGTTCGGAATCAGGTCGTGGCGCTGCTTGAGCTGCACGTCGATGTCGGCAAAGGCCTGACCGACGCGCTGGCCGAGTGCGACCAGCCGGTTGTAGGCAGCGAAGGCGAACAACACGATAATGACGATGACGCCGAGAACGATCCATCCGGTCGACATGGCAAACAACTCCTGTGGGACTGATAATCCGGGGAAACTAGACGAAAAACCGGGCGCGCGGCACCCCGCCGCGACTTGGGGCACACCGTTAGTCGAATCTAAGGCGGGATAAGTTCAAGCGAACACTCAGCCGTCATTCCGGGGCGATGCGAAGCATCGAACCCGGAATCTCGAGATTCCGGGTCTGGTCCTTCGGACCATCCCGGAATGACGAGATCAATCCACCGCTTCGCCCCATCGTCAGCACCGGGTGCAGGCCCGGCGGCGCCCATCCGGTTGCCAGGTCCTAGAATATGGTATCGAGCCTGGGTATGCCGGTTGCAGTGGAGAGCTTCGATGCAACCTTGGCAGCTTCCGCGAAAGAAGAGTCGGCAAGCGGGATTGCATGCCGCCTGCCGTCCTTCATCTCGACATAAGTGCCGTATGTAATGTGGCCATCCGTGTTGTATTCGATCGTCCCGAATGCCGTGCATTCATCGAGCGGGCAATCGACAACAGCTTTTGTCCATCGGCCGAAAGATCGCCGAGTTATTTTGATCCACCGCGCAGTCAGGTCAATCTCGGCGATCCATTGTCGCGTCGCGAGATGGAAGGCGATGCCTGCAAAGAACAGAAGAAAAATGAAAATACCTCCGTTCTCCGACGCAGACGGGGCAACTGCGCCGCCCGGAGCCAGGACGTAAATCGCAATCACAAAGATAGCCGAAACGATCACCAAAATCAGTGAACCGACCGAATTGAATAGAGGTTCGCCCGAAGCAAAGACGAGTTTTCGGCCTGACCGCTCGATGTGAGGATTACTTTCGACCATGTGTGCGGGTCCAGATGCGGCATGCAATCTCTGATAATGAGTTGATATCACCACGCCCGGATAATTGGAAACTTCGTTAGTCCATATCCGTACTGTTGGTGTCGCCCCAGCGTTGCTTTCGCGCTCGTTGATAGGCCGCTTTGTCACGGCGCGGCGTCGAAGCAAGGACAACTCGGTCGGGCGTACATAATTTCGTCACGACCGCCGCCTTCGTCACGTCGGGCTGCGCCAGCACCCGGGCCGGACGTTTTTCTACTCGTGTGCGGGTCAGCGCCACATAGGCGAATTTCTCATCCTCGAACGGCAACTCCGCGCCCTTGACCTGCTTGTGTGCGCGCGAGCGCTGCAGGCGCTGGGTGAAATGGCACCAGTCCGGCGCGGCGAGTGGACACTTGTCATCATGCGGGCAGGGCGCGGCGACATGCGCGCCCAGAGCGATCAGGCGCTCACGCAGCGCGATGATCCGCGCATAGCCCGCAGGTGTGCCGGGTTCGACCACCAGCAGCGTATCGCCGGTCCTTTGCCACATCAGATCGGTGAGGGCCTTCTGCTCGGCAGCCCCGATTTCGCCGATCATGTAGCTCGCGATGACGAGGTCCGCCGCGCCGGCTTTGGCCAAAGCGGATCTGGCTTCGCCGCGCTCGTAGCCGACGTCACGCAAGCGAAAGCTGTCGCTGAACAGGTTGAGCGCCAGCGTGCGAAGGGCGTCGTTGGCATCGAGCAGCGCAAAGTTTTGCAGTGACGGGAAAGCTTCCGCCGCCGCCCATGTGGCGGTGCCGGGCCCGGCGCCGATATCGAGCACGCTGGCCGGTGCAAAGTCCGGCCTGATTTCGCAGAGCGCGTTCAGGCTCGCCGTGACCGCGGCGTAGGTCGCAGGCATCCGCGCCAGCGCGTAGGCGAGCGCATCGGTCTCGGTGCGGATCGCGCCGGAGCCGCCGCCGTCGCGATAGGTTTTCGAGATCGACGCGGCGCGGGTCGCAGCGTCGTTGCGTGAAAAACCCCGCAAGCGGCCGTCGAGCGCGGCTTTCAGTTCGGCGGGGAGATCGGGTGAGGTCATGTTTCAGTCGTCATCCTGAGGTGCGAGCGCTTGCGAGCCTCGAAGGATGACAGTCACGGGCTGTAGCCCATCCTTCGAGACGCCGCGCCAAAAGGCGCGGCTCCTCAGGATGACGGGGTCACGCCACGTCCTGGTCGAGGATCTTCACCGCGTCGTCGAGGCCGACCGAGACCAGTTGCGAGACGCCGCGTTCGGCCATGGTGACGCCGTACAGCCGGTTCATCCGCGCCATCGTGATCGGATTATGCGTGATGATGATGAAGCGGGTTTCGGTCGACGAGGTCATCTCGTTCAGCAGATTGCAGAACCGCTCCACGTTATGGTCGTCGAGCGGCGCGTCGACTTCGTCCAGCACGCAGATCGGCGACGGGTTGGTGAGGAACACCGCAAAAATCAACGCCAGCGCGGTTAGCGCCTGCTCGCCGCCTGACAGCAGCGACAGCGTCTGCGGCTTCTTGCCGGGCGGCTTGGCGATGATTTCGAGGCCGGCTTCCAGCGGATCGTCGCTCTCGATCAAATGAAGTGCCGCTTCGCCGCCGCCGAACAGTTCGGTGAACAGCCGCTTGAAATGCGCATTGACGGTCTCGAACGAGGTCAGCAGCCGCTCGCGCGCCTCCTTGTTCAGGCTCTGGATGCCCTGACGCAGCCGCTTGATGGCTTCGACGAGGTCGTCGCGTTCGGTGGTGAGTGCCGTGTGCTGGGCTTCAACCTCGCGCAGCTCTTCCTCGGCGCGCAGGTTGACCGCGCCAAGCCGATCGCGGTCGCGGCGCAGCTTTTCGAGATTTTCCTCGATCTCGTTGAGTGGGGGCAACTCGGCGCCAGGCTCGAGTTCGGCCAGCGCCGCCACCGCGTGCGGCTCGACTTCGAGCATGTCGTGGATTTCGCGCTCGATGTCCGACAGTCGACGCTTGGTGCCCTCCATGCGTTCTTCGGCGCGGGCACAGGCTTCGCGGGCAGAGGAGAGCGCTTCGAGCGAGGCCTTCGCCTCGCGGTCGGTTTCCGCCATCACGCTTTCGGCGGCGGCCAGCGCATCTGCGGCGACGCGGCGGGCGCTTTCGGCTGATTCGATTTCGTTGATCAGCGCGCGTCGCTTTTCGGTGATGCGGGCTTCGACCGTGTTGACCTGCGAGGCCGCGCTCTGCTTGCGGTTCTGCCATTCGGTGCGCTCGGCGAGGATCGCCTGCACGCGGCGGTCGGCGAGCTCAGCCTCGCGCGCCAGCGCCTGCGCTTCGGCGCGCACCTGCGCGGCAAAACGGCGATGGCCCTCGATATCGGTGCGAACGGCGGCAAGCCTCGTCTCGGTGTCGTGGGTCGGCGGCAGTTCGGCAAGGGCTGCGGTCGCGGTCTGGTGCGCGCCATAGGCTTCGGTAAGGTCGGCGTTGAGGCGCGTATGCGCTTCCGTCAGCGCCGATTTGCGCGCGGCGTGGCGGTTGATCTCGCGCTCGGTCGCGGCATGGCGTTCGCGCGCGGCATCGGCCTCGCGCTGCGCGGCACGCCAGGCCTCGCGGGCAGAGGTCTCGGCACCCGATGCCATCTTGAGCTCAGACTCGGCGTCTTCCAGCGCTTGCCGCTTGGCTGATGCGTCGGTGCGGGCCTGCTCCAGTTCGTGCTCGATGTCGACGAGACGCGCACGTTCGGCAAGACGCCGTGCCGCGCCGGTCGGTGCATGCGCAGCGGCGACAAAACCGTCCCAGCGCCAGACGTCGCCTTCCAGCGACACCAGCCGCTGGCCGGTCTTCAGTTGCGAAACCAGTTCCGCGCCGCGCTCCTTGGGCACGACACCGATTTGCGCCAGTCGTCGTGTGAGTTCGGCGGGCGCGTCGACAAGCGATGCGAGGGCTTGGACGCCAGTGGGCAGCGCGGGATCGTCGAAGGCAGCACCGGCATTGGTCCAGCGCATCGGCGCGGAGGGATCGACGGGCGCGTCCAGATCGTCGCCGAGCACGGCGCCGAGCGCCTTTTCATAGCCCTTGGCGACGGTGACGCCGTCGATGATCGGCGGCCACAGGTTCTTGGTCTCGCCGTTGACGAGTTTTGAAATCGTGCGGGCTTCGGTCTCGAGCCGCTGCACGCGCTTGTCGGCCTCGACGAGCGGGGCGCGGGAGGCTTCGAGCTTTTGCCGCGCGGCGACGTGGCCGGTTTCAGAGGCCTGGGCTGCGGCTTCCGATGCCGCGAGGCTTTCCTGCGCGGTCTCCATGGCGCCGGCGAGCGCGTCGATGTCGCCGAGATTGCCGGTTTCCTGCGCAAGCTTCTGCTCTTCGCTGGCGACGTTGGCGATGTCCTGGTCGAGCTTCGCCAGCCGGTCGCGATGGGTGCGCACGCCGGCTTCGAGCTGGTTGCGCTTCGCGGTAAGGTCGGCAAGTGCTGTGGTCAGTTCGCCGAACATCTGCTCGGCGGCGGCCAGCGTCGCTTCCGCTTCCGAGACCCGTTCGTCGACGCCGGAGCGCTTCTCGACGCGGGACTTGATCTCTTCCTTCAATTCGGAATCTTCGGTGTCGAGCCGCTGCAGCGCCACTTCAGCGTCCGAAGTCTGCTGCTGTTCGCGGGCGATGTCGGCGGCGAATTGCGTCAGCCGGCGGTCGAGTTCGGCAACGCGCTCCTTGGCGCGCGCTTCCTCGCGGTCGAGCAGTTCGCGCGCATTGGTGAGACGTTGCAAACCGGCGGCGGCGCGGGCTTCACCCTCGCGCAGCGCCGGCAATTCCGAGGCGCGGATCGCCTGGATGCGCGCGGCCTCGGCCTGTTCGCGGGTACGTTCGGCCATCTCGCGGACGTTGAGGTCGTGGGTATGGGCGGATTCCGCCACGTCGGCATGGGCCTCGAGCCAGCGCAGATGGAACAGCGTGGCTTCGGCCTTGCGCACCTTGGCGGCGACTTCGCGGAACCGGATGGCCTGGCGGGCCTGTTTCTTGAGGCCGTCGACCTGGCCGGCGAGCTGGCCGATCACGTCCTCGACGCGGGTGAGGTTGGTTTCGGCGGCCTTCAGCCGCAATTCGGCTTCGTGGCGGCGGGCATGAAGACCTGCGACGCCGGCGGCGTCTTCCAGCACGCGGCGGCGCTGTTCCGGCTTGGCCTGAATGATCTCGCCGATCTTGCCCTGGTGGACCAGTGCCGGCGAACGCGCGCCGGTGGCGGCATCCGCAAACAGGATCTGCACATCCCTTGCACGGACATCGCGGCCGTTGATGCGATAGGCCGAGCCGGCCTCGCGCTCGATGCGGCGCGAAATTTCCAGAACCTGGCTGTCGTTCATCGCAGCCGGCGCCGTGCGATCGGCATTGTCGATCGTCATCACGACTTCGGCGTGGTTGCGCGCCGGACGGTTGCCGGAACCGGCGAAGATCACCGCGTCCATGTCGGCGGCGCGCAGCGACTTGTGCGAGGTCTCGCCCATCGCCCAGCGCAGCGCCTCGACCAGGTTGGATTTGCCGCAGCCGTTCGGTCCGACCACGCCGGTGAGGCCGGGTTCGATCATGAAGTCGGTGGGTTCAACGAACGACTTGAAACCGTGGAGGCGGAGGCGCGTGAGTTTCATGAACACAAATCTCGCTTGGCCGGGCGCGAATCTCCCTGCCGTGACAATACCATGGAAGGCAATGTCGGTGTGTGGACGAACCGCTTTGGCGGCTCTTATGGCCGGGGACAATGGCGAGGCCGGGGCCGGAGGGCAACGGGCCGGCGCAGCTTTTCCCAAGGGTTTTACAGGGGTTTTGTCCAGTCTTTTGCTGGACTTATGCGATCGCAGGAATCAGCGGGCGCGAATCAGCTTCTCGACAGCGCATTGATGCGCTTGGCGAATTCCTCGAAGGCGGCTTCGCCTACGATTTCATCGCCGTTGATGAAAAAGGTCGGGGTGCCCTCGACCTTCAGGACGTCCTCGGCATATTTCTGGCTGGCGCTGATCTTGTCCTGCATCGCCTGGTCCTTCAGGCAATCCTCGACCGCCTGGGCGTTCAGTCCCGCCTGCCGCCCGATCAGCCGCAGCGTGTCCGAGGTCTTCTCCACCAGCTGGTCCTGCTGCCGGAACATGATATCGACGACGGCGAAATACTTGGCCGAGTCCTCACCGGCGATGCGGCGCGTCAGCATCGCGCAGGCGAGATCCTTGATGTTGAGCGGGAACTCACGGAACACGTAACGCACCTTGCCGGTGTCGATGAATTCCGACTTGAGTCGGGGAAATACGTCCTTGTTGAACGCGGCGCAATGCGGGCAGGTCGGCGCCGCGTATTCGACGATCGTCACCTTGGCGTCCACTGGACCGAGTGCCATGTCGGGCAGCGCCTGCGGCTTGGTCACTTCGCCGGCAGGCACCGCCATTGCTTTGGAGACCAGCGCGGTCAACGCGGTCCAAGATAAAGCGGCAGTAGCGGCAGCGAAGGCGCGGCGGGTGATGAGCAAGGTATGCTCCCGTGAGTGAAGCGATCAGCTCTTCAGTTGCGCGTTGATGCGCTTGCTGAATTCCTCGAACGACGTTTCGCCCTTGAGCATCTCGCCGTTGATGAAGAAGGTCGGCGTCGAATTGACCTTCAGCACTTCGGCGGCGAATTTCTGGTCGGCGGCGATCTTGTCGAGCAGCGCCTGATCCTTCAGGCAATCCTCGACCGCCTGCTGGGTGAGGCCGGCCTGCTTGCCGATCCGGGCCAGCGTCTCCGTGGTGTTCTTCAACACCCATTCATTCTGCTGCTTGAACAGCAGGTCTACGACGGCGAAATACTTCGGCGCGTCGTCCTTGGCGATGCAGCGCGCCAGCATCGATCCCGCGGCCGCCTTGATGTCGAGCGGGAATTCGCGGAACACGAAGCGGATCTTGCCGGTGTCGATGAATTCCGACTTGATCTTCGGAAACACGTTCTCGGTGAACGCCGCGCAGTGCGGGCAGGTCATCGAGGCGTATTCGGTGATGGTCACCGATGCGTTGGCCGGGCCGAGCCCCATGTCCGGCAGCGACTGCGGCTTGGCGACGTCGGCCGCACCTTGCGCCATCGCGTCCGATATCATGGCGTCCGAAATCAAGCGCAGCGGCGAGAAACCGGCAAACAGGCCAAGGCCGGTCAGCGACAGGGCGGCAGTGAAGGCGCGGCGCGTGATCATGAGAAATCCTCGGAATGGCGCGTTCACGCCCAATAGTTACGAAAAGCAGCCTTCGCTAGCTTGAAACGATAATTGTGGCAATGGCGGGTTGTGCCAGCTGGAACCGGCGGCAGGCTCAATTTCGCTTGATCGAGGCGCCCAGCCGCGCCAGCGCGGCGCGCAACTGTTCATCTTCCACCGCCGACAGCGTTTCGGCGACTTTTGCCACGGCTTTTGGGTCCGGCGGTCGGGGGACGGCCGGGAGTTTTCGGCGCGACAGCGGCGCCTGCCGCAGCGCCAGCCGCCCGACCGCGCTCCAGCCGAAGAAGCGGTTGACCCGCGCCAGGATGACGTCGGAGGAATGCTGGATCTCCAGCGCCATCGGCCCCTCGACCCGCAGCACCAGCGTGGCCGGCTCCTGCGGCTGCCCCTCGACCGGTCGCGGCCACTGCATCTTCAGGGGCTGGGAGTGGGCGGCGACTTCCGGCCCGGCGATTTCGGCCCAGCGCGTCACCAGCTCGCGGGCGGCAAATCCCTGCTTGGCATAGGCGTCGGAAAACACGTCGCTGAGCAGGACGGAAAGCGGTTTGGCGGTGACGAAGCCGGGTTTTGCCATAGGGGACTTATATCACTCGGTGCAGTGATAACGGAACCATTCGGGGGCGTCATGGCCGGGCTTGACCCGGCCATCCACGTCTTTTGGCCTCCGCAGCTAAGAAAGACGTGGATGCCCGCGACAAGCGCGGGCATGACGTGGAGAGATCGGGGCGCCCGTACTAAAGTGTCATTATGAGCCCTGCTGCAGCCGTCAAAGCAATACGACGAGGAACCGAAACGTCGTCAGCCCGTCCCGCGCTGCTGCTCGACTGGTATGACCGCCATCGCCGGCGGTTGCCGTGGCGGCCGCCGGCGGGTGAGCGCGCCGATCCGTACCGGGTCTGGCTGTCGGAAATCATGCTGCAGCAGACCGGCGTCAAAACCGTTGGACCCTATTTCGAGAAGTTCCTGGCGCGTTGGCCGAATGTCACGGCACTCGGCAGCGCGTCGCAGGACGATGTGCTGCGGATGTGGGCCGGGCTCGGCTACTATTCGCGCGCTCGCAACCTGCACGCCTGTGCGGTCGTGGTGCTGCGCGATCACGGCGGGGTGTTTCCCGATACCGAGCAAGGCCTGCGCGCACTGCCGGGGATCGGGCCCTACACCGCGGCGGCGATCGCGGCGATCGCCTTCGATGTCAGGACTATGCCGGTCGACGGCAACATCGAGCGCGTGGTGTCGCGGCTCTACGCGGTCGAGGAGCCGCTGCCGCAGGCGAAGCCGTTGATCGGCGAGTTGGCGGCGACGTTGCTCGGCCCATCCCGCGCCGGCGACGAGAAGTCTCGCGCCGGCGACAGCGCGCAGGCCTTGATGGATCTCGGCTCCTCGATTTGCACGCCGAAGAAACCGGCCTGTGCGCTGTGTCCGCTAGACGAGGATTGCGTGGCCCGCGCGCGCGGCGATCAGGAAGCGTTTCCGCGCAAGGCGCCGAAGAAGACGGGAACGCTGCGCCGCGGTGCGGCCTTCATCGTCACGCGCGGCGGGGAGTTGCTGGTGCGCACGCGGGCGGAAAAGGGCCTGCTTGGCGGCATGACCGAAGTGCCGGGCTCCGAGTGGCTCGCCGGGTTGGACGACAAAGCGGCGTTGAAGCAGGCGCCGGCGCTCAAGGGCGCGACACGCTGGCACCGCAAGGTGGGCGTCGTCACTCACGTGTTCACGCACTTTCCGCTGGAGCTTGTCATCTACACCGCTGATGTTGCCGCGCGCACGCGGCCGCCCGAGGGCATGCGCTGGGTACCGATCGCGACCCTCGCCGATGAAGCGCTGCCCAACGTGATGCGCAAGGCGATCGCCCACGGGCTGGATCTCTAGCCGTCTTCGCGCCGCAGGCTGCTGACACCATGCTGGCAACAGGGCTGGCCTAGGAAGGAACCTCACGGAGGTTCCCATGATCGCAACTGCCCTCGACAATCTCACCGCGCCGCCGTCTTCAAAACTGCTCGGCTGGCATGTCATCGACGCCCGCCCAAAGGAGGGCTGGGTCCGGATCGGCTTCGACGGCAAGAAAGACTTTTGCAACCCGGCCGGCTTCGTCCAGGGCGGCATCCTCTCGGCGATGCTCGACGACACCATGGGACCGGCGGTGTTCGTCCTGACCGAGGGCAGGCTCTATACGGCGACCGTGACCATGACGGTGAATTTCCTGGCGCCGGCCAGACCGGGGCCGATCACGGGCGAGGCGACCGTCACCCAGCTCGGCAAGACCATCGCCTTTGTCGAGGGGCGGCTGACGGCCGAGGATGGCACATTGCTCGCCACCGCCACAAGCAGCGCACGGCTGGTCGAAGCCGCGAAGGCCATTCGGTAGCTCTTCTCCTTCTCGCCGTTCTTACGGGGAGAAGGTCGGGATGAGGGGCCTCTATCAGCGAATTCCGAAGGTGAGGTGAGACCTGTACCCCCTCACCCGAAATTCGCTGTCGCGAATTTCGACCTCTCCCCGCAAGCTGGGCGAGGTAAGAAGCAGCTCAGCCAGCCTTGCGCTGCACGATCGGCGGCTTGGTGTTGAGGCCTTCGACCTGGAATCCAGCGACGCGTTTGTAGTTGGCGGCGATGTCTTCCAGCTCCTTCAGCGACAGTACGTCGGTGACGACGTCG
>WNFM01185893.1_pt1 | contig 22470 bp, 21 predicted proteins | sample 5400271 | NCBI WGS metagenome assembly WNFM01 (sample SAMN13153352, study PRJNA577476) | soil metagenome | isolation source: 60 cm saprolite on Douglas fir-dominated hillslope | place: USA:California | collected 2013-09-17
CTCCCCGCTTCGTGGGGAAGCAATCTGATCACCCTCCCCGCTTTGCGGGGAGGGCAGGATGGGGACGTACGCCGACCTATGTGGCCTAGAGCAGGAGGAGGCTGACGTCGACGTCGCGGAAGCGCGCCGGCGGCTCGACCTCGTTGTCGTGCAGCTCCTTCAGCAGGGCCAGGATGAAACGAGCGCCGGCCAGGTTGACGCCGTGCCGGCGCGTCAGCTTCTGGATCGCCTGCAGCTTCATCACGTCGCGGGGCGAGTAGCGGCGGCGGTTGGTCTTGGTTCGCTGCGGCTTGATCATGTCCAGCTGCTCGTAGACCATCAGCGTTCGCGGATGAGACTCGAGCATCTCGCTCGCCACGCCGAGCGTATAGATCGGCTTGTCAAGGTCGAGCTGGGCAGTCGCTCGATGGGTCGTCTTCTCGGTGGCCATAAGTCCTAACGCCTGTGAGAGTTAACAGATAACATTATATCAGGACTGTCTTACGTGCGCAATCACGACCGCAATTCGGGCGACTCAGCGATTTCCATCCAGGCGCCAGCTCAGGTCGATCCGGTCGTCCAGCCGAGCCCACCGCTCGCAGCGCCGGACGTGGCCGAGGAGCTCCTCCAGCTGGGAATGGTGATCGGGGACGTCGACCTGCTCGGCGGGCGCTCCGGCGCTGTGGAGGGGAGCGATGGGACGGTTGCGGCGGCCCGGGAAGGGAAGCGGAAGGCCAGGCCATTGCGGGTACGCGCGGCTCATTTTGCTGCGATCGCTCCTCTGTGAGGCCTCGGGTTGAATATTGTGATACCCATGTTGTGGTTCACCTGATAGTCACTTTATCACATTTAATTCTACGTAGGGCGGGTGAAAAAAGCGAGCTATCCTGACCGGCAGGGAGATGTGACCGTGAAGCACCTCAGCAGCGGCCGCTCCGAGGCCCTCGCTGCCTTGCACGAGATCTCCGCGCTGATCGTCTCCAGCCTCGACCTCGACGAGACGCTGCTCACGATCGCCCGCGCCGCCACCCACGTTCTGGACGCCGACATCGGGGCGATCTTCCTTCCCGACGATGTACCCGGCCTGATCGCCCGCGGCGTCTTCGGCGCCCATTCAAAGGGCTGGGCGGGGCTGCGGCTCAATCCCGACCGCGGCCTCAACGCCGAAGCCCTCCGCTCCGGCAGCGCGGCCCGGATCGACGACTACCTGCCGATCGCGAAGGCCGGCCGGCCGCTCTCTTCGCGCCAGGTGATCCTCGAGGAGCCCGTCCGCTCGGCGCTGGCGGTGCCGGTTCGGCGACGGGGCGGCCCGTTCGGGAGGACGAGTACCTGCTCGACCTCCTCTCCCAGCAGGCCGGCATCGCGCTTGACAACGCCCTCGCCTACGGTGAGCTGGAGGCCGCTCGCAACCGCCTCCAGGCGCTCGTCGACACGACCGACGCGATCTGGCGGCAGTCCTCCTTCGAGGACGTGGCCCAGCTGGTCGTGGAGGAGGCGTCGCGGCTGCTCCCGAGGATCGCCTGCCTGGTCGGCGTCGTCGCCCCCGAGCGTCCCCATCAGCTTGTCTTCGTGGCCGGCACCGCCGGTTGGGCGGAGACCCAGCTGGGCACCGCCCACGACCTCGCGCGGACGGCGATCGCCAGGCGCGTTCTCGAGGAGGGCATCCCGTTCGAATCGCAGAGCTTCTCCACGGTGAGCATGGTTTCTGCGGCGATGACCCTCGGCACCGCGATCGACACCGCCCGCCTCATCCCGCTCGGCGAGCAGCTCCCGGATGGGCGGACCCGGCTCGGCGTCCTCGGCTTCTACCGGGAGGGGAAGCAGGCCTTCTCGCCCGAGGAGCGGTTCGTCATGGACGAGTTCGGTAAACGGGTGAGCATCTCGCTCCACCACGCCGAGCTGCTCCGCCTTGCTGAGAGCTCGCGCGACCGGCTGGAGACCGCCATCGAGGTGGCTGCAGACCTCAGCGCATCGCTCGATCCCCCGGAGGTGATCCGGCGGGTGCTCATGCGCGCGGTGGAGGCCGGCCGCGCCGACCGCGGCGTTCTCCTCCGGATCGAGGGCGAGGACACCGTGATGGAGGACTTCTACGACGTCACGGGGGACAGCGATCTGGCCGGCTACCGGCACCCCATCGCCTCCCAGCCCCTGATGCTGCAGGCCGTCACGAAGCGCCAGCCGGTGATCGGCGGCCGCTACGAAGTGAGCAAGTTCGACCCGCCGCTGGAGGCGGCGCTGGGGAGCGTTCGCCACACCGCCACCATCCCGCTCATGCTCGACGGGGTCGTCACCGCGGCGATGGTGTTGAGCCGCCGCAACGATCATCCCTTCCTCGCCAATGACCTCAAGATGTTCCAGCTGATCGCGAACCAGGCCGTGCTCGCGCTTCGCAACGCCCGCCTCTTCGCCCAGGCCCAGGCGGTGACACGAGCCCAGTCCGACTTCCTCAACATGGCGGCGCATGAGCTCAGGACGCCGCTCTCGGTGATCTCCGGTTACGTCTCGATGATGGAAGACGGGACGCTGGGCCGGCCGCCGCGCGACTGGCTCAGCCCGCTGGACACCCTTCGCGCCAAGACCAACGAGCTCGAATCGCTGATCTCGGAGCTGCTCATCGCATCCCGGCTGGAGGCGGGCACGGTCCCCGTCCACCAGGGTCAGGTCGAGCTCCGTGAGGCGGCCTTCGCCGCCATCGAGCGCATCCAGCCCCGGGCGTCCCTGCTCGGCGCGCGCCTCACCCATCGCTTCCCGGACGAACCGGTGCGCGGGATGGGCGACGTCGATCATGTCGGCCGGATCCTCGACAACCTGCTCAACAACGCCCTCAGCTACAGCCTCCAGGCGCCCCGCGTCACGCTGGTCGTGCACGGCGGCGAGGACACCCGGATCGAGGTCCGCGATCGGGGGCCGGGAGTCCCGCCGGAAGAGCGGTCACGGATCTTCGAGCGCTTCTACCGGATCGACGATCCCTCTGTCCGCCACGTGCCCGGCACCGGCCTCGGCCTCTACATCAGCCGCCAGCTGGCGGCACGGATGGGCGGCCTGCTGACCCTCGACCGCACCGTGCCGGGCAAGGGCAGCACCTTCAGCCTTCGCCTACCGGCCGCTCAGTAGGCGGCCGCGATGTCGCCAGTCGCCCTGGCGATGGCGACGGCGGCAACGATGTGGGAGAGGTGCGTCAGCGCCTGGGGGAAGTTGCCGAGCATCCGTTCCGACCGGGTGTCGAACTCCTCCGCAAAGAGTCCCAGCTCGCTCGAGGTCGAGCATGCCCGGTCGAAGATGGTCCGGGCCTCTTCAAGCCGTCCCTGCCGGGCCAGGACCTCAGCCATCCAGAAGGAGCAGGGCAGGAAGGTGCCTTCCTCGCCGGGGAGCCCGTCGTTGGTCTGCTCAACCCGGTAGCGGAGGATCAGGCCGTCCTCCTCGAGGTCGTGGTGGATGGCGGCGACGGTCCGGATCATCCGGGGATCGTCGAAGGGCAGGAAGTGGCTGAGCGGCAGCATCAGCAGCGCCGCGTCGAGCTGCGGCGAGCCGAAGGCTTGTACGAAGACCCTTCGGCGGCGGTCGTAGCCCTCGCTCTCGACCGCCTCTCGGATCTGCTTCTGGACCTTCCGCCAGCGCTGGACCGGGGCCTTGCGGAGGCATTCGCGGGCGAGCGAAAGGCCGCGATCCATGGCGGTCCAGCACATCACCTTGCTGTGCACGAAGTGCCGCGGCTCTCCCCGCATCTCCCAGATGCCGCGGTCGGGCTCCGTCCAGCGCTCGGCGGCGACGTCGACCAGGTCGACGATGAAGCGCCAGTAGTCGTCGTCGGGCGAGTGGCCCCGCAGGTGCCAGCGCCAGCTGAGGTCGACCAGGGTCCCGTAGGCGTCGAGCTGCAGCTGCTGGGCCGCGGCGTTGCCGATCCGGACCGGGCGTGAGTGCTCGTAGCCGTCGAGCTTGTCGAGGATGATCTCGGTCAGCCGGCGCTCTCCGCCCAGGCCGTACATGATCTGGAGGTCGCGGGCGCTCCCCGCCGCGCTCCGCTGGATGAAGCGCCGGAAGCCGTCCGCCTCGTCAAAGGCTCCGATCGCCGTCAGTGAGCGGGCGCTCATCGCCGAGTCGCGGATCCAGCTGAAGCGGTAGTCCCAGTTCCGCTCGCCGCCTGGCCATTCCGGAAGCGAGGTCGTCGCGGCAGCCGCCATCGCCCCCGTCGGCGCGAAGGTCAGACCCTTGAGGGTGATCGCTGAGCGTACGATGCCCGGCCGCTGGGAGCCCTTGATCGTGATCTGCTTGGCCCACTGGCGCCACCAGCGGATGGTCTCTTCGAGCCGGTGGTCGAGCTCCTCCGGCCCGGCCACGTCGGGAACCGTGTACTCGAGGTCCTCCGGCCGGGCAAAGCCGATCGAGAGCCTTTCCCGCTGCTCGGCACGGATCGTGACCTTGGCGCCCAGGGCGTGCGCCTCGGCGTCGGTCTCGAGCACGACGTCCGACGCCACCAGGATGCCATCGTTTCCTCCGATCGCCGAGTAGATCTGCGCGGAGTGGCGGCGGATCCAGGGCTTCACCTCGGCGTAGTCGAAGCGGGGAACCACCTCGATCCTGAAGTCGACCCTTCCCCGGACACCCTGGAGGACCCGGATGAGCTGGAGGTGGGGATGGACCCGCCCGCCGTGATGCATGGCGAAGCAGTCGATCAGCTTGGCCTCGCCGCCCTCGGTCCGGAACGTCGTCTCAAGGACCAGGGTGTCTTCGAGGTAGGCCTGGAAGCTGGTCGCGTGAGGATCAAGGGGAGCGATCGAGCAGTGGCCGCCATGCTCCCAGTCGAGCAGCCGGCCGAAGATGCTCGCCGCGTCGAGCCGCGGCATGCAGCACCAGTCGATCGAGCCGCTGCCCGAGATCAGCGCCACCGAGTGGCAGTCGCTGATGAAGGCGTAGTGGGAGAGGGGGGGGTAGCTCGAATGCGCTCGAGCCTGGGTTGCCGCGGTCTTTACAATCTTTGCCAATTCCTCACTCAGGCTTAGTGTGCAACGCCGACTTGTCCATAATCGAGAGTGATGGCAACGACTCGCGGACTGGATCTCACGACCAAGGTTCCGGCGGGACTGGAGGAAGTCCTCACCGACCCCGCGCTGGAGCTCGTGGCATCGCTCCATCGCGAGTTCGATGCGACCCGCCGCGCGCTGCTGGCGAAGCGAGCCGAGCGCCAGGCCCGCCTCGACGCCGGCGAACGGCCGGGCTTCCTGGCGGAGACACGAGAGGTCCGCGAGAGCGCCTGGAAGGTGGCTCCCATTCCGGCCGACCTCCGCGACCGCCGGGTCGAGATCACGGGCCCGGTCGAGCGGAAGATGATGATCAACGCCCTCAACTCTGGCGCAAGCGTCTTCATGGCGGACTTCGAGGACTCCAACTCGCCGACCTGGGAGAACGTCGTCCGGGGCCAGCAGAACCTGGTTGACGCGATCGAGCGGACGATCAGCTTCGAGACCCCCGACAAGCGCTACCAGCTCAACGCCGAGGTGGCCACCCTGCTCGTCCGGCCGCGGGGCTGGCACCTACCCGAGCGCCACGTCCTCGTCGACGGCGAGCCCGTCTCCGGCGCCCTTTTCGACTTCGGGCTCTACATGTTCCACAACGCGAAGCGGCTGCTCGAGAAGGGCAGCGGGCCCTACTTCTACCTGCCCAAGCTGGAAAGCCACCTCGAGGCGCGGCTCTGGAACGACGTCTTCAAGTTCACCCAGGATGCGGTTGGCGTGCCCCAGGGCAGCATCCGGGCGACGGTCCTGATCGAGACCATCCTCGCCGCCTTCGAGATGGAGGAGATCCTCTACGAGCTGCGCGACCACTCGGCGGGTCTCAACGCCGGGCGCTGGGACTACATCTTCAGCCTCATCAAGAAGTTCCGGAACCGCTCCGACATGGTCCTTCCCGACCGCGCCCAGGTCACCATGACAGTGCCCTTCATGCGGGCCTACACGGAGCTCCTGGTCCGCACCTGCCACCGCCGGGAGGCGTTCGCCATGGGCGGCATGGCCGCCTTCATCCCGAGCCGGAAGGACGCCAGGGTGAACGAGATCGCCCTGACCAAGGTGCGGGAGGACAAGGTCCGCGAGGCGGGCGACGGCTTCGATGGCACCTGGGTGGCCCACCCCGACCTCGTCCCGGTCGCGAAGGAGGTCTTCGACGGCGTGCTCGGCCGGCGCCCCAACCAGATCGAGCGCAAGCGGGAGGACGTCCAGGCGACGCCCGACCAGCTGCTCGACTTCACCGTGCCGGGCGGGACGGTCACCGAGGGAGGGCTTCGCAACAACGTCAGCGTGGCGCTCCAGTACCTGGCCAGCTGGCTCGACGGCAACGGGGCGGTGGCCATCTTCAACCTGATGGAGGACGCCGCCACGGCCGAGATCTCGCGCTCCCAGGTCTGGCAGTGGCAGCGCAACGGGATCCGGCTGGCGGAGGGCCCGACCGTGACCGCCGACCTCGTCCGGGAGATCGAGGACGAGGAGCTGGCGAAGATCCAGGAGAGCCTGGGCGACAACTACTCCCACTTCCGTTGGGACGAGGCCCGGCGCCTGTTCGAAAGCGTCGCGCTGGCAGAAGAGTTCGACGAGTTCCTGACCCTACCGGCCTACCAGAAGATCAACTGACGGGTTAAAGACACCCGTCAGGCGATCCGTCGCCTTAACGTCGTGCTGGCCAGCACGATCATCGCCACCGCGAAGACGACCGCCACAGCGAGGTCGAGCAGCAGCCCTCCCGAGCTCAACCCCGCCCCCTTCAGCATCACGTCCCGCATGCCATAGACGGCATAGGTCAGGGGCAGCAGGTTGGAGATGTACTGGAGCGGCCCCGGCTCGTTGGCGATCGGGAAGAGGATGCCGCTCAGCAGGACCTGGGGGACGAGGGCGATGGGGATGAACTGGACCGCCTGGAACTCGGTTCGGGCGAACATGCTCAGGAAGATCCCGAGGTTCACCGCGCCGATTGCGAGGAGCGACTCGAGCAGGAAGATCAGCAGCACGTTGCCCTCGTTGTGGATCCGCAGCACGGTCAGGGCGAAGATCAGCACCAGCAGGCTCTGGACCAGCGCCACCAGGCCGAAGCCGAGCATGTAGCCGAGCACGATCTCACCGCGCCGGAGCGGGCTCGCCATCAGCCGCTCCAGCGTGCCCTGGCTCCGCTCGCGGAGAAAGGAGACCGAGGTGACCACGAAGACGAGGAAGAAGATGATCAGCCCGATGAAGGCGGGGCCGAAGTAGTCGAGGGTGTCGAGGCCGGATCCGCCGTGGAGGTAGACGATCTTGGGGCTGAGCTTCGGCCCGGCACCCGCGAGGGCCGCGATGATGGCCTGGTTCAGCGCCTGGATGACGTCGGCCGCCGGCCCCGGCTGGCTGCCCTCGAGGTCGATCTCGGGGCTCAAGGTCCCGCCCGAGACCGCCTTGGCGCTCAGGTCGGCAGGTATCACGACATAGCCGGCAATGGTGCCGTCAATCAGCTTCTGGTGCGCGGTGGAAGCGTCCATCCGCGATGCGTTGACGTGACTGGAGTGGACCAGGCTGTCGGCGATCCGGCCCCCCAGCGGTCCCTGGTCGAGGTTCACCACCCCAATCGCGGTGTGACCGGCGCCTCCCCGGAGGAGGTACCCGAGGAGGCCGAGGATGACCAGCGGAACGACGAAGAGAAGGGCGAGCGTGCGGCGGTCGCGGCGAAACTGAGTGAGGATCCGGCGGGTCACCGCCCGGACGCGCTGACCCTTCATACCGGAGCCGCCGAGAGCTTGAGGAAGGCCTGCTCGAGGTCGCCCGTCCCAGCCCGCTGCTTCAGCTCGGCCGAGGATCCCTCTGCCAGCAGCTTGCCGGCCCGGAGCAGGCCGAGCCGGTCGCAGCGCTCCGCCTCGTCCATCACATGGCTGGTGACGACGATCGAGATGCCGCCGCGGGTCATCAGCCGGAAGCCGTCCCAGAACTGGATCCGGAGCTGGGGGTCGAGGCCGACGGTCGGCTCGTCGAGGAGCAGCAGTCGCGGACCGTGGACGATCGCGCAGGCCAGCGACGCGCGCTGCCGCATGCCGCCCGAGAGCTCCGTGATCACGCTCGCCCGCCGGTCCCACAGCTCCACGAAGCGGAGAGCCTCCTCAACCCCCTCCTCGGCGTCGTTGACCGCGGCGAAGAAGCGGATGTTCTCCTCCACCGAGAGGTCCGGGTAGAGGGCCGCCTGCTGGGTCATGTAGCCGATCCGGCTCAGCACCGCCACGTTCGGCATCCGGGTGCCGAGCACGGTCACCGAACCGGCGTCGGGCAGGATCAGCCCGACCAGCATCCGGATCAGGGTCGTCTTGCCCGATCCGTTCGGCCCCAGGAGGCCGTAGACCTCCCCGGTCCGGACCCCCAGGCTCACGTTGTCGAGCACCTTCAGGCTGCCGAAGCTCTTGCTCACGCCGGTGACGGAGACAGCCTCGTCGGTCACTCTCTGAGACTATCTGATACGAGTCGTCTCGTCAAGGCTCAAGACTTGCGCCCACACTCGAATCTTGAGACATTTCGGTGCGTGTCCGCGAGGGTGCCACTGGTCGAGGTTCCACTCGCGATCGAGGCTCGGCTGGCCGCCCTCGGCGGCAGACCGGTCAACCTCTACCGCACCCTCGCCAACAACCCCGACCTGCCCGGAAGGTTAGGAACGGCTGAGATAAGGCGCACTCGCCCTCGAATGCGAGTATCCCCTTCTGGGATGAGGCGCACTCGCCCTCGAATGCGAGCATCCCCTTCTGGGATGAGGCGCGCTCGCCCTCGAATGCGGAACCGGACTCTTCAGGCGGGGATCGAGGTTCCCGACAGCGAGCCGTTGGCCGCGATGATCCGCTCGTCGGAGAGGACCTTGCCGTCCTTGAGGCGGATGATCCGGTCGGTCCGGTTGGCGATCTCCATGTCGTGGGTGACGATGAGGAAGGTCGAGCCCCTCTCGCGGTTCATCCGCCGCATCAGGTCGACGAGCTGGGTCGACGTCTCGCTGTCCACCTCCCCGGTCGGCTCGTCGCCGAGGACGAGGGCCGGGTTGTTGATCAGGGAGCGCGCGATCGCAACCCGCTGCGCCTGGCCGCCGGAGAGCTCGCTCGGCTTGTGCTCCACCCGGTCGGCGAGGTCCACCTCTTCCAGGAGGCGCATCGCCCGCGCCCGGCCGTCCGGGTCCTTACCGCGCCGGTAGCGAAGCGGCAACATCACGTTCTCGATCGCGTTGAGGGTGGGGAGGAGGTTGAACTCCTGGAAGATGAAGCCGATCCGCTCGCCCCGCATTGTGGCCCGCTCGCCGTCCTTGAGGGTGCCGGTGTCGACGCCGTCGATCAGGATCTGGCCGCTGGTCGGCCGGAGGAGCAGGCCGAGCAGGTCGAGCATCGTGGTCTTGCCGCTGCCAGAGCGCCCGACCACGGCTACGAACTCGCCGCTCTGGATCCTCAGGCTGACGCCGTCGAGCGCCTTGACGACGTTCTTGCCCTGCTTGTAATGCTTGGTCAGGTCGGTCAGTTCGATGGCTGCCATGGGTGAGGTGAATTCTCCTACTGGTGCCGCAGCGCGGTGACCGGGTCGAGCTGCGCGGCGCGCAGCGCGGGTATCACTCCCGCCAGGGCCCCGAGGCCGATCGCGAAGGCAAGCGAGAGGACGACGAGGCGGAAGCTCAGGTCGAAGAGCTCGGCCTGGTTGCCGCTGACCAGTGCCAGGTTGACGACCGTGGTCACGGCCCAGCCCAGGCCGAGGCCGATCAGCCCGCCGATCGCGCCGATGACCGACGCTTCGGAGACGAACTCCTGCATGACGTGCCGGGTGCGGGCGCCGACGGCCTTCTTGAGGCCGATCTCGCGAACCCGCTCGGTCACCGCCATGAGCATGGTGTTGATCACCGACAGGCCGCCGATGACCAGCGCCAGCAGCGCCGACCCGGTGGTGATCGCGGTCAGGATGACGGAAGCCGACTTGAAGGCGTTGACGAGCGTCGAGGGCGGGATCGCCTTCACGCCCGCGACCTGGTCGTTGATCTTGTTGGCCAGCTTGTCGAGGTCGGTGCCGGGCTGGGCATAGACGTCGATCCCGGTCGCGATGGTGGTCGGGTCGACGTGGCCCTTGAGCGCCGCCGGGAGGGCATCGCCGAAGAGGGTCTGGCCGTCCTTGAAGCTGACGATGGCGAAGCTGTCGGGGGCGGTGCCCGTCTTGTCGAGCACGCCCACCACGGTGAACAGGTGGCCGACGTAGTCGGGGTTGAACTTCTTCGGTGGGACGGGCAGCTGGATGCTGTCGCCGACCTTCTTCTTGAACTCCTTGGCGATGTCGGACCCGAAGACGACCTGTCCGGTGGCCTGCTCGTCGACCGCGTGGCCGGTGGTGTAGTTGAGCTTGAAGGTCGAGTACTGGGTGCAGCCGGGCTGCTCGGCGATCAGCTGGTCGCCCGGCCCGAAGTTGAAGGAGATGTCGAGGTCGGTCTTGACCGCCGAACCGGTGGTCGCACAGGCGGCCTGGACGCCGAGGACCTTGAGGATGTCCTTCGTCTTGTCGATCGTGAGGATGCCGCCGAAGCCACCGTTGGCGGCCGCACTTACGGCAACATGGTCGCTGTAGAAGCGGACGCCGCCGTCGATGAGGCCGTTCGACTTCTCGGCAAGCGACCCCATGGTCGTCAGGGCGAGGACGCCGATGACGATGCCGAGGATGGTGAGGCCGTTGCGCAGCTTGCGCCGGCCGAGGTTGCGAAAGATCTCCAGCACTCTTGGCTTGCCATCCTCCTTCTGGTTTCGTTAAGAGTTCAGCGACCGCTCGATTAAGCGACGAGGCCGTCGCTGCCCCAATCCGTATGAGAGCACCGCCGCGGCGCCGGATGTGGCAGGAGCGGTGACATTACTGTTCCGACTACGCCGCCGGAAAGGTTGCCGTTACGCGGTTTGGGTTTTCAGCCCAGCTCGGGGCGTTCGACCAGGGCGCTCCAGCGTTCCTCGACCCGGCGCAGCTTGAAGACCGCGAAGGCGACCGCCCAGGTGGCCACGAAGGCGCCGACGATGAACAACCCGATCGAGCCGAAGTCGAGGTGGGCGACCGCGTCGTAGGGCGCGCCCCGCAGGCCGAGGACCTGGATCGCGATCTGGGCGACCTCGATCCCGCCGACGAAGAGTGCCACGAACACGCTCAGCCCAGTCACCGTGAGGTTGTAGAACACCTTCCGGACCGGGTTGCTGAAGGCCCAGGAGTAGGCCTTGGCCATGAACGCGCCGTCGAGGGTGTCCATCCCCGACATGCCGGCGGCGAAGATGACCGGCAGGCTCAGGATGGCGAGCAGGGGCAGCCCCTGGGCGGCGGCGCCCGCGCTGACCGCGAGCAGGGAGACCTCCGAGGCGGTGTCGAAGCCGAGCCCGAAGAGGAAGCCGACCGGGTACATCTGCCAGCTGTGCCGGATCAGCTTGAAGAGCCGTCCGAAGACCTTGGTCATGAAGCCGCCGGCGACCAGCTCGTGGGCCAGGCCGTGTCGGTCGTAGGTCCCGCTGTGCATCCTCCGGTAGACCCGGACGATGTCGAGCAGGATCACCAGGTTGACGATCCCGATGAGGAGCAGGAAGAAGCCCGAAACCCCGCTGCCGAGGATGCTGCCGTAGCCCCTCAGCTGGCCGCTGTGGATGCCCTGGACGATGCTTTTGACGGCGAGGCCGAGACCGGCCGCGATGAGGAGGACGACGGTCGAATGGCCGAGGCTGAAGAAGAAGCCGACGCCCATCGGCCGCTGCCCGTCCTGGAGCAGCTTGCGCGTCGTGTTGTCGATCGCGCTGATGTGGTCGGCGTCGAACGCGTGGCGGAGGCCGAAGGTGTAGGCGACACCGCCGAGGGCCAGCAGGGCCGGGTGGGAGACGCCGTAGAGGAGCAGGGCGCCCCAGCCGACGACGTGGAGGAGGACCACTCAAGCTCCGGGCCAAAGTGCGCAATGCCGTCCCCACCCGCCGACGCTAACAGCTATCGCGAATCGATCGCAACTTCGAATTAAGGTTCTTCGACGGAGGCCCCTGCATCACACCTCTTTGGTGATCGGCTGGGCGAGGATCCAGAGGCTCGTAATGGTGTAGAGCACCATCAGCAGAAGCATCGGGTACTGGCTGAGCAGGACGTGCGCCGCGTTCTTGAAGCGCTGCCCGGCGCGGAGGTGTGCCAGGTACACGGCGATGACGTGGCCGAGAACGATGAGGACGATCTGGACATACCAGACCACCGCCGCGCCGGCGAGGGCGAAGCTGACTTGGTAACCCGCGGTGGGGAGGAGGTTGAGGCCCTGGTGGAGGGGGTCGGCGAGGAGCGGGATCAGGCCCTGCGACTGGACGACGACGTAGGTGTAGTTGTGGGCGGCGTTGTAGACCAGCGCGATCGGCACCAGTGTCAGGGCGAAGGCGCTCAGGGCGGACGGTTCGTCGACGCCCTTCCAGCGCGAGAAGGGCGAGCCGACCTGCGGCCAGCCGAACCACATCACGAAGCGCATGACGAGGACGAAAGCGGCGAGGAACACGGCGGTCAGCAGGAGCAGCCCGGACGTCCGCAGGAAGGGGACCGCGAGCGGCCCGAGAGGGCCGAAGAGACTGCCGAAGTTGACAAGGTACCAGCGGTAAACGGGCGTCGCCAGGATCCCGTCGAAGGCCAGCGTGGAGAGCATCAGGATCACGAACACGACCCGGTCCCAGCCCGCCCGCTCGCCCTTCAGGAGGCCAGTGCCCCAGGTCCGCAGGTAGACCTGGGTCCTGCCGTCCGGCCCGCGCTCGGTCTCGATCGGACCGAAGCGGGCGACGATGTCGAAGAGGACGGTGAAGCACTCGACGCTCCGGAGCCAGCGCTGGGCGCCGAAGAGGAGCATGCCGCCGAGCGTGAAGGCGGTGTAGGCGAGGGTGAGCCAGGCGAGGAGTGCCGGCCGGTTGGCAACCCCCGACGTCAGCTCGAGGCAGGCGAAGGCGAAGTAGGTCAGGACCGCTGGCCAGATCCCGAAGCGTGAGATGTCGCGCGCCGGCTCACGTTCATCGCGGTGGACGAGCGAGTAGAGGGCGGCCCACGGGTTGAGCAACCGCCAGAGGTTGCCGACCAGGCCGGCCAGGATGACGATCGCCGCCCAGAAGTAGACCCAGACGATGTACTCGGCCGGGTTGTAGAAGGGGTTCTGGGAGCCGAACAGCCCGGTGACCATCACCGCCAGCAGAACTAGGATCCCGATCACCCCGCCGGCAACGCGCGGCCAGCCCGCCTTGGCCGCGCCGTCCAGCCAGGCGGCCCGCCAGCGGGGATAGGCGACCGCCTCCTCGCCGAGCTTGTCGCCGGCGAAGAGGACGACCATCACGAAGGTGAGCACCACCACGCCGGCCGCGGCGAACAGGTAGAGGAAGAGCGGGCCCTGGAGGTCGTAGCGGGCCCCGAAGCCGTGCAGGAACAAGCGCTCCGTCACGGGGAGACCACGAACTGGCCCAGGTGGGTGGAGGAGGCCTCCAGCTCCAGCTCGAAGCTGCCGCTCTTATCGGCCGTGAAGATGTGGGTCACCCTGCCGCCCGCGGTGGGGACCTCGAACGGGATGTCATAGCCGTGGAGGTGGATCTCCTCGGCCCTGTCGGCGGCGATCGTCATCGTCACCCGGTCGCCCTGCCTGGCGGCCGGGGTGTCCGGAGTCATGGCGCTCCCCGTCACTCTCAGATCGATCGTGACCGGTTGGCCGCCTCCGCCACGATTGGCGGCGACCAAAGCGCCAGCGCCGGCAAGGAAGAGCACGAGAAGGACCCCAAACACGACGACCCGACTCCGTGTCATTGCCTGTCCGCTCACCTTCTGTCCAATCCGCAAACCGTCCGCAGGGCAGGTTAGACGGCGCGGAGGGCCGAAACCGGGTCCATGCGGGCCGCCCGGAAGGCGGGGATGATGCCGGCGACGGCGCCCAGCCCGACCGAGAAGCCGACCGCCAGGATGACCAGCCGGCCGGAGACGAGGAAGAGGGAAAGGTTCTGGCTCGCCGTCCAGGCGTTGATGGCCTGGGTCGTGATCCAGCCGAGGACCAGCCCGGTTGCCCCGCCGATGGCGCCGAAGAGGATCGCCTCGAGCAGGAACTCGCGCAGGATGTGGCCGGTGTGGGCCCCCAGGGCCTTCTTGAGGCCGATCTCGCGGACCCGTTCGGTCACCGCCATCAGCATCGTGTTGACGACCGAGAGACCGCCCACGATGAGGGCGAGCAGGGCCGATCCGGTCGTGATCGCGGTCAGCAGCAGCGAGCCCTGCTTGAACTCGGCGACCAGCGTCGAGGGCGGGATCGCGTGCACTCCGGGGACGTCGCGCGAGATCCTCCGGGCCAGGTCGTCGAGGTTGACGCCCGGCTTCCCGTAGACGCTGATCGAGTTCGCCAGCCGGCTGACGTCGAGCTGGCCGCGCACGGCCTGCGGGAGGTTCTCGCCGAACATCCGCTGCGCGTCGGCGAAGCTGACGAAGGCGAAGCTGTCAGGCGCCGTGAGCGTCTTGTCGTAGATGCCGACGACCTTGAAGCGGTGCCCGACGTAGTCGGGCTTGGGTTGCTTTGGAGGCCGCGGCAGCGTGATGCTGTCGCCGACCCGGACGCCGAACTCGCGCGCGATGTCGGACCCGAAGGCGACCTCGCCGCCAGTTGCTCGGTCGATATCCCGACCCTGCGCCAGGGTCAGCTTGAAGGTCTCGTAGCGCTCCGAGCCGGGCGAGGTGCCGAGGATTTGGTCGGGAACGCTGAAGCTGCCCTGCTCATCGGCCTTGGCCAGCAGGCTGATGTTGGGAAACGCGCCCGCGACACCCTCGAGCTTCTCGATGTCAGATGCCCGGGCGACCTGGATCAGCCCCGGCCCGAAGCCGCTGAGGCTCGGGTCGTTGACGACGACGTGGCCGGAGAAGAACCGCTCACCGCCGTCGAAGAGGAGGTTGAACTTCTCCGCCATCGCTCCCATCGTGGTGAGCGCGAGGACGCCGATCATGATCCCGGCAACGGTCAGCGAGTTGCGCAGCTTGCGCCGGGTCAGGTTGCGGAGGATCTCCATCCCGGGCTGAGCGTAGCCAAATGCCGAGGACCCGGGCCGCTTCTAAATGCGCTGGCGGACCCTCACGCGGTGCGGGGCATCGCCGTCCTCGATCGTCACCTCGCGCTCGGGGAACGCCGCCCGCAGCTGCTCGGCGACGGCCTCCGCGACCGCCTCGCTCGCGAAGACGCCCTCGACCATCCCGGCCGGCTCCGGGGTCGTGCCGGTGGCCTCGCTCACGGCGCGGCTCAGCGAGCCTTCGACGCGGCCGCCCTGGAGGGTCATTATGAAGGCGGCCTCGAACGGCCGATTGCTGCGGACGGTGACCAGGAAGCGCCCGGCGTGGATCTGTGCCTCGCAGTAGCCGGCGAGGTGGGGCGCCAGGCCGGCCGCCTCGAGCGCGGCCGCGATGCCCGCCAGCATGCCGCCGGCGATGATCGGACCAACGCCAGGAAGTAGCCCGGCCACGACGGCTCCCAGGGCGCCGCCGATCAAGCCGCCCGCCAGCGAACCGGTCGCCGCCGCCGCCATCGGGTCGTCGCCAGGGAGCTCGCCGTCGAGCGGAGCCGACGGGATCACGCCCGGGCCAGCGAAGCCGATCCGGGACGCTTCGAAGCCACTTCCGTGGAGCGCGCGCACACACGCCTCCGCGCGCTGGCGGCGGTCGAACACGCCGACGACGGGCGGTCTGAGATCGGGTGGGCGTTTCAAGCTTCTCTTCCTCCTGGGTTGCCCGGGGATGGAGTCGAGGCCGCTTTTGCCGAACCTTATGCTGATAGTACCACTATCAAAATAGACGCGTCGGAGGGGCGCTAGCCGGCTCCCGATCGCCGGCAGTCGGCGCAAGGGCAGATGGAGCGCAGGTAGCGGAAGGTGTAGATGCCCGTCGAGTGCCCGCTCCGGAAGCCGAGCTGGAGGGCATATTTGCCGACCAGCGTCACATTCTCCAGCTCCAGGTCGGGCTGAGGTAGCTCGGTGATCCGCTCCAGCCTGCCGACGGTGCCGTAGCCCTCACCACGGCACTCGGCGCAGGGGCATGCCCAGCGGAGCATCCCGGCCGCATAGCCGGAGCGATGGCCGCCCTCCCAGGTGATGCTCAGCAGCTGGGTCACGCGGTCGAGGTCGACCGCGACCGGGAACGGATCGAGGAGCCGGGGATCGGGCTCGGGCGCTATCGGACGTTGATGACCGGCAGCTGCCGGAAGGAGCGGATGGAGGTCTGGGCAGCGACCTTGGAGGCGATCGAGCGGAACGCCGCTGCGCCGTTCGAATCGGGCCGGGTCACCACGACCGGGGCGCCGAGGTCGGCATCCTCCCTGATCCCCTCTTCCAGAGGCACCGCGCCGAGGAAGGGAACGCCCAGCCTCTGGGCTGTCTTCTCACCGGTGCCGTGGCTGAAGATGTGCGCTTCGTGGCCGCAGTTCTCGCAGACGTAGAAGCTCATGTTCTCGACCAGGCCGAGCGGGGTGACGTTGAGCGTTCGGAACATCTGGAGCGCCTTGACCGCGATGTCGAGCGCCACGTCCTGCGGCGTCGCGACGATGACGACGCCGGAGAGGGCGATCGTCTGGGCGAGCGTGAGGCTGGAGTCGCCAGTGCCCGGCGGCAGGTCGACCACGAGGTAGTCGAGCTCGCCCCAGGTGACGTCGCCGAGCATCTGCTGGATCGCCCGGCTGACCATCGGACCGCGCCACACCATCGCCTTATCGGCACCGGCCAGGAAGCCGATCGACATCAGCTTCAAACCGTGGGCCTCGATCGGGATCAGCTTCTCGTTCTCGACCACCGGCTGCCGGTGGGTGCCGAGCATGGCCGGGATCGAGGGCCCGTAGATGTCGGCGTCGAGGAGGCCGACCTTGGCGCCGCTCAGCGCCAGCCCGGCGGCCAGGTTGACGGCGACGGTCGACTTGCCGACGCCGCCCTTACCGGAGGCGACTGCGATCGTCTGCTTCACCCCGGGGATCAGCTGGGTGTTGTCGCGCTGCTGGAACGCCGGCCGTACGTTGGAGGTCATCTTGACCCGCACGTCGGTCACCCCGGGCAGCGCGCCCGCGTACTGCCGGGCAAGGGTCTGGAACTGGTCCCGGACGGGGCAGGCGGGCGTGGTGAGCTCAAAGGTGAAGTCGACGACACCGTCGTCGGCGATCCGGAGGTCCTTGATCATTCCGAGGCTGACGATGTCCCGGTGCAGGTCGGGGTCCTGGATCTGGGAAAGGGCCTTCAGAACTTCAGCTTCAGTTGGCATTGGCATCGATTCGGAGTCTACGAGTTTTTTTAAACACAGCGGTTGAAATAAGCTTGGTGGGCACTTGACCCCTGAGCTTGTCGAGTACTACGGCGGACGGGCTTCCGACGTGTACCTGGAACGCGCCGCCGTCACCCTCGCCGGCGAAGGCCTGGATCCGGTCGTGCAGATGGAGTTCTTCCCCGACCGGGACGGGCTGATCTGCGGGATCGATGAGGCCTGCGACCTTCTCGGCTCCGTGCTCAAGCCGGGCGACGAGGCATGGGGCCTTAAGGACGGCGACCGGATGTCCCGCAAGGAGGTCGTGCTCCGGATCAAGGCCAACTATTCCCACTTCGGCCGCTACGAGACCGCCCTGCTCGGGATGCTCGCCTCCGGCTCCGGCTGGGCCACGGCTGCGCGCGAGGTCGTGGACGCCGCCGGCGGGACCCGGGTCATCTCCTTCGGCGCCCGCCACGTCCACCCGCTGATCGGGCCGACGATGGAGCGAGCCGCCATCATCGGTGGCTGCGTCGGCGCCGCGACCCCGGGCGGCGCCGAGATGGGCGGCCTGGCGGCGCCCTCGGGAACCATGCCGCACGCCATGATCCTGGTCTTCGGCGACACCGTCCGGGCCGCCCTCGCCTTTGACAAGCAGATGGGCGAGGACGTGCTCCGGATCGTTCTCGTCGATACCCTCAAGGACGAGGCCGAGGAAGCGCTCCGGGTGGCGGAGGCGCTCGGCGACCGGCTTCGCGGTGTCCGCCTCGACACGCCCCGGGAGCGGGGGAGGGTGACGGTCGACCTGGTCAAGGAGGTCCGCGCCCGCCTCGACCTGGCCGGTCACCCCAAGGTCGGCATCTTCGTGTCGGGGGGCCTGGACGTGGAGCGGATCGCTGAATTCGTCGCCGAGGGCGCCCCAGTCGACTCCTTCGGTGTCGGGATGACGATCTCGGCCGCACCGCCGATCGGCTTCACGGCCGACATCAAGGAGGTGGACGGGGAGCCTCGCACCAAGCGCGGCCGGATCCCGGGGATCACCGCCAACCCGCGGCTGCAGCGCCTCTTCTAGTGTCCCGCCAGCAAAATTCGCATCAGATGTCTGGGTCGTCGCAGGCGACGACCGGCCGACCCTAGGGGCTCATCCGCCAGGGACGCCGATCTCGGCGTCAGCTTCTGCGCTACTCACTCGCGGGCCCTCGGGCCCGCTCGCTGCGTTGCTCGCGCGCTTCCTTGATCTCGGGGGTCCCTGGCGGCGATTTTGAAGCGAACTTCACTGGTGGGACACTAGGGACGCCTCGGGCGCCGGCCCGGCGGCCAGGCTACTTGCAGCGCCAGGTTCCCGCGACCCGTTCGATCGCGTCGTAGGAGTCGGCGCCGTGGCCCATCTGGCTGTCGATCGTCCCCGTCGCCCGGTCGACCAGGACGACGAAGGTGGTGACGAGCTGGGGCGTGCTGGAGGCGACCTGGGTGGTGGTGTTGCCGGACGCCGCGCTGACCAGGTTGGTGGTCGTCTCGAGGGAGTACTCGCCAATGCCCTTGTAGCCGCTGCCGACCACGATCGTCAGGGTGTCCACCTGGCCGAGAGCGTCGGCCGCGGTCATCTTGATGCTGAAGCTGTCGCTTCCCTTGCCCTCGGCCGTACCGCAGCTGACGGTGGCGGTGGTCCAGCGGGCGGGCAGCTTGCCGCTCAGCGTGAGGTCCTGGGCGACCGTGCTGCCGCTGGAGGTCTCGACCGGGCTCGGCGAAACCGCGACCGGGGGAGAGCCCGACCCGAGGCTGCAGGCAGCCAGGACGAGCAGTCCGAGGGGCGCGGCAAACCATGCCCTGAAGCGCGGGTCGACCGAGGGGAGGGTTCGCACGGTTACGGGCCGGAATTGTACGGTGGCCCGCCTCTGCCTACAGGCGAGGTCCCCGGTAGCGAAAACGGCGGCGCCCGCCGCGGAACCAGAAAAAGCAGGGAAAGATCAGCCACCAGAAGAACTGGACGTTGTGGCTGTCCAGGGCGCCGAGGACGACCACCCCGACCAGAACCGCGGGCCACCAGTTGACGTAGGGCGCGAGACCCTGCTGCACCAAGGCCGCCTGGGGAACGGGGATCGGGGGTGGCGGGGCCAGCGGGCGGGGCTGGAGGTCGGCGAGGATGGCTCTGGCCTCCTCGGTCGTCCTCGCCTGGAGGGCGGCCGCCAGCCGCTGGTCGAGCTCATCGTGGGTGAGGCGGCCGAGCACGTACGCGTCCTTGAGCGCCTGGACCACGCGGTCGCGGTCGGCATCGGAGGCAAGCATCTCGGTTCCGCCCCGATGTTACGCCTCAAATCGGCCACCGGCACCTGTCAGAGTTGGACCAGGTGCGCTACGAGAACCTCCTGACGCGATCTTTTCAGATCGTGCGGCGTAAGCCCTGGCTCTGGCTCCTTGCGCTGCTCGCGGGGGAAACCTGGAGCGGAGGTGGCGGCGGTGGCGGCAGCAGCCTCGGCGGCAGCTTCCAGGTCCGCTCCAGCCCTCCGTCGGCGCCGGACTTCGGCTGGGTGCCGCACTGGCTGGCCGACCGCGCCCTGCTCTTCGTCGAGATCGCGGCAGTCCTCCTGGTCCTGGAGCTGGCCTGGTTCCTGGTCTCCTGCATCGCCTCCGGCGCCTTGCTCGGCGCCGTGGCCCGGGTCGACGCCGGCGAGCCGATCAGCTTCGGCGGCGCCTGGCGGATCGGGATCGGCCTCTTCCGCCGCGTGCTCGCCTTCAAACTGCTGGTCGTCGTCGCCTTCCTGCTGCCCTTGCTCGTGCTGGCGCTCCCCCTCCTCCTGGGCAGCCTGGGCGGTTCCCGCGGGCTGTTGGTCGGGCTGGTGCTGGAGCCGCCGCTGCTCCTCGCCTACTTTTTCTGGGCGGCCTTCCTGCAGTGGTTCGTGCAGCTCGCGCTGCGCGCCTGCGTCCTCGACGGACGCGGCGCCGTGGCTGCCTTCGGCGCCGCCTGGGCTCTGCTCAAGCGCCGGTTCCACCGGGTGGCGATGACGACCCTGGTCTTCATCGGGGTCGGCTTCGGGATCGGCATCCTGACCGGGATCGTCTTCTCGCTGCTCGAGGCGCCCCTGCTCGCCTCGGTTTTCGCGGCGGCGACCGAGGGTCGCTGGAACGACCTGGCCGGTGCTCTGCTCCTCTGGCTCCCGCTCCTGGTCCTGGTGACGCTCGCCCTCAGCTCGGCTGTGGGCGCCTACTTCGCGGCCGCCTGGACGGTGGCGTACCGGCGGTTCGACGTCGAGGGCGAGGTGCCGGAGGCGCTGCCGCTGCCCGCTTAGCCAACGGCCGCTGGCGCTCGGCCTCGACCGTATCCAGCGCCTTCACGAGGCGGTTGACCCGCTTGCTGCTCTTCGCCGGCCGGCCGCCGAAGACCGTCTGCTGGAGGCGGTCAGGCATCTCCTCGCTCCCGATGCTCTCGAGCGGCACGCTCCAGGGGCGGGCGTCGAGGATGGCCGGGCTGATCTCGATCCCATGGCGGGCCATGACGCTGGAGAAGTGGGCGTGGTTGCGCGTCATGCCGTCAAGCACCGACTCATAGCCGTGCTGGGCGACCACCAGGCGGGCACTGGTGCTCATGACCTCGTGGAAGAACATCTTCTCGTCATTGGGCAGGGGCTCGATCACGACGATATCAACGTCCGGGTTGCGCAGCCGGAGCAGGCGCACGTGCTCGGTGAGGGTGTCCTTGAGGATGCCGCGCGCCACCTGGTTGGCGACGCCCTTGATGCCGAGGTCGGCGATGCTGCGCCCGAAGCGATGGAGGAAGGCCGAGTCCTTGATACCGCGCACGTCGAGCGGCGCCAGGGCATTGATGACGACGACCAGGTCGGCACCCTTGTCGATTGCGACGTCGATCGCCGCACCACCCTTCACGCCCCCGTCGACGTAATCGACGCCGCCGATCCGGACTGGCTTGAAGACGATCGGGATGGCGCTGCTCGCCGCCACCGCGTCGGGGATGCTCGCGCTCGGCCGGGCGTCGGCGCCGAAGACCGTCCGCTCCCAGGTGTCGAGGCGGCAGGCGACGACGTAGAGCTCCTTCTCGATCTCGGCGAAGTCGACGGGCATCTCGGCCAGCTCGAGGATCTCCCGCATGAACGCCCCCACCTGGCTCGAGTCGAGCAGGCCGCTGGGCAGCGCCAGGCTGAGGAAGCCGAGGATGTCGCTGATCAGGAACGAGCCCCGGTGCCGGATGAGGTCCTGGGCGATCGCCGGCAGATGCCGGGGAAGCTGCCGGAGGCGCTGGCCGAGCTCGCCCACGTTGGGGGAGAAGACATGCCGGACCAGGCTCCACTGGAGGGCGAGGCTCGGGTTGCGAGCCATCTCGACCAGGGCCTTGGCGGGGATCCCGATGCTCAGCAGGGTGGCGACGAAGGCGCCCGCGCTGGTGCCCACGTAGATGTCGAAGTCGAGCGTGCTCCGGTTGAGGAGGAGGTCGTCGAGCCCGCGCAGAACGCCGAGCTGGTACACGCCACCGGTGATCCCGCCGCCGGCGAGGACAAGTGCCGTTTTGCCGCCTTGGCGCGTCTTCGACAGCTCTCGCCGGTCGCTGGCCACCTCACCGTATCGTAGCGACCAAAGCCGAATGCCCTTTTTCTACGCGACGCGCCGGGATGGCGACCGGGTCGAGATCGGGGGACCGGACGCCCGCCACCTGGCGGGCCCCCTGCGAGCCCGGCCGGGCGAGCTCATCGCTGTCGTCGAACCGGCCGGATCGCTGCTGACGGTGCGCCTCGACGCGGTGTCCACGCGGGAGGTTTCCGGCACCGTGGTCGGGACTCGCCCGCACGACCCCGAGCCACGGCTCCGGGTGACGATGGCGCTCGCGCTCCTCCCCGCGGCTGCGCTCGAGCACTCGCTCTCCCGCTGCACGGAGCTCGGCGCGCACTCCTTTCTCCTGGTCGCGGCCGACCGCAGCATCGCGAGGGCGGCCAAGCCGGAGCGCTGGGCCACCATCTGCCGGGAGGCGGCGATGCTGGCCGGGCGCTTGCTGGTGCCGGCGGTCACGGGCCCGATCAGCTTCGCCGAGCTGCTCGCCGGCGATGGAGTCGTCGTCCTCGACGCGGCGGGCACCGCGCGCCTGGCAGGTGCTGACCTGGGTCCCGCAACAACCATCGCCGTCGGCCCGGAGGGGGGCTGGTCGGCCGCCGAAAGGTCAGCCGCGGGCGATCGGCTGCTCAGCCTCGGCCCGCGCAACCTCCGCGCTGACACGGCCGCGCTGGCCGGGCTGGCCGCTGCCCTCGCCTGGTCGGGCGACCTC
>WNFM01303618.1_pt5 | contig 22470 bp, 31 predicted proteins | sample 5400271 | NCBI WGS metagenome assembly WNFM01 (sample SAMN13153352, study PRJNA577476) | soil metagenome | isolation source: 60 cm saprolite on Douglas fir-dominated hillslope | place: USA:California | collected 2013-09-17
ACGGCAACGGCGCCGTCGACTTCCTCGATCTGGCAGCCATGGCCTCGCGCCTCGGGACCACGCCGGCCGACGGCTCGAATCGCTACGAGTTCACCATCGACACCAACAACGACGGCACGATCGACGAAACCGATCTCACCGTCCTCCTCGCCAAGTACGGGAGCACGCCATGACCCGGATGCACCTCTTCAAGGCCGTCGCGCTGGCTGCGCTGATCAGCGCGTGCGCTGGCAACAGCGTGCCGGACATCTTCGCCTTCCAGGCCGCGCCTGACACGATCGAGGCGGGAAGCACCTCGACGCTGGTGGTCAACGTCACCAACGGCGAGCGGATCACCGTCGACCAGGGCGTGGGCGAGGTCTTTTCTCCCGCCATCGTCACGGTGCAGCCCCTGGTGACCACCACCTATACGCTGACCGCGAGAAGCCACGACGGCAAGGTCGTGAGCGCGACGGCGACGGTGACTGTGCTGCCGGTGCATGCCGCCTCGTTCACGGTGACCGTGCCGGCAGCCACGGCTGGCACCGCGGTCACCGCAACTCTGACTGCGCTCGACGCCAAGGGAAACACGTCGGCGACGTATGCGGGCACCGCCAAGCTGACGAGCGACGACGCGCAGGCGGTGCTGCCCAGACCTCGGGCGCGCACGTGCTCACGGCGACTGACTCCATCACTGCAACCACCACCGGCTCCGGCAAGGTGACGGTGAAGAACGCCGCTGCAGCATCGCTGGCCCTCGGCGCGCTGCCGGCGGCGGCTCATGCGGGCGACGCGATCGCGGTGCAGGTGAAAGCGCTCGACGCCTACGGCAACCTCGCCGCCGACTACACCGGCACCGTGACGGTGACCGCCACCGACGCTGCGGCCACGGTCGGCGCGGCCGCGGCCTTCACAGCGGCGGACGCGGGCGCGAAGACATTCGGCGCCAGCTTCGCGACCACCGGCTCCTGGACGCTCACCGCGACGGGCGGCACGCTGCACGTCACCAGCGCGGCGATCGCCGTCTCGAACGCTCCGGCGGTCCGCGTCTCGCTCTCGGGCGTTCCCGCCCCGGCGACGGCCGGCACTGCAGCCAGCATCACCGCAACGCTACAGGACAGGTACGGCAACACCGCGACCGACTACGCGGGGACGCTGCACTTCGCGAACACCGACGCGGCTGCGCCGGCCATCGCCAACCTCACGCTGGCGGCAGCGGATCACGGAACCAAGGCCGCGTCGGTGACCTTCAACACCGCCGGTGCGCAGACGCTCTCCGTGCAGGACACGGTCAAGGCCACCATCGCTGGCAGTGCGGCGTTGTCGGTCATCGCCGGCGCCCCGGCGAGCTGCACGGTGAGCGCCACGCCGGCGGCTGCCCGCGCCGGAGATGCGCTGCCCATGCGCGTGACGGTTTGGGACGCGCACGCGAACGTTGCGCCGTCCTACACCGGGACGGTGTCGTTCAGCTCTGGAGACAGCCGCGCCTCGCTCCCCGCAGCGACCGCCTACGCGGCCGGCGACCAGGGAGTGCACGACTTCAGCGCCAAGCTCGGCACGCCGGGTCCGCAGACGCTGACTGCGAGCGGGACCGGGCTCGGCGCCACCTGCGCGGCATCGGTCACCATCTCGGCGGGACACGCATCGCAGTTCGCGGTGAGCGGGCTGCCGTCGCTGGCCATCGCCGGCACCGCGGTGGGCTACACCGTCACGGCCAAGGACTCGTATGGCAACGTCGCCACGGACTATGCGGGCCCCTTCACGTCGGGCAGCACCGACAGCAAGGCCTCGATCGTAGAGACGGGATCGGGCTTCGCGAGCGGAGTCGAGTCGTTCACGGTCTCGTTCGGCAGCATCGGCGGTCAGACGGTGAACCTCACCGACAACACCGCCGGGTTCGCCGGCTCGGGCGGCCCCGTGGGCGTACACGGCCTCGTCTATACCAACCCGGACGTGACCACACAGTCGATGGTGCTGACGGTGAACGCCGCCGCTTCGAATGCGGGGAGCGTGGTGCTCAACCTCTCCGCCGCCGCTCCGGCCGTCGGATATTCCATCGGGTTCAACGTCCCCGCCGACTCCAGCCGCGCCGCGCTGACGAGCATCGTCAAGGGTGTCGCGCTCAATCCCGGCAGCGCCCCTGCTGCCATCGCGGCCTCCCTCCCGGGCACCGGGCCGCTCGCCAACACGCTCACCGCGGGCCTCTCGCAGAAGGCGGCCGGCACTGGCGCGGTGACGACGGACACCGGCATCACGGCGTCGCAGGTGATCTACACCCTGACGTTGAAGCCGATCAGCACCAGTCCGGGCGTGGTCTTCGACGGCGCGAATGCATTCCGCGCCGCTCTGCGCGACAAGGCGGGCAACGAGGTGCTCTCGCAGGACGCGTTCGCCATCGGCAAGCTCGAAGTGCAATAGCCTCGCCTCCGCAACCAGGCAGCACGCACTGCCTGGTTGCTCGCGGTCTACGCGCCGACGCGGCGTTGCAGGCTGCGCATCGCCGAGAGCCAGCGCTCGTGGTCGGAAGCGCGGTGCTGCATGAAGGTCGCGACCTCCGGATGCGGCAGGATGAGGAAGCGCTCGTCGGCGAGGCCGCGCACGACCGCATCCGCCACCTCCTCGGGCTCGAGAACGCGGCCGGACGCGATCACCGCCTGGCCGCCGGGCTCTTTGCTCACCTGCGCCAGCATGTCGGTGCGCACGCCCTGCGGGCAGAGACAGGAGACGCGGATTCCCTGGTCGCCGTGCGTGATGGACAGCCACTCCGCGAAGGCGACGGCCGCGTGCTTGGTGACTGCGTAAGGCGCGGAGCCGATGCTGCTCAAGAGTCCCGCGGCCGAGGCCGTGGCGAGCAGGTATCCCTGCTTGCGCGCGAGCATCGAGGGCAGCACGTGGCGCGCCGCCCAGACGTGGGCCATCACGTTGACCTCCCAGCTGCGCTGCCATTCGGCGTCCTTCGCTTCGGCGCCGCCGTTCGAGGCGATGCCGGCGTTGGAGGCGAACAAGTCGATGCGGCCGTGCCGGGCCAGCGAGGTTTGAACCAGCTCCGCAATTTCGGCTTCGCGCGAAACGTCGGTCGCCGCCGCGCTTCCGTGGATGAGCGCGGCCACCTCTGCGGCGCCGGCCCCGTCGCGATCGGCGACCACCACCGTCGCTCCCTCCTGCGCGAAGCGGACGCAGAGCGCGCGGCCGATCCCGTGCGCGCCGCCGGTGACCACGCAGACCTGGCCCGCGAGCTTCACGCCCGCTCCGCGATGCGCAGGAGCTGCTTGCCGCGGTTCTCTCCCTTGAAGAGGCGCGCCAGCGCGGCGGGCGCGTTCTCGAGGCCCTGCATGACATCGACGCGATCCTTCAAGCGCCCGTCCTTCAGCCACGCCGAGAGCTCGGCCACCGCCTCGGCGGCGCGCGGCAGGTAGTCAAGGATGATGAAGCCTTCCATGCGCCCGCGCTGGATGAGCAGGCTGAGATAATTCTTCGGACCGAAGCTCTTCGCGTTCCCGCGCCAGCGCCGCGTCGAGGATCTCGCCGCCGACATTGTCGAAGAAGACGTCGATGCCCTTCGGGCAGAGCTCGCGCAGCCGCGCGCCGACGTCCTCGCTCTTGTAGTCGATGGCCGCGTCGAACCCGTAGTCTTCGGTGAGCCAGCGGCACTTCTCCGCGCCGCCCGCGATGCCGATGGCGCGGCATCCTTTGATCTTCGCAATCTGACCCACCGCCGATCCGGTCGCGCCTGCCGCTCCCGACACGACCACCGTCTCCCCGGGCTTCGGCCGGCCGACGTCGAGCAGCCCGTAATAAGCCGTGATGCCGGTGAGGCCGAGCGCGCTCATCGCCGTCTCGATGGGAACGCCGGGCGGCAGGTGCGAGGGCGACGACGGCGTGCCGGACTTCACGCAGGCGTAGTCCTGCCAGCCGAAGAGCCCTTGCACGAGCTGGCCCGGCTGGAATTTCGGATGCCGCGACTCGACCACCTCTCCGACGGCGAACGAGCGCACGACCTCGTCGATCTTGACGGCGGGGAGATACGTGTCGCCGGCGATCCACCCGCGCTGCGTCGGATCGCAGGAGAGCCAGAGGTTGTGCACCAGCACTTCGCCCTCGGCGGGCGTGGGCGCGGCGGTCTCCACCCAGCGGAAATCGTCGGCGCTCACCATTCCTTGCGGACGCCGGGCCAAGAGCCACTGGCGGTTCTTGCGGTCCATTGGAGGCTCCTGTCAGGCTACTATCTCTTCCTATGCTTTCGCGACGGTCACCGGAAGGCCGTTGAAGGCGGCGTTGCCCGAAAGCGCGTCCACCGCCAGCTCGTCGGTCAGATCGTTGAGGCTCGACCCGGCGTGCGCAGCGGTGACGCCCAGCGAGGCACCGGCGCGCGCGTGTCCCCATCCGTGCGGCAGGCAGACGACGCCGCGATTCAGATCTTCGGTCACACCCACCGGCACGTCCACGCTGCCGACGCGAGACGACACCCGCGCGCTCTCGCCCGCCTTGAGCCCGCGCGCTGCGGCGTCCTCCGGATGCATCAGCAGCACGCAGCCGGGAGGACCCTTCACCAGACGGAGGCTGTTGTGCATCCACGAATTGTTGCTGCGCAGCGAGCGCCGGCCGATCAGCACCAGCCCTTCCTGCGCCGGCTGCGAGAGCCGGGACTCGAGGCGCGGCAGATCGCGCAGGAAGATCTCCGGCGCGAGTTGCAGACGCTTTCCGCCGAGGAGCCGGGGAAGGCGCGGCTGCAGCGGACCCAGGTCGACCCCGTGCGGGCTCGCTTCGAGCTTCTGCAGCGAGAGACGATGCGGCCCGAAGCGGAGCAGCAGATCGAGCAGCCGCTTCTCGCCCAGTAGACGCGCCGCCCGCAGCGTCGCCGAGAGAACGCGCCCGCGCCGCCCGCCTCCGTGACGGCGCACGCTCATCGCCAGATCGAGCATCACCTCGAAATCGCCGCGCACGCCCGCGGGCCGCGGCACGAGCGGCTTCACGTAGCGGGCCGCGTTGCGCACCGCCAGCGCGTAGAAGGCGAGATCGTAGTGATCGCGCTCGAAGCCGAAGCTGGTGGGCAGGATGAGGTTCGCGCGCCGCGTGGTCTCGTTGCGATAGATATCGATCGAGATCATGAAGTCGAGTCCCTGCAGCGCGCGGTCGAGGCGCGCGCCGTTCGGCGTCGAGAGCACGGGGTTGCCGGCGAACGTCACCAGCGCGCGGATCTGCCCTTCGCCCGGCGTCTCGATCTCCTCGGCCATGGTCGCGGCGGGCAACTCGCCGCCGAACTCCGGCAAGCCGCGCACGCGGCTACGCCAGACGCTGAAATGGCCGCGGTCGCCCGTTCGCGCCATCAGGCCCGCCAGATCTGCCGCGGGCGTGGTGAACATGAAGCCGCCCTCGCGATCGAGGTTGCCGGTCACCGCGTTCAACGCGACGATCAGCCAGGCCGCGAGGCCGCCGAACTCCTGCGTGCAGGCGCCGACGCGGCCGTACGCGACGGCGGCGGGAGCGGTGGCGAAGGCGCGAGCGAGGGTCCGGATTACGCCCGCCGCGATGCCGGTGCGCCCGGCGACTCGCTCGGGTGGAAAACGCGCGGCGGCTTCTTTGAGCGCTTGCAATCCGTCGCTGCACGAAGCGAGGGCTCTTAGATTCGCTCGCCCCTCCTCGAAGATGACGTGGAGAAGCGCGAGCAGCAGCAGCGCGTCGGTCCCCGGGCGAATGGCGACATGCTGATCCGCGATCGCCGCGGTCTCGGTCTTGCGCGGATCGACGACGACCAGCCTGCCCCCGCGCTTCTTGAGATCGTCGAGCCGTCGCGAAATGCCGCCGGCCGTCATCAGGCTGCCGTTCGACGCCAGCGGATTTGCGCCCAGCACGAGGAAGAAGCTGGTGCGATCGACGTCCGGCACCGGCAAGAGGAGCTGGTGTCCGAACATCTCCAGCGACGCCAGCATCTGCGGGAGCTGATCGACGGAGGTGGCCGAGAAGCGCGCGCGCGAGCCCAGGCCGCGCGAGAGGAGCGGTGAGGCGATGAGCGCAGAATAGGAATGGACCGTCGGGTTGCCCATGTAGACGCCGACGGCGCTCCGTCCGTACTTGCGCTGCACGGCGGCGATGCGCTCGCCCGCCTCGTCCAGAGCCGCGGCCCAGGAGATCGGACGCCAGCGATCGCCCTCCCGCCGCTGCGGTTCGAGAATGCGATCAGGATCTCCCTGCACGTCGGGAATTGCGGCTGCCTTGGGACAGATGTGCCCGCGGCTGAAGGGATCGTCCGCATCGCCGCGGACGCTGCGGACCGAAGTTCCCTCTATCTCGACCGCGAGGCCGCAGACCGCCTCGCAGAGCATGCAGGTGTGGAGGCCAATCGGCATGGCGGAATCTCCGGCGGCGGACCTTAGCACGCGGCCCGCCGCCCTATCCTCGCGCGTCGCGCTTCTCGCGCTCCTTCCAGCGCGCCCGCGCCTTCTCGCGCTCGCCCTCGCGCGTCTTGATCGCGGTGTGCGCGTGGAGCGAGTGCAGCAACTCTTCGGTGTGTTCGGCGATGTGATCGACCGCGTGCTCGAACGCGTGTGAATCCTCCACCGACGGCTTGTTCAGCCCGCTCACCTTGCGCACGAACTGGATGGCGGCAGCGCGGATCTCCTCGCGCGTCGTCGGCGGATCGAAGTTGTAGAGAACGCGGATGCTGCGGCACATGGGCGCCTCCTCGGCCAGAACCACCGCAGGCTATGCAGAGGCGGGCCCGGTTGCTATGAAAATTGCGCGAGTCGAGGTCAGCCCATGGCGCCGAGATATTTCGACAGCTCGCCGTACGCCGCGCCGGACGGCGACGGACGGATCGTCCAGCTCTATCGCGCGCTCGCGGACGGCCGTTTCGCGCAACTGCCGCAGGGCCTCTCGCGCGACGAGGTGCGCGCGCTCGACCGCTATCTCGAGGCGCGCCTGAAGCTGGAGCGCGAGGAGCGCCGCATGCACTTCGGCGCGCTTGCGCTGACGGCCGCACTCTTCTTCCTGCTGCTTCCGCAAGTGCTGGCCGGACAGTTCCGCGACCTCTTGCTCGACTCGATGGCGGCGCTCCTCTTCCTGCTCTTGCCGCCCTATCTCTTCGTCTACTTCAACTACGAGAACCCCGTGCGCGCGATGAGCGAAGCGCACCTGCGCCTGCTGGAAACCGACCTGTCGCTCGAGAATCCGCAGGCGTAAACTCGGCGCATGGCGAGGTGAATCTATTTTGGGCTGCGCGGCTGCGCCGCTCCGCTGTACAAGGGGGCTGGCTGCCCCCTCGTACCACTCCCCCGAAGAGCGTCCCATGAGCTCAATGTGAACCAGGCGAATCACTTCGACGTCGTCATCATCGGCGCGGGCCACAACGGCCTGATCGCCGCCGGGCTCCTCGCCAAGCGCGGCAAAAAAGTCGCGCTGCTCGAGCGGCGCTCGCAGGTGGGCGGCGCTGCCGTCACCGAGCAGCCGTGGGGTCCCGACTGGAAAATGACCGCGCTCTCCTACGTGGTCAGCCTGATGCCGCCCACGGTGCTGCGCGAGCTCGAGTTGGAAAAGCACGGCTACAAGATTTATCCGCAGCATGGATACTTCGTCGGCTACCCCGACGGGCGCTACCTCCAACTCCCCGAGGACAAACAGCGGCGGCACGCACAGATCTCGAAGTTCTCCGTCAAGGACGCCGACGCGATGGAGCGCTGGGACGCGTGGCTGGGCGGGCTCGCGCACGTGCTCGGCCCGCTGCTCTCGGTGGTGCCGCCCAAAGTGGGCTCGAAGAAGATCGGCGACCTCTTCGATCAGCTGGGCTTCGCCTGGCGGCTGCGCGGCCTCTCGGTCGATCAGGTCGGCGACGTGACGCGGCTGATGAGCTCGTCGATCTCCGACTTGCTCGACGACTGGTTCGAGTCGCCGCAGATGAAGGGCGTGCTCAGCGTAAGTGGCGTCATCGGCACCTGGGGCGGGCCCCGCTCGCCTGGCACCGCCTACGTGATGGCGCATCACAAGATCGGCGACGTCGGCCACGGCCAGATGGGCAGCTGGGGATTTCCCGAGGGAGGAATGGGCGGCGCCACCACTGCGATGCGGCGCGCGGCCGAAGCGTTCGGAGCCACCGTGCGCACCGGTGTCTCGGTCGAGCGCATCATGGTGAAGGACGGCGCGGCTTGCGGCGTGGTGCTCTCGGGCGGCGAAGAGATCTCCGCGCGCACAGTGATCGCGACTGCGCATCCCAAGATCACCTTCCTGAAAATGCTCGAGCGCAACGATCTGCCGGCGGGATTCGTCGAGTCGATCGAGCGCTGGAAATCCCGCTCCGGCACGGTCAAGGTCAACCTCGCGCTCGACCGGCTGCCGGAATTCAAGGGCAAGCCCGGCTTCGATCCCGAAGTGCACGGCGGAACCATCGTGCTCGCGCAGTCGCTCGACGACATCGAGGGCGCTTTCCAGGACGCGGTCGCGGGGCGGCCGGCGCAGAAACCGTTCGCGGACATCTGCATTCCTTCGGTGTTCGACAAGACGCTCGCGCCCGCGGGCAAGCACGTGATGTCGATGTTCACGCAGTGGGTGCCGCACGAGTGGAGCGAGGCGCCGCACAAAGACGATCTCGACGCCTACGCCGACCGCGTGATCGATCGCGTCGAGGAGCTGGCGCCCGGGTTCAGGAGCTCGATCCTGCACCGTCAAGTGATCGGTCCGTACCAGATGGAGCGCGAGTACGGTCTGGTCGGCGGCAACATCTTCCACGGCGAGCTCTCGATCGGACAGCTCTTCCACATGCGGCCGGCTCCGGGCTTCGCCGACTTTCGCACGCCGGTGGGCGGCCTCTACCACGCTTCGTCGGCGACGCACGGCGGCGGCGGCGTCACCGGAATCCCGGCGCTGCAGGTGGTGGATCAGCTTGCGCGCGACGGGGCGATCTGAGTCCGCGTCTTTTTACGAGGCGCGCGCCGCCGGCTTGACGAACTTCGCAGCGAGAAACGAAAGCCCGCCCAACACCAGGCCCGAGACGATGCCGACCAGCGGTCCGGTCATCATCATCATCAGCCGCGGCGAGTCCGGCATCGGCATCGTCTTCAGCATCTCCGCTTCCTGCGGATGATGGGCGAGGTAGGCGCCGACGAAGAGCACGTGCGCCGAAGTGACCCCGACCGAATTCACCAGGCTGACGAGGAAGCCGTGCAGGAAGTAGCGGCCCGGAGCGAAGCGCGCGATCAGGAAAGCGCAGGCGGCGAAGACGGCGAGCCAGAAGAGCGGCTCGATGTTCGACGGGATCACCCACACGGTCGCGAACGCCATGCCGAAGCCGAAGAGCGAGAGCTTGAGGATGAGGCGGCCGCTCAATGGGGTCATACAAAGCCCTCAGCGCGCCGAATAGAACTGATAGTTCGCCGAATAGTCGATGCGCGATTCCTCGCCCGCGTGCGCCGCGTCGCAGCCGGCCGATGGCGCCACGCCGCCCGCCGTGTCGATGCGCTGGATGTACGTCACTTTCGCAAACACGCCGGCGCCTTCGGCGGACTTGGCGCGCAGGAGCAGCCAAGGCACCGCCCCCGGAACGGCCGAGCGCTGCACGACCTCGCCGACCACGCGGCTGCCATCCGCACTCTCCCAGGTGGGACCGCCGTAGTGACGCCCGATCGTCGCGCCCCGCTCATCGAACAGCTCCGCATCGGGGGCCTTGAGCGCCCACTCGAACGACGCCGCATCCGCCGCCTTCGCTTTGCAAGTGTAGATCTGCGCGCCCCGCGCGGCCGCGCGCAGAAGCGGTGATTGGCCTTCCGGCACGGCGATAATTTCCGGCACCGCGGGCGGCCGTGCCGGCGTGGAAGCACAGGCGGCCAGCATGAACGCGACGGACGCTTGGAACCTGGACATGTCCCCTCCCCTGCGTTGCGCTATCAGCCTTCATTCCCGCAAGACAAGCAAGCGAAGCCTCACGCGCGCAACGCAACCGCCGATCGCTTGCCGCGAAGGATGCGCTCGTCGAGGCTCCACGCGCCTGCTCCTGCGACCGTCAGATAGAGAAAGAGAAAACAATAGAGCACCGCGGGCATGCCGTTATTGGCCGTCGGAAAGAACGACCGCGGGAAATGGAACTGGAAATAGGCGACCGCCATTTCGCCGGCGAGCACGAAGGCGACGGGCCGGGTCAGCAGGCCGAGCACGATCGAGAGTCCGCCGAAGGCTTCGAGAATTCCGGCGAGGCCGGCCTGCGAGATCAAAGGGACAGCAGGCATCGGCGACGGGCCGTGCGGGTAGCCGAACAGCTTCATGGTTCCGGCTGAGATAAAGACCAGGCCGGCGACCACGCGCAGCACTGCCAGCATGCGGCCGGGCCACGGAGGCGGCAGCGGTTCGAGGAGTGACATTTGCAAGCGCCTCGCTTTCCAGGTCGCGACTCGCGCGGCCAAGCAATGCTTTCTTCGATGTCGATCTCGTCCATTCGGAGTATGGCCGGCTGACACCACGTTTCGGGCTTCTCGATTTTTGAAGGCCTTCCAAACGCTCAGTTTTCAAACGAGCGACAAAGCCTCCGTTGCACCCACCCGGCCTCGGCGCGGAGAGTTGTGCGCATGCAGAGTGTATTGGTGGTCGAAGACTCGGACGACCTGCGCGAATCCTACGCACGCTGGCTGGAGACCGTGGGCTACCGCGTGTTGCAGGCGCGCGACGGCGCCGAAGCGCTCAAGCAGGCCAGCGAGTTCCCACCGGATCTGGTCCTGCTCGACGTCAGCCTGCCCGGGATGGATGGCTATGCGGTGGCCGAGCATTGGCAGCACGATCCGGGCATGGCTTCAGTTCCGGTCATCGTTCTCTCAGGGCGATCGGGCGACGAGTTTGAGCGCAACTCGCACGGCGCGGGCGCTGTGCTGGCGTTGACGAAGCCCTGCACGCCCGACGTGATCCTCGCGGCCATCCGCGGCGCGCTGACCACCTGATCAGGCCGGGATGCGCTCGTCGTGTCCGTGGAAGAGATCGCCGAAGCGCACGCCGTCGTCGGGAAACCGCACCGGCATGAAGCCGTAGCATTTGGTGCCGAGGCGCGACCAGCTCTTCGCGTCGGTGAAGCCCGGCATCAGATATGGCACCGGCGTCGCGCCCGGGTGCGCGGCGGCGAGCGATTTCAGAATGAGCGCCATCAGCGGCGTGTCGGGATCGTTCACCACCGGCGGCATCTCGCGCAGGATCTCGATCTCGCACTCGTCCTCGATGACCTTCTTGATCTCGGCGATGAGGCCGGCCGTGGTCTGCGACGGCAGCGTGCGGCCGTCGAGCTCCACTTCGGCGCGCGACGGGATGACGTTGATCTTCTGCCCGGCGCGCAGCACCGTGGGCACCGCGCTGTTCGCGAGCATCGCCTGCATCGCGCCCCGCATCCCCGGGTCGGGCAGGCTGCCGAGCACCAGGTCGGCGATCCCGCGCCGGTAGAGGTTGCGGAGAAGGAAGCTGCGCGGGAACGACTGCGTGCGCGCCAGCGCGTGCAGATACTTCTCGACCACCGGCGTGCGGTGGTGCGGCAAGCGCGTCGCCACCAGCCGCTCGAGCGCGCGCCCGAGACGGCCCAGCACGTTGTCGGTGCGCGGCAAGCTGCCGTGGCCGGGCGGGCCCTGCATGCGCAGCTTGAGCCAGGCGACCCCGCGCTCGGCGGTGCCGACGGGATAGATGACCGCGCCGTCGAGGCGAACGGTGAAACCGCCGGCCTCGCCAATGCAGTACTCCGCGCGCACCAGATCGGGATGTTCGTCGACGAGGAAGCGGCTGCCGAAATCGCAGCCCGCTTCTTCGTCGGCGACGGCAGCGAAGATCAGATCGCGCTTGAGCGGCACTTTCTCGGCGCGCAGGCGGGCCATGGCCAGCGCTGACATCACCGCCATGTGCTTCATGTCGATGGCGCCGCGTCCCCAGAGGTAGCCCTGGGCGATCTCGCCTCCGAAGGGATCGCGCGTCCAGCGCTCGCGCTCCACCGGCACCACGTCGGTGTGGGCGCAGAGCATGAGCGGCGGCGCGCTTCCGTCGCCGCGCAGGCGCGCGACCAGGTTTTTGCGCCGCGGGTCGCGGCCGAGCAGCGTCGAGTCGACGCCGTGCGAGGTCAGCAGCTCGGCGACGAATTCCGCAGCAGCGGTCTCGCCGCCCGGCGGGTTGGTCGTGTCGATGCGGATGAGCTGCTGCAGTTTCCCGACGGCAGCCTCGGCCCAGGTCGACGCGCTCACTGCGCCACTGTCGGTGTCGCGCGCCGGCGGTGTCAACCTGGCGCCGCCGTCTCGCGCCGGTACTTCATCTGCACCAGACCCGACGGATAGCTCTTCGATTCGACCAGGCGCAGCGGGATCTCCGGCAGGCCGCTGGTGAAGAGAGGGATGCCGCTGCCGAGGATGATCGGGATGAGGTTGATGGTCAGTTCGTCGACCAGGCCTTCGCGGAGAAAGCTGCTGATCAGCGCGCCGCCGTCGAGGTAGACGCGGCGGACGCCCTCGCGGCCGAGACGCTCGGCGAGAGCGCCGGGCTTGCCGCTCCAGATCTCCTCTCCGTGCCGCGGCGAAGCGGGCCGGGCAGTGCACACGATCACGCGCTTGCTCCCGTAGGGCCACTCGGGGAAGGCGAGGACGGTGTCGTACGTCCCGCGGCCGATCACCAGCGCATCCACGCCGGCGAAGAAGTCGCCGTAGCCGTGCTCCTCGCCGTGAAAGGGATCGAGCCAATCGAGTCCACCGCCGGCGCGGGCGATGTATCCGTCGAGGCTGGTGGCGATGAAGACGGCGAAATGAACGGCCATGGTGTCAGCTGGCCGGAGGGAGCGGCGCGGGTTTGCCCGGTGAGAACATGGCCCCCATCAGCCAGCGCAGGACGAAACGCGGAGTCAGCGCTCCCGCGAGCGCGAGCAGGCGATTCGCGAATCCGACGATGCGGATGAATCGATGGCCGTCGTACGCGGCGAGCGCCGCCCTCACCACCGCGTCGGGTTCGGAGTGAGGCAACAGTTTTCCCGCGAGCCCCGGAACGCCCGACTCCTCGTAGAGTGCGGTCCTGGTGAAACCCGGGCAGACGGTGAGGACGCGCACGCCGCTCGCGCGAAGCTCGCAAGCAAGGCCTTCGCTGAAGGCCAGCACGAATGCTTTCGTCGCCGCATACGTCGTCCAATACGGGATGGGCTGGAAGGCGACGACGGAGGCGATGTTGATGATGCCGCCGCGCCCTCTCTTCACCATCTCGGGTGCGAGGTCGCGCGTCAGCGTGTAGAGGGCCTCGACGTTGACGCGGATGGATTGCAACTCACGATCGCGCGACTGCTCGAGAAAATGGCCGGAGGTCGAGAGGCCGGCATTGTTGACCAGCAGGTCGACAGTGCCGAGGCTGCGCGCGCGCTCCACGACGGCGGCCACTCCCGCGGCGGTGGAGAGATCGGCCGGGAGGATTTCGACCCGCGCGCCGTCTCTGCGCAGCTCCTCGGCCACTTTCGCCAAAGGGCCTGCGCCGCGCGCGACCGCGAGCACCGGATACCCGCGCCGTGCGAGCGCGCGCGTGAACGCGGCCCCGATTCCCCCGGACGCTCCCGTCACGATCGCCCAGCCTGCTTGTTCGTTCGCCATCGAATCTACCTACCTCAATGCTGGAATCCGCTTCAATCGCGGATCCATCGTCGATGCGTGCGACCGATGCAGCAAACCGGAGCCGCCAAAGCCGACAGATCGGCGCGGCGCCGCTGGCGGCGTCAGGAGCCGGCAAGTAGGCTGCGTTTGTGCGAAGCGCCCCGCTCTTGCTGGCCGCCGCGACCGCTCTCGCGGCGCCGCTCCCCTGCCCGGCCGAAACCCGGCTGGGATTGGGCGGCGACTACCTCACCGACAACCACGGGATGTTTCAGTTGACGTTGAGCGTCGACACCCCGCTCGCGCGGGCGATCGCGGTGGGCGGCCGCGTCGGCGCGCTGCTCACCAGCGGCCCCGTCTTCGGCGCGCCGGCCGACATCTTCCTGCGCCTCAACCTCGGACGCGTCTACGTCGACGGATTGATCGGACCCTGGTTCTTCTTCTCGGGCGGCGACGCGATCCGCCTCCACGGCGGCCTCGGCTTCGGCCTGCTGACGCGCGGCATGAGCTTCGGCCTGGAAGTGGGCGGCTTGAGCCCAGGCGGCGCGCTGATTGGCGCGCGCCTCGCGTTCAGGATCTGAGCTTCACTCCGCTCTGGCAGCGCCGGTCGGCCTTGCTCTTCGGCGTCTTTCCCTTCAGCCAGCACTCGGCATGCGTCTACATCCTGGCGAGGAAGCGATCGAGCGCGGCATTGAACAGCGCCGGTTCGTCGAGCATCGGCCAGTGCGAAGTGTCGATCGTCTCACGCTCGATGCCCTTCGCGATCTTCCACAAGCTGGAGACGGTGTCATTCGACGGCTTGTCGAGTGTGAACTTGGGGCCTGTGAATCGTGCCAGCGCCGCCTGCGGTTGGTAGATCGCCATCGATCGAAAGAGCGCGCGGGCCTCGGGCTTCTGCCGCATCGCGTCCGCGGCCACCAGCGAGCGCGTATCCGGCTTCATCTTCGGCCCGCCCAGGCGCACCGCGAACCGCTCGCCTAGCTCGGCCGATCCGATGTTCGCCATCTTCTCCGCCCAGGCGGAGATCTCCTTCTCGTCCTGACGCGAGAGATCGCCGACGGGATCGACGAAGAAGAGGTGGCCACCCATCGAGTGACCGACAAGGACGAAGCGCTCGAGGCCCAGCGATCGCGCTGCCGCGTCGACGTCGGCGGCCAGCGCTTCGATGGTCCAGACGCCGTCGCGCGCTCCGTCGGAATCGCCATGGCCGCGCAGATCGAGCGCGGCCGCCCTCCGCGTCGCCCGCAGCCGCTCGAGCGTGCCTCGCCACACTTCTTTCGAGCCGGCCATTCCGTGCACGAACAGCACGGGGACACCCGCGCCGGCGCCGCCGTCCGAGAGCGCGAGCCGCCCCGCGGGGCCTTCGATGGTCACCAGGCGTTCCATCGCGATCGCTTGCCCCTCAACGCTGGCACCCGCACGAGGCGCGGTGCTGATTGGCATAGGAGGAACCTATCACCGTTAGTTGCAAACTATTCGGGCACGTCCTCCTGCAGGAACTGCAGGACCGCCACCTCGTCGCGCCGCAGCGCCGGCGGCGGATTGGTGCGGCGGTGATCGCGCGGCAGCGGGCGCGTGGGCAGCGGCGCCGTCAGCCCGAGGAGGTAAGCCCGCACCAGCCCCGGATGCACGTAGTACTTGCGGCAGACCGCGCGCGTGTTGCCCAGCCTCTCGGCGACGGCCTCGATGGCCAGGTTCATGTTGTGCACGGCGTCGCGCCTGGTCTTCGCCGGACCCATCGCGCACAGCTCTTTCGCCGCCAGCATGGTCCCGGCCCAGGTGCGGAAATCCTTGGCGGTGATGTCGCGGCCGGTGCTCTCGCGCAGGTAGGCGTTGACGTCGTCCGAAGAGATGGTCTGCCGCTTTCCCAGCGGGTCGAGGTACTGGAACAGCTCCTGGCCCGGCAGGTCCTGGCACTGCTGCACGATGCGGGCGAGCCGCTTGTCGGTGATGGCCACGCTGTGGTTCACGCCGCTCTTGCCGCGGAACGAGAAGCGCAGCTCGGCCCCGCGGATGCGCACGTGGCGATCGCGCAGCGTGGTGAGTCCGAACGAGCGGTTCTCGCGCGCGTACTCGTCGTTGCCCACGCGGATGAGCGTGCGGTCGAGCAGCATCACCACCGTCGACAGGATCTGGCGCCGCGTCAGATCGCGCGCGCGGAGATCGCGTTCGACCCTTTCGCGGATCTCGGGGAGGATCTCGCTGAACTCCAGCATGCGGCGGAACTTCGACTTGTCGCGCGCCTCGCGGTAACGCGGGTGATAGCGGTACTGCTTGCGGCCGCGCGCGTCGCGGGCGGTGGCCTGGATGTGGCCGCGCCGATCGGGGCAGATCCAGACGTCGGTCCAGGCCGGCGGAATCGCCAGCGCCGCGATGCGCTCTTTTTCGGGTGCCGCGGTGATGCGCGCGCCGCCGGGAGCGAAGAAGACCCAGCTCTTCTTTCCCGCGCGCTGGCGGCGGATGCCGGCCACGCCGTCGGTGACGTAGCTCAGCCCGGCACGGTGAGCCGCTTGTCGATGCTCTTTCACGCGCAGGGAGATCATCGGGCCCCGGGTGAAACGTGACCACCGGGTCCGACCCGAGGAGCGGCCGGACCCGAGGCGAGGAAAACTTCGCAGCTACTTCTTCTGCTCCATCTTCTCTTCCTTCTTCTCCGCTTTCATCTCTTCGACCGGCACGTGGTCGAACTTCGCCGTACCCTGCACGTACACGACGCAATCGGCGCCGGCCTTACAGCCGGTGATGTGTTTGTACCCGCCCGGCACGAAGCGGAATGAACCGGGGCCGAACTCCTTGGCCGAGGCCGTGTCTGCGCCGGCCATCAGCGTGCCGCTGATCACCACCACCCGCATGTCGGGGCTGTGCGTGTGCTGCGCCTGCATCATCCCGGCGGGGAACTTGATCATCGCGGTGAACGCGCCCTTGGACATGTCGCCCATCACCGGCGCCATCTGGATGCCGCCCGTGTCCTTCAGCTCAGCCCATTTCAGATCGGCGAAGTTGACGTCCATCCCTGCTTTGGCCTTCTTGGCCGGCTTGGCTGCTTCGGGCTTGGCTGCTTCCGGCTTTGCCGCTTCGGGCTTGGCTGCTTCGTCTGCGAATGCGGCGGAGGCGAGGAGCGACGCTGCGAGGATCAATGCCTTCATGTTGGTTTCTCCTGGATCGAGTGAACGGCTCTGCCTACTGCATAGCCCGTGATCGCGCGGACCGGAACCGAAGACTCGCGCGCGTGTTCAAACTACTTCCCCGTCAGGCGCGCGACCAGCGCGACGTACTCCTGCATCGCGGCCTCGCGCGTCTTGCCTTTGCGCTGCGCCCACGCGTCGTATTTGGCGCGGCCCTTGATGTCGAGCATCCCGGGCCGCTTGCCGTCGACGTCGCCGGCGGTGGACTGCTTGTAGAGCGCGTAGAGCTCGAGCAGCGTGCTGTTGCCGGGCGCGGCGCTCAACGTCTTCACGCGCTTCTGCGCATCCTCGAATTCCTCGTTCAGCGGCATCGCGCGACTCTATACCCGAAAAAGAGTCGCGCAGCGCCAGCAAGCGGCCGTTGCTTGAGGTAGAACCGGATTGCTCGCCTGAGCAAGGAGACCAAAATGGCTAAAAAGACGATGGAGCCGCTCGTGATCGCCAGCAAGGCCAAGGGCGTTCTCAAGAAGGCAGGTTGCAACACCGCTGGCGACGCCTTCGAGGCGCTCAACGGCTACATCTATTGGCTGCTCGAACAAGCGGCCAAGCGGGCCAAGGCCAACGGCCGCAAGACCGTGCGCGGTCATGATTTCATGACCGGCTAGCGGCATCATCACCGCAGTGCGTGGCCAGGGCCGGAGCGATGCGTCTGCTCCGGCCTTGGTGCTTCGGCGATCCGCATCGGTTACCATGCTGGTTGCACATGAGCGAGAATTCCAGATTCGCTGTCGCCGTCCATGCGCTGACGCTCCTCAGCTCCGAGGATCGGCCGCTGACCTCCGGGTACATCGCCGGCAGCGTCAACACCAACCCGGTCGTGATCCGCCGCATCTTGTCGGTGCTTCGCAGCGCGCACCTGGTGGAATCGAGGGGAGGCGCAAGCGGGGGCTTCTGCCTTGCACACCCGCCGGCGGCGATCACGCTGCGAGACGTGTATCGCGCGGTCGAAGGCCCGCGGCTCTTCGCGCTGCCGACCCCGGCCCCCAACCCTGGCTGTCCGGTCGGGTCGACCATTCAAGCGGCGTTGACGAGGCAATTCGACAAGGCCCTGCAGGCGATGGAAGGCGCGCTCGGAGACGCAACCATCGAGGACATGCTGCGCCAGACCCGGGCCTGGAAGGGGCGCGAATCCAAACGGAGCCGGCGTAATCTGCAACAGTAACAGTTACATTTCTGACTCCCGGAGACCCCTCATGCTGCTCGCCGCTGCCCTCGTGGTCCAGGTCCTCACCTCTTCGCCGGAAGGTTTTCTCGTCAATTCGACGCTGGTCTCGGGTGCGAAGGACGCCATCCTGATCGACGCCGACTTCACGCTCGCGGACGCGGGCAAAGTAGCCGACGCCGTCAAGGCCAGCGGCAAGAACCTGACCACCATCTACGTGACGCACGGTCATCCCGATCACTACTTCGGTGCCGTCGCCATTCACGCGGCTTTCCCGAAGGCGAAGCTGGTGGCCCTGCCCTCGACGGTGGCCGCGATTCGCAAGACCTGGGCGGCGAAGGTCGCGCAGTGGCAGCCGCTCTACAAAGAGGGAATCCCCGCCAAGCCCCTGCTCCCGCAGGCGGTGCACGGCAAGGCGCTCTCGCTCGAGGGAGAGACGCTCGAGCTGCACGGTCCGGTGCAGGGCGACGACCCGAGGAATTCCTGGGTCTGGATTCCGTCGATCAAGACCGCGATCGCCGGCGACGTCGTTTACGACGGCGTGCATGCGTGGACCGCGGACTCGACTCCCGCCGAGCGCAAGGCGTGGATCGGAACGCTCAACAAGCTCGCGGCGCTCGAGCCTGCCAAAGTGGTGCCGGGGCATCAGAGCCCCGACCGCAAGCAGGATCCGTCCAATCTCGCCGCCACCCGTGACTACCTGACCGCCTTCGACGAAGCGCGCACCTCGTCGAAGACGGCCGACGAGCTCCAGCAGAAGGTCGCCGCGAAGTATCCCGGACTCGCGCTCGACGTCATCCTGAAGTTCGGCGCGAGTGCAGCCTTCAAGAGCGCTGCGAAAGAGTAAGCCCGCGCACCAGCTGCCAGCGGCGCCAGGCGATCACCGAGGCGATGATGCCGACGAGCACGGGCACCAGTGCCGGCGCGGGCGGGCCTCTGAGGATCGTCAGCACCGTCGCGCCCGTCATGATGGCGGCCAGCCCGCAGGCTGCCATCGGCGTGAGTACCAGGCGGATCCGGGTGAGTCCCGGCAGGATGAGGCCGAGCGCGCCGAGCACTTCGGCGATGCCGATGAACTTCATGAACGGGCCCGGGAGCGCTGACTGCCGGGCGAGCTCGTCGATGGGCGCGGCGAGCTTCATCGCGCCGGCGAAGAGGAAGAGCAGCGCGAGGATGGCCTGAAACGTCCAGAGCAGCTTGTGGGTCTTCTTCATTTTCGTCCTCCTGTTCGGGTTTCATGAGGAGGACGAACGAGGCTGCCCTCGTTCGACATTCGATTCGACACTTGCTGCTGATTCGCGTGCGGCGCCGAGGCGGCTGCGCTAATCGTGAGCGGGAAAGGAGCGTCGCATGTTCAAGAAAAGCAAAGCGTTCAGCAGCTTCGCGGTGAACGATCTTGAAGCAGCCAGGAAGTTCTACAGCCAGACGCTCGGTCTCGAAGCGAGCGACATGCCCGGCATGAAGGGCATGTTGCAGCTGAACTTGTCCGGCGGAGTGAAGGTGATGGTGTATCCGAAGCCCGAGCACGTCCCCGCGACCTTCACCGTCCTCAACTTCCCGGTGGAGAACGTGGATCGCGCCGTCGCTGCGCTGACCGAGCGCGCGGTGCGCTTCGAGATCTACCAGGAGGGGCCCGTCAAGACCGACGCGAGAGGGATCTCGACCGGCGACGGCCCGCGCATCGCGTGGTTCCGCGACCCCGCGGGGAACATTCTCTCCGTGGTCGAAGAGAAGCGCTGACCATCGACAGAAATGAAATTCAGGCGGAGGCGGGCGCCTCGCTGCAGAGCGATGCGCCCAGCAGCGCATCGAAGAGGAAGCCGGCCTCGCCGGGCGCGAACGCCAGCGCGGGCGCGAGCTCCAGACCCACCGCGACCGGGGCCCGGCGGAAGATCATCTCCAACCCGATGGGCACGCGCCCGCCGAGATAAATGTCCCCGGCGGCGCAGCGGTCGCCGAAGAAGGGTCCGCAGGGGCGCTCGAGGGCGCCGATGAAAGGCCCAGCGCCCAGGTAGAGGATCACACCGACCGTGCTCGATCGCGGAGCGAGCTGCGCCAGGCCCCAGAGATAGTCGACGCCGAAGCGCAGGCCCGGCCCATAGGCGACGCCCAGGTCGACGTCGAAAGCGTCGCGGCCCATATACCGCTTGAAGCTGAGGCCGAACGGATCGCCGATCATGAACCCCGCGCTCCAGCGCTGGGGCTCCGCGACTGCCTGCGTGGAGATACCGCTTTGAGAGCGGGCGGCGCCGGCGAACAGCGCGGTACACGCGGCGACGAGCATCCATTTCTTCCAATGGGCAGACATGGGCTCCTCCTTCCGTTGATGGCAAAGGCTGCTGGGCAGGACCCCGCGGATCAACCCAAAGAGAAGCCGGCTGCTCGGTGTCGTCAGCTTCTTTACTGTTCTCGCGTCTCGGCGATGCGCGCCTTGATCAGCTTGCGGACGAGCGCTGCCGGCAGCGGCCGCGCGGGCAGGAAATGGAGTGAGGATTTGGTTCGCTCGTAGCCGTCGAGGCCGGCGGAAAGCGTTCGGAGCGTCGATCCGCTGAACGGGAAGTAGGAACATCCCTTCGCGGTCGCGCAGAATCCGGCGACGATCGCGCCGTCGAGGCGAAAGGCCGGAATTGCGTAGCTGATGCACTCCTCGGCCTTTGGAATGATCGAACGAATCGTCTTGCGAAGCTTTTCGAGAGCGGCACGTCGGTCGCCACTCACCGGGGCGAGATATTCGTCGATGGTCGTCGGCTTCCGGGCCATGGCTCCCGGAGTATAGTCACGCACCTTGTCCGGGCACGCAGCCGGATCGCAGGAGTCCTCCGATGACCGACCAGGAGAAGCGGCAAGTGATCGAGCGCTTGGCGAACGCCATCAACGAACGGCGCCTCGACCTCTTCAACGCCGAGTTCACCGACGATTCGGTCATCGAGTATCCGCAATCGGGAGAGCGGATCGTCGGCGCCGCCAATCGCGCCGCTCTCTACGCCAGCTTCCCGGCGCTGCCGAACCTGAAACCCACGCGCATCATGGTCAGCGGCGACATGGTGGTGGCCGAGATCGATTATCGCAGCACGGCCGACTACAAGGCGGTCCTCATCTTCATGCTGCGCGACGGAAAGATCGCGCGGGAGATCGCCTATTGGTCCGAGCCGTTTCCGGCGCCCGCCTGGCGCTCGCAGTGGGTCGAGAAAGCGTAGCAGCCTTCAATCGCAATCATACGCGGGCGCGTCGACCACTTCGCAGAGGCATTGCGGAGTCGCGACGCAGCCGGCGTCCGCAAGACCGGCGCAGGTCGCAGGACATTCGCTCTGCACGCCGGGCACGCTGACATTGCACTGCGGGCTGCCGGTCGTGACCTGGCGCCCGCTGCCGCCGTCGGCGAGGGGACAGGTGGCCGTCACGCGAAGCGCGAAATCGCCGTCCCCTCCATTGCCGATCTGACAACCTCCCGCGAGGAGTGCGACGCAGACGATCCATCTCACGGGTTTGCGGACCGTCGAGCTCCGCCACCGGCCACGCAGTGGCGGGTTGCACGCGCTCCGCGCCTCTGGCCTGATTGCGCCGTGCAGGATTCGCAGCGCACCTCGACCTCGCGTGAGGCCATTTGAACCAGGATGGCGTGCGGCGCATCGCTCTCGCTTTGCCGGGGACGACCGAGGTCAGGGACCGCTTCGCGTTCTCCGTCCGCAGCGGCGCCAAGCAGAAGGGCTTCGCCTGGGTCTGGCAGGAGCGCCTCACGCCCAACAAGCCGCGCGTGCCGAACCCGGAGGTTCTGGCGGTCCGCGTCGCGGATCTCGACGAGAAGGACGCGATGCTCGCACTCGACAAGGAGAAGTTCTTCACCGAGCCGCACTACGCCGGGTATCCCGCGATCCTGGTGCGGTTGCGCAAGGTGCGCGCCGCGGAGATGAAGCAACTCCTGCTCGAGGCCTGGCGTTCGGTCGCAAGCGTCAGCGCGAAGCGCCCGCGGTCCCCCGCAAGAGCGCGCCGGGCTCCGCGAAGAACCTGAGCTGCGGCTTCTCGAGAGCGTTTCAGGACGGGTCGCGGCGGACGCTCAAGGGCGAAAACGCCGGCAGGCAAACTGCGACGTACTCCGCTCCGCCGGATCGCGGAGACGAGTAGCGGACCCACTCACCTGCCCTGGCGTGCACCGCCTGGCCGGCGGCGACCTCGAGCACCCCGCCCTCGTGTTCGACGCGCAACAGCCCGGAGAGCACCACCGTGTACTCGTCGAAGAGCGGACGCTGACCGGGCTCGACCCATCCTTCGGGGCTTTGCATGTGGGCCACGCTGAGCGCCTCGGTCGCCGAATTCACCCGGCCCACGAACTCGCGGATGATCTTCGGCTTGTTCCCTGCAGATGCGATCTGCGTCGGCTTCTCGATCAGGATGGGCATCGCGCGATTGTACCCATGACTCGGGATTGCTCTATGCTCCGCCTATCCTCGAGGCATGACGTCATGAGCGATCCGCATTGGCCCACCCTCCAACTCGCCGGCTGGCAAGAGACCCGCGCGGCGCTGCACATGTGGACGCAGATCGTCGGCAAGACGCGCCTTGCGCTCGCCCCGCCACAGAACCACTG
>WNFM01017282.1_pt2 | contig 22458 bp, 20 predicted proteins | sample 5400271 | NCBI WGS metagenome assembly WNFM01 (sample SAMN13153352, study PRJNA577476) | soil metagenome | isolation source: 60 cm saprolite on Douglas fir-dominated hillslope | place: USA:California | collected 2013-09-17
CATCCTGCCAGCTGTCGATCTGTTGCATTTGCCGCTCGGCTTGCCGCTGGTCTATGGGGTTGCCATCGTCATGGCGGCGCTGGGGGCGATCTTCGATCCGACCTTGCAGGTGACCATGTCGGCCCTGGCCCGAAACACCTCGGAACTGCGCGCCCTCAATGCCTTGACCGACGGTACCAAGCGGGTCGCCCGGATTGGCTCCAGCGGCATCATCGCGCTCTGCGCCAGCTTCTTGCCCATCACCCATTTCTTTACCTTGGATGCCGTTACCTTCCTGATGTCGATCGCCACCTTGCTGCAGGCAGGGCGCATCCATGTGGCGCTGGAACATGACATCAGCCTCGCGCGGCGCCATTGGCTGCGTGACCTTCAGATTGCCGTTCGGGTGGCAATGCAGCATCCCGGCTTGCGCTTCAATCTGCTGGGAACGGCGCTTGGCTTTGCTTCCTGGCAGATCGGCGCCATCATCGGTCTCAGCCTGCTGTTGCAGAACAGCGGTATCGGTATCGACCGCTACGGTGTCACCATCGGCATCTATGCGGCGGCGTCACTCATCTCGAATTTCACCTTGGGCAATTTGAAGCACCTGCCGATCATGCCGACGATGCTGGCAGGGCGATGCCTGATGGGCCTTGGCTATATGGCTTGGCTGCTGGCACCCGGCTGGTCCTGGCTTGCCATCGGTGCGGTATTCGCCGGTTTCGGCAGCCCGATGATTGACATCCCTTTCTTCGAACTAATCCGTCGCACCACGGACCCGGCCCATATTGGCAAGATCTTCGCCCTGCGCATCGTCATGCAGAATGCCGGTATCGTCATTGCGACCATGGTCGCGGCACCCCTGCTCAATTGGCTGGGGCCTGCTGGTCTTATAGCGTTGTTCGGATTGCTGAATGTCGGCACGGCGATCTCGGGTACCTACCGCTTTCGCAATGCCTTGCACGACCGCAGTGGATCGGCTGAATTGACCCCATCCAACAGCGCCTCTATCGTTTCCGTGACGTCAATCCAACACCACGATGCATGAGACAGTCATGACGAGGGATCCGATGCCGACCATCGACACGCCGGAGAGCCTGCGCACTTATTATGGTGCGCCGACCGCCCGCGCCTTGAAGAAGCAATTGCCGGCGCTTGACCGGCATTGCCGCAGGTTCATCGCGCTGTCGCCGTTCCTGGTTATGGCAACCAGCGATGCCCAGGGCCGTGCCGATGCCTCACCCAAAGGTGATGCCCCGGGCTTTGTCCAAGTGATCGATAAAAAGACGCTGCTGATTCCCGATCGCATTGGCAATAATCGCTGCGATGGCCTGCATAATCTTCTGGAAAATCCGCGGATCGGCCTGCTCTTCTTCCTGCCCGGCCGAGATGAGACATTGCGTGTCAACGGCCACGCAGAGATCGTCATTGATCCGTCCGTCCTGCAGAGCCTTACGGCTCATGGAAAGGCGCCAAGATCTGCCATCCGCGTGGGCGTCGAGGAAGCCTATATGCATTGCGGTAAGTCGGTGATCCGCTCGGATCTCTGGAATACCGCCAAGTATGTTGGCAAGGATGCCTTTCCCAGCCTTGGCCAAGTTCTCGCGGATCAGATTGCCGGTCTTGATCCGGAGACATCGGAGCGGATGGCCGAAGAGAGCTATCGCACGCGGCTCTATTAGTGGCTAAGAAAAATCCTTGGAAACGTCGATAAGCGCCTGGACCGAGCGGCGGCGGCGTCGCGGTTTCAAATAGACCAGCATATTGCGATTGGACGCACGCAATTCCCGCAATGGGATCGTAAGGCTGCGGGGATCCTTATTCTGTTCGCGATTGAAGATGAAGCCGAGGCCGATGCCCCGTGAGACGGCCTCGATCATCGCCTCACGACTACCGACAGTGAGGATTGGTTGCAAAGAGAGAGAGGCTTTCTTCAAGGCGGCCTCCAGCAGGCGCTGGGTGTTGGAGCCGTGCTCGCGAAAAATCACGGGCTGATCGATCAGCTGTTTCAGGCTTAGCTGCCGATAGGCTGCGAATGTATGGCCGTGGGGACTCAGGACCATCATATCCTGGGTAACAAGCTGCTGCCGGGCGACGCGCTGATCGCTCGGTGGATTGGCGAGAATGGCGACATCGACGACCGATTGCAGAACGGCAGCCCAAGTCTGGGTGGCATTGCCCAGGACCAATTCCAAGGTCATCTGCGGATGACGTCGTCGGAACAAGGCCACCAGATCGAGGGCGAGATGTGGCCCATCGGCACCGAGCCGCAGATGGCCGCGCTGCAGCTTCTCGGTTGATTCCAGGAGATCCTCGATCTCTGCCTCGGCGGTGAACATCTGCCGGGTCAACACGAATAAGGCTTCGCCTTCCGGCGTCAGGCTCAATAGTGATCCGCTACGCTGGATGAGATCAGTGCGATAGGCCCGCTCCAGGGCGGCGACCTGCAATGAGATGGCGGGTTGGCTGACGCCCAGTATCTGGGCCGCACGCGAGAAACTGCGGGCACGGGCGACGGCGTCGAAGGCGCGGAGCTGGGCGTATCGCATGATGACAGTATAAGTTCTATTCGAAATATAATCTCTCCTTTTTAATTTTACTAATAGCCTTCTGTCGACCAGACTGATTGTCACGCCACACTTAGACAGGATGCCACCGTCATGCATGGAACCCTTGCCCCCAATCTGCGACCCGATGCCGTGACCATGCCGGATCTGCCCATCCATCACGTGCCGTTGGTGAAGGCGACGCCGGAGAATCTGAAGGGATATGGCGAAATCATCGATCATCCGGATGCCCGCAAGATCGATATCGTGCGCTGGCCCTCTCAGGGGTGGCGCCAGGTCGAGGCCGGGACGGGCGATCAGGGCGGCACCACGGAAGGCGAGTTTGCCTTTCATTGGCAGGGCGACGCCTTGCGGGCGCGGAACGAGGCGGTGGATGACAATTACGTGCTGGGCTGGAGCCGGCTGCCATCCCTGGTCAATCACCAGATGGCATCGGCACCGCGTAATGATCTTCTGATGTGGCGCGCCAATTATCATCCGGATGGCGGCCAGATGTTCTTCCCGCTGGAGCCCGGCGCCTTCATCACGACATTGGCGTTGCCAGGCGATGACATCAAGCCGGACAGCTTTGTCTCATTCTGGTTCGAGGGCGGTCAAGGCCTCTACATCTATCCCGGTATCTGGCACGAAGCCTTGTGTCCGGTGAACGATCAGATGCGCTTCTTCGGTCGTCAGGGCAAAGTCCACGCGCGGATCGGCGCCGATTTCCCTCAGGAATTCGGTTGTTATTTGTCGTCGCCGTTGCGCCGTGATCAGGCTCGTGACCGGCTATAGCGGCAAGCAGCCTCGGGAGCCGTTCTCAGGGTTGGACGGGCACCCGGCTGCGTCGATGGAGTAATGCTGTCAGGATCAGCGCTGCCACCGCACCGACTGCAGCACAGAGATAGATCGCCGCGTAGCCGAAGCCACCAATGATCAAACCGGCCAGCGGGCCGGTTGTCCCCAGCGAAAGATCGGCAAACACCGAATAGGCGCCAAGGGCCGCCCCGCGATTTGGCGCCGGCACCAGGCTTACGGCCTCGACGGCCAAAGCGGGGAAGACCAGGGAGAAGCCGAAGCCGGTGAGGGCGGCGCCGATTTGTGCCATGCCGGGATAGGTCGCGAGCCAGAGCAGGATCAAGCCCAGCGTCTCGATCGAAAAGCAGATCATGGCCACGCGAAAACCGCCATATCGATTGATGCTGTGGGCGAACAGCAACCGTGCGCCGATAAAGGCTCCGCCAAAGATGGTGAGGCACCAGGCCGCATCCGGCCAGTGCCGGCTGGCATAGAACAAGGTGATAAAGGTGGCGATGGTGCCAAAGCCGGTGGCACCCAAAGCGAGGCTCATGCCGTGGGGAAAGACCCGGCTGAAGACATGCATAAAGCCGAGATGATCGCCGGCGATCAGCGGTGTTGCAGCCTTGAAGCGACTGAGCCCAATCCCGATGACGGCCAGCGTCAGAATGCTGGCACCAATCGCTGCAAAACCCCAATACTTCGTGAGTTCAACACCGAGCGGTGCGCCAATGGCCAGAGCGGCATAGGTGGCAATGCCATTCCAGGAAATGATCCGGGCCGTATGTCGCGGTCCCATCTGGCCGATCGCCCAGGTGATGGCGCCGGTGCCGACGAGGCTTTCGCCAAAGCCGAGCAGCAATCGTCCGGCGAGCAAGACACCGTAGCTATACCAGACAAAGTCCTTGAGGAAGGCGGCCAGCATCAGCAGCAGGCCGCTGCCGCCGCAGGCAATCAAGCCGTAGAACACAGCCTGCTTCGGGCCGATCCGATCGCAGGTATAGCCGGCCTTTGGCCGGGTCAGCAAGGTCGCGGCATATTGGCTGCTGATCGCCAGTCCGGCCAGCACGGTGCCGAAGCCAAGTTCGTCGTGAACATAGACAGGCAGGACCGCCAATGGGATGCCGACCGTCATATAGCAGATGAACGTGAAGAAGACGGTTGTCAGAATCCGCGTCATTGTCACATGCGTGAGGGACATTCTGCCCGAGCGGGCGGGGTGACGTGCTCATTGCGCCATCCCCGCCCGCGCGTCAATTCGAATATCATCGTCTCGGCGCGTCGTCGTACTCACGACACCATTAAGTTGGCGTCTCTGATTTCTATCATGCAAAACGGCAGGCATCTTTCGACACCTGCCGTTTTGCATCCCCCAAGCGCCTTGCAGCGACGCGCTTCCCCTGATCGCCGCACAGCGACGGCGCAACATTTGCGCCTGTGTTCGACGGTTAGGCCGCCTCCGACTTCCGGTGATATGCGAGATGGCAGTGATTGGCACAATAAGGCCGGCCCGATTCAGCGGGTTCACCGCAGAAATGAAAGCCAGGCTGCTTGGGATCGCCGACCGGCCAGGAACAGCTCTTGCTGCCGCTTTGCGCCCGACTTGGCTGCGGATTGCTGGCGACGCGCGGTAACGGGGCCGAGACCGGTGCGGTTGGTACTGATGGGCGTGCTTGCATCGGCATGGGGGCCGGTGCCTGAGTTGTCGCATGCACCGTGCCGGCATGCATCTGGTTACCGCTCGACTGACCGCCGGCCGGGCGGGCCGGGCGTTCCGTCCGTGTGGTATTGGCCTTACGCCGACTGGGGGAGGCGTTGCTGCCCGCCTCACGTTTGATCGGTGACGGTCGGCCCGTCAGGCCAAGTCGATGGGCCTTGCCAATGACCGCATTGCGCGTAATCCCACCAAGTATCGCAGCGATTTGACTGGCGGTCTGGCCCTGCCCCCAGAGTTTTCGCAGGGTTTCAATCCGCTGTTCCGTCCATTCCATAGGGTGCCTCCTGAATGTCGCGGGTGACCCGAGATGTTGTGTGTGAGACCCATTTCACTCCACAACATGCTGATAGGCAAGACCTGCTATGCAGAATCTTGTGGATAGCTCCGCTCAATTCTCAAGATTTTGATTTAAACACCAGGAATGGGGGTATCGGACTACTCGACGACTGCTAATTGTCGGCCCAGCAGGTCGATGACACTGGCGATGTCACTGCTCGAGGCGAGCTGGCGATTGCGCGACACTAGGACAAAATGCGGATCTCGATGTCCTTTGAGAACCACCTTATGAATGGAAAACAGTGGTTGTTCCTGGCTTCGGCGATAAATAGAGAAAACCGCCATATTGCTGCGATGATCAATCGCATAATCGCGCCACAATCCCCGGCCGACCTGTCGACTGTAGATCGCTAATAGCTGGTTGAGGTCGCCACGGTTGAAGAAAACTCGGCGACCTTTGCCGCGATAATCTGCCAGAAGGACCAGGTGCGACATCTGCCTCCGTCAGGACGGGTAGAGTGGATCGCGTCCGGGTTCTAAAAGAAAGAACCGACTCGATCGATTTTTCGCCTTGCTGGAAGTGTTCCGCAATTTCAGCCGGACGTCCAGATTGCTCATGTTTTTTGGCAGGTCCCAATTTGGTGATTGGATGCAGGGCGGCCAAAAAAGCATAGTAAAATCAATGAATCCGTGTTTCCGGGCTGGCTGTCGGATCGGGTTGATCATAGCAGACAACTTGTGCCAAGTGCCGATAACAATAGCCGGCAGTGTCGCGTCTGTTGGCAGCCTCCATCTGCGCCAGCTCGGCAGATGTCAGGCAATATTTGCCCGTTTTCTGGTAGCGCAACAGATTGCAGTCGTCGCCGGTAATTGTCGAAATCAGGTGGTCGGAGGCGGTTTTACCGGTCTGGTTGAGGCTGCTGCCTTCGACGAGGCCGTAGACCGCGCCCGCGGTGGTCACTTCGCAGCCTGTTAAGCTAGCTAACATAAGGACGACCAAAGGCACCGTGGCACAACGTCGTGCAAAGCGGGCCATGGCGGGCTGTCTATTGGTCGGCATTGCTGTCCTCCGATCACGCGCACCAGCGCGGCAGCTTTCAGTTAAGCAATATTCATTCCAAGTGAGCTAACCCGGCGTGGTGCCGCGCCGCCGGTTGGGCGGGTCGGCGGGCGACAACTGGCCGCAAGCTCGCTCCAATGACAGGAAGCCCCTTGTTTCTCCGTCGCTTTCACTGGCATCAGTCGCCCGTTCGTTGCTTTGACGATGGCCGGCTAGGTCGCTATGGTAGCGCGCAAATTTGTAACCCGTCAGGGCCGGCCGCGCAGTGCAGTGAGGCTGGCCCCGATGTGTCGGACCGGCTGCCGGAAACAGTCGCAAGAGGTATGGCGTGGCTGACATTTTTAATGAAGTTGACGAAGAGCTGAGGGCCGATCAGGCCCGCCTGTTCTGGAAGAAGTATGGCAATTTGGTCATTGGTGGCGCGTTGGTAGCCGTCTTGGCAGCGGCCGGCTGGTGGGGGTGGCAACTCTACACCACCCGTCAGCATGAGCAGGAAAGCGTCAATTTCGTCAATGCCGTGCAGGCGGTGCAAAAGGATTCTGCCGCGAGTGCGGCGCTCGACGCCATTGCCGGTGAAGGTGGCGGATATGGAGCCCTGGCGCGGTTTCATCTGGCGGCCAAGGCGGTCGAAAAGGATCCGGCGAAGGCTGCCGATCTGCTGGGGGCTGTGGCGCAAGATACCAAGCTCGATGCTGCCATGCGGGGCATGGCCGCAATGCAATCCGGATTCCTGAAGCTGCAGGTCAACAAGCCGCAGGATGCCTTGAACGTCGTGCAGCCGTTCACCGTTGCGGGCAACGCCTATCGCCTGTCGGCCCTGGAGATCACCGGCCTTGCGCAAATGGCTGCCGGCGACAAAGACAAAGCTAAGGCAACCTTCTCGCAATTACAGCAGCTTGCCGCTTCGCCGACCGATGGAAATCCGTCTGTCGCGGCGCGGGCAGAGCAATTGCTCGATCGACTTCAATAAGTGGCGACATCCTCAGTGACAATGCGGCAGCAGCGGGGTTTGGCAGCCAACATGGACGGCGTTATGACAAGACCGGATGATCAGAACGACAACGTGTCCCTTCACGGCCAGCACAATATTGCCTGGCGTAGAATGATGCGCACAACACTGCTGGGGCTGCTCGCGACACTGGCCCTTGGCGCGTGCAGCAGCTCCAAGGTACCCTTGCCGGGCGAACGTGTCTCGGTGTTGAGCCTTGACCGGACCTTGGACGCCGATAGTACTTTGGCAGATGTCAAAGTCCGCCTGCCGAAGCCCTATGTGAACACTGACTGGGCACAGGTGGGCGGTAACCAGACCCATGCGATGTATCATCTCGAAGCCGCCAACCAGGCGCTGCATCAGGTATGGTCGGCGGATATCGGTTCCTCGGCAGATTCAAAGAACAAGCTACTGGCTGAGCCGATCGTCGCCAATGGCATTGCTTATGCGATGGATGCGGATTCGCGCGTCTCGGCGATCGATGCCAACAACGGCAACCGCCTATGGCAGGTCGATCTGACCCCGGATGAAGAAGATGACGGTCTCTTCGGTGGCGGCATTGCCGCTGCCGAGGGCAAGGTCATCGTCTCGACCCCCTTTGCCAAGGTCTTTGCCCTCGATGCCCGCAGCGGCAAGAAGATCTGGGAGGCAGCAGCACCCTCCGCCATGCGCTCGCCGCCGGCGGTCAGTGATGGGCGTGTTTTCGTTGTCACCCTGGACAATCAGTTGGTGGTCTATTCCCTCGATGACGGCCGACGGTTGTGGTCGAATGCCGGTGTCGAGGAAGCTGCTGGTCTGCTGGGTGGATCCACGCCGGCGGTGCAGGGGAATGTCGTTGTTGCTGCTTATACATCGGGCGATTTGCTGGCCTTCGACGTGATTGCCGGACGCAGCCTGTGGAGCGATAATCTCGCCGGCAAGGCGCGCGGCGATGCAACGGCGACATTGACCGATATTCGCGGCCGCCCGGTGATCGATCGTGACCTGATGATCGCGGTCAGCAATGGCGGCGTCATGACGGCAATCAATGTCAAACGCGGTGGCCGGGTTTGGGACGCCAGTATTGGTGGGACGCAAAGCCCGTGGGTGGCCGGCGATTTCATTTACGTTGTGACCAATCAGAGCGAAGTGATCTGTCTGCAGCGCCTGGATGGCCGCATCAAATGGGTGCAAAGTCTGCCGCGCTTTGAAGATCCGGAATCCCACAAGCAGCCGATCTATTGGTCGGGGCCGGTCCTGGTGAGTGATCGTTTGCTGGTTACCGGCTCAGAAGGCCACGCGGTGTCGATCTCGCCCTACACTGGCAAGATCCTGGGTCAGATGGAGCTGCCGAGCCGTACCCATCTGCCGCCGGTCGTGGCCAATCAGACGGTCTATATCTTGTCTGATGATGCAAGGCTTATTGCCCTGAAATAGGGCGCGGCAGCAACTGCCGGTTCCTGTCGATCGGCGATCGCGGGGCCGGCAACGATGTGACCATCAGCGATGTGCTGGCCGGTGCCAAGATTAGGCGCCGGCAAATGACTTATTGCTTGCGTTCGATCGCCATCGGCGATTGTTCCGCGGCCAGAAAATGGAATGATGACTTTTACTGTAGCCATTGTAGGTCGACCGAATGTCGGCAAATCGACCCTTTTCAATCGCCTGATCGGCAAACGTCTGGCGATCGTCGATGATCGCCCGGGCGTCACCCGGGATCGTCGCTATGGTGCTGCACGGTTGGGCGATCTTGATTTCACAGCGATCGATACGGCGGGTCTCGACGACGTCCGTGATGACAGCCTCGAATCGCGCATGCGCGAGCAGACGGAACAAGCGGTCGAGGCTGCTGATGTTGCTCTGCTGGTGATTGACGCGCGGGCCGGTATTACCGCGGTGGACGACTATTTTGCCCGTCAGCTGCGCAAGAGCCGGACGCCCATCATCCTGGTTGCCAATAAAAGTGAAGGCCATGCCGGCCGTGCCGGTGCCATGGAGGCTTTTGCACTCGGTCTCGGCGAACCGATCGCCGTGTCAGCCGAGCACGGCGAGGGAATGGGCGAACTGTATGACGCTCTCCGGCCCTATGCCGATCGTGATCAGGCGGAACAGGACGCTGCCATTGCGGCGCTTGATGCCGAACTAGATCTGATGCCCGGCGACGACGTCGAGGTGCCGAAGCATCTGCAATTGGCGATTGTCGGGCGACCCAATGTCGGTAAATCCACGTTGGTCAATCGGCTGCTGGGCGAAGAACGGCTGCTCACCGGACCCGAGGCCGGTATCACGCGGGACGCGATTGCCATCGACTGGGAATGGCATGGCCAGGCGATCAGGCTGATTGATACGGCCGGATTGCGGCGGCGTTCCAAGGTGGTCGAGAAACTGGAGCGCCTATCAGGCCTCGATACCGAGCGCGCGGTTCGCTTCGCCCATGTCGTCGTGCTGGTGCTTGATTCCCACGACATGCTGGAGAAGCAGGATCTCACCATCGCTCGTCAGGTGATCGACGAAGGGCGCGCCCTCATCATCGCCGCGAATAAGTGGGACGCTGTCGAAGACAAGAATAGCGCCTTGAAGAAGTTGCGGGACCGCCTCGACACTTCCTTGCCGCAGGTGCGAGGCCTGCCGGTGGTGACGATCTCTGGTATGACCGGTCGAAATCTCGACCGGCTGATGGATGCCGTGTTGGAGGTCTATGTCCGTTGGAACAAGCGGGTGCCGACGGCTCAGGTCAATCGCTGGCTGAGTGAAGTACAGCAGATGCATCCGCCACCCTTGGTAGGTGGTCGCCGGGTGAAGATCCGCTACATGACACAGATCAAGACGCGGCCGCCAACTTTCGCACTGTTTGCCCAGATGGCTGACGAGTTGCCGGATTCCTATCACCGCTACCTGCTGAATGGCATTCGCGACACCTTCGATCTTGATGGCGTGCCGCTGCGCCTCTATTCCCGGCGCGGCACGAATCCATTCGACAAGGATTAACTGACGACAAGACCCCGGTAGCGCGCAATCATGGCAGATTGTGCCTGCTGCCTGTCCTTGTCCGAAGATCACCCATCGCTCAACCTTGCGTCTGATCACGATCGGCGAGGCACGAGATGCAGATCATTCATGGAACTCAATTCACCGCGTCCCGCGCCTGGGGGGCGCTTGATATTGCGGCGATGGGTGGCTTCAGCATCCGCCTACATTGGACGGATCAGCCATATCACTGGCATGTCAATGACGGCGAAGAGGTCTTTGTCATCCTTGATGGCGCGGTCGACATGCATATCCGGGATGCGAGCGTCGAGCAGGTGATCCGGCTTACCGTAGGTGACATCTTTCATGCCGGGCCTGGCGATGAGCATGTTGCTCACCCGATCGGCAGCGCGCGGGTCCTGGTGATCGAGCGCGAGGGGAGCGTCTGATCCGGTGGGGCAACCGATCGTTACTTCAGCAGTTTATAAAGTTTGACTGAATCTTCGGCAAAGCCGATCCGGTCATAGAAGCGTCGGGCGCGCTCATTGCTGGCAAAAACATCAAGACTGAGACAACGGAAGCCGTGCGCGCGGGCCCAGTTCTCGGCAGCCTCCATTAACTGCTGCGCAATTCCCTGACCTTCTGCTTCCGGGACGACCGCCAGCATCGATACATAACCGGCAGGCTCGCTGGTCACAGGATCGGGTTTAGGCTGCAGGTGGATGAAACCAAGCACTGGCCCGGTTGGCATGGCGGCGACCAAGGTGGCGGACTGATCGCCGGTTTTTCCCAGCGCCGCTTGCATATGACGATCCTGGAAGGCCTGAATCTCGGCTTCTTTGCGCCCCGGCAGTTGCGCCACCATGGCAAGCCGCGTGGACAGACTGAAGATGAACGGATGATCAGCCGCTGTCGCCGGCCGAATGATGATGATGGTCTGCGTCATCGTCTTCCCTCGCTTCCGCCGGCCGCGCTCTTCTCGTCTTTGGGTTATCTTAAGCCATTTCAGCGCAGTCGGCTGTAATTTGCTGCGTTGATCAGTCGGCACCAGTGAGCAATTAAAAAAGGCCGGCATGAGATGCCGGCCTTCTTCTCGAGACATGAAATCACCGCGTCTATTTGAAGACGACCTTGGCGATCTCATAACTTTTCGAGCCACCCGGCGTCGTGACCTCGACCGTATCGCCGACCGATTTGCCGACCAAGGCGCGCGCCAGCGGTGCGGTAATCGCCAAGCGCTTTGCTTTGATATCCGCCTCGTCTTCGCCGACAATCTGATAGACCGTCTTTTCATCGGTATCTTCGTCGATGACCGTGACGGTCGCGCCGAATTTCACCTGTTTGCCGGACAGTTTGGAGACGTCAATGATCTCGGCTCGACTGATCTTGTCCTCGAGCTCCATGACGCGGCCCTCGATAAAACTCTGGCGTTCACGCGCGGCGTGATATTCAGCATTTTCGCTGAGATCGCCATGCTCGCGCGCCTCGGCGATGGCGCGAATAATGGCTGGGCGCTCCACCGACTTTAAATGGCGTAATTCGTCTTCTAGACGGACAAAACCTTCCGCCGTCATCGGGATTTTGGACATGTTTCGTAACCCAAAAACAGCAAAACACTCCCCTCAGGTGCTTTCAAACTTCTGACCGAAGCCGAAACATCACCCGATGGGCCAAAAATAGGGCGGGCTTTCAATGACTTGGCAGCCCGTCCCGGCTGCATAGATGGTCCTGGAATTCAGGACACCTGCTTAAAGTACGACTGAAGAGGCGCAACTTCAAGATCCCCGCTGGCCAGGGCGCCGATCGCCTCTACGGCCGCCAATATACCTGAGAGGGTGGTGTAATACGGGATATTTCCCATAAGGGCGGTGCGGCGGATATCGAAACTGTCCTCGATTGCCTTGGCGCCGGCCACCGTGTTGAGCACCAGCTTGATCTCGCCGCGCTGCATCGCCTCGACGATATGCGGGCCGCCCTGATGCACCTTGTTAATGGCGCGCACCGCCAGGCCCTGATTCCGCAGGAAGGCAGCGGTACCTGGTGTCGCCAGGACGTCAAAGCCCATCTCCAGAAGCGCCTTGATGGCGGGGACGATGGCTGTCTTATCCTTGTCCTTGACCGAGATGAAGACTCCGCCACTGCGCGGCAGCATCAAACCTGCTCCCATCTGTGCCTTCAGGAAGGCACGAGGGAAATCGGCATCAAGCCCCATGACTTCGCCGGTCGATTTCATCTCCGGCCCCAGGATGATGTCGACACCCGGAAAGCGGGCGAAGGGGAAGACCGCTTCCTTGACAGCCACATGATGCCGGACGCTGGCATTGAGATTGAACGCACTGAGCTTTTCGCCCGCCATCACACGGGCCGCGATCTTGGCGATGGCGACACCGGTTGCCTTGGCCACGAACGGTACCGTGCGGCTGGCGCGCGGATTGACCTCCAGTACATAGATGTCACCGCCTTTGACGGCGAACTGCACGTTCATCAGACCGACGACGTTGAGGCCGCGAGCGAGCGCTTCCGATTGCCGGCGGATCTCGGCGATGACTGCCAGAGAGAGCGTATGGGGCGGCAGAGCGCAGGCGGAATCGCCGGAATGAATGCCGGCCTCCTCGATATGCTCCATGATGCCGGCGACATGCACAGCCGCGCCATCGCATAGCGCATCGACATCAACCTCGATGGCATCCTGTAGATAGGAATCGATCAACACCGGATTGTCGCCGGAAACCTGTACGGCGCGGCGCATATAGCGACGCAGGCCAGCCGGTTCATGGACAATCTCCATGGCCCGGCCACCCAGCACGTAGGATGGGCGAATGACCACCGGATAGCCGATCCGCTCGGCAATCACCTCGGCCTCTTCCTGGGAGCGCGCCGTGCCATTGGCGGGCTGCCGGAGGTCTAGCTTGTGCAGCAATTGCTGGAAGCGCTCACGATCTTCCGCCAGATCGATGGCATCGGGCGAGGTGCCGAGGATCGGAATGCCAGCCTGCTCTAGTGCATGGGCCAATTTCAGCGGCGTCTGGCCGCCAAATTGAACGATGACGCCGAGCAGCTTGCCCTGACGCTGTTCGACGCGGGCAATCTCGATAACATCCTCTGCCGTCAGCGGCTCGAAATAGAGCCGGTCCGAGGTGTCGTAATCGGTGGAGACGGTCTCGGGGTTGCAATTGACCATGATGGTCTCGTGCCCCGCTTCCTTCAGCGCATAAGCCGCATGGACGCAGCAATAATCGAATTCAATGCCCTGGCCGATGCGGTTCGGACCACCACCCAGGATCATCACCTTGGTGCGGGAACTTGGCTCAGCCTCGCATTCCGCCGCCTCAATGCCATCGCCCTCGTAGCAGGAATACATATAGGGCGTTGAGGAGGCGAATTCGGCAGCGCAGGTATCGATGCGCTTGTAGACCGGACGGACATCGAGTTTGTATCGAAGCGCTGAGACTTCTACTGGCTTGCGGCCGGTCAGGATGGCGAGACGGGCATCGGAGAAACCCATCTTCTTGACCCGCAGCATATCAGCCTTGCTGGCTGGCAAGCCGTGGCGCCGGATCTCCGCCTCGACCTGGATGATGTCGGCGATCTGGCGCACAAACCAGGGGTCGTATTTGCTGACGGCGCAGATTTCCTCAACAGCCATGCCGCGACGCAACGCCTCGGCAATCACCAGCAGTCGATCGGGCGTTGCCTTGGCAAGCTGCGCGCGGATTCCAGCTTCATCTTCCGCCAGCTCGACCTCATCGAAACCGGTGAGGCCGGTTTCCATCGAGCGCAGCGCTTTCTGCACGGATTCTTGGAAGCTACGGCCGATTGCCATCGCTTCGCCGACCGATTTCATCGAGGTCGACAAGACCGCCTCGGCACCGGGGAATTTCTCGAAGGTGAAGCGCGGCATCTTGGTGACGACGTAGTCGATGGTCGGCTCGAAGGAAGCCGGTGTCACCTTGGTGATGTCGTTGTTGAGCTCATCCAGCGTATAGCCGCAGGCCAGTTTGGCGGCGATCTTGGCAATCGGGAAGCCGGTTGCCTTCGAGGCCAGGGCCGAAGAGCGCGAGACTCGCGGATTCATTTCGATGACGATCAGGCGGCCGGTTTCCGGATGGACGGCGAATTGCACATTCGAGCCGCCGGTATCGACGCCGATTTCGCGCAGGACCGCGATCGAGGCGTTGCGCATCAACTGATATTCCTTGTCGGTCAGCGTCAGCGCTGGGGCGACGGTGATGGAATCGCCGGTATGGACGCCCATCGGATCGATATTCTCGATCGAGCAGATGATGATGCAATTGTCGGCGCGGTCGCGCACGACTTCCATTTCATATTCCTTCCAGCCGAGGACGGACTCCTCAACCAGGACTTCACCGACTGGCGAGGCCTTGAGGCCACCTTCGACGATGCGGATGAATTCTTCGCGATTATTGGCGATGCCGCCACCGGTGCCGCCCAAGGTGAAAGACGGACGAATGATCGCCGGCAGGCCGACATCGGCCAGCACCTTCAGCGCCTCGTCGAGGGTCGCCACCAGGTCGCCCCTGGGGCTGGCGAGGCCGATGCGGTCCATCGCCTGACGGAATAGCAGGCGATCTTCGGCCATGTCGATGGCCTTGGCATCGGCGCCGATCATCTCGACACCGAGTTCGGTGAGTTTGCCGGATTTGTGCAAGGACAAGGCCGTGTTCAAGGCCGTCTGGCCACCCATGGTGGGCAGCAGTGCGTCAGGGCGCTCCTTCTCGATGATCTTGGCAACGACTTCCGGGGTGATTGGTTCGATATAGGTCGCATCGGCGAGATCCGGATCGGTCATGATGGTGGCCCTCGATAGCCTTCCTCTCGCAACGCCTTACAGGCCTGTGCCCCGGAATAATCGAATTCGCAGGCTTGACCGATGACGATCGGCCCGGCACCGATGATCATGATCGACTTGATATCAGTGCGTTTCGGCATCGCTCTTACTCGTCTTGCTAAGGGCTTCGCGGATACGTAGGAGCACGCCATCCGGGTTTTGCAGAATTTCGTTGTTCCAGAATCTGATGATTCGGTAGCCGTGTTCTTTGAGCCGCCGTGTTCTGCCCGCATCTTGGTCTTGCCGTGACGCGTGTTGGCCACCATCGACTTCGATAACGAGGCGCATCTTCAGGCAGGCGAAGTCGACAACATAATTTGCGATCGGCACTTGTTTGCGGAAGTGGTGTCCGTCGATCTGGTGCCGCCGCAACAATGACCGAAGCTTTGCTTCTGCGTCCGTTGGCTTCTGGCGAAGTGCACGCGCGCGTTTCAGTATTGCCGGCTGTGTACGCGACCCCCTCCCTAGCCCTGCCCCATCCTGGGGGCGGGAAGAATTGACCTTTGCTCCCTCTCCCACTGCGGGGGAGGGGTGGGGAGGGGGCGCTTTCTCAGCCATCAAAATCAGGCGCCCGCTTTGTGTTGTTCGATCTTTTCGACGAAGCGGTCGAAGAGATAATGGCTGTCTTCGGGACCGGGCGAGGCTTCCGGGTGGTATTGCACCGAGAAGACCGGCTTGCCGACCAGTTCCAAGCCTTCGACCGAGCCATCGAACAGCGACTGATGGGTGACGCGCAGGCTGGCCGACAGGCTCTCCGGCATTACCTGGAAGCCGTGATTCTGGCTGGTGATCTCCACCTTGCCGGTGATCAGATCCTTGACGGGATGATTGGCGCCGCGATGACCACGCGCCATCTTTTCGGTCTTGCCGCCCAGCGCCAGGGCCAGCATCTGATGACCAAGGCAGATGCCAAAGACCGGCAAGCCTTGAGCGATCAAGTCGCGAATGACCGGCACCGCATAGATACCGGTCGCCGCCGGATCGCCGGGGCCGTTGGAGAGGAAGATCCCGTCCGGCCGATGCCGAAGGACATCCGCTGTGGTTGCCGTTGCCGGGACCACCGTTACGGCGCAGCCGGCGGCCGCCAGGCAGCGCAGGATGTTGCGCTTGGCGCCATAATCGATGGCAACGACGCGATATTTCGGCGTGGTCTGACGGCCAAAACCGCAACCCAGCTGCCAGGTGGTCTCGTCCCAACCATAGGTTTGGTGGCAGGTGACATCCTTCGCAAGGTCCATGCCGTCGAGACCCGGCCAGGCCTTGGCTTCAGCGATCAAGGCAGGAATATCAAAGCGACCTTCTGGATCGTGGACAATGACACCATTCGGCGCCCCGCCATCGCGGATGCGGCGCGTCAACCGACGTGTATCGATGCCGGCAATGCCCGGCAGGTTATTGCTTTTCAGCCAGGCATCGAAAGGCTGGGCCGTGCGCCAATTGCTGGGCTGAGTGATATCCGCCGAGAGAACGCAGCCACGGGCAGCTGGCGTCATGGTCTCGATATCTTCGTTATTGGCGCCGACATTGCCGATATGGGGGAAGGTGAAATTGATGATCTGACCAGCATAGGACGGATCGGTCATGATCTCCTGATAACCGGTCATCGCCGTATTGAAGCAGACCTCGCCGACGGCCGAGCCCGCCGCACCAAGGCCACGTCCTTTCAGGACTGTGCCATCGGCCAGTACCAGAAGCGCCGTATGGACCGGCAGATCGGTGCTTTGCGGGGCGTTAATTTGGGCTGTGCTGCTCATCGGAAGGATCCGTCTGGTTTGCTGCTCGGCCGGGATCGGCGCGGATAGGTCTGCGGAAACTGCGGCAGTGGTGGCGAATGGGCCGGAGATTTCAGATCGCTGCGGAGCCGGTCCTTGCAATTCTGGCGCGACTTCGCCGTCGCTCTGTCGTCGGAGTTCGCTGAGCACGATCTGCCAGCGCCAGGGAATGACCCCACGTTCGATCCATTTGTCGATCGCCGGCAGGCTCGGGGCTTTATGGCCCAGGGGCTCGACCAGCTCGCAGAAACGCTCATAGATGGCCTTGCGGCCATGCAACTGCGTCAGGCCGACGGCGCGCGCCCAATCGATCAGAACTTGCTGCTGTTCGGGCCGCATGCGGGGATTCCATTGATGACGATTTACGACAAGATACGACAAAATGTCCTGGGATCTGTTTTAGGCTGCCCCCGCCGGCGCGTCAAGCCAGTTTCACAAGCCAGTTTCATCAGACTCGAAGCGGTCCTGTACTGTGCAATTGAACCAAAAACGGTGTTGTATATCGTCGCGGCCGTAGCCAGCTTGCAAGAAAGTGAGCAACGTGTGTAAGGTCCGCGCCTCAAATATTTAACGGAAAGCGAACCTGAACAATGCTGCGGCAACGCCTTAATGATGATGTCAAAACCGCGATGAAGGCGCGCGATCAGGCCGCCGTTTCAGCTTTGCGGATGATTTTGGCTGCCTTGAAGGATCGCGATATCGCCGCGCGCCCGAGCGGCGTTACCGACGGGATCAAGGACCCGGAAATCGTCGAGATGCTGCAAAAGATGGTGAAGCAGCGTCAGGAAAGCATCGAGCTCTATAAAAAGGGCGGCCGCCAGGAACTGGTCGACCAGGAACAAGGCGAAATCGACATCATCGAGCGCTATATGCCGCAAAAGCTCTCCGAGGCCGAGGCAGCCGCGGCGATCGATCAGCTGGTGGCGGAGCTTGGTGCGACGACGATCAAGGACATGGGCCGGGTCATGGCAGCGCTGAAAGAGCGCTTCGCCGGTCGCTTGGATTTTGCCAAAGCCGGCGCGCAGATCAAACAGAAGCTCGGCTAACCCGAACCAGCAGCTGGGGTTTGCCCGATGGCCTTCCCCCCATCCTTTTTGGAAGACTTGCGCCAGCGCGTGTCGATCACCGATGTGGTCGGACGCAAGGTGCGCTTGATTCGCCGTGGCCATGAGGCCAGCGGTCTCTGCCCGTTCCATAACGAGAAGTCGCCTTCCTTCACGGTCAGCGAAGATAAAGGCTTCTATCACTGCTTCGGCTGCGGCGCCCATGGCGATGTCATTGGCTTCGTCATGAACAGCGATGGGCTCGATTTTCGCAATGCGGTGGAGAAGCTGGCAGCCGAGGCCGGCCTGACCGTCCCGCAGGAAACCCGGGAATCCCGCGAACGGGCTGAACTTCAGGCGACGCTCACCGAGGTCATGGAACTGGCGGCGAAATTCTTCGAATCCCAGCTGGGCGCCAGCGGCGGTAAGACCGGGCTCGACTATCTGCACCGGCGTGGTCTGAGCGCGGAGACCATCAAGCGCTTCCGCCTCGGCTTTGCTCCTGACAGCCGCACCGCTTTGAAAGCGCATCTGGAGAAACAATCGATCCCGGAAGACCTGTCGGTCGAGGCCGGGATGTTGATCCGGCCGGAAGACGGTGGCGCCGCCTACGACCGCTTCCGTGGCCGGGTCATGTTCCCGATCCTCGACCGCCGGAGCCAAGTCATAGCGTTCGGCGGGCGCATTCTGACCGATGAGAAGCCGAAATACCTGAATTCGCCGGAAACCCCCTTGTTCCATAAGGGACGGGTGCTTTATGGCCTGTCATATGCCCAGAAGGCGGCCCGGGACAAGAATGAGATCGTGGCCACCGAAGGCTATATGGATGTCATTGCCTTGGCCCAGGCCGGCTTCCCACAAGCGGTGGCACCCTTGGGAACGGCTTTGACCGAAGAGCAGATCGACCTCCTCTGGCGTCTGGCACCAGAACCGATCCTTTGCTTCGATGGCGATGCGGCCGGGCAGAAAGCGGCGGCACGGGCGGCTGACCGGGTGATGCCAATCCTGAAGCCAGGCTTATCGTTGCGCTTTGCCTGGATGCCGCCGGGCGAGGACCCGGATTCCCTGGTGAAAGCCCGGGGTCCCACGGCCATGCGGCAGATCCTCGATGCCGCCGAGCCCCTGGTCGAGGTCTTTTGGCGGATGGCCATTGCCGATCGGCCCTTGGACACGCCAGAGCGCCGCAGTGGCTTTAAACGTGATCTTTTTGCCGCTATCGGCCGCATCGCCGACAAATCGATCCAGGAGGCTTACCGGCAGGACGTGATGGGCCGGCTCGATCAGATGTTCGGCCGGCGCGGGCGGGTGGATCGGCCAGGTGAGGCGGATAACCGCGCCAGAGCCAATAGTGGATTTGTTCGTCAGGGCAGAGCGCCCTTTAACCAATTACCTAATGCTGGCATGGGGCGCAGCCAACCGCGCTGGGCGCGCGAGACCTATTTGTCGGAAACCGGCGGCGCATCGGCCCGCCAGGGGGTAGCCGGTACCAGGCGCCTAGCTTACGAAAAAGTCCTTGCAACTCTGATTAACCATCCCGATCTAGTGCATAAGCATGGCGAGGCGGTCGCCCTGCTACATTTCCCCGGTGATGAGCCGGTTTCGGCCGGCGGATCGCCGGCAGCTGACATATCGTCAGACTGGGCGACGGGCGCTGTCGATGCTGGCCCAGCCAGCGACCTTGACAAGCTTCGAGGCGCCATTATAGACCTCGCTGCCCGATATCAGCGACTTGACGCCGCCGCCTTGCAGAACCATTTGAGGGATCAGGGGTTTTCTGCCGGTTTGGACGGAATCCTGGCGCGCACGGCAGATTACCGATTTACCCTTCGTTCGGCAGACTTGCAGTCTGCTGAAGAGGGGCTTTTGCACGTTATGGCGGTGCTGCGAGAACCTGACATCCTGGCCGAATTGGCTGAGGCTGCGGCTGCTCTTAGCAACAGCATGACCGATGAAAATCTGGCGCGGTTCGAGGCTGCGCAGCGCTTGGCGCTGGATGCAGAGAGCAAGCGACGCGATATCGACCGGGACGCTTTCGGCCAGGTCGTGAAAAATTAAGCCCGCTGGGTTGAGGTCTTCGACCAAGCCGAAGCGCGCTATAGCAGAGTCTTTTGAATAGGTGGCTTCAATGGCAGTGAAATCCTCAGCCAAATCGGAACCGGCAAAGCCACGCGACGACGGCGTGGAAGGTCCGCTGATGGATGGCATGAATGCCGCCGTCAAGAAGATGCTGGCCAAGGCCAAGGAGCGCGGTTACGTCACCTATGACGAGCTGAATGCCGTTCTGCCGCAAGAGCAGATGTCGTCCGAGCAGATCGAAGACACGCTCGCCCTCTTGAACGAGATGGGCATTAATGTCGTCGAAAACGAGGAAGCCGAAGAGGGCGAGCCGGCGGCCGATAATGACGATAGCGGTTCCGATGACGAGGAAGGCCGGGTCACCGGCAACCTGAACGATGCCGAAGTCGGCCGCACCGACGATCCGGTGCGCATGTATCTGCGGGAAATGGGCTCGGTCGAGCTGCTGTCGCGCGAGGGCGAAATCGCTATCGCCAAGCGCATTGAGGCCGGCCGCGACATGATGATCGGCGGTATCGGCGAAAGTCCGTTGACCCACCGTGCCATCATGGAATGGCGCGATCGCCTGAAGGCCGGCGAAATCTTGCTGCGCGACATCATCGATCTCGACGCCACCATGGGCGGCGCGCCGGGCGAAGGCGACGAGATGATTCCCGCGGAAGGTGCTTTCGGGGAAGAGGAAGTCGAGAAGGAGGAGGGTGCCGCCGAAGGTGAAACCGCCGAAGGCGAAGCCGAGGGTGAGGGCGACGAGAACAACATGTCGCTAGCTGCCATGGAGCAGCAATTGCTGCCAACCCTGCTGGAGACTTTCGACAATATTGCCGCCCTCTACAAGAAACTCGACAAGGTGCAAGTGAAGCGCCTCGAAACAATCCTGGCTGGCGAGGAGCTCAATCCACGCTCCGAGAAGGCCTATGAGAAGATGAAGCTCGAGATGATCGATCTGATGCGCTCGGTGCGGCTCAACAACAACCGCATCGAAGCCCTGGTCGATGAGATGTATGGGCTCAATCGCAAGCTGATGGGCTTGGAAGGCCAGCTGTTGCGCTTGACTCAAAAGGCCGGCGTGAAGCGGGAAGAATTCCTGCAGAAATATTATGGCTCGGAACTGGATCCGAAGTGGTTTGCCAAGCTGGGCCGCCTGACCTCCAAGGGCTGGAAGAATTTCGTTCTCAAGCACAAGGATGATGCCAAGGAAGTGCGCGACGAGATCGCCGCCATCGCCGAGCAGGTCAAGTTGCCGGTCGGCGATTATCGCCGCATTGTCAATATCGTGCAGAAGGGCGAGCGGGAAGCCAGCCGTGCCAAGAAGGAAATGGTCGAGGCCAATCTGCGTCTCGTCATTTCGATCGCCAAGAAATATACCAATCGTGGCCTGCAATTCCTCGATCTCATCCAGGAAGGCAATATTGGCCTGATGAAGGCGGTCGATAAGTTCGAATATCGTCGCGGCTACAAGTTCTCGACCTATGCCACCTGGTGGATCCGCCAGGCGATCACGCGCTCGATCGCCGATCAGGCCCGTACCATCCGCATTCCGGTGCATATGATCGAGACCATCAACAAGCTGGTCCGCACCAGCCGCCAGATGCTGCACGAAATCGGTCGTGAACCGACCCCGGAGGAATTGGCTGAAAAGCTGATGATGCCGCTGGAAAAGGTGCGCAAGGTCCTGAAGATCGCCAAGGAACCGATCTCGCTGGAAACCCCGATCGGCGACGAGGAAGACAGCCATCTTGGCGATTTCATCGAGGACAAGAACGCCGTCCTACCGCTCGATGCTGCCATCCAGGCCAATCTGCGGGAAACCACGACCAGGGTTCTCGCCTCATTGACGCCGCGCGAAGAGCGCGTGCTGCGCATGCGCTTTGGTATCGGCATGAACACCGATCACACGCTGGAAGAAGTGGGCCAGCAATTCTCGGTCACCCGCGAACGTATTCGTCAGATCGAGGCCAAGGCCCTGCGCAAACTGAAGCATCCCAGCCGCTCGCGCAAACTGCGCAGCTTCCTCGATACTTGATCAGATATATTTGCCGTTACCACCCTCTCCCCAAAATCGGGAGAGGGTGTTATAGCTCTGCCTGTCGTTTGACGATTTGCGGTGTCGATCGAGACGCCACCCGGTCGGGCCTGTAGTTCAGTTGGTTAGAACGCGCCGCTCATAACGGTGTTGTCGGGGGTTCAAGTCCCTCCGGGCCCACCAAATCTCAATGATTTGCGGCATTAATTCTGCTCGCATTTTCCCATCCAGGTTGACTGGGCACGCATACGCAATCGGCCGATACTTTATTGCGGCGGAGCGAGGTATGACGCTGCGTTGCGTCGACTCGACACCGCGAGACCGTGCCATTTCACATGAGATGTCTGTGCTCCCCCGTGAGGCAGCGACAGGATGTCAACTG
>WNFM01245201.1_pt1 | contig 22457 bp, 34 predicted proteins | sample 5400271 | NCBI WGS metagenome assembly WNFM01 (sample SAMN13153352, study PRJNA577476) | soil metagenome | isolation source: 60 cm saprolite on Douglas fir-dominated hillslope | place: USA:California | collected 2013-09-17
CATGACCATGGCCGGCAAGTTTCCGGACTCGTTCGGCGCGCTGTTCCCGCACTGGCTTTATTCGACGTTCAACCCGAACGACAAGACCAACCTGGCGCCCTACCGTTTCATCCACTTCGTCGTCATCGTGATCATGGTGATCCGCTTCGTGCCCAAAACCTGGCCGGGCCTGGAGTGGAAGGTGTTCGACCCCTTGATCGTCTGCGGTCAGCAGTCGCTGGCGGTGTTCTGCGTCGGCGTGTTCCTGTCGTTCGTCGGGCATTTCGAGCTGTCGATGAGCTCCGGCTCGCTGTTCGCGCAGATATTCGTCAGCGTCACCGGCATCGCGATCATGACGATCGTCGCCTACTACATTTCCTGGTCGAAGCGGCAGGAAAAGCCGCTGCCCAAGCCGCCGGTGCCGAAGCCCGCCTGAGCGGGCTTTCGGCCTAGCGCCCTGCTCCAGGCGGCTGGGTCTGCGCCACCAGGGTCGCGACGTCGCTGAACGTATTGAGGACGGGCGCAACCACCTTGTGCATCGCCGACTTCGACACGATCGTGTCGTGCAGGATCAAATTGTCGATCCCGGTGTTGAGGAAACAGGCCACGGCATCCTCCGGCGTTTCCACGATCGGTTCGCCCTTGATGTTGAATGAGGTGTTGATCAGCACGGGAACGCCGGTCAGCGCTTCGAATTCCTTCAACAGGCGATAGAGCATCGGATTGGTCGCCTCGCGCACGGTCTGTACCCGTGCGGTGCCGTCGACATGGACGATCGCCGGAATCTTGTCGCGCCATTCCGGGCGAACCGGCTTGGCGATCAGCATGAACGGCGAATCTTCCTCGCCCTCGAAGACGTCCTTCATCCGCTCGGCCAGCACGATCGGCGCGAACGGCCGGAACGCCTGCCGGTGCTTGACGCGGCTGTTGAGGATATCCTTCATTTCGGGCTTGCGCGGATCGGCGAGCAGGCTGCGATTGCCAAGCGCCCGCGGGCCGAACTCCGAGCGGTCCTGGAACCAGCCGATCACGCGCTGGTCGGCGAGCAGTTTGGCGGTATCGCGGCAGACATTGTCGCTGCGTTTGGCATCGACCTGAATCCGGACCAGGAACTTCTGCAGCGCACTGGCGGCCTCCTGTTCGCTATAGGGCTTGCCGACATAGGAGTGGTCCATGACGAAGCTGCGCCGCTGCTTCAGGATCTTGAGCCAGCCGTAATAGGCGCAGCCGATCGCGATGCCGTCATCGCCCGCCGCCGGCTGGATCCAGACATTGTCGAACCCGGCTTCGCGGGCGACCCTACCGTTCGCCACGCAATTGAGCGCGACGCCGCCGGCCATGCACAGGTTCTTGGCACCGGTGGTCTCGCGCAGCCAGCGCGCGCGGGCGAGCAGCACGTTTTCGGTGTCGTCCTGCGTACGCCAGGCCAGATCTTCCCAGTGCCGCATCGAGGGACTTTTCTCCCAGTTGCTGCCGTCAAAGATATGCGGTTGCTTGAAATCGTCGGTCCAGCGCGGCACCTGCAACTTGCCGTCGGTCATTTCGAGCAGGTGCTTGACCTGGTCGTGACGGCCATAGGGCGCGAGGCCCATCAGTTCGCCGCACTTGTTCCAGTCGCCGAAAATGTAGGTCGAGGCCCGGCTGTAGAGCGCGCCGAGACCGGGCATGGTGTAGAATTCATCGCTCAGGAAACCGCGGTCCGGCTCCATCCAGACCTTCTTCAGGCACTCGAGCTCCACGCCGCCAAACTTGTAATAGCTCTCGGATTCGCGCGCGAGCGGCGTCGCCGTATCGGTCGCCGGATAGCCTTCCATGACGTCGGACTGGTAGCTGCCGACGCCGTCGACGATCATCACGACGCCTTCCTCGAACGGCGACACCGCAAACGCGCTGTAGGCGTGCGCCAGATGGTGGGAGATCGAGACCACCTTGTCCTGCCCCGACCGATAGAGTGGATGCTTCGCCGCGTCGCCGCGCTCGAACTCGGGCAGAAAGCCCGGCGCATCGAAATAGACCAGCCGCTGCTCCATTTCCGGGACCGGCAGGATGTAGCAATTGCGCACGATCAGATCGACGTCATCGAGCGTGATACCTTCGGCCTGCAAGCAATAATCGATCACCTCCTTGTAGAAGCCGCTCGCATGCTTGACACGCGTGATCCGCTCCTTGGCGATCGCGAACGCGATGGCGCCGTCGCGCAACAGGCAGGCGCTCACATCATGGTCATAGGTGTTCAGGCCGAGGACATAGGTATGTTGTTTGGACATGGGGACTCGTTAAGACGGGGATCGTCGTGCGCTGAGGGATGGGAATCGTGTCGACATCAAGTTGCTGGCGTGACCTTGAGTTGCAGGCGCGGCCTCAAACTGCTGGCGCAGCCTTGCCGGGTTTTTTGCCGGGGTTTCTTGCCGGAGTTTCTTGCCGGAGTTTTCACGTCCCAATTCTGCAGCGCACAATCAGTGACGTTCAGAAAGATGAACGGCGCGATCCGTAAATCCGCCGCAACCAGACTGTAACTTGACCTTACATTCCCTTCTCAATAAAGTCCCTAAAGCCCGCAAGAACCTTAGCAAAAATATTATCTTAGCACATCTGAACCGAATGCTTTCTCAGGCGTCTAAGTGAGATAGTGCCGAAGTCCAAATGTTTTGGAAGTGACCGGGAGATCCTCGAATGACTAAACGCTACAATATCCTGACGCGCTGCCTCGCAGCGTTGGCTTTGTTGTTCGTCTACGTCGCCAGCACGTCGGCGATTCTGGTTGGCGCAACGACCTCGCCGGCCCAGGCCTGGCGCGGCGGTGGCTGGGGACGCGGCGGTGGCTGGGGCCGTGGTGGCTATGGCCGCGGCTATGGTTACGGCCGAGGTTATTATGGCCGAGGCTACGGTTATTACGGTGGCCCCGTCGTTGTTGCGCCCGGCCCGCGTTGCTGGTGGAATGGCTACGCGCGCGTTTGCCGCTGGTGATCCAGGCGCGACCGCTTCTTCGGGCGGTCAGCTAAAAGTTTAAGGCGTGCCGGACAACCGGCGCGCCTTTTTCTTTGAGCAGATTTTCTCTTGAACCAATTCTAATTTCCACGCGCAACAACCGCGCGGCTTTCCCACGAACTAGCTTGCGAGCCGCGGGATCAGCTTGAGCGCATTGCCGCGCTCGATTGAGGCGATTTGTTCGTCGGTGAACACGCCTGCCTCGCGCAGTCCCTTCACGTGATCTATTCCGGTGCGGTACGGAAAATCCGTTCCGAACACGATCTGCGACGGCGGAATGATCGATGCCAGCGCCGACATCGCGCTTTTGTTCGAGGTCTGGGCAGTGTCGTAATAGAAGCGCTTGAGCTCAGCCAGGGTTCCATCCGGCGTGGTCCCCTTCGCTTTCGGATCCAGCATCGGATTACGGACGAAGCGTTCGATCAGGAACGGCATGGTTCCGCCGGCGTGCGAGAAGATCCAGCGGATGTCGCGGAATTTCTGCGCGGTGCCGGAGAAGACGATGTCGGCGATCGTGCGCGTCGTGTCGGTGCCGAACTCGATCATGACAGGCTGCTGCGTCGGAACCAGGTTGACGCAACAATTGGCCGCGGTCGGATGGGTGTAGACCAGCGTTTTGCGGCGGTTGAGCTCTTCCATGACCGGCAGGAACAAGGGATCGCCGAGCCATTTGTCGTTGTAGCTCGTCATCAACGCGATGCCGTCGGCCTTCAGCGTATCGAGCGCGTATTCGATCTCGCGCAGACTGCCTTCGGCATCCCGGAGCGGCAGCATCGCGAAATTGCCGAACCGCCCGGGATAATCCGCGACCAGCTTGGCGGCGTATTCGTTCGACTCGCGGCACAGCCGCCTTGCCGCATCGGGCTTCATCTGGTTGATGCCGGGGGTGGTGACCGACAGCATCGCCGTAGCGGTCCCGGCCTTGTCCATGTCGGCCAGCGACTTCTCGATGGTCCAGCTCCTCATCAAGCCTTCGCCGAACCCGATCTCGTTCGACGCCGTGACGTAAGTCGGCGGCGAGAGATGATGATGGACGTCGATGCGGAACGGCTTGGTCTCGGAAGTTGCCTGCGCCATGGCGCGACCGCCACCTGTGGCCGTCGCCAACGCCAGCGCGCCGGCGCCCAGCATGAAACCGCGCCTGGAAGGCGCTGATAATGACGGACTGTCCTGGTCGCAGCAGAAGCATCCCCGCAATGCAGGCGCACGCAATTCCGTCATGTTGTTCTCTCCCTGACTTTGTTTTTCTTTGAACCTGGAGCGCAATTCTGACTTACGTCAGAACCGCGCTCCAGCCATTTTTTGACGCGTTTTCTTCACGCGAACCGGCGTCCACTTCGCTCGAAAACGCTATCGCTATCAGCCGTCGAGAAGACGGCAGTTGCTCGAGATTGTGCAGCTTTTCGATATGACAGTAACCGATATGACGGCCGGCCTTGTGGCCTTCCCAGATCAGGCTGGCGTCATGGGTCTCGGCGTATTTCTTTGCGGTATAGACGAACGGCGCGTCCCAACTCCAGCCGTCGATGCCGGTCAGCCGCACGCCGCGCTCCAAAAGATACATCGTCGCCTCATAGCCCATGCCGCAGCCTGAGGTGACGTAATCCTGCCGGCCGTATTTGACGCCGGCGCTGGTGTTGACCACCACGATCTCCAGCGGCGACAGCGTATGGCCGATACGTTTGAGTTCGGCTTCGACGTCCTTGGCGGTGGCGACATAGCCGTCCGGAAAATGCCGGAAGTCGAGTTTGACGCCGGGCTGCAGGCACCACTCCAGCGGCACCTCGTCGATGGTCCAGGAACGCTCGCCGCGGTTCATGGTGGAATGGAAATGCCAGGGCGCATCCAGATGCGTGCCGTTATGGGTGGAGAGCTGCACCTGCTCGACTGCCCAGCCCTGGCCATCAGGCAGATCCTCGGCTTTCAATCCTTCGAAGAACCCGAGCATCCGCGGCAGGCCCTGCTGGTGATCGATGTACTGGATGGTCGGATGACCGCCCGGCGGATCGGCGGGCACGTCGTTTTGCAGGGGAACGGAGATGTCGATCAATTGGCGCGCCATGGCGTTTTCCTCGTTTCGTCTTGTTCTGATTGCCTGCCCTCGCGGGCGAAGATTTAGCTCAGCTCAATCCCTGCGCTCGGTGTGTCATGTGCGTAAAAACGCTGGGAAAGGTTTGCCGCGTGAGTCGGAAAACTTCGACTCCGTCATGGTAAATAGACTCTTTCACTTTCATCAACATCTTGATTTCGAACCACAATAAAATTGGCACGCCAGATGCAGTTCCATTGTCGTGACCATGCGGTCACGATTTTTGCAACCTGGTAGTTGGGACCACTGTCATGTTTATCAGCCTCCTAGAAGAGGTGGCTTCTTTCGCCGCTATCTTTCTGTTCGTCACGGCGCTCGCTTTCTGGTCGAACATTCTTTCGACGATCTAGCGTGACCGCGACGTTCCGGGCGGTTCGGGTGACTGAAAGACATCCGAACGCCCGCGAAGAGATCGCTCGCATCGAATACCTTAAGCCTGCCGCTCGACCCGGTTCTTCAAAATTCCGATCTTCTCGACTTCAAGCTCGATGCTGTCGCCATGTTCGAGGTACCAGCCGAGCTCCAGCCCGCAACCGTCGCCAACGGTGCCCGAGCCGATGAACTCGCCGGGCATCAAGGTCTCGTCCCTGGTGACATGGGCGATGATCTCCTCGAACGGGAAAAGCATGCCGTCGGATACGCCTTGCGAGCGCATCTTGCCGTTGACGCGAACTTCCATCTTCAGCTTGTAGGGATCGCCGATCTCGTCGGGTGTGACGATCCAGGGTCCCATGACGTTGCCGCCGTCAAAGCTCTTGCCCTTGGCGGGGCCGAGCCGGCCTTCCATTTCGATCCGCTGGGCGTCGCGCGCCGAGAAGTCGTTGAAGATGGTGTAGCCGAAAATGTGATCCTTGGCCTTGGCCGCGGAAATATTGGCGCCCTTGTTCTTGGTGATGACGCCGTATTCGCATTCGTAGTCCATCACCTGACTGTAGCGCGGCCAGTTGACGGTCGTGTTGGTGCCGCGGACGCTGAAGCGGTTGGTGATGTAGTAGATCGGCTGCTTGCGATAGATTTCCGGCAATTCGCCGAGCGGCTCGGCGTTAAGCCGCGCCAGTTCCGCCATGTCGTTCTTGGCGCGCGCGGCGAGCTTCAACTGCCCGCGCGGGGCCTGCAGGATATGCAGCGGGAACGACATGCCGTCCCGCATCTGCCGCGGCTCCGGGATCGGCGCGAGAATATCGGCACCCGAGACCGGGACCGACAGGGATTCATCCTTGCCGTGCTTGTCGAACACTTTAGCGGCCTGTTCGAGCGCGGTGTCGCCAGTATCGATCAATGCCAGCATCGACGCGAAGGCCGGGTTCCCGCCGTTGCGGCTCGCGGCCGCAGCCAGATCGAATAACCTGGTGTCACCGGAATGCACGATAGCGAGCTTGTCCTGGCCGCCGGATTTGAACGTCGCGAGTTTCATGTGATCGCCCTCTTGCTTTTCGATGTAATATATGATCGAATAAAATATCGATAATCAAGTCCTAAAAATGTAAATGGGGAAACCGCAGTGAAAAAGATCATCGCGACGTTTGCCATCAGCATGGCGCTGACGGGCGCTGCCTTGACGAGCACAGCGTTGGCGCAAGCCAAGATCCAGGTCGGCTGCACCGCGACGTCGGATTGCGCCTCCGCCATGGTTGCGGTCGACGAAGGCATCTTTAGAAAGCACGGGCTTGAGGTCGAGATGACGCCGATCGGCATCAACTCCAACATTCCAGCGGCGATCCTGTCGAACTCGATCCAGATTGGTGGTCCGACGTCGACCGTGTTCCTGCAGGCCGTCGACGGCGGACTGGACCTCGTCGGCATCGCGGGAGCATCGGTGATGAATCCGGTGTCGAACGGCAACATCACTGCGTTCGTCCGCAATGGCATCACCATCAAGGAGCCGAAGGATTTCGTCGGCAAGAAGGTCGGTGCGCCCGGCCTGAACGCCTTCCTGCATGTGCTGTTCGTGAAATGGCTGGTCGAAAAGGGCGTCGATCCCAGAAGCGTCAATTTCGTCGAGGTCACCTTCTCGACCATGTCCGACATCATCAAATCCGGCGGCGTCGATGCCGTGCTGACGGCGGAACCGTTCGTCACCCGCATGACCAATGCGGGCCTGGGCTCGGTCGGCGCGCGCTACGCGGTTGAGCTGGCGCGGACCGATCCGATCATCTTCTATGCCAGCTCGCGCGAATGGGCCGACAAGAACGCCGCGGCGATCAAGAAATTCCGCGACGCGATCGCCGAATCTGCCGAGATCGTCAATAATGACCGCGAGAAGGCCTCAGCTTCGATTTCCAAATTCACCAAACAGCCGATCGAGCTGGTCAAGGCGACGCCGCCGAACCGGTCCGTGCCGGAGCTGAAGCCAGAGCAGCTCGGGTGGTGGATCGAGGTGATGTCGTCGCAGAAGATGCTGCAATCCAAGCTCGAACCCAACAAGCTTGTCCTGAAATGAAGGTCTAGCGATGCCGGCTCAGGAACGCCCTGCGATTCGACCGGCGATCGAAGCCGCCACCTTGAGCGAGCGCGCGGCAACGCTGGTCGAACAGGACATTCTCGCCGGTCTTCTTGCGCCGGGGTCCCGGCTCGGCATCGTCGACCTGGTGCAGCGTTACGAGATCGGCGCGACGCCGCTGCGCGAGGGCCTGTCGCGGCTGATGTCGCGCGGGCTGATCGTCGGCACCGGACAACGCGGCTTTCGCGTCGCCGACGTCAGCCGTGAGGATCTGCTCGATATTACCTGCATGCGCACCGCGGTCGAGGTCGAGGCGATCAGGCTTGCCATCACCCATGGCGACGATGCGTGGGAGGCCGGCATTCTCAGCGCGCTGCACCAGATGCGCCGGCACATCGAACGGACCGGCAATGAATTCCGCGAAGGCGCCGAGGATTTCGACCGCTTGCACAAGGGATTTCACACTGCACTGCTGGCCGCCTGCGGCTCGAAGCGGATGCTGGCCGCGCATTCCGACCTCTACGATCAGGCATATCGCTATCGCCGGGTGATGATGCGCCATTTCGACAGCGGCAAGAAGTTCGTGCAAGAGCATCAACGGCTCGCCGACCGCGTTCTGGCGCGCGACATTTCCGGCTCGCAGGTGATGCTGGAAGCGCATCTGCGCTCGACGATGCACTTCGTCTATCCCCCGAGCAAAGAGAGCTGACGTATGGCTAGCGCCGCAAAACGCCTCGACGCCGCTCCCGGACAACCCGAGCCCCAGATCGCCTTTGCCGACGTCACCCTCGAACTCGGCGGCAAGACCATCATCGAAAATCTCAGCCTGGGGGTAAAGCCCGGGGAATTCCTTTGCATTGTCGGCGCGTCCGGTTGCGGCAAGACCACGGCGCTGCGGCTGGCGGCGGGGCTCTATCAGCCGACGCGCGGCAGGGTGACGTTCGACGGCCAGCCGATGCGCGAACCGCGCCGCGAGATCGCGATCGTGTTTCAGGATTACGGCAAGGCGCTGCTGCCGTGGCGCACTGCGGCTGGCAACGTCTCGCTGGCGCTCGAAGCCGGCGGCATGCCCGCCGCCCAGCGCCCTGCCCGCATCGAGGAATTGCTGCGCACGGTCGGCCTGCCCGGTCACGCCGGCAAATACCCAGCCGAGATGTCCGGCGGCATGCAGCAGCGCCTGCAGATCGCCCGCTGTCTGGCGCAGGAGCCGAAGACACTCTTGATGGACGAACCGTTCGGCGCGCTCGACGCGATGACACGGCAGGGATTGCAGGACGAGGTATTGTCGCTGGTCGCCGCAAGCGGCGCCACCGTGATCTTCGTGACCCACGACCTCGACGAAGCCATCTATCTCGGCGACCGCGTCATCGGCCTGCTGCCGCATCCGGGACGCATCGGCATCGATCTGCCGGTCAACCTGCCGCGCCCGCGCGACCAGTTGTCGACCCGCGAACATCCGGAATTTTTGCGGCTGCGGCGGCAATTGTTCGACTTCATCAAGGCGACCGAGCAGTGAGCGGCGATTCCGCCGGGAATCGCGCAAAGGCGCTGGTGCTGCCGGTCGCAGTGGTCGTGGCCTTCGAGGTCTGGGCGCGCGCCTCGCATCTGCAAAGCGACAGCCTCGCGCCACCGAGCGAGATCATGCTGGCGCTCGCCGGCGCCATCGCCGATTTCTCGATCCTGACCGCCACGCGCGACACACTGTTCGCGGCGTTCGCGGGTCTGGCGATCGGCAGCATCATCGGCCTGGCGCTTGGCATCGCCTTCGGGCTTTCCGACACGCTCAACCGCCTGATGGAAGTAACCGTCGAGGCGATCCGGCCGATCCCCTCGATTGCGCTGTTGCCGATCGCGCTGATCGCGCTCGGCTTCGGCTACCGCATGGAAATAGTCATCGTCGCCTTTGCCTGCGTCTGGCCGATCCTGATCCTGAGCCGAGCTGCGGTGCGCAGCATCGAACCGCGGCTGATGGAGGTCGCGCGCGCGTTGCGATTACCGGCGGCGCAGCGGGTGTGGAAGATCATCATCCCCGCCGCCCTGCCGCGGATCTTCGTGGCGTTTCGGCTGGCTGCCGGCATCGCGCTGATCGTCGCCGTCACCGTCGAGATCGCGATCAATCCGATCGGTCTCGGCGCCGGCATCATGCTGGCGCAGCAGGCGCTGCGCGCGGACTTGATGCTGGCCTATCTGGTCTGGATCGGCGTCATCGGCTACGCGCTCAATATTCTCCTGGTGGTGGCGCAGCGCCGGCTGTTCGGCCCCGCCGCGTTGAGCGGAGACAGGCCGTGAAATCGACCGCACTGCTCTGGCGCCTGGCGAGCTTTGCGGTGGCTGCCGGCTTCATTGCGCTCTGGCAATTGATCGCCAGCCTGAAGCTGGTGTCGCCGGTGTTCCTGCCCGGGCCCGACCGCGCCTGGGCTTCGCTGGTGCGCGGATTTTCCTCTGGCGACCTCGCGACCAAGCTCGCCGGCACGATCGAACACATGGCCTATGGCTGGCTCGCCGCCTCCATTGCCGGGATCGCGCTCGGCGCCCTGATCGGATCGTCGCCACGCATGCGGACCTATGTGGCGCCGTCGCTGGAGTTTTTGCGGCCGTTGCCGGTCTCGGCGATCATCCCGGTCGCGATCGCGATGCTCGGGCTGACGCAGGCGATGGCGCTGTTCGTGATCTCGTTCGGCGCGATCTGGCCGATCATGCTTGCGACCATCCACGGTTTTGCAGCCGTCGAACCGCGGCTCTACGAAGTGGCGCGGTCACTACAGATGCCAAAACTCGCGGTGATTTTCAAAATTGCGTTGGCGTCGGCCAGCCCGGACATTCTCGCCGGCATGCGCCTCAGTCTGACGGTGGCGCTGATCCTGGCCGTGGTCTGCGAAATCCTGGCCGGCCTCGATGGGCTCGGCCACTGGGTGCTGCTTTCGGCACGGGCCTTTCGCTCGGCCGACCTGTTCGCCGGCGTCATCCTGCTCGGCGTAACCGGTTACGTGACCTCGATGGCGATGTCGCTGGCCGAGCACCGGCTACTGGCATGGCAGGCCTCGCAGCGCTGATCCGCTCGCGACGCCAACGGCCAATCAGGGTTGCGAAGCGCGTTCCGGCACGGTTGACGAGTCAACGTCCACGCCGAGCCGCTCCGGCACCCGTTGCAGCCAGGCAAGTCGCCGCTTGCTCACGTCAGCAAGATCGCCGCGCACCAATCCGATCGAGCGGCCGAGCGCGCCGAGGCTGAAGGTCATGAGCACCTCATGGTGCCGCATGCCCTTGCCGCCTTTGACCAGCCCGAGATCGCGGATGATGCAATAGGTCCCGCTGCTCATCCGGGAAAGTTTTGCACCTTTGAATTGACTGCGCACGCGCGTAAACATGCGCGCAGCATGCACCGCCCGACGATTCCGTCAATCTTGACGGACGCCGAATCGACCAGCGCGAAATGTGGCGCCGCGATCTACGCGATCAATCTCGTGGCGTTTGCTGCAGGCTAAGCGACGAGCCTTATATACGCAGGCCGGCGACCGGGCTGCACGCCCGAGCGCTCCATCACCGCGCGACGCTCGTCGAGGCGCGTATCGGAGACGCGCTCGCTGTCCGCAAAGCATTGAAGGATCTGAATCCGGATTTCCTCAGCGAGCGGGCCTTCAACCCGGCGCATGCGATTCCAGAGCCGAACGATTTCCCGTTGTTTCTCGACGTCCATTGGTCACCTCCGAAAGGGATAACCAAATAGAACATAACAAGAACAGACTTGCAAGCTCATTTGCGCGGCCCGTGCTCGCGCCTAACGAACTGCCCCAGAAAAACGAGAGCGTCGGTTAATTGCGCTGCCCGGCTTCATCGATGAAGTCTTGTAGCTCTTCGGAAAATCGCACCGTCTGCTTTTTGTCCAGCGCGAGGGACGCGGAAGGTTGAAAGGGGTGCGAGGCCACAACCGAAAACCCGCCCTTATTCGGAAAGAATTTCGCTTTCCACGGAGCGATGGTTCCGCAAACGTCGGTTGCGGACGGAAAGCCACTCTCCAGCAAACTGGCAATCTGAATCTTGAACTCAATCGCATCGTCGAAAGATAGTGGGACCTTTTGGCCGCCGACTTCCAGCGTAATGCGACAATCGCGTTGAAGCTTTTCGAGTTTGGTGATCCAGCTGTATAGATCGTCCTTCATGACGGACTATGAGTGTCAGCAAATGAGGGCAGAATGCCCTCTGGCCAAACATCAAACTCGTCACCGGTCGTGAATTGAAGTTGGTCCATGTCGAGGCCCAACGCCGCTGCAAAGGCGATAACAGCGGTATTGTATCCCTTCGTTGGGATATAGCTTTCTGCCATGATAATGGGTGCCGGCTGTCTTTAGGCGCTCAAGGCGCATACTTGACTCGCAGGTTGGGTGAATCGTGTCAAATCGGGCTGGCGTCACGATGTATCATGGCCTGGATTTTCATTTATCGAGGAAGTGCGTACCGGACCGTCATGCCCGCCTGATTATTCGCAGCAACCAGCAGCACGTCCCCAATACCCATTTCGGACCGCATGGCCAAACGGCAGGTCATCAAGTCATCATTCGGATTTGGAAAATCCCCGAGGGAGGCGTGCAGATCGCACACGTTGATGAGGACATGGTTAGCACCCCGCAACGATGCCCTACCTAGTTGGGCCTGCAGCTCTTGCCGGAAGTGGTCATGCATCAGCATGGCAGCGCTGTAGCACGCTTCCGACGCCGCCTTTGAACCTCTGGCCCTAACCTTCTGACATACTTAAGCTGGTGGATTATGAGGGACCAGTAATTAGCGCAGCGCCGCCGAGCATCATTCAGCTCTGGCGGCGTTGTTGTTGGCCGGGAGGAACTCCGGTTCTCCGGTTCTCTTTTGCTGCTTTTGCCTGCATAGTGGCCTATGGCAAAAGCAAGAGTGACCTTTAAGACTCTCCGGATTGCAGACGATAACTGGACCATCCAGGCGGACTACCCGGATAGCGAACAACGCGAAATCACCGGCCTGACTAGCAAGGCAGATGCCGACGACTGGATGAACGGAGACCGCAAGGTCGCGTGGCTCCGCTCTCAGGGCTACGCAAAATGACTCGGTAGCTACCTTCAAATTTACATAGACAATACAATAGGTTAATTGGTCGGGGCAGCTGGATTCGAACCAACGACCTGCAGTACCCAAAACTGCCGCGCTACCAGGCTGCGCTATACCCCGATCCGTTGGGAAATGCGTCGATACACGCATAAACCGCCGCCAGCAAGGCGGCCGGCGGCTTCGGTCAGTGCTTGGCAAACAGCGGGTGCGCGACCCGATCGCCGGGCTGGATGCCGTATTTCTGCGCCGTGCCCGCGATCACTTCCAGCACGCCCTTGGCGAGCCCGCCCGACGAGATGATGGCGGTGGAAAGCGGTTCGGTATTCTCGGCGATCCGCAGAATCCGGCCATCGGCACGGATGAAGATCATGTCGAGCGAGATGTAGGTGTTCTTCATCCACATCGAGACCTGCTGCTCCGGCGAGAAGTCGAACAGCATGCCTTTACCGTCGGCCAACTCCTTGCGGTACATCAGCCCGGTGGTCTTCTCCTCCTCGGTCGTGGCCATCTCGACCGAGAACACCTGCACGCCCGACTTGGTGACGATCTCGAGCGGCGCAATGCTCGCCGCTTGCGCCACCGGACTCGCACAAAGGGTAACAAACATACCGACCGCAGCAGCCAACGAGGTCAGCAACCGGCCCCGCCCAGATCGGTGCGCAACAATTGAAGCGAAATTCATGAAAGCACTCACGCCAGACATCTCAAGGGATTATCTCGCAAACCCTAACCCGATGATCCCCGCAAATACCAGAGGCCGCGGCCGACGCGCGCGGCTTCCGGCTCACAATTGCGTCAGGCGATGTTACTGAAATCCGTGCGACGACGGATTGGTGGGACGACAGCTTAGTGGGACGAGAGCGCCGACGGTCCGGTCTCGGGATGGATCTCGGCTGCCATCATGCCCTTGGATCCCGGCCCGAACCGCACCAGCACATATTGGCCGGGACGCAGTTCGGTCATGCCGAAGCGGCGCAGCGTTTCCATATGCACGAAGATGTCGGGCGTGCCCTCGCCGCATGTGAGAAAGCCGAACCCGCGCAGCCGGTTGAACCACTTGACCTGCGCCCGCTCGAGACCGCTGGTCGGGGTAACGTTGACATGGGTCCGTGGCGGCAGCATCTGCGCCGGATGGATCGCGGTGGATTCATCCATCGAGACGATCCGGAACGCCTGATAGCCCTTCTGGCGCTGCACGCACTCAACCACCAGCCGCGCACCTTCATAGGCGGTCTGATAGCCGTCGCGCCTCAGCACGGTGACGTGCAGAAGCACATCGGGCCAACCATTGTCGGGCACGATGAAGCCGTAACCCTTGGAGGCGTCGAACCATTTGATGACGCCGGAGATTTCGACAAGGTTGGCCGCGGCATCGCCAAGCCCGGACAACGCGTCCAAGGCCGCATCGCGCTCCGCGCTGGCAGAGTATTCAACTGGTCCAAGTCTGTTCTGCCCTGTCCCGCCTGACGGCGGCCCCCCGAGCTTCTTGGACTCAAATCCGTCCGACCCCATGACCCCGGACCCCACACATTAAAAAAAATACGGTTCGCCACCGCCGCGGCGGAACCGGAACACGCGCCCATCCATGACCACTCATGACAACGCCGCGCGAATCTCTTGACTCAAAAGATAACACTCCCGCCTGCCGCGCATAGCTAAAAAACAAATCAGACGGGAACTATGAACAGGCTTGCACAGGCACGAATCAATTTCAGATCAATTGCCTACGAACGGTCCGAGCGTCTCCCCGATGTCGTGGCGGACCACCAGGTCGGCGACATCGTCTTGTTCGGTCGGCTCATTATTGATGATGACGAGCTTTGCGCCGCAGTTCTTGGCCATCAGCGGAAAGCCCGCGGCCGGCCACACCACCAGCGACGATCCGATCGCCAGGAACAGGTCGCAATGCTGCGCGAGTTCCGTGGCGCGCCGCATCTGGTCTTCCGGCATCGCTTGTCCGAACGAGATCGTCGCGGTCTTCACCGGCTCCTCGCAGATCGTGCAGTCAGGCGCGCCTTTTTCCTCGAAGCGCGCTTTAACCCAAGCAAGATCATAGGCCTGCCCGCAGCCGATGCAGCGGGCATAGGTGGTGTTGCCATGCAGTTCTACGACGTCGCCGGCCTTGAAGCCGGACATCTGATGCAGATTGTCGATATTCTGGGTGATGATCGCGGGGATCTTGCCGGCATTGTAGAGCGATGCGAGCGCGCGGTGACCGCGGCCCGGCCGCGCTGCGGCAAAGGTCGGCTCCATCGCAAAGCGCCGCCGCCACGACTCGTCACGCGCGTCCGGGTTCGAGACGAATTCATCGAACGCAATCGGGCGGTTACGGGTCCACAACCCGCCCGGCGAGCGAAAATCGGGGATGCCGCATTCGGTCGAGATGCCGGCGCCGGTAAACGGAACGATCGAAGACGCTTCGGCAATCATGTTGCCGAGCGCTTCGACACCGCTGCGTAGATCCGGAGCGATCACGCTGACACCCGATTTCGTTGACATAGCGTTTTCGAGCGAAGTGCAATGCGGTTCGCATAGCAATCAAGTTTACGCAGATTGCGTGGACTTAATCTGCGGTAGAAAACGCGTCAAAAGCCAAGATAGAACCCTCGGTTCTGGTTTACCAGAACCGAAGGTTCGGCCGATTATGCATGGCCGTTCGGATTGGATGCAACGGCGAATGTCGGCATCGCCGTTATGCGGCCTTGGCGACCGGCTCCTTCGGTTCGCGCACTTCTTCGGTCTTCTTGACCTTGGCGACGGGCGCGGCTTCCGCCTTCTTCACCGGCTTGCCGTACTGCGCGAGCTTCTCCAGCTCGGCTTCGAGTTCGGCGCGGCGCGCAGCGACCTTCTCGAACAGCTTGTCGGTGGCGTGCTCGCGCAAGCTTGCGAGTTCTTCGATGCTCAGCGCGTCCAGATCGATCTTTGCCATTGGAACCTCCCGTTTGCTGTTCGCTACCGGGAAGGCATGCCTGCCACAAGAATGCCGCCTGCCTTATCCACCGCCTTCGCTGTGCAAAGGCGTGTGATCACAATCTCGCAACGCCGCTTCCCAATTCGCGCCCCATTCCGGACCGCCAATGATTGCGGGACACGAATCAAGCAAGAAACGGGATGGGCGATGACGGAACAGGAACAACGACTGGCGCGCGAGCGGGAAGAAATTGCGGCACGCGTCGCGAGCTTCAAGGAAACCCAGCAGAAATTCGAGCGGGAGCGCGAGGAATATTACGCGACGACCCTGGGCAAGGCGTGGAGCGGATTCAATCGTCCCTCGTTCTGGACCTGAGCAAGCCGCATCACAGCAAAAGCCCGGAGCAATGCTCCGGGCTTTTCAGATCACCACTGTCGATAGTAGCGGTGCCGGTAATACGGCCCGCCATAGTAGGCGTAGGGTCCGGGTCCGTAATAGGCCGGTCCATAATATCGGGGACCGTAATAACCGTAGCCGGGCCCATAGCCATAATATGGGCCGTAGGCACCGGCGACGCCGGCCGCGATAGCGCCGGCAGCCAGACCAAACGCCAGGCCGGGACCAAGGCCGCGCGCCTGTGCCGGCGCAGTGATGGTGATGGCGCCAACGGTGGCGACAACAGCCACGATGGCAAGTGCTTTTTTCATACGCACCTCCTTGCATTGTGGTGAGGAGACAACGTCGGCGCTTTGCGATGGTTGCAGGGCAACGCCCGAAGATGAGCGGAACCGGCAGCGGATCGCGGGCAAGAAAAATCTTGAAACGGCCGGAACGTAAACGCTGCTCCGACGTTTTCGATTCAAGTGCAGCAACCTTGCGAGAGGTGAGAGCATGAAAGACCCCGTCGGGTATCTTCGGATCCCGGCGGGGTTTTTCATTGGCGCGATTTGGCGGCGGCGCGAAAGTTCCGCGACGGTCTGATGCGAACTGTTCGACCGCAGCGCGGAACCAACGACGGCCTTTGGGATTCTCTCTCCCGGGAGGATCGCTCATGCCGCCTTGGATGGAAATTCTGCTCAATGTGATCGGCTATGCCGGCTTCATCGGAATCGCGAAATATCACAAACCTTCACACGAAGACGGAGAAGGACCGCTGAGCGGTGGCGCGCCTGGCGCTAGTTCGCCCTGTGCGGCTCGCCGGCGGTGCGCACCAGGCGGTCGGCCTTGACCAGCACATGCCCGCTATCCGGCTGCGACCGCAGCGAAAAACTGATGACGATGAAGGTCAGGCAAAACAGCACACCGACCACCATCACGCGCCGGTGGGTCGGTTGATCGGCATTGTGGAACGAAGGGACCATGGCTGCTTTCCTCAAGCCCATCCCTACGCCGATCGCCGACACGCACAACGCGAATTGGGTCTTAACCTAACTGAATAGGGTTATCCCGGTTGCCGAAAGGAAGCGTTGACCTAACCGGTCCAGGCTTTCAGCGACCGCTGCGGCGCTTGGGGTTATCCGCAGCAAATCCACAGGGCATACACAGGGTAGGCATCGCGAATTCCTTCGTTGCCACCTGCCCTTGCTGCGCAACGATCCACAGCATTCAAAAGCACGCCGGCCGATGGTTCAGGCATCGGCAAGGCGCTTCAAGGTTGCGCGGAAACTGAGGCTGCGGTGCCCGACCAGGACCGTGCCGAACGCCTCTGCCGCATCCTCGGTGAAGGTCCCCGAAAACCCGCTGGCGACCGCCTCGCCGGCAAACAGCGGGCGAACGAACGGATCGGCAAAGCCGGTGTGCTGGTCGGTGCTCAACTGTCCCTTCCAGGTGCCGTTGCCGACCGTGTAGGAGCCGGTCGACCAGAAGTGCGGCCCACCGCCGAGCAACACGCCGTCACGCAGGATCAGGACGCCGCTGTCGCGCCCCTTCACGCCGTCGAGCATATGCATGTGGATCGAATAGAGCCCATTTTTCATCGCGCACGCTTTCTCGGCCACAGCCGAGTTTAGCGCAATGCAACAGGCGATATCGATGGAAATGCTGATGTGACGCGTGAAGCGGTTTGCCGCAACCTGGGCTGATACGGCAAACCAGACTCCTTTTGTTCCGTTGGAACGAACAGGGGGTGGGTTTTCCGTCCCCTGTGCCCACTTAACAGACCATTACGCTTCCTGCTCCATCGTCACCGCAACGGCGCCGTTGGCCGAAAGCCGAACCTTGTTGCCTTCGATGTCGGCGACAAGGCTGCCGTCAATGAAATGGTGGTGGCCCTTGTGATGGCCCTCGCCGCTGTCTTTCCGGGTCAGCTTGATCCGGCCGCCCTCGACCTTGTCCACGGTACCCACCGGCGCACCATCGGCCCCGATCACTTGCATGTGTTCCCTAACGTCGCTGATGCCTGCCATTTGATGTTCCTTTGGGATGTTCCGTTGGTTGGGAACACTTAACGCACCGGGCCGCAGGAGGTTCAGCGCCCCGATACGTCCCCGAACACGAATTCGAGACCTGCACCGCTGGTTCGAACCTTTTGGAGGCGGTGGGTACATATCTCTGAAAGGTGCTGCCATGACCCAAGCCGATCACTACCGAGACCAGTCCAACCGGGCCAAACGCCTGGCGAAAGCCGTCAAAGATCCCGAAGCTTCCCAGAAGCTTAGCGAGATGGCCGAGGAATTCCGCCTCTATGCGGAGCGTCTGGACCAGACGCACTGACGCCTCAAGCCGACGCCTCGCGCGGACGACTTGAACGTGCGCCCTTCCGACGCTGCGGCTTCGAAACGGAAGTTTTAAGCTTCCGTTTACCTCGTGTCGCTGAAACGTCCCGCCGTTAACCCAACCTCTTTACAAAACGTAAATGGCCACCTGACAAGTTTTGGTCAGGAGGATACTCCCATGGTCATTTATCCCGTACCGGTTGAAGTGACGCAGGCAAGAATTCAGCTCCTCGTCGACCAGACCGCCAAGGCGCCGCCGAAGACCATCAGCGACGATCTGATGGCGGTCTACCATGCCAAGGCGGTCGCCGAGGAAGCGGCGCTGCAGCAAGCGAAGACCGAGGAAACGTCCGTGGTGGACGTCAAGGTCTAGCGGCCAACAGCGCAAAACCGGAGCGAGCCCGATCGCAGCCGAACGTTCGCGCGCGCGATCGAGGTGATTTGCGTCACGCACGCCGGCCGGGCGCGCTGCTAGCGTCGTCCCATGATCACGCTTCATACCATCGCCATCTGGCTGATCCAGGCCGTGCTGTTTTTTATCGGCATCGTCACCGCGGGTCTGGCAGCCCATCTGGGCGGTCCGCTCATCGCCGGCGCATTCAACGTCGATGACTTGATCCCCAGCGCCATCATCTTCTTTGCCATGGCGGCAGCACTCGGCTGGATCGGAAACAAGTTGTGGCCCGAGGACTGGATCCACAACCCCTTCCTCTAGGCGCGATCAGCGGGCTTCCGCAGCCGGACAGCAATAGCGTTGCGGACCGGCTTATCTCGCAATCTCTTCGGTGCGATAGATCTTCGTTCCCGACGTTTCGACGATCCGGCCTTTCAGAGATTTCACGAACGCCTTCGATCCCTCGACCGCGAAATGGGTTCGCAACGCGGCTTCGTCCGCCCACTGCTCGAAAAAGAACAACCGCATCGGGTTCTGGCAGTCGACATGGACGTCATGCGAGATGCAGCCGGGCTCCTTGCGCGAGCGCTCGACGTGCTCGATGCAGGAACGAAGCACGTCGTCGAAGGAATCCTCGCGCGCCATAATACTGCCGGTAACCAGAATCATGCCGATGCCCTCTTGCTCGCGCGCTGGCCAACTATCCGCCGATGCGCGCGGCTCCTTCGTTAGTGCATCAGATGCGGCACGACAACCGATACCGCCAGCAGCACACCAAGGCAGCCGACGACGGACAATTTCATCCGTGCCGTCTTTGCGTCGGTCATCGGCAGCGCGAAAAAGAACGTCATCGCAACAACGATCAGGCCATCGATCAGGTACATGTTTGATCCCTCCGTTTGATCGAGATTTAACGGAGGCGGCCGATCAACTATGTGTTCGTGGTCACGCTGCCGAAGCGACGCTGCGGCGCGCACCCGCAACGTTCAGCGCCGCGCATAGCGCGGCTTGCGGAGATCCGGCAGGCCGATCGGTGTTTGGTCTCCCAGTTTCCTACGTTCGCCCACCAAGCCAGCCAATTCGGCCCGCATCGCCATCAGCCTGGTCGCGGTATTGCTGCAATCCACGTCGTGGGCGACTTCCTTGCGCATGGCGCCTTCGGTCTCCCGCATTTCCAATCTCAAGGCACTGATTTTCTTACGTATTTTATTAACTCTGTTGTCCATGGCGAGGCCCCTTGCGGTTGTCACGCAAAGAGAACAAATATAGAACATAATTGCAAGTGGCAGTTTTGCCGAAATGGAGATTTCGATGACGTATGACCGCTATCCCGATCGCCTGCAGGGCCCGATGAGCCGCGGCCAAGCCTCTACCCTTCGGTCGCTTTCGATCGAGGCGTATCAGCCTAAGCAGTTTTCGGAGGATCTGACGGCCGAGGAAGCCGCCAAACGGATCGAAGCCCTTCGGCAGGAGATCGAACTGGCAAACTCATTCTGACGGCCCCTTGTTCAGGGCCGTCGTCACGCGCGCACCGATCCCCGATGGCCCCCCGAAGTAGCGCCTCGGCCGAGCCTTCGCGCCCGCCTCAGAGCGGATCGGCGCCGAACCGATTGGGCCCGGCCGTACCGCGCTGGCAAGCCCAGTAGATCAGCACGAGCGTACCGATGATCGTGAAGGTGAGCAGAATCCACCAGAACGTCCGATCGATATCGTGAAGGCGGCGGGCGCTGACGGCGAGGCCCGGTAAAAGCAATCCCAGTCCAACAACCGTAGTGACAATCCCGGTGCCGAGCGTCACATCGATGATGTTGGCGACAACGGTCGCGATGAAGGCAAAGAGCGTCCAATACCAATATTCGGACCGGCAGGCGCGGCCTCCGAATTGAACATACTTGCTAAAGCCCGAAGAGATCGCCTCTGCAAAATTCATGGGATGCCCCTGTGTCCAACGTGGGATTCCGATTAGGTCACAATATCCGGCAGTTTTCCAGCTTGGCGTTTGGCACCTTCGCACTCGCGAAGTGTTGAATCGCTGAACCACGCAAGAGGCCAAGGCGGCACGCAAACCCCTGCCCCCTCTTGTAATTTGCCGCTAATGAAGCCCCGTCACGCCGAAATGGCCAACAACCGTGTAACGTTCCCAGGGAGCCAAGAAACATGCGTTATCTCCACACCATGCTGCGCGTCCGCAATCTCGACGTCGCGATGAAGTTCTACCGCGACGCGATGGGGCTGAAGGAAGTGCGCCGGGTCGACAGCGAGAAGGGCCGCTTCACGCTGGTGTTCCTGTGCGCCGCCGAGGACGAGGGCCTGTTCAAGGCCGCCCCGCAGAATCGCGGCGCGCCGCTGGTCGAGCTCACCTACAACTGGGACGAGGAGAAATACGGCGAGGACCGTCATTTCGGCCACCTCGCCTATGAGGTCGATGACATCTACGCGACCTGCGATCGCCTGATGAAGGCCGGCGTCACCATCAACCGGCCGGATCTGCATTCGATCGAGCTGTTGCAGAAGGGCGAGCCGAAGCCGCCGGCCGAGCCGTGGGCGTCGATGCCGAACACCGGCCACTGGTAAGCCCGGTACAGATTCTTCGTGCACATTCCAAAACCGTAAAACGCGCGGCCCGCAGCGATTCCGATTTCCGTCGAGGAACCGGATCGCCCTTGAAATGTTGTCCTCCCGATTGCATTTTGAGGAGGCCGTGATGGGAAAAGGAATTCTGCTTTGGTTGTTGGGTGTGCCGATCCCGGTGATCATCCTGCTGTGGTTATTCTTCGGCCGCTGAGCGGTCGAGGCAATTTGTGACTTACGAAACATCAGGCTCCGCCGTTACCTCGGCGGAGCCTGATTTTTGTTGGGCCTGCCTCACCTGAGCGCGCGCTTTTTCGCTGATCTTCGGCTATCAACGCTCCAAGAAAATCAACGGGAGCGACTACACGTGGCCGACAACAACAAACAACAACTCACCATCTGGGGCCGGGCCAATTCGGTCAACGTTCAAAAAGTGCTGTGGTGCCTGCGCGAGCTCGATCTCGGCTATGACCGGATCGATGCCGGTCTGCAGTTCGGCAAGAACAACGAGCCGCCCTATCTCGCGATGAATCCGAACGGCCGGGTGCCGACGCTGGTCGACGGTGACTTCGTGCTGTGGGAATCCAATTCGGTGATGCGCTATCTGTGCATGGCCCATGGCAAAGACTCGCCGATCTATCCGAAGGAGCCGAAAGTTCGCGCGGGCGTCGACCGCTGGCTCGACTGGACGCTGTCGACGCTGCAGCCGGTCGACCGGCCGGTGTTCTGGGCGCTGGTACGGACGCCACCCGAAAAGCGCGACATGGTCGCGATCCAGAAGGATGCCGACGCCGAGGCCATGGTGTGGCGGATCGCCGATGCGCAGCTCGCAACGCGACGTTTCATCGAAGGCGACCAGTTCACGATCGCCGACATCGCGGTCGGCGCCTACGCCCGGCGCTGGTTTGGCGTCGAAGGCATCCGCAAACCCACGCTGCCCCATCTCGAACGCTGGTTCGCGCAATTCAAGGAGCGTCCGGGATTTGTCCAGTTCGTCGCGCCGCCGATGTCGTGAGACATTTATATAGGCGCTCGCGCCGGCGCTGACATAGCCACCGACTTTCATGCAGGTATCGGTGCCTTCGACCTTGACGAAGCCGGCGCCGAACTCCGCGCACGACTTGGCCGACGTTGCGCCCTTCAGCGGAAGCTGTTTGCCCGGCTTCGCCGTGTTTGCGGATTTTGGAAAAGCCGGCTGTTCGGCCAGCGCGGTCAGTGCTGGCAACGTCGCGGCAACGATCGCAAGCAGGAATTTTCGCATCCCGTCTTTTATCGCCTGCCGTGCCGCAGCTCCA
>WNFM01186332.1_pt2 | contig 22453 bp, 18 predicted proteins | sample 5400271 | NCBI WGS metagenome assembly WNFM01 (sample SAMN13153352, study PRJNA577476) | soil metagenome | isolation source: 60 cm saprolite on Douglas fir-dominated hillslope | place: USA:California | collected 2013-09-17
TGCCCGCCTCGCTCCCGCCATGGATCACGGCGTCGAGCCGGTCCCGGACTGCGCCGGTCAGTTCGTCCTTCATATCGTCTCCAGCGCGCGGTACGCGGCCATGCCGCCGGCCACGTTGAACAGCCGCAGGACCCCTTCGCGCGCGAGCAGGCTCGCCGCCAGGCTCGAACGATATCCCCCTTCGCAGATGGTGGCGATGGCGGCATCGCCCGGCAGCTCGTGGACGCGCGCCGGAATCTCGCCCACCGGAATATTGATGGAGCCGTCGATGTGGCCGCTCTGCCACTCCCTCGGAGTGCGCACGTCCACGATGCGGATCGCGCCGTCCCCGGCGCGCGTTGCCTCGCCGCGCAGCTCCTCGGCGGCGATCTGCTCGATCTGCGCCACCGGCAGGCCGGCGCCGGTCCAGGCGCTGAACCCCCCGGCGATCGTCCCTTCGATCCGGTCGAGTCCCACGCGGAGGAGCTGCAGCGCGGCCTCCTGCGCCTGGGCCGGTTCGTCCGCCAGGAGCACGAGCGGCGCGTCGGGCGGCACCACCCAGCCGGCCCAGTAGCCGACCTTGGCCCCGAAGGCGAGGTTCAACGCGCCGCCCGGGTGTCCGGCGGCGAACGCGGCGGCGTTCCGAAGATCCAGGATGAGCGCGCCATCGGCCGCGAGCGCGGCCGCCGCCGCCGGACGGATCGAGGGCAGTCTGCGCCCGGCATTCAGCGGCATCGGCGGCGGGCCGGCCTTGTTCACCTGCTTCATCCGCGCGAAGTACGACGGGGTCTCGGGGATGTCGGCGAGCACCGCCGCGACGAAGGTCTCGCGGTCCCGATCCTGCAGCATCGCGTTCTGCCGGCGCTCGCGCGCGATCGTCGACGACGGCTCATGGCCGATGCCGGCGCCGCACAGCGATCCCGCGCCGTGTCCGGGATGGATCTCGATCGCCTCGTCGAGCGCCATGATCCGCCGGAGCGAATCGAACAGATCGTACGCGAGCCGGCGCGTCTGCGCCTCGCCCAGGAGATCCGGGCGTCCGACCCCGCCGGCAAACAGCAGGTCGCCCGTGAACAGACGCGCCGGCTGACCGGGCGCCTCCGCGAGGATGCAGATGTGCTCGGGCGTGTGCCCCGGCGTGTGCAGGAAGCTCAGGGTGACATCGCCCACCGCGAGTGTCTCACCGTCGCGGACGGCGTGATGGGCGTACGCGAGCTCCGCGCCAGGCCCCGCGTACACGCGCGCCCCCGTGTCCCCCAGCTCTCGCGCGCCGGAGACGAAATCCGCGTGCACGTGGGTCTCGATCGCCGCGACGATCGCGGCCCCGAGGTGGCGCGCGGCCGTGGCGTACACGGTGGCGTCGCGGCGCGGATCGATCACGACCGCCTGCTTCGCGCGATCGCAACCGACGAGAAACGACGCCTGCGCGAGCCCTTCGTCGAAGAACCGCTGGAACATAGGATAGGATCGGAGGTCCCGCCGAAATGATACACCCGACCGTCATCGCCGCAGTCGTTGCCGCGGGCGCCGTGGCCGGCTGCCTCGGCTCGCTGCTCGGGATTGGCGGCGGTGTCTTCCTGGTGCCGTTGCTGAACGCGGGTCTCGGTCTCGAGTTCAGGGTCGCGGCGGCCACGGGTCTCATGACGGTGATCGCGACATCGAGCGCAGTGTCGGCCGGGACCGCCGGCAGGAACATCATCAACCTGCGGCTTGGCATGCTGCTCGAAGTGGCCTCCGCGGCGGGCGGTCTCGTCGCGGGCTACACCGTCGAGCGCCTCTCGGGTCACACGCTCAGCCTGATCTTCGCCATTGTCACCGCGGCGATTGCGATGCTGATGGTGTCCAGGCTCGACAGGCGGAACGTCCTGGACGCGCGCGCGGATCCCGGTCCGCTGGGCGGCCGGTTCCAGGACGAGGACAGCGGACGGGAGATCGTGTACCGTGTCAAGCGACTGCCGCTTGGGATGCTCGCCTCGCTCCTCGCGGGCGCCGTCTCGGGCGCGTTGGGGATCGGCGGCGGCATCCTCAAGGTCCCAGTCCTCAACGCCTGGTGCGGCGTGCCGATGCGCGCGGCGGCGGCGACCAGCGCGCTCATGATCGGCGTCACGGCGGCGGCGTCCGCCCCCCAGTACTTCGCGCGCGGCGACATCAATCCGCCGGTGGCCGCGGCCGCCGTACTCGGCGTGCTCGTCGGATCGCGAGCGGGCCTGTTCGCCGCCGGACGCATGCCCGTGAAGTGGCTGAAGCTGCTGCTGGCGGCCGTGCTGGCCGCGGTGTCGATTCTCTACTTCACGCGGTCGCTGGGATGAACCCGCATGACTGAGGACGTGCTCGGCCCGCTCGAACGCCACGTCGGGCGCCTACTCTTCGGGGGGATCACGTCCGCCGCGATCTGCCTTGCCGTCGGTCTGGTGCTGTGGATGGCGGGCGGTCACCCGGCCGCGGCGAACCGTATCCTGACGGCCGGGCTGGTGATCCTGATGATCACGCCGATCGCCCGCGTCGTGATCTCCTTCGTGGTCTACGTGCGCCTGCGCGACTGGTTCTTCGTCGGCACGACGGTCATGGTGTTCGTCGTGCTGACAGTGGCCTGGCTGCTGAAAGCGAAGCCTTAGAGCGGTTTCGCAACCTAGAGCCTTCGACCCCCTACCGGTCCCTGCCGGCGGTGTCCCCGAATGCCTCGGGGCTCGACGGGATGCCCGCCTCGGTGACGGCCGCCTCGACTTCCTTCATCCGCTCGTGCGCGGCATGGCGCATCTTGCCGAGCAGTCCTTCGATCCGCTGCGCCTGACGGACCACCGTCGCCAGGTCGCGCTGCAGGTTGGGATCCGGATAGCCGCGCTCGAGCAGGTCGCAGTGGCCGATGATCGTCTGCAAGGCGCCGTTGATCTCCGCGCCGATCGACAGCGTCATCTCCGACATCGCTTCCATCGACCGGTACTTGCCGAGCGCCACCTGCAGCTGCTGCGCGATGACGGCCACCCCGAAGATCTCCGCGATCGGCTGGATGGCGCGCACGTGCTCGGGGCGGTAGGCGTCCTTCCACCACGCGCCCTTTCGAGACCAGCGGAACGATCAGCGCCGAGCCGAAACCGGACGTGTGGAGGATGTTCGCGTCGAGGAAATCGGCCGCCGCGAGCGAGATGTCGCCCACGATCAGCGCCTCGCGTGACCGGACGACGCTCCCGAGGATCGTCTGGTCGATCTTGAACACGACCTCGGGCCGCGGCCGGGCGCGGCGCTCGTCCTCGTGCACCCGCGCGGTATAGGTCTGGAACTCCTGGCCGTTGTCGGTGAGGAGCGCGAGCCCGACCCGGTCGCACGGCACCAGGCGGGCGATCCGCGACGCCAGCGCCTGGAACGCGAGCGTGGCATCCACGGACCGCGCGATGATCTCGAGCATCGCGTTCTGGGTCTGGAGCTGCTCGATCTCGCCGAGCGTTTCCTGATGGGTGTGCTCGTGGGCCTGGATCCGCTGGGCCTGGGACCGCAGGCGGCGCGTGGCCAGCGACGCCAGGATCAGCATGACGATCCACGCCGTCCCCACCTGGACCAGTACGCCCGGCCGCCGCGGAATCCCGCCGGCCACGGCCCATGCGATCGCTTCGATGAGGCCGAAGATGCCGATTAAGCCCCAGATGGCCCAGACGGGCGCGCGGTGATCCCGGTAGTTCATGCGTTCGGGACGGGAATCCGGTAGGCCGCCGGCACTGGGCGCAGCGGCCGATCAAACCACGAGGGGCGTCGCGACCCGTCGGGACCGGGCGCCGGCCGTGTGCGTGCCATCCACTCCTTATACGCCTCGTGCGCCTTGTCCGTATCAACTTCGATATCGCCGTACCGATCGTCGGAGCCGGCCCGCTCCAGCCGCACACGCTGGTGCCAGCAGTGCATCCCGCTGACCGGGTCCGGCTGGACCGGAAACGTCAGGTTCTGGTGGACGCCGATCTCGTTCCACCAGATGCGCTGGCTGTCGGGATCGTTGCTGGCGAACGGACGGGCGCCGTGCTGCTGCCGCATGCGATAGATGCCGCCTGCCGCGAGTCCCGTCGACGGCTCGCGCGCGATCGACACCAGCGCCGTCGCGGTGCGCGAGCCGCCGGTCTCTTCTTGCAGGCGCCAGCGGCCCAGATGATGCGACATGCCGAGCACGCCGGGCCGGATGCCTTCGGTCACCCACGCGCGCGTCACGAAATACCCGATCTTCGTCCGCAGTTTCACGAGGTCGCCCGTCTTGATGCCGTGCTGGCGCGCGTCCGGCGTCGAGATCCAGAGAGGGTTTGAGTGCGAGATTTCATACAGCCACTTCACGGCTGACCGGGTGTGAATCAGCGTCGGCAGCCGGAAATTCGGCAGCAGGTCGAACTCCCCCTCCTCGCGCTTCAGATCGCGCCAGTGCACGTGGCCCGGCACGTAGCGGGGGACCGCATGCTCCGGCCAGCCCCAGGCGGCGAGCGTGGGCGAATAGAACTCCAGCTTCCGCGACGGCGTGTTGAACCCCGCGCGCGCAACGCCGTCGACGAGGACCCCCGCGGCGCCGGCGGCCTGCTCCTCCGTGGTCAACACGCGTTCGTGCCCGCGGCTGTAGCTCTTGTCGGAGACCTGGAAGACGCCGTACTTGCGCATGTACTGCAGCGGCGTCAGGTTCTCCTTCGCGGCCTGTTCCGGGAGGCCCGGAACGGAGCGCTCGAACATCCATCCGTAGTACTCGTCCATGGTGATGGCGTGGCCGGGACGGTACGGGCTTTCGAAGAACTTCCGGATGCCGAGCGCGCCGTCGGGATCGATCTTCCAGCTGAGGGCGACCCAGAATTCTGATTCCTCCCACACTTCGCCCGGATTCGACTCGTGGGTCGCGTCGAACGTTTCGCCGCGCTTTTCGCGCGCCACCCGGAGGACAGGCTGCCGGAAGCCGAGCCACTGTCCGGCGTGCGTCTCCTGGCTCATCGTATCGTGGCGCTCGGTCCCGAGCCCCATCGGCAGGATGTAGTCGGCGAACCAGGCTGTCTCGCTCCAGGTCGGCGAGAGCGAGACGTGCATCCCGATCTTGTCCTCGTCCCGCAGGACCTCCATCCACGAGAAGCCGTCGGGATTCGTCCACAGCGGGTTGTAGACGCGCGTGAAATAGACGTCGAGCTTTCCGCGGCCTTCCTTGAGAAAGTGCGGCAGCAGGTAGCTCATCTCGTGGAACGCGAGCGGAAACTCGCGCGGGAAGAGAAGCTCGTTCCAGTAGTCGGGCGGCGGCGGCGGGTTCGGATGCTTCGGGACGAACTTGTTGGCGGCGTGGAGATTCACGCCGCCGACGGTGCCCACGCTGCCGGTCAGCACCACGAGCAGGTACAGGCACCGCGTAATCTGCCATCCCCACAGGTTGCCCGCCGCGGCGGCGCGCCAGCTGTGCGTCGCGAACCGGTTGCCGGCTTTGCCGATGGCATGCGCGGCGTCGACGATCCTGTCGGCGGCCACGCCGGTCTCCGCCGCCGCATATTCCGGCGTGAACTGCGCGTATTGCTCCTTCAGCGTGGCGATGAAGCTCTCGAATGTTTCGGGCCGCCCCGGATGCTGAACCTGGAGGTACTCCCGCCAGTTCACCCAGTTCCGGACGAAGTCCTTGTCGTAGAGGTCTTCCGTCAATAGGAGCCGCACCATCGCCAGCAGGAGCGCCCCCTCGGTTCCGGAATACGCCGGCAGCCACAGATTCGCCTTGGCCGACGTGTTCGACAGCCTTGGATCGATCGTGATGAGGGTGGCGCCGTCCGACTGCGCCTCCATGATGCGCTGCGCGTGCGGATTGAAGTAGTGGCCCGTTTCCAGGTGCGACGAGAGCAGCAGGATCGTCCGCGCGTTGGCGTAGTCCGGCGAGGGCCGGTCGTCTCCGGACCAGAGGAAGTGTCCCAGGCGCGCGGATGACGAGCAGACGTTCGTGTGGCTGTTGTGGCCGTCCACGCCCCACGCCTGCAGGACGCGATTCGCGTAACCGTCCTCGCCCGGACGGCCGACGTGGTACATCAGCTCTTCGCGGCGCCCCTCCTGGATCGCCTTGCGAATGCGCCCGCCGATGTCGGTGAGCGCCTCGTCCCACGTGACCCGCTCCCACTTGCCCTCGCCGCGGTCGCCGGTGCGGCGCAATGGATAAAGGATGCGATCGGGATCCTCGAGCTGATTGGGGGTGACGACCCCTTTCGCGCACGTACGCCCCCGGCTGCCAGGGTGCGCCGGGTTCCCCTCGATCTTGCGCACGTCCATCTTTTCCTTGTCGACGTAGGCGAGGATGCCGCACGCCGACTCGCAGTTGAAGCAGATGGACGGAATAATCCAGTAGTTGCGCCGGTCCTTTTTCGGCCAGCTGGTCGACTCGTAGTCAACGAAGTTGTCCCACTCGGATGGGTCGGGGTGCGATCGGAAGCCGCCTTCTTTCTTCATCTATATCTGTGTTGGTCTGTGTTGGTCTGTGGCATTAACTGAGAGGCACACTCTGCCCCGCCTCCACCCAGATGTACTCCCACGCCGCGCCGCCCGCGAGCGACAGGAGCGACGCGCCGATGGTGACGGCCGCGGGCCCGAGCGGTCCCATCGCGACCATCGCCGCGAGCGGCAGCAGGCCGCCGCCGGCGATCGCGAGGCCCCAGAAGAGGGGGGCGTACGCGCCTCGACGGATCGTGTGCACCGCGAGCTCGTGGTGGCGCGTCGGGCTCGGCGCCAGCACGTTCTCGAAGAGGAGGATCAGGAGGTGCGCCAGCAGGGAGCCTGCGAGCACCCAGCCGAGGAACGCGCGGGCGCTGTCTTCCGCGCCCGCCACGAGCAGCGCGGCGAGGAGCAGCGACGCCGACCCCGCCGCCCCTGACTGGGCGATCAAGTCAATCGCGGCATGCGGCCCCTGCCACAGGTCGCGCCCCAGGCCCTGTGCGAACAGAAAGCCCGTGTACGCGGTCGCCAGGACGGCGAAGACGATCGCCGGCCAGGCGAGCAGCGCCAGGACGCCGTCCCAGTGCAGCCAGCCGCCCAGGAGCCACACGCCGCTGATCGTTCCGTGCGCGGCGAGAAACCACGATCCCCACACGAGCCACGAGCGCCAGTTCGATCGCGTGAGGATGTAGTAAAAGCGCTCCGGCCGCTCGAGGTCGAACACGAGCACCGCCGATGTGAGGCCGATGAAGACGGCCGAAATCGCGGGCGCCGCGATCGTCACCAGGGGACCATGGTGCCCGAGAAGCCACAGCACCGCCCCCAGGAGCATGGCGCCCGTCGACACGGCCTTCATAAAGAGGTAGAGGACCATGTCGGCGCCCCACGGCTTGCCGTGGGGGACGTCGTAATCGACGCGCGGCGCCCCCGGCGCCTCGGGGTCCTCCGCGGGCGCCCCGATCGGCCTCAGGTGGACCTGCCCCTCCTTGAACATCAGCGGGCGGACCGTCGCTTCGGGGCGGATGACGCTGTCCTCGGCCCCGAGGTAGAAAATCTTCGGCCCTGTCCCTTTCTCGGGCTTGCGCACCATGAAGGCCTCGTGCTGGACGATGCGCGAGACTTCGCTGGCGGGATCGTCGAGGTCGCCGAAGATGCGGCATTCGGTCGGGCACACGCTCACGCACGCCGGCAGCAGCTTGTTCTCGACGCGGTTCGCGCAGAAGTTGCACTTCTCGGCCGTGTGCGTGTTCGGATCGATGAAGAGCTGATCGTACGGACACGCTTCCATGCAGGCGCGGCACCCGATGCAGCTGTCGCCGTGCAGATCGACGATGCCGTCGCGGCGCTTGAAGAGGGCGTTGGTCGGGCAGATGCGCGCGCACGGCGCCTCGTCACACTGGTTGCAGAGCACCGGAAAAAACAAACGCCGTGTCTCGGGAAAGACGCCCTTCTCGACCGTCTTGACCCAGCAGCGGTTCACGCCGACGGGAATTTCGTGTTCAGCTTTGCAGGCGATGGTGCAGGCATGACATCCGATGCACTTCCGGAGGTCAATCGCGAACCCGTAAGTGGCCATTGAGTCAGCAGACTATAACTCATCCCGTACGCGGCGAAAGGCGGACAGCGTCGCGTGTCGCTCCTCCTCGGGCACGATCGGGAACGTCGCGAGCACGTGAACGAGATCCTCCTCGTCAAGTCCGTAGGCGCGTGTCACGCGCGCCTGGAGCTCGGCCCGCGCGACGGCGTCGCGCGGATCCGCCGCCGCGGCGCGGGCGAGGCCCGCGATGATCGCAAACGCGCCGGACTCCCGCGCGGGCACGGGCACCGGCAGCTGATGGATCACCGCGGCGGGCACGTGCGTGCCGCCGCGCAGCCTGACCAGGTAGTTCGCGACGAAACTGTTGAAGACGCCGCAGAGAAACCAGTGCACCGCCTCGTCGCGGGGCTCGCGCATGCAGAAGATCGTGTGCGTCGTGACGGCCCCCGCCGGGATCATCGCGGCGATCAGCGTCATCCGGTTGGTCGACGCCGCCACCTCCCGGTACCCGAGCCGCGGGCGATCGAATCGCGCGCGATGGCCGAGCAGCCGGCGGCAGACGACAGGATCGATGAACTGCGCCGCCTCCCCCGCGCGCGCCGCGAACGGGTCCACCAGCTTGCCCTCGAGTACCGGGAGGCCGGCCGATCCGAAGTGCGCGCGGTCGTCGGTCGCGTTCAGCTCGCGCCCGAACTGTGCCTGCCACCCGGCGTCACCTCCGAGAGGCGGCGCCGCCGCGAGGACGCGCGCGAGGATCGCGCGATCGCGCGCGTGCTGGAGCTCCGGCACCGCGAGACCGGGGCCGCTGAAGTGCCGGACGAGCGTCAGCGGCACGCGCACGCTGTCGGGCACGCTCCCTTCGTCTGGCACATCGTCCAGGACCCCCGCCGTTCGCACCCCGCTCCGCGACTGCAGATCCGTCGTGGAGCCGGACGTGGACGCCGTGATGAGCGAGAAGCGGAGGCCGCGGTGGATCGGAAAGAGCCCCTCGCGGTTGTCGAGGCCGATGACCGCGTCGATCGTGCAGCGCTCGAACAGATGCTGGCGGAGTGGCGCGCAGCCGTGATCGGTCAGGAGTCCTGAGGGCATCAGCATGCCCACACGGCCCGCAGGCGCCGCGAGCTGCAGCATGCGCTCCGCGAACAACTGGTAGAGGTTCGCGTGCCCGTTCCCCTGGAGCGTGTAACAGCCGGATTCACGGCTGAAGCCCGTGAGCTCGCGCGCGGCGGCCCACGGTGGGTTGCCGATGACGGCGTCGAAGCCGGCGTCCGCGCGCGGCTCGCCGCGCTCGTCGAAGAACACTTCGGGAAACTCGAGCTCCCAGTGGAAGAACCGCTCGCGCCGGGCGACGTTCGACGCGGTCGCCCGCCACCGTCGCTCCAGCCCTGCCGGCAGTCCGGACGCGGCGCCCCGGATCGCGGCGCTGAAGGCCGGCCAGGCGCGGGCGGTCACGCGATCGACGTCCGCGGGCCAGAACCACGCCGCGCACCAGGCGTCCGCGGTGGCCCGCCAGGCCGCCAGCGGTGCCGCCGCTCCCGCCAGCTCGTCGATCACGCGTTCCTTGCCGTGGACGATCGCCGCCGAGTCGTCAGGCTGCCGGGCAAGCGTCAGCCGCGGGGAGACCGTCGACGCCAGCCGCAGGGTGAGGTCGTCGGCCGCGAACAACGGCAGCGGGGAAGGCGGGCGGCGCCGGCCCGGGCCGGGCGGCTGGCGCGCCACGTCGATGGCGCGCGCGCCCGCGAGCGTGTTTCCGGCGCGCAAGTGATGATCGAGAAAGGTGAGCGGCCGATCGGCCGCCAGGGTGCACAACCAGAGAGACAGCCGGGCGAGCTGGACGGCGGTCGGATTCCGATCGACGCCGTAGACGCATCGCTGGGCGACGGCGCGGCGGAAGCCGGCCCGATCCGCGGCCGTGATGTCGGCGCGCGCCACCGCGCCTTCGGCGATCAGGGCGTCTTCGTACGCGCCCGCCAGGTAGCGGCAGGCGGCGACCAGGAACGCGCCGCTGCCCATCGCCAGGTCCACGACGCGAAGAGACAGGATTTCTTCGGGCGCGCGGCCGCGCACGAGTGGCGCGAGCGTCCGCCTCACGAGGTATTCCGTCATCGTCCGTGGCGTATAGAACGTCCCGGTGTCCTTGCGTCTGCCCGACGGCAACAGCGTGACCGTGCCGCCGGTAGCGGACGGCGCATAGTCGAGGATGCGCTCGTACACCGCGCCCAGTTGCTCGACCCCCAAGTCCGCGTACGTGATCCGCTCGCGGCGGTCGGCCGCCGGACGCGTGGTGACGGCCAGCAGGACGTCGCGGGCGATCCGGTCATCGAGCACGAACGAGTCGGCCAGTGGCGCAGCCGAGGGAGCGAAGAGGCGGCCGTTGAACGGGACGACCCGCAGCGTCCCCGCGGTACACCCGCGGTGGGCCAGCCGCGCGATCGCCTGCAGGGCTTGCCACAGTCCGGCGGGCGGGGCCTGGCCTTCCGCCACGGGTCTGAGCGACTCGATCGTGTAGCTCTCCCGGTACACGGGGTGCCACTGCGGCACGAGACCGCGGGCCTCGGCGAACAGCAGGAAGAGGATCCGGTAGACGATCGTGAGCGCGTCGGTGAGCGCTGCATCGAGCACCACGGGTCGGCGCCGCGCGCTGCGCGCGAAGCCGCTCACGAGCAGGGTCAGAGCGTCTTCGACGCCCGTCTGCAGTGAGTGGCCGACGGCGGCGCGGCGCCGCTCCGTGTTCACGATCAGGGTCTCGAGCGCGGCGAACGGGCTGGTGAAGACGTGCTGCAGGGCGCGCAGCGACCGGTCGTCCTCCTCGACGCGGTCGAGGTCGAAGTCGATCGCGCGCTGCGTGAAGGCACGCGACACGTCCATGACGCGCAGCGTGGAGCCGTTCGCGCCGATCCACCACCGCCCGGCGGCGCGCGTCCCCCGTCGAAGACGCCTGAGGTCGGCGTTCCAGCCCCCGGCCGACAGCCACGCCAGGACGGGACCGCTCGTCGATGTCGAGAGGGACACGGACAGCACATCGCCCTCGTCGCGCACGACCCCCGGTTCCACGCCCAGCTCGCGCGCCAGAGGCACGACGAGCACGTCGACGATCTGTCGCGCGGTGCTCGTCGGTCCCAGCGCCTGGCGGGCCTGCGTGAGTACCGCCCGTAGCCGGCCTGGACCAGCCTCTCGACCTGGCGCAGGGCAGGCTAACGCTTCGAGCAGGTCGAGAGACGCGAGCGAGCCCGAGATGCCTTTCAGCGCCACACGATCAGCACGGCCATGGGCGTACAGGAGAAGCGCGTCCGTCTGGCGCGATCGAGCGCGGCGATCCGGCGGCCATGTTCCGCCTGGATCGTCCGCTCGCCGTCGGCGAGATCCTCGGCCGCGCGCCAGGCGCGCCGGTCGAAGAGCCCCGGCTGGATCGGCCCGGACGCCGCGGCGCGGTGGCGCAGCGCCGTCTCTCGCGCGATCCGGAGGTCGATCGCGCGCTCGTGGATCCCGTTCACGCTCAGAAACCAGCGCCCGAGATCAGGACACGCGTCGCGGAGGTCGGGAAGAGCCGCGGCCGCGGCGGCCGCGATTGACCGCGCCGCGGCCCGCGTCGGCGGTCTCGCGGTATCGCACGCCCGCTGCACGAGCATCAGCCGCTCCGCGACCAAATCGCCGTCTTCGGTCCGCGCCGCGCAGCGGACGGCGGCGATGATGCCGCTCGACAGGTCCGAAGGCGCGCGTAGGGTGCTGACCACGAGGTCCCGCGAACCGTCCCCCGCGCGATGGCGGATCCGGCAGGGCTGACCGCCGGCGCGGCGCAGCGAAAGATGCTCCGCGGCCTTGCGCGCCTCCTCGCCGACCGCCGGCTCCCGTGTCACCACCGCGGCGGGAACGGCGGTCTCGTCGGCCTCGTCCGGCGCCGTACCCCCGATGACCATCCGCGCGGTCCGCGCATCGGTCAGGAAGGCTCCGAGGCGGTCCTGCTCGCCCAGCGTCGCGACCACACGGGCCAGCCGCCGGGCGAGGTTGGCGATCACCAGATCCTCCGCCGTGTCGCGGGCGACGAGCGTGATCGCGTGGACGACGCGCCCCTGGCCGATGCGGTCGATCCGGCCGATGCGCTGTTCCAGCCGTGCCGGATTCCAGGGCAACTCGTAATTCACGACGATCCGGCATCGTTGCTGAAGATTCAGCCCCTCTGCCGCCGCGTCCGTGGCCAGCAGCAGCCCGCCGATCTCGTTGAAGCGCGCCTGCACCGCGGACCGCTCGCTCGCCGTCAACCCGCCGTGCAATTGCAGCGCGGGAGGCAGCGCGGACGCGAGCTGGAGGAGTGTGTCGCGATACTCGGTGAACACGATGACGGGCTCGGCGCCGACGCGATTCAAGAGCCGGCGCAGGAACCGCAGTTTCGAGTCCTCCCCGGCCGCGTCGTCCGCGGCGTCGACGAGCGTCGTCAACCAGCGCCGCTCGAGCGCGGCGTCGGCGAGTCCCGGCGCCGCAAGCGCGGCCTCCGGCAGGTCGTCGCCGACGTCATCGTCTTCGTCGAACAGGCGGAGCTGGTGCGGGTCGCAGGCGAGCCCCGTATCAGAGGAGACGCGCTGCAGAAGGTCGAGGCGACGCCTGAGCGATCGCGCGGCGGCGGCCGGCGACGACAGCGCGCGCTTCCGGAGGATCGTGACGGCCAGCCGCGCACCCTCGACGTTTGCCGGTGCGCTCCGCCAGACAGTCCGGCTGTACCGCTCGAGCACACGCTGGAGCCGGCTCTCCGCCCGGAGGATTCGGACCGCGGCGAACCGGTGCCGGCGCCCGCGCGGATCGCCGACGTCTTCGCGCGAGCGGCGGAACATGAGGGGTGGAGAGTCTCCGGGGGCCGCGCCGAGCGCCGCCATCGACGTGAAGCTGGCCGCATCGCCTGAATATGGTGTCGCGGTGATCGTCACCACGCGACGCGCGCGCGCGGCCACCGCCGACAGCGCGGCGTGCCGCTCGGTCGGGGACGTCGCGTGATGCGCCTCATCCACGATGAGCAAATCCCAGACGTGCGCGTCGAGCGATGCCGCCACGTCGACGCGCTTCAGGAAATCGACCGAGCCGAGATACACGCCCGGCGCCGCCCATGGGCTGACGTCGGCCGGAATGTCGGCCACCGTGTCTCGGAGCCACCGCGTGTCGACGGCGATCGCGGCGATGTCGAACCAGGCCGACAGCTCGGCGCACCACTGCCGTCGGAGTCCGGCCGGCACCGCGACAAGGATCCGCGCCGAGGGCTCGCGGCCGAGCAGGTCCGCGACCACCCACCCGGCCTGGATCGTCTTGCCGAGCCCGACTTCGTCGGCGAGGAGCACCCGGGACGCGCCGCCCGCGATCGCGACGGCGGGCGCGAGCTGATAGGGAAGGATCCTGGCGGCGCTCACGCGGGCGCGGGGCGTAAGCGGATCCAGGGTTTCACGGCTCGCGGCGCCGACGGCCGCCGTCCACCTACGCAGCCGGACCGATTTGACGCGCGGGCCCAGTTCCGCCGCGGCGGGCCGATCGAACGGCCAGAGCAGCACGCACCGGGCCGCCGGATGGGCGGCCCGAAGATGGAGCTCGCGGCAATCGGCGTGTACGAGCACCGCGTCGAGGTGCCACCGCGTGCCGCGCACGATTACCGAGGCTCCGGGTGTCACGCCGGGTGGCAGCGGCTGCACGCCCGGCGGCAGGGCGTTGTCGCAGGTTTCGCGATCCCCTATCGAATTTATTGGCATTCGAGCGCGCGCGTGAGAGCGCGGCTCGGGCAGGGGCAATGCGCGTGCCGGCTAGGCGGGCGACTGGTCGCGAAGTGCCCGCTGTTCCGCGAGGGCCCGGCGGGAAAGGATGACTGCGCCGACCGCTTCCGCCTCCTTGGCTTCGCGCGCGGCCGGGACCCGCACGCGCCGGATCCGGCAGCCGCGTCCGTAGCCGACGGACACGACCGAGAGCGGCACCGCCAGGCCCGCGAGCACCCCGCGGACATCGTCGGCGCTCTGGGCCGCGTCGCGGCCCCGCTTCTCGGACCGCGCCCACGTCGCGAGCGCACCCATTCGCTTATCCTTTGTCCCCAGTCGCTGACCCCGGATCCCTAATCCTGAATCCTTCGTCGCGGTTCCTGAATCCGGAGTCGGCGGCGCAACCCGGATGGGCTCCGCGACGTGGATGGGCTCCGCGACGTGGATGGGTTCCGCGATCCGGATGGGTTCCGCGATCCGGATGGGTTCCGCGATCTGGATCGGTTCCGCGACCTGGATCGGTTTGGCGACGTAGATTGGCTCCGGAGCCGGTGTCGGCGCGGTCACTCGAGGTGGCGCCACGATCGGAGCGGCCGCCAGAACCGGCTCCTGGGCGTGAACCGGAATCGGCTCTTCCGTCCGGACAGGAACGACGAGTTGCTCAACCGCCGGAATGCCCGCCGGCGGTCTCAGATGCGCCATCAAGGACTCTGAGGTCCCGATCGGTGGCGCAGGAGCCGCGACCAGCACGGAGGGATTCGAAGGTTTCCATTCGAACGGCGATGCCCAGGACGACGTCGACCCTGACGCCTCGGGAGCCGCCGGACCGTCGATCGGCTCCGGCGTCCGCTCGGATGGCGCGGCCGTGCGCCACGTGTGGCCGTGCGGACCGCCGTTCTTCTGCGCGTCGAGGCGCTCCCGCTTCGCCTCGGCGGCGCGCTGCAGGTACGAGCGAATCTCCTCGGCGAAGACCTCGGGATCGCATCCGTTCGGCGCGACCTCCGGCTCCTTCTTGCGCCGGAACGCCGACAGCAATCCGCGCGACGCGCGCTCCTCGCCGGGCCTGAGCGCCGAGGCGAGCTGCGGAATCGTGTGGGTCTGCAGGTGGTCGGCATCCGCGAGCGTCCGCAGGTGCGCGACGAGCTCGTCTTCGTCGCGCGGCGAGAGCAGCGCGCTGATGAGCAGCACGTCCGGCACGGTCGTGCGCATCGCCTCGAGCGCGGCGTCGCGCGAGTCCACCACGGCGACGTCGGCGAGCCCCTTCTCGCGCACGATCCGCTTGACGATGGCCGCCTGGCGCAGGTCGGGTTCGATGGCGAGGACGAGTGGCACGGGTGGCGTCAGCTCCTCAACATGAAGACGGTCAGCACCGCGCCGACCGTCGCGAACACGAGCAGCGGCGCGTTGTCCATGCTCTGGCTGCGCGCCGCCATCCATAATGCCGACCCGAGCTCGCTCAAGCGGCCGCCCAGGGGGCCGACGCTCACGCCGCTGCCACCGAAGAGATCGGCCACATGATCGTGTACGCGCGGGTCCACGGACACGAGCGCAAAGAGGACCCCGCCGAATACCGCCGCCGAAACGGCGCCCTCGCGGACGCCAAGTCTTATGGTCATAGAACCCACCAGTTCACAGGGCGCGCGGCCCTAATCGCAAGCGACGTGCCGCCCCGCCCCCCCTCCGATCATCAGTATTTACGGGCGTGCGCGCCGCCCCCCGCCGTGTGCGGCCCCGGGTGCCAACCAAATTCGCCGTGCCAGTTACGAAACTGACCATCGGCCAGCACCGCCCGGTGCGGGTCGGCCGGGTCCCCCCGCGACCCCTGAGCGCCGCAAGTGCCGATACGTGCCTGCACTTGCGCGGCGTCGCCCGATCGGCGGGCCGCAAACGGCACGCGCGTTGCGATTGGGCAGACCGCGACGCGGGAAAGCGCCGCGCACTCAAAGTAAACCGCGGCACCGCCGCAACTGCACCGCCCTGCGAGCGGTGCAAACACCCGAAGGGGGATGTCATGCAGCTCGTGAACTTCGTGAAGTCATTCGCGCGTAACGATGAGGGCCAGGACCTGCTCGAGTACGCGTTGCTCGTGGCGCTCATCGCCCTGGTGGCGATCGCCGCCGTCGCCGCCGCCGGTGGCAGCGTGAAGGGGATCTTCCAGAGCATCGCCACCCAGCTCGGAGCGGCGTCGTAAGGGGGATGTGATGCAGCTCGTGAACTTCGTGAAGTCATTCGCGCGCAACGACGAAGGCCAGGATCTGCTCGAGTACGCGTTGCTCGTGGCGCTCATCGCGCTGGTCGCCATCGCGGCCGTCGCCGCGGCCGGTGGCAGCGTGAAGGGGATCTTCCAGAGCATCGCAGATCAGCTGGGAGCGGCGTCGTAACGTCGTCAGGACCAACGGGGAGGCCGGGAGCGGGTGCTCCCGGCCTCGCCCACTGGATGTCTTCACTCATCTCATCGGTCTGGAGCACGTTGATGCCATCACCAATTGCCGTCGCCACGCTGCTGCGGATCGCCAACAGGAAGTTCCCGACGTCCGAGGACGGCCAGGACCTGCTGGAGTATGGACTGCTCGCCGCGCTCATCGCGCTCGTCGCGATCGGCGCCGTTTCCGTGGTCGGACAGACGATCTATTCGGTGTTCTGGAAGAGCATCCAGACGAATTTTTGAGACCAATTCTTTAGAAGAGGCCATGCTGCAACTCGCCGTCCTCGCATCCGGGCTCGCGATCGCCGTCGTCACCGACGTGCGGACGCGGCGCATTCCCAACTGGCTGACCGGCTCGCTGGCCGCCGCCGGTCTCGGGATGGCGTTTGCCGGCGTCGGGCTCACGCCCGGCCAGGCCGCGCTCGGCCTGCTCGCCGGCCTGGCGCTGATGATGCCCGCGCACCTGATTGGGGCGACCGGCGCCGGGGACGTGAAGCTGATGGCGGCGGTCGGCGCGGTGGTCGGGCCCGGCCCGACCCTGCGCGCATTCCTCTTCACCGCGGTGGCCGGCGGGGTCTTCGCCGTTGCCGTCGCGGCGCGGCGCGGCCGGCTCGCCGACACGCTCTACGGGACCACGCAGCTCGTCACGTCGCCCGCGACCGCGCGCCGGACGATCGAATCCTCCGAGCGCGCCAACCGGTTTGCGTACGGGCCGGCCATTGCCATCGGAACCCTGTTGTCGCTCATGGTGACGTTATGAAGCGTTATCGCAATCAAAGGGGCGCGGCGCTGCTGGAAGCGGCGATCACGGTCCCCATCATTCTTCTGATCTCCGTGGGGATCTTCGAGTTCGGCCGCGCCTATCAGACGTGGCAGGTCCTGACGAACGCCGCGCGCGAAGGGGCCAGGCTCGCGGTGATCCAGGGCTCGACGGACGCGGACGTCACCACGACCGTGCGGAACTACATGCAGTCGGGGGCGCTGCCGAACTACGCCACCGCCACCGTCACGATCAATCGCGGCGTGGTCCTGACGGGCTCGGACAAGGCGTCGAGGATCCAGATCAACTACCCGTTCAAGTTCATGGTGCTGAATCCGGTGGTGCGGCTGATCGCGCCCTCGGACTCGACAACCGGCGCGCCGATCACGATGCAGTCGAGCGCGCTGATGCGAAACGAGAGTTAGGGGACCATATGCGCAACCGAATCTTTGCTGTTCTCGCCATCGCGGTGCTCGCCGGCGGGGGTCTCGCCTACGGGACCTACAACGCGATCAACGCCCAGCCGGTGAAGTCCGTCGCCGCGCCGACGGACCCGGTCGTGGTCGCCGCGGCCGACCTGTCGCTCGGCACCGAGTTGAAGAAGGACGACCTGACCGTCGTCAACTTCCCGAAGGGCGCGACGCCTGAAGGCGCCTTCGCCACCAAGGAACAGATCATCGGCCGCGGGCTGATCGTCTCGACCGTCAAGAACGAGCCCATCCTGGCCGGCAAGCTCGCCTCGAAGGAAGCGGGATCGGGCCTGCCGCCGATCATCACTCCGGGCATGCGCGCGGTTTCGGTACGGGTGAACGAAGTGATCGGGGTCGCCGGGTACGTCCTGCCGGGGAGCCGCGTGGACGTGCTGGCCACCGCGAGCCCGACGAGCCAACCGCAGGATGCGACGTCGAAAGTCATCCTGTCGAACGTGCAGGTGCTGACCGCGGGCACGCGGCTGGAGCAGGACGCGGACAAGGGCAAGCCGATACAGGTGACCGTCGTCACGCTGCTGGTGTACCCCGAGCAGTCGGAGCGACTGGCGCTCGCGAGCACCGAGGGCAAGATTCAGCTCGCGCTGCGCAACCCGCTCGACCAGGAGGCGCCCTCGACGCCCGGCATGAGACAAGCCGAGCTGCTCGGCCTGACGAAGGCGGCGGCGCCTGTCCGCATGGCAGCCAACACGGGGACCCGCAAGGCGCCGGGGCCTGTCACGCAGGCCGCGCCTGCGACGGCTCCCACGCCGACCGTCGAAATGATTCGTGGCGACAAGCGCACGTCGGAAGTCATCAAGTAGCTCGGACCTCGAGGTCCGGCATCAGGAGGATCCATGGGAGCCGCTGGGAGACGCGCCGCGAAGGCCGGCGCGCTGATCGTTTACATCATCGTGATACTCGTGGCGACGCCGCAGGCGCAGCAGCCCGTGGCGTTCAGCGGGTCTCCCGGCACGATCAGCGGGGGCCCGGCCGCGGCCGCGCCCGACGCCACGACCATCGACCTGCTCGTGGGACGGTCGACGATCTTGAACGTCGGATCCGCGATCGCCAGGGTCTCGCTGACGGTGCCCGACGTTGCCGACGCCATGGTGACCGCCCCGCAGGAGCTTCTGATCCACGGCAAGACGCCGGGGACCATTTCCCTCTTCGTGTGGGACCGCGCCGGCGGCATCAAGACCTATGAGGTCAACGTCCGCCGCGACCTGAAGCAGCTCGTCGACCAGATGACGCAGCTCTTCCCGGGTGAGGCCATCAGCGTCACCGGCAGCGGCAAGGACGTCGTCATCTCCGGCACGGTCACGAGCAAGTACGTGATCGACAAGGCGGCGGAAGTCGCCAGCGGCTATGTCGAGAAGAAGGAGAACGTGGTCAACCTGCTGAAGCAGCAGGAAGGGATCGCGTCGAACCAGGTGATGCTGCGCGTGCGCTTCGCGGAGGTCAGCCGCAGCGCCATGCAGGAGGTCGGGGCGAGCTTCATCCTCGATCGATTCAAGAGCGGCCTGTGGGACGCGCGCTCGACGACGCAGCAGTTTCCGGCGCCGGACTTCGACAGCAGCAAGCCGGGCCAGCTGAACTTCAGCGACTTCCTGAACCTGTTCATTTTCAACAGCAAGGAAGGCGTCGGCGCCGTCATCAAGGCTCTGCAGGGGAAAGGACTCTTCCAGAGCCTGGCCGAGCCGAACCTGATCGCCCTGAACGGCAAGGAAGCGAGCTTCCTCGCGGGCGGCGAGTATCCGTATCCCGTCGCGCAGCCCAACGGCGGCACCACCGCCATCACCATCCTGTTCAAGGAGTTCGGCGTCCGACTGCACTTCACGCCGACGATCCTCGGGAACGGCCTGATCAACCTGAAGGTGGCCCCGGAGGTCAGCTCGCTCGACTTCAGCAACGCGATTACGCTCAACGGCTTCCGGATTCCGGCGCTGACCACGCGCAAGACCGACACGGAAGTCGAGCTGCAGGATGGCCAGACGTTCGCGATCGCCGGCCTGATGAACAACACGCTGAACTCGACGATGCAGAAGATCCCCGGGATCGGTGACATCCCGGTGCTCGGCTACCTGTTCCGCAGCCGCGCGTATCAGAAGAACCAGACGGAGCTCGTGGTGATGATCACGCCGGTGATCATGCGTCGAGGAGCCACGGGCGTGTCGGCGGGCCTGCCCGCCGCTGTCGAGCCGTACCTCGGAGCGCCGAGCAAGACGATGCCGCAGCCGGCGCCGTATGTCGGCTCGCCGGTCTTCCCGCCGACCACGCGTCCCGGCGCCAGGCCGTCCGGCAAGCCCGAGCCCGAGCCCGAGCCGTCCGCGTCCGCGCCATCGACGCCGGCCCCGGCTGCCGCTTCCGCTCCGGCCCCCGCGAAGCCCGCGCCGCTCGCGTCCGCCCCCGTCAAGACGGCGCCGACGGCCTCGGCTGCAGTGACCACGAGTCCGGCCACACCCGCGCCGGCCGCGTCGAAGGCCCCCGGAGCGCCCGAGGTCAAGGCGCCGGCGCCGAAGCCGGATCCGAAGGCCGCCGCCAGGGAGCGCGACGCGCAGAAGAAGGCCGACGAGACGCAGAAGGCCGCCGACAGGAAAGCGACCGCAGAAAAAGCCGTCGCGGACAAAAAGGCGGCCGACGAAAAAGCCGTCGCGGACAAGAAGGCGACCGACGAAAAAGCCGTCGCGGATATCAAAGCCGCTGAACTGAAGGCCGCGTCCGAGAAGAAGGCGGCCGACGAGAAGGCCCGCCAGGACAAGCTGGACGGCGAGCGCGCGAAGCGCGACGCCGAGGTGGCCAAGAAGAACGCCGAGACTGCGCGCCGGAAGGCGGAAGAGCAGAAGAAACACGACAAGCCGCTGATCGAGGCGGCCGAGCGCCTGCGGGCGGCCCAGGCCGCCTACCAAGCCGCCATCGACAAGAAAAAAGGCAACCAGTAAGGCCCTGGCGAAAGGGGAGGTCCATGACGCGACACACACGGCTCCGGAAGCTGTCGACCGACGAGGCGGGATTCTCGCTCGTCTTCGTCGCGGTCGGCCTCATGGGGTTTCTCGCGGTCAGCATGCTGGCGATCGACGTCGGGATGATCATGACCGCCCGGAACCAGGCGCAGAACTCGGCGGACGCCGGCGCGCTCGCCGGCGCGACCGCGCTGGTGTTCGACAGCTGGGACGACCGCTCCGCGACGGGGCCCGCCGTGACGAACGCGCTCAGCGCGTCGCGCGCGAACCAGGTGATGGCCGCCAATGTCTCGGTCAACGCCGCCGACGTCGTGTTCCTGAATGATCCGGCGGGCATCGCGGATCGCGTGAAGGTGACCGTCTACCGTGACGCGAGCCGCGGGAATCCCGTGTCGACGCTGATCGCGCGGTACTTCGGCATCGCCACGGCGGACATCAGCGCCGTCGCCGTCGCGGAAGCGTCGCCCGCGAATGCCATGACGTGCGTGAAACCGTTCACGATTCCCGATCGGTGGAGGGAGATGCAGACCCCGCCTTTTGATGCGTCCGATACGTTCGACGCCTTCGACAACAAGGGCAACCCGCTCCCGAACGCCGACGTGTACGTGCCCGCCAATAAGCCGGGCTACACCGGATACGACGCGTACAACGACAAGGGAACTCTGTTGACTATCCGCGCGGGCACCGGAAACAACATCTCGCCGAGCATGTACTTCTCCTGGAAGATGCCCGGCAACGATATCGGCGCCGACTTCTACCGGAACAACATCACCGGCTGCAATACGACGATCGTCGACTGGAACACTGTCATCACGCAAGAGCCCGGCGACATGAGCGGCCCGACGAATCAGGGCATCGACGACCTGATCGCGCAGGATCCAAACGCCTTTTGGAATACGGCCACGAACTCGGTCCAGAGCTCCATGAATCCGAGTCCGCGCATTTTCCCGCTGCCCCTCTACGATCCGATGTACTACGCTGACGGCAAGGCCAACGGCCGCAACGCCTCGCTTCGCGTGGCCAACTGGCTCGGCTTCTTCGTAGTTTCCCGATCGGGGAACAACGTCGTCGGACGCATCACACCGATTGGCGGCAAACGCGATCCGAATGGCGGCCCCGTGCCGATCAACGCATTCCCCAAATCGATTCGTCTGGTTCAGTAAGGATCCATGGCTCAACTCACGGCACAGGTCGTCAGCTACGACGACGAATTCAAGCGGCAGGTGGCGCGCCTGCTCCGCGCCTGCGGCGTGCCCATCGGGATCGTCGAGGGCCGTAACGCCGAGGGGACCGGACCGGATCTGGTGGTCGTGGACATCCGGGCCGACGCCTCGTCGGGCATGGCGGCGATCGAGCGCCTCCGCTCGAGCAGCCAGGGGCTCGCGATCTTCGCCGTGGCCGCCGCCGCCGATCCGGACCTGATCCTCCAGGCCATGCGCGCCGGCGCCAACGAGTTCTTTCAGTGGAACAACGTGGAGGGTTCGCAGGCCGCCCGGGCGATGGAGGAGTCGTTCACCGGCGCGGTGCGGCGGACCGCCACGCGGCGTGAAGCGGCGACGGCCGGCGCCAAGCCGCCGTGCGTCACGCACGCGTTTCTCGGGGCCAAGGGTGGGGCCGGCACGACCACCGTGGCCGTGAACTGCGGGGTCGAGCTCGCCCGCATGACCAAGCGACCGACGATCGTGGTCGACCTGAAGAACTGCCTCGGAGAGGTCGCGCTCTTCCTCGGCGTCCGGCCGCGCTTCACGGTGCTCGACGCCATCGAGAACCTGCACCGCCTCGACAAGGACTTCCTGAAGGAGCTCGTCGCGAAGCACAAGTCGGGGCTCGACATCCTGGCGGGATCCGAACAGTTCGATCGTCCGAACGCCCAGGACGCCGGCGCGCTCGAGGAGCTCCTCCGCGTGTTGACGCGCGCGTACGACTACGTCGTCATCGACGCCGGCAACGTGATCAACGCGTGCGTGGCCGCCGCGTTATATGCCGCGGACACGATCTTCCTGGTGACCAACCCCGACGTGCCGTCGATCCGGAACGCGCAGCGGCTCGTGGACCGCGTCCGCCAGCTCGGCGCCGGCAGCGAGCGTCTCAAGGTCCTGTTGAACCGCTCGTCGGATCAGAACCTCGTCGCGCCGAAGCAGATCGAGACGGCGCTCGGCTACGGCATCTATCACACGTTCTCGAGCGATTA
>WNFM01358279.1_pt3 | contig 22453 bp, 17 predicted proteins | sample 5400271 | NCBI WGS metagenome assembly WNFM01 (sample SAMN13153352, study PRJNA577476) | soil metagenome | isolation source: 60 cm saprolite on Douglas fir-dominated hillslope | place: USA:California | collected 2013-09-17
TCCGGCGGGGCGAAGCCCTCCGGAAGAAAACGGGGAACAGAATGATCGTCACGCGCCGGCATCTGCCCAGACGCACGTTTCTGAGGGGCATGGGAGCGGTCATCGCGCTGCCGGCGCTGGACGCCATGACCCCCGCTTTTGCGTCCGCCGCCACCCGCGCAGCCAGCGCTCCGCGCCGTCTCGCCTTCATGTACGTGCCGAATGGCGTGACGATGGCCGACTGGACGCCCCGTACCGAGGGATCCGCATTCGAGCTCACGCGCATTCTCAAGCCGCTGGAGCCGTTCCGCGCCGACACGCTCATACTGTCGGGCCTGTCGCATCGCAACGGCGCAGCGCTGGGCGACGGTCCGGGCGACCACGCACGCGCGGGGGCCTCGTACCTCACGGGCGTCCATCCGCGAAAGACCGCCGGCGCCGACATCCAGAACGGGATCTCGGTCGATCAGATCGCGGCGCAGCACCTGGCCGGTCAGGCGCGGTTCCCCTCCCTCGAGCTCGGCTGCGACGACTCGCGGACGGTCGGCAACTGCGATTCCGGCTACTCGTGCGCGTACACCAACAGCCTCGCCTGGCGCGGCCCCGCGACGCCGATGCCCCCCGAGACCAATCCGCGCCTCGTCTTCGAGCGGCTGTTCGGCGATGTCGACACCAGCCTGTCGCCCGAGACGCGCGCGCGGCGCCTGGTGCACCGCCGCAGCATCCTCGACCTCGTCACGCAGCGGACGACGCAGTTGATGGCCGATCTCGGCCCGTCCGACCGGCGGAAGCTCGACGAGTACCTCTCGTCGATTCGCGAGATCGAGGTGCGCATCGCGAAAGCGGAGCAGGACTTCACGGGCCTCATGCCCGCGATCGACAAGCCCACGGGCGTCCCCGTGCAGTACGCCGACTACGTGAACCTGATGTGCGACCTCCAGATCGTCGCGTTCCAGACCGACTCGACCCGCGTCGTCACGATGATGATGGGGCGTGAGGGCAGCATGCGGACGTATCCCGAGATCGGCGTCGCCGATCCGCATCACCCGCTGACGCACCACCGCAACAATCCCGAGTGGATCGAGAAGGTGACCGAGATCAACACGCTGCACATGGAGCTGTTCGCGGGGTTCGTCAAGAAGCTGAAGGCCACGCCGGACGGCGACGGCACGCTCCTCGACCATTCGCTGCTCGTCTACGGCAGCGGACTGAGCGACGGCAACCGGCACACGCACAACGACCTGCCCGTGGTCATCGTCGGTGGCGGCGGCGACCTGCGCCTGGGCCGTCATGTCGTGTATCCCAAGGACACGCCCATGACGAATCTCTATCTGACGCTCCTGGATCGGATGGGCGTGCACGAGGAGACCATCGGCGACAGCACCGGCAGGGTCGAGCACCTCACCGAGGTGTGATCGGCGCGCGCCATAGCACTCGCCCGCTCGGCACGGGTAGAGTAGAAGGTGCCATGTCGATCGATCTGCTCGTCTTCGGCCCCCACCCCGACGACATCGAGATCGGACTCGGCGGCACCGTGGCGAGACACACCGCCGAGGGGCACGTCGTCGGCCTGTGCGACCTCACGGAAGGGGAGATGTCGACCAACGGCACGGTCGCCGAGCGGCGCGCCGAGGCCGACGCGGCGGCCCGCGTGCTCGGGGCGGCCTGGCGCGAGAATCTTCGCTGGCCGGACGGCGGGATCGCGGCGACCCCTGACGCGATCCGATCGGCGGTCGACCTGATCCGGTGTCATCGCCCGCGCGCCATCGCGATACCCTACTGGGACGATCGCCACCCCGATCACGTCGCGGCCAGCCACGTCCTCAAGGTCGCCGCGTTCAAGAGCCGCCTTCCCCGCTATGCGACCGGCGCGGACCCGTGGTCGCCAGACTGGATCTGCTACTACTTCATCAATGACAGCGTGCCGCCGTCATTCGTCGTCGACGTCTCGGCGCATTACGAGCGGAAGCGCGAGGCGCTGGCGTGTCACCGCACCCAGTTTGAGCCCGAGGGCGGGAGCGCCGTCGCCACGCGCCTGAGCGCGCCGACGTTCCGGCAATTGATCGAGAGCCGCGACGCGCAGTTCGGCGCGCTGGCCGGCGTCGCCTGGGCCGAGGGCGTCGTCGTCCGCGAACCGGTCCGCCGATCCGGCTTGCTGAAGCACGCGCCATGATCGCGAGTGAGCCTGAGCGAACGAGCCACGCGAGCGGAGCGGGGCATGGGGTCCCCGCGAGCGAGCGTGTAGGGGGGTCCGGCGGGGCGAAGCCCTCCGGTAAGCGATGAACATCGGCATGGTCTGCTACGCGTCCGTCGGCGGCAGCGGCGTCGTGGCGACTGAGCTCGGGCACGCGCTGGCGCAGCGGGGCCACCGGATTCACGTGATCAGCAGCGAGCCGCCTTTCAGATGGCGCGACGGCGTGCCGGGGCTCTTCTTCGAACAGGTGCAGGTCCCGCCCTACCCGCTCTTCCGCGAACCGCAGTATCTCCTGGCGTTGACGAACACCATCGCCCGCGTCGCGGACAAGGAGCAGCTGGACCTCGTGCACGCCCACTACGCGGTGCCGCACGCCACGGCGGCGTATCTCGCGCGGCAGATGCTCGACTTCTCTCCCGGCCGGACGCCGCGGACCGTCACGACGCTGCACGGGACCGATATCACGCTCGTCGGCAGCGACCCGTCGTATCGTCGCGTCGTCGCGTTCTCGATCGAACAATCGGACGGCGTGACCGCCGTCTCGCGCAGCCTGCGCGCCGACACGCTGTCGGCGCTGGGTGTGACGCGCGACATCGACGTGATTCCCAATTTTCTCGACTGCGGCGAGTACCGGAGGACACCGGACCCCGGGCTGCGCGCGCGGCTGTGTCCGCCGGATCGCTACGATGCGCTCGTCGTCCACATCTCGAACCTCCGGCCCGTGAAGCGTGTCGACGTGGCTCTCGAGGTGTTTCGCCGCATCCGCCGCCGCGTCCGCGCGCGGTTCCTCGTGGTGGGCGAGGGGCCCGATCGCGCGGATGTCGAGCGCCGCGCCGCGGAGTACGCGCTCGAAGACGACGTCGCGTTCTCCGGCGTGCAGGACGACCCGATCGCGCTGCTGTCGATCTCGGATCTCTTTCTTCTGCCGTCGATCCAGGAGAGCTTCGGCCTCGCGGCCCTGGAGGCCATGGCGTGCGGCGTTCCCGTCGTCGCCTCGAAGGTCGGCGGGCTGCCGGAGATCATCGAAGACGGCGTCACCGGGTTCGTCTGCGCGCCCGATGACGTGGATGGGATGGCCGAGCGCGGCGTGGCCGTGCTGACCGATCCGAATCTGCACGCCCGCATCGCCGCCAGCGCCACGAGCATGGTCCGCACGACGTACTGCACCGACCGCATCGTCCCGCTGTACGAAGCGGCGTATCGCCGCGTGCTGGCGTCGAGACCCTGACGGGTCTTTACGTCTGGCCGACGTCGCTGCTGGTGCCACCGGCAGCCGGAATGTAGGTCTTCAGCACGTAGTCCATCACCATGCGATCGGCGCTGAAGCGCCAGCCGAGCGTGCGGATCGCGCGCTTCATACGCGCGATCCACTCGCGCGGCAGGCCGTCGCGATCGCGCTGGTAGTACAACGGCACGACGGTGTTTCGAAGGACGCGGCGCAGCGACTCGCCATCGCGAAAGTCGTGCACCTCTGTCGACGCATGCGTTTCGCCCATGCCGATGGCAAAGCCGTTCAGCCCGTCGTAGGCCTCGGCCCACCATCCGTCGAGGATCGACAGGTTCAACCCGCCGTTGAGCACCACCTTCTGGCCGCTGGTGCCGCAGGCCTCCAGCGGGCGTCGCGGCGTGTTGAGCCAGACGTCGACGCCCTGGACGAGATAACGCCCCATGTTGATGTCGTAATCCTCGATGAACAGGACCTTCCCGGCGCACCGCGGGTCCCGCATCAGGCGGGAGATCTCCTGCAGCACCGCTTTGCCGGGCTGATCCCGCGGATGCGACTTCCCGGCGAACACGAACTGCACGGGCATCCGGGGGTTGCCGACCAGCGAGAGAAACGCGTCCAGATCCTGAAGCAGCAGGTCGGCGCGCTTATAGGTGGCAAACCGGCGCGCGAATCCGATCGTCAGCGCGTCGAGGCTCAGCGCCCGGCGCAGTTGCGCGACGAGCTCCGGCGGCTCTCCCCGGGATTCGGCCTGATGCGCGGCGCGCCGCCGCGCAATCTCGATGAGCTGCGTCTTGAGCGTCTGGTGCGTTTCCCAGAGCTCGCCGTCGTCGATGGCGTCGACGCGCTCCCAGAAGCCCGGGTCGCCGGCATGGCGGGGCCAGTCGGGGCCCAGATGACGGTCGTACACCTGGCGCATCTGAGGCGCCAGCCAGCTCGGGACGTGGACACCGTTGGTGATGTGGCCGATCGGAACGAGGCCGTCGCCGCGATCGGGAAAGAGCCGGCGCCACATGTCCCGCGAGACCTGGCCGTGGAGCGAGGAGACGGCGTTGGCGCGGCGGCTCGTCTTGAGCGCCAGCACCGTCATGGAAAACGGCTCGTCGACGCCATGGCCGCGGCCCAGCCCCATGAAGGCGTCGCGGGAGAGTCCCAGCGATTCGCGGAGCGGGCCGAGATGCTCGTCGATCAGCTCCGAGGAAAAGCAGTCGTGCCCGGCCGGGACCGGCGTGTGCGTCGTGAACACGACCTGGGCGGACACGCGGCGGATCGCCTCCCAGGCGTCCACGCCCTCGCACTCCATCCGATGTCGTACCAGTTCGAGCGTGGCAAACGCGCTGTGTCCTTCGTTCAGGTGCAGGACGCCTGGCGCGATGCCGATCGCGGCGAGTGCCCGCACGCCCCCGACGCCGAGCAGCAGCTCCTGACGGATACGCACCCGTTCGTCGCCTCCGTAGAGACGCGAGGTCAGCTCCCGGTCTTCGGGCCGGTTGCCCTCGACGTTCGAATCGAGCAGCAGCAGCGTGTTCCGTCCGACCGACAGCTGCCACACGCGAGCCAGGATCGTCCCGGTGCGCGTCTCGATCTCGATGGTGACGGGCGCGCCCTCAGCCATGGCGGGCTGCATCGGGAGGCGCCGATGATCGACGTCGATGTAGTCCTCGTGCTGCCAGCCCTCGCGATCCAGCCGCTGGCGAAAATAGCCCTGGTCGTAATAGAGCCCGACGCCGACGAGCGGAATGCCGAGGTCCGACGCGCTCTTGAGATGATCGCCCGCGAGGATCCCCAGACCGCCGGAATAAATCGGCAACGATTCGTGCAGGCCGAACTCCGCCGAGAAGTACGCGACCGGCCGGGCCCACAAGACGCCCGCGTGCCGGGCGCCCCAGGTGTGCGTCGATTTCAGGTACTCCTGCATCCGGCGGTAGGCGTAGTTGATGCGGCTGTGCAGCCCGAGCTCCGACGCCCGTTCCTCGAGCCGCTCAGCGGGGATCCGCTGAAGCAGGGCGATCGGATTGTTGTCCATCTCCCGCCACAACACCGGGTCGAGCTGGCGGAACAGGCTCACCGTGTCCGAGTCCCAGCTCCAGCAGAGGTTCTGCGCCAGCGCACCCAGGCGCTGGTGTGCCGGCGCGACGAACTGCCCCAGCGTCCGCGCTTCGCACACGATCGGCGCGAGCTGCATGCCGGCCGTCACCAGCATGCGCACCGCGTCGGCGTCGAAGACGCGGGGCTCGATCGTCTGCACGACGAGGACGCCCTGCAACAGCCCGCGATCGACGATCGGCACGCCGAGAAAAGAGCGGTACGGATCTTCGCCCGCTTCCGGAAAGTATTTGAAGCGGGGGTGCACGGCCGCATCGGCAAAGACCTGCGGCCGCATCTGCTCCGCCACCAGTCCCGCCAGGCCCTCGGAGATCCGCATCCGCACGCGGCCGACGCTCTCCGCCCGCAGGCCGATCGTCGCCGCCAGCACCAGGTTGGCCCGATCCGGCTCCAGCAGATAGACCGAGCACACGTCGGTCCCAAACCGGTGCTGAATCAGATGGACGACGTTGGTCAGGGTCTCCGAGGCGTCGCCGCTCTCGGAAATCAGCCGCCCGATGTCCTCGAGCGTCCACAGCAGCGACCCTTCGTGGCTGGTCGACGATTCGCCGAGGCTCATGGCCCGTCCGCCAGCAAGAACGCTGCCTCGAGCGCGCGCGAAACATCGGGGCAAATGGACCGCCGCCGCACGGACTCGACCACGATTGTCGGTCGGGTCGAGATCGCCGACCAAAATGTCCTCTCGCGTGGCGACCGTCCCCCGGGACACGGCCACGAGGGCCGGAATCACTCGGCAAACGCGCGACCCGATCGGCCTCCCGCGATGGCGTCCGTCTTGCTGGTCTGGACGATTGACTCTGAACAGGGGAGCAAGTCATGTCGCCAGGAGACATCAGTGCAGCGGTCGATCGCGTGCGCGCGGAGTTCATGGAAATGCCGGGACTTCGTCTGACGCTTCCACAGGCTGCCCGGCTGATGGGGCTCGATCAGGTGACGTGCAACCAGGTGATCCGCGCGCTCGAGCACGGCCGGTTCCTGCGCCGGACGCCCGCCGGACTCGTCGCCAGAGTCGAGGACGCGACGTAGCGTCCGACATTTGTGTCGGACGTTTTCGCCGAACCGACAATCTTGTCCAAACACATCTAGGGTGGGCGGGGCCCGAACGCCAGCGCCGCGACCCCGTTCGCGGCAAGCGCGCTGCCGGCGTTGACGCCGAACCAGCCCAACCACAGCAGACCCGGGCCGAGCAGCGTGAACGCCACGTCTGCCTGATTCATCACACACCTCGGAAGGGAAACGAACCTGCCGCATGATCTGCCGGCAGTAACCATCGACATTCTTGTCGCAAGCGCTGCCTCCAAGGATGGAATAAGATCCACGATGTGCGTTCCTCGATATTCGGACTCGCGGCGTTCGTGATCCTGGCGCTTGGTTTGACGATGGCGGCCAGGCCGGAAGGCGTGACGATTCCGTCCCCGGCGGCCGACACCCCGCTCGCGGCGCCCGGCGCGCCAAGCCGGACGGCGGTCGTGTCGGGCGGCTGTTTCTGGGGTGTGCAGGCGGTCTATCAGCACGTGCGCGGCGTCACGAAGGCGATCTCGGGTTACGCCGGGGGCGGGGCGTCAACCGCCCGCTATGAGATAGTGGGCACCGGCCGGACCGGCCACGCCGAATCCGTGCAGATTACCTACGACCCGGCGCGGGTCACCTACGGGCAGCTGCTGCGCGTGTTCTTCAGCGTGGCGCACGACCCCACGACGCTCAATCGCCAGGGCCCGGATGACGGCACCCAATACCGGTCGGCGATTTTCTTCCAGGACGCGGACCAGGAGCGGATCGCGCGCGCCTACATCACCCAGCTCGATCAGGCGCACGTGTTCCGGCACCCGATCGTGACCGAGGTCACGAAGCTGCCGGCCTTCTACGAGGCCGAGGGCTACCACCAGGATTACGCCACGCTCCACCCGCACGATTCGTACATCATGGTCAACGACGCACCGAAGGTCACCAACCTGCGGACGCTCTTTCCTGACCTCTACGTCGCCAACGAGACGCGTCGCTAGGACCACGACGAAGCCTGTCTGCTGGCGGGGGTGCTCGTGGGAAACGTGTGGGAGGCATCTTCCAGCGTTCGGCTGGTCAAGACGAGGATGTCAGCCGCGCACGGAGCGCGTCGATCGCCGGCTCCAGTTCCTCCTCCCGCCGCGGCAGGCTGAGCAGCCGGGCCAGCGCCGGCGGTACCGGGACCTCGCGTCCGACGAGCGGCTCCACGATCTCGTTGAATTTTGCCGGGTGCGCCGTCGCGGCCAGCACCCAGGGACGGTCGCGCCGGTCGGCCGAGAGGTGGCGGTAGACGTGCGCCGCCGTCGCCCCGTGCGGATCCCACACGTATCCGAGCGTCTCGTAGTCCCGACGGATCGTCGCGCGGATCTGATCGTCGGTGACCAGGTGCGCGGTGACGTGATCGCCGAGCCGAAGCGGAAAGCGCGCGCGCAGACGCTCCATGTTCGACGGGTTGCCGACGTCCATTGCCGAGGCGAGCGTCGCGACGCTCGGGCGCGGCCGCCAGTCGCCGCCGTCGAGGAACTCCGTGACCGTGCGGTTCTCGTTCGTCGCGAGCACGATCTCCTCGATCGGGAGGCCAGCCTCGCGCGCCCAGACGCACGCCGTCACGTTGCCGAGATTGCCTGACGGCACGATGAAGCTCGCGTTGCGCCCCTCGCGACGCCAGATCTCCAGGCTCGCGGCGGCGTAGTACACCATCTGCGGCAGCAGCCTGCCCACGTTGATGCTGTTCGCCGACGTCAGCTGGTGCTCCGCCGACAGCGCCGGATCCCGGAACGCCTCCTTGACGATCCGCTGGCAGTCGTCGAACGTGCCGCGGACCGCGAACGTCCGCACGTTCTCGCCCCAGCACGCGAGCTGCTGCGCCTGGCGCGGAGACACGAGCCCCTTCGGATAGAGCAGGACGACGTCGACCCAGGGACGCCGGTGAAAGGCCGCGGCGACGGCGCTGCCGGTGTCGCCGGAGGTGGCGACGAGCATCGTGACCTTGCGATCGCCGGGCGCGTGCAGCCGTTCGAGCGCGGCCGCCAGGAACCGCGCGCCGAAATCCTTGAACGCGCACGTCGGGCCGTGGAACAGCTCGAGCACGCTGGGCTGGCCGGGCGCCCGCTCGAGCCGCACGAGCGGCGCCGGGAACGTGAACGCGTCACGGCAGACGGCGGCGAGCGCCGCCGCCAGGCGGTCGCCATCCGCGAACGGGGCGATCACGCGCTCGGCCAGGGACGACAGTGAAGCTGACGGCGGAAAGGACCGCCACGACAAGGCCGGCAGGCGCTCCGGGACGAACAGGCCTCCATCGGCCGCGATCCCCTGCAGGACCGCGGCACTCAGTGTCACTGGTCCGGTGCCGCCGCGCGTGCCGATGAACTTCACGGGTTCGGTTCGATCCTCGCGCCCACCGGCTCGATGCGCGTGATCCAGCCGTCGCTCGTGATCCCCAGCGCGCGAAATGCCTCCACCATCGCCACGAGTACCCCTTGCGCCCTGGTGTCCTCCACCCACGCAAACATGGCCGGACCCGCGCCCGAGATCGAGCATCCGAGCGCGCCTTGCGCCTTCGCCGCGTCCTGGACCGCCTCAAAGCCGGGAATGAGGCTCTTGCGCTGGGGCTCGATCAGCACGTCCTGGAGTGACGCGGCGATCAGCGGAAGATCGCCGGTGAAGCAACCCGCGACGAACCCGGCCAGGTTGGCCTGCTGCCACACGACGTCTGAGAGCGTGACGGTGCGGCCGAGGATGGCCCGCGCGCCCCGTGTTTCGAGGACGCGATGAGGCCGGACGAGCACCGACCGCACGGCGGACGGCACGGGGATCTGCTTGATGTGCGGGTTGTCGATGCCGACCGACAACACCAGGCCGCCATAGAGCGAGGGCGCGATGTTGTCGATGTGCGCCGTGCCGCTCGCCACCTCCTCGCCCCGCATCGCGAACTGGAGCAGGCGCAGGTTGTCCATGGGATCGTCGAGGAGCGCGTTGGCCGCGACGACGGCCGCCACGGCGGACGCCGCGGATCCGCCGAGTCCCGAGCCAAGAGGAATCCCCTTCTCGATCGTCAGCTCGAAGCCGAAGTCGAGATCGAGCGCCTCGGCGAGCGCCGTCACGGCCATCCCGGCGGTGTTGCGCTCGGCGTCGAGCGGCAGGTCCGTGACGACGCCGCGGATCGCGGCGATACGGACGCCGCGGGACGCGGTGCGCACCGCGCGCACCCGATCGCCGGCGAACGGCGCGCTGTAGCCGAGGACGTCGAACCCGACGGCGACATTGCCGACGCTCGCCGGCGCGAACGCGTGGGCCCGATCGGGACGCGTCACAGGTGCGCGCCCAGATACGTGCAGACGCGCAGGAGATCGGCGAAGACGCCGCCCGCGGTGACCGCCGGGCCGGCGCCGGGCCCGCGGACGACCAGCGGATTCCGATCGTAGCGGCTCGTCGTGAAGCTCACGACGTTGTCGGTGAGGCTGATGTTCGCGAACAGGTGCGACGGCTCGAGCTCGACGAGCCCGACGGTGGCACGGCGCGTGTCGGCATCCAGCCGCCCCACGTAGCGCAGGACGCGACCGCGGGCGCGCGCTGACAGGAAGCGATCGCGCATGGCCTCGTCGACCTCGGGCACGCGCGCCAGGAACTCGTCGGCGCCCCCGGACTGCAGCGACTCCGGCACGAGGCCTTCGAGCTGCACGTCGCCGAGCTCGAGGTCGAGCCCCATCTCGCGCGCGAGAATGATCAGCTTCCGCGCGACGTCGGTGCCGGAGAGATCGTCGCGTGGATCCGGCTCCGTGAAGCCCTGCGCCTTCGCCTCACGGACCAGCGTCGAGAACGGCTGGATACCGTCCCAGACATTGAACAGGTACGACAGCGTGCCGGACAGGACCCCCTCGATCCGCTGGACGCGATCGCCGGTCTCGCGCAGATCGCGCAGCGTCTGGATGATCGGCAGCCCGGCGCCGACGGTCGCTTCGTAGAGGTAATGGGATCGTCCCGCGCGGCGGGCCTCGCCGAGCGACCGGTAGAACGTCAGGTCCGCGCTTCCAGCCTGCTTGTTCGGCGTGACGACGTGGATGCCGGCCGCGAGCCATTCGGCATAGTGGCGCGCGACGCCGGCGCTGGCCGTGCAGTCGACGATCACCGCGTGCGGGACATGGCTGGCATGCACGTGTTGCACGAAGCGCTGCAGGTCCGCGGTGCCCGCCTCGTCAAGCGACTCCCGCCACCGCGCCATCGGCACGGCCGTCTCGGCGAGCAGCATCTTCCGGGAGGTGAGGATGGCCCGGACGCGCAGGTCGAGGCGGAAGTCGCGCGTGAGCCGGCCGGCCTGCGACGCGAGCTGATCGAGAAAGGCGCTGCCGACCGATCCCGGGCCGATCAGCCCGATCGACACCGTGTGCGGCGACAGGTAGAAGCCCGCGTGCACCGAGCCCAGGGCCCGCGCGGTCTGCTTCTGGTCGATGACGACCGAGATGTTGCGCTCCGACGCACCCTGCGCGATCGCGCGGACGTTGACGCCGGAGCTGCCGAGCGCGCTGAACAGGGTGGCGGCGATCCCGGAGGTCCCGGCCATCCCCTCGCCCACCACCGCGAGGATGCTGCAGTCGCGGGTGACGTCGACGCGCTGAATCTGCCCCTGCCGCAGCTCGCGCTCGAAGGCCTCACGGACGACCGTCGCGGCCCGCTCCGCCTCCTGCTGCGCGAGCGCGAAGCAGATCGAGTGCTCGGAGCTGCCCTGCGAGATCAGCGCGACCGAGATGCCGTGCTCGCGCAGCGCCCCGAACAGCCGCTGCGCGGTCCCGGGCACGCCGATCATCCCCGTGCCTTCCACGTTCACCAGCGCGATCCCATCGATGCTCGTGATGCCCTTGACCGGATGCGACGACACCGGCTCGGCGCAGATGAGCGTCCCCGCCTTGTCCGGCGCGAACGTGTTCCGGATCCAGATCGGAATGCTCCGGCTCACGGCCGGCGCCATCGTCTGCGGATGCAGCACCTTCGCGCCGAAGTACGCCAGCTCCATCGCCTCGTTGTAGGAGAGCGAGTCGATGATCATCGCGTCGGGAACCCGGCGGGGATCGGCGCTGAGCACCCCGTCGACGTCGGTCCAGATGACAATCTCCGAGGCGTCGAGCAGTGCGCCGAAGATCGATCCGGAGAAGTCGCTGCCGTTCCGGCCCAGGGTGGTCTGCAGCCCCTCGCGCGTGCGGGCGATGAAGCCCGTGATGATGAGCGTCAGGCTGGGATCGCGCGGGATGAGGCGGTCGGCGTTGGCGCGCGACTCGGGCCAGAGGATGCTCGGGCCGAGCGGAGCGGCATCGATCTCGACGATCTCGCGCGCGTCGACCCACCGCACGCCGCCGGCCCGCCGGCCGCGCGCCTGGAGGTACCGCGTGAACAGACGCGTCGACCAGATCTCGCCATAGCCGGCCAGGAGATCGCGGATGACAGGGGATGCGATTCGGACCAGGCGGACGGTCTGCAGGATGCCCGCGATATCGCGGCAGTCGGCGCTCAGCTCCTCGATGTATGCCTCGGCCGGGGGTCCGCCGAGAAGGGTCCGCGCCATGCCGGCATGGCGCTCCCGGATCGCCTCCAGGCGTCCGGCATCGCCGTCCTCGTGGCGTTCGGCCGCGTCCACCAGCGCCAGCAGTGCGTCCGTGACGCCGCGGCACGCCGACAGGACCGCGGCCACCCGGGGCAACGGGTCGTTCTCGAGGATCCCCGCCACCCGCTCCATGCAGGCGGCGTCCGCCACGCTCGAGCCTCCGAACTTGTGCACGCGCCAGGCTTCCATATCCGACCTATTGTGGATCGATCTAGAATCCCGATCGGAGAATGGCATGCCGACCAGACGTCGCTTCGTCCAGTTGACCGCCGCCGCGGGGGCCGCGACCGTCCTGAGCGCCAAAGGGGTGCTCGGCGCAAACGATCGCATCAACCTCGGGGTCATCGGGTGCGGAGGACGAGGGACCCAGGACTGGGACCGCTTCCGGAAGCTCCCCGACGTCAACCCGGTCGCCGCGTGCGACGTCTACGAGCCGTTCCTGAAGAAGGCGACCGGGGGCACGTCCGTCACCGCCTACAAGGACTTCCGGCGGCTGCTCGATCGCAAGGATATCGACGCCGTGATCGTCGCCACGCCGGATCACTGGCACGCGCTGGTCACCATCATGGCGTGCGAGGCCGGCAAGGACGTCTATTGCGAGAAGCCGCTGTCGCTGACCGTCCGTGAAGGACGGTTGATGGCGGACGCCGCGAAGAGGCACGGCCGCATCGTCCAGACCGGCAGCCAGCAGCGCTCGGGCGCGCACTACCAGAAGGCGATCAAGCTCGTGCAGGACGGCACGATCGGTCCCGTGCACAAGATCACCGCCGGCTTCACGCGCAACGTCGTCCCGGGCTTCGTCGCGCGTGAGCTCAAGAACGGGCTCACGGCGGATCTGGACTGGGAGATGTGGCTCGGCCCGGCGCCCTTCGTGCCGTTCAACCCGTATCGCTGCATCTACCACTTCCGCTGGTTCTGGAGCTACTCCGGCGGACAGATGACCAACTGGGGCGCGCACGATCTCGACATCGCGCGGTGGGCGCTCCAGGCGAAAGGGCCCGCCTCCGTGGCGGCCTTCGGCGGCCGCTACGAATTGAAGGATGGAGGAGAGACGCCCGACGTGCAGGAAGTGCTGTACGACTTCCCCGACGCCACCCTCGGCGGCGGCAAGGGCTGCGTCGTGAGCTGGACAGGACGCGAGATCGGCACGAGCCCCGGCGAGCCGCTCGTCTTTCACGGCACGACAGGGACGCTCGCGCTGAGCCGTCGCGGATTCAAAGTCGCTCCCGAAACCTGGAAAGGCGATCCTCCCGGCGACAAGCCCGCGATGGAGCCCATACAGGAACCAGCGTCGGACATGGACGCCACCCACGTGCGCGACTTTCTCGACTGCGTGAAGAGCCGCAAGGCACCGGTGGCGGCCATCGAAGAAGGGCACAGGACCGCCACGATGTGCCATCTCGGCAACATCGCGACACGCCTCGGGCGCAGTCTGCGCTGGGACGCCGAGAAAGAGGAGCTCGCCGGGGACGCCGACGCGAACCGCCGGCTCCACTACGAGTACCGAAAGCCATGGACGCTGTAAGCCGGCGCCGCTTCATCGAGACCGTCACGGCCGCCGGCACGCTGGCCGCCGTGTCGCCCGGAACGCTCGTCTCCGGCGCGGAGCCGGGGTATCGGGGCACGCTGTGCTTCTTTTCCAAGCACCTGCCGGGCATGGACGCTCATCGTCTGGGCCGCGCGCTCAAGACGCTCGGGTTCGGCGGCGTCGACCTGACCGTCCGGCCGGCCGGCCACATCGATCCCAAAACCGTCGCGCACGATCTGCCGCCGTTCGTAACGGGAATTCAGCAGGAAGGCCTGGCCGTGCCCATGATCACGACCGAGCTCGTCTCAGCATCCGATCCCGCCGCGGGTCCGACACTCGAGACGGCGGCGGCGCTCAAGATTCCGTACTTCAAGCCCGGCTATTACAAGTACGCCTTCACGGACGTGCGGAAGGAAGTGGAGGCGGCCGGTGTGCAGCTGCGCGGACTTGCCGCCCTGAGCGCCCGCACCGGCGTGCATCTCGGCTTCCACAATCACGCCGGGTACATCGGCGGCGGCATCTGGGACATCGCCCCGGTCATCGACACCACGGATCCGAAATCGGTTGGCTACTACTTCGACGTCCGTCACGCGGTCGTCGAGGGTGGAGATGGCGGCTGGCGCAGCGCGTTCAACGTGGTTGCGCCGCGCCTCTCGATGATCGCGCTGAAGGATTTCTTCTGGGAGAAGACCGCGACCGGCTGGCGGCAGCAGAACTGCCCGATGGGCGAGGGCATGGTCGACTGGAAGGCGTTCTTCGGCATGCTCGCCAAGGCGGGATTCCACGGCCCGGCCTCGCTCCACCAGGAATACCAGGTGCCGGGCGCGACGCCCGAAGCTCGCGAGGAGAGCACGCTCGCCGCAGCGTCGCGGGATCTCGCCTTCGTGAAGGCGCGCATCGCCGAGGCGTACGGAGGCAGGTGAAGCTCTCCCGCCGTCAGTTCCTGGGTACGGTTGCCGCCACTCCGCTGGCCCTGCCTCGCCGAGGCGCCGGAGGCGCGACGGCGGCGGTCGCGCTCGCGGCCCCCAGGGCGACCGACATCCGGATCGACGAGGTCCGCCACAGCTACGAAGACTACGTGTACCGCGCGCCGTACAAGTTCGGCGGGCGCGTGGTCGATCGCGTCACGCTCCTGAACGTCCACTGCCGCGTCACGACGAGAAGCGGGAAGACCGCCCGCGGGTTCGGCTCGATGACGATGGGGAACGTGTGGGCGTTCCCGTCGAAGACGATGTCGTACGACACGACGCTGGATGCGATGAAGGGGCTCGCCGACCGCATTGCGCGGGTCACGGGAGACTGCCGGGAAGTCGGTCATCCGCTGGATCTCAATCATGTGCTCGAGCCGGAGTACCTGAAGGCGGCGAGTGACGTCTCGTCGGCGCGCAAGCTCGACGAACCCATGCCGAAGCTGTGCACGCTCGTCGTGGCCAGCCCTTTCGACGCCGCGATTCACGACGCGTTCGGCAAGGTGCACGGCAGGAATGTGTACGCGACGTACGGACCGGATCTGCTGCCCGGGGATCTGTCGACGTATCTTGGCGCTGACTTTCGCGGCGAGCGGCTCGATCGGGCGCTGCGGCCAAAGGCGCAGACGCGCATTCCGTTGTTCCACAGCGTCGGCGGCCTCGACGCGCTGGAAGACAAGGACGTCGACACCCCACTGAGGGACGGGCTTCCCGAGACGCTCGCCGACTGGATTCCGTGGACCGGTCTGGTTCGCATCAAGATCAAATTGAGCGGCGAAGACCTGGCGTGGGACACCAATCGCGTGCTCGCGATCGATCGCGTCGCAGCCGCCGCTCAGGCGAAGCGCGGCGTTCCGGATTGGTCCTATTGCCTCGATTTCAACGAGCGCTGCCCGAACGTCGAGTACGTGCTCGAGTGCCTTCGCCAGATTCGCGCGGGATCGCCCGGCGGATTCGAGCGGATCCTTTACGTCGAGCAGCCGACGGCGCGCGATCTCGAGGCCAACCGGCAGAACGTCATGCACGAGGCCTCCAGGCTGCGCCCCGTGGTCATCGACGAGTCGCTGACCGGCCTCGACAGCCTGCTGCTGGCGCGCGACATGGGCTATACCGGCGTCGCGCTGAAGGCGTGCAAGGGGCAGAGCCAGGCGATGCTGATGGCGGCGGCGGCCGTGAAATATAAGATGTTCGTGTGCGTGCAGGATCTGACGTGCCCCGGCGCCTCGCTGATTCACTCGGTCGGCATTTCGGCGCACGTGCCGGCGGTCGCGGGGATCGAAGCCAACGCGAGAGAATATGTTCCCGCGGCCAACAAGCCCTGGGAATCGTACTTTCCAGGCATCTTCCACGTGCGCGACGGTTATATCCGGACAGCGGAGATCGGTGGACCGGGGCTTGGGATTCCCGACGCGATCCTGCCAGGCAGGCCGGCGTATCCTGTGCCGTGAGCCTGGGGTCAAAGGAACAATGATCATCCTTCTGGCGACATTCATCGCGGCCGCGGCGGCCGCCGCGGCCGGGCAAACCGCGCCGAAACCCGCCGACCAGGTCCCGGTATTTCGCGCCGCGACGCGGCTCGTCCAGGTCAGCGTCGTGGTCCATGACGGGCACGGACAGCCCGTCGGCGATTTGAAGAAGGACGACTTCACGCTCGCCGAGCGCGGCAAGCCGCAGGAGATCAGTTTTTTTTCGGTGGCGTCGACCGCATCGCCCGCCAGTCCGCCGCCGCCGCTCCCGCCACACCTGTTTTCGAACGTCCTGACGCAGCAGGCCGGCGTGCCGCCGAGCGTGACGATCATCCTCCTCGATCTCCTGAATACCTCGTGGGCCGATCAGGTCTACGCCCGGAAGGCGCTCGTCAAGTTTCTCGAGCAGATTCAGCCCCAGGATCGGCTCGCGATCCTCACACTGGGCGGAGGCCGGCTGACGGTCCTGCACGATTACACGACCGACGCGGCGTCGCTCGTCGCCAAGGTCGCGAAGTTCAAGGCCCAGTTGCTGCCGGAGCTGGAGGCCTCGACCGTCAACCCCGACAGTCAACACGCGCTGGCGGACCTCGGGCTGGATTCGTTGGCCGACGCCGAGCAGCGCGTGGCGGATTTCTACACGACAGGACGTGTCGTGAACACGCTTCAGGCGCTCGAAGCGATTGCGCAGCACCTCGCCAGCCTGCCGGGCCGAAAGAACCTGATCTGGCTGTCCGGCGGATTCCCGCTCACCATTGGCTTCGATGAGATGCCGGCGATCGGCAGCACCCGCGATCAGCGCACGTTCACGGCCGAAATGGACGCGGCCATCCGGGCCCTCAACGATTCGGGCGTCGCCGTGTATCCCGTCGACGCGCGCGGCCTCATGACGCTGCCGGGCTTCGACGCGTCCTCGCGCGGCACGGCCAGCGCGAGAGGGCCCAGCCCAGGTGCCCGGCTCGCCCCGATCATCGCGAACCAGGAGACCATGCGCGAGCTCGCGGACCGGACCGGCGGGCGCGCCGCGTACAACACGAACGACCTGGCCCGCGCCATCCGGCGCGCCGTCGACGACTCCGTCGTGACCTACACACTCGGCTACTACTCGAGTGATCAGACGCTGGACGGGAAGTTCCGCGACATCAAGATCAAAGTAAACCGGCCTCACGTCGACGTGAGGTACCGCAAGGGCTATTTCGCATTCAAACCGTCCGACACGGGAGCCCAGCGCCGCACGCAGGAGATGCGCGCGGCGGTCTGGAGCCCGCTCGACGCGACCGCCATCGTCGTGAGTGCGCGGGTCGACTTCCTCGACAAGCCCGATCCGAACACGGTCAACGTCATCGTGCAGATCGATCCCGCCACGATCCGTTTCGCGAAAGACGGGGATCGGTGGAAGGCCGACCTCGACATCGTCTACGTGCAGAAGGACGAAAAGGGGACCACGCGAGGCGACGGCGTCGCCGAAACCATCAATCTCGCGCTCACGCAGGAGACGTACACGAGAATGGCCGCGCGCGGGCTGATCCACCAGCGGTCGTTTCCGCGACAGGCGGGCGCCGTCAACCTGCGGATTGTGGTCAGGCAAGTCGCCAGCGGCGCTACGGGATCGCTGACGATTCCGTTCAACAAGGTCCCGCAGGACTGACAGACCGCCCGGCCGGAGGCCTGATTCTCCTCACCACCCACCCCCGCCGCCACCGCCCGAGCTCCCGCCCCCGCCGCCACCGCCCGAGCCGCTCGAGCTCGGGCTGGCCACGCCTGACGCCAGCGTGGTCGCGGCAACGGCCCAGGCCCCGCTGGCGCCCGCCCCGCCTGACGCGCCGCCCCCAAATCCGGTCCACCCGCTGCCGCTCGATGGCCCCGAGCCGGATCTCGGCCCCGGCGACGAGGTGAACGTCGTTGCGGAGGACGAGGCGCCGGCCCCGTCGCCGCCGAACGAATGGAACCATCGATCGGCGTCAGGGCCGAGTCCGAAGGCCAGCACGTAGGGGAACCAGGCGTCGTCGAGCGCCGGAGTCGGCCGGCGCAGCTCCCGCGCGAAGTACTCGCGAGCGGCCGTCAACCGCCGGCGAAGCTCCAGGCGGTCGCCCGCGTCGCGGCTCTTGGCCAGATTCAGAATGCTCCGGACGGCCGCGAGCGAGGCGACTACGAGCCCACCGAGCATGAGCGCGTGGAATCGGAAGCCTGTCATTCGAACCAGCAGAATCGCCGGTACCGCCAGGATCAGCAGAATCGCCGGAACGAATTCCACGCTGAGCGCGCCGAGGTTCGAGAGACGGCGGCGGTAATCGATCGCCCCGAACAATCCGGCCAGGTAGAGCGCCAGGATGAGGCACCCCGCCACGAGCCCGCCCAGGATATTCAACGCGCCGGTGAGGCCGCCGAGCACGAGAAGCGCCACGCCGGCAACGGCGAGAATCGCCGTCCATGTCCGGTCGACGGTCGGCGCGGAATTCACGCCCGCCGTCTTGCCGATGAGTCGCTCGAGCGGCCCGCGGATCTTCGAGACGGGATCGAACCCCGTTTTCTTGTAGAACGCTTTGATCTTCGAGGTGCTCGTAGTATCCCCGTCGATGAACAACGACTTCACGAGCGCGGCCTCGTATCCCTCGAAGGATTCCCTCGGACGAAGCAGCGTCAGCACCAGCTCGTCGTGTTTCTCGACGCGGCTCCTCAGTTTTCCCTCCTGGGCCAGTCGCGCGATCACGGCCGCCACCTCGGCGCCGGCCGTCCGGTCGTCCCACGCCGCACCCACCACCTCGGGAGGAAAGGCGAAGACGTGCTCGTCGAGCCATCGCCGATCGATCGACGCGGGATCGGAAAGCGGGACGAACCTTCCAATGGCTTTCTCACGCCGCCAGAACTGGCGGCCATAGAACCCCGACCCTCCGAGGAGCAGGGCGAGCAGAGCGGCGCGAAGCCACGCGGGAGCGCCGAAGTTGACGGCCGCCGGGAGCGTGGTGCCGGCGTGCCGCAGGCGCGCGGTAACCGTGACGTTTTCCCCGCGCGCAGCGTTCGCGCGGGCGATGTGCGCCGGAACCGAGTCCAGGGGTTGCCAGACCGGATCGAGCGACAGGTCGACGGCATACACGTCGATCGGCCATTCGAGATCGGGCAGGCCGAAGTTGTGATCGAGCAGGTACACGCCGCCGGCGGGGATCAGGATGTTCGAGTCGGTGTACTCGAGAAGGTAGGTGATCTCGCGATGCTGGAACGGGGGATCGGAGGGGAGACGGCTCCTCCACCGCAGCGTCTGCGATCCCGACCATCCGTAATCGTCGACCTGCGTCAACGACTTGTTTTCGTGCAGCCGAACCATCCCGCCAGACTCGTCGATGCGGCTGAGTCGGTCGAGATGGATCACGTTCTCCACGCTCGGCCGGAAGATGCGCTCACCACCATTCCAGTCGCCGTCGAACACGATGGAGTGCCGCTCCTGAACATGCAGCCGTCCGTCGGCGTCGAGCTGGGCGGCGACCGCCAGCCGTGCCCATCGCAGCGTGCGCGGGCCGGCGGACCCGTCCGACGCACCTGAGCCAACCACGAGCGCGATGAGAATCGTCCACTTCATGCAGGCCGTCCAGCGCACTACGTTTTCATCCCCCACCCGCTCCGATAGCTGCGGGTCAGGTACTGGTTGGCTTCGCGCTTGCGCGGGAACGACAGCGCCTTCGCGTCGAAGTCGAGGGCCTCTCCGGGAAAATGCGCCGCGACGTTGCCGATGATCACCGATTCGGTGAGCGGGCCCGCATAGTCGAAGCTCGCGGAGCATCGCTCCTTTCCGCCTGCCAGCACGACGTCGACGAACTCACGATAGTGATCGCGCTCCGGCAGATCGACCGGCGGCAGGGCCGCCATCTTCGAGTCCGGCAGCACGAACGGCTCGGCGCTGCCGTGCGGCAGCACGAGCAAGCCGTCGGTGCCGACGACGACGCTGCCTTGTTGCGGAAAGCGGGCGCCGACGGGCTCGCGAATCGCGTCGGGGGGCAGCTCGCCGCCGTCGTACCACCACACGTCGACGGTGTTGCCGGCGGTGTACTGGGTCCCGGGATACGTCAGCTTGACGCGGGCCTTCGTGGCCCAGCTTTCCTCGCTGGGCGACGGGCCGTAGGCGGTGACCGAGACGGGGGAGGTCAGCAGGAGCGCACGATACGGCGGGCTGTAGATATGACAGCCCATGTCGCCGAGCGTTCCGGTCCCGAACCCCACGCGCCGGCGCCATTCGCCCGGGTGATACACGCCACGCTTGAACGGCCGCGCCGCGCTGACGCCAACCCAGTCGTCCCAGCCGAAGGCGGCGGGCACCGGGTCGACGGTGGCCGGCAGCGGCTTGTCGTCACCCCAGTTCTTGTTCGAGAACGTGTGGACTTCCCGAATCTTCCCGACGATTCCGCTCCGGACGAGCGCCTCGCCGTAGCGTTGCGGGCGGCTGGAGGAGACCTGGATGCCCATCTGAGTCGTCAGGCCACGGCGGCGCGCCTCTTCGGTCAGCCGGCGCGTCTCCCGCAGTGTGTTGCAGAGCGGTTTCTGCACGTAGACGGCCTTGCCGAGCTTCATGGCCTCGAGCGCGACTACGCAGTGCATGTGATCGGGGATGGAAACGTTCACCGAATCGATCTGCGCGCGCTCCTTCCTGAGCAGTTCGCGCCAGTCCTGATAGACGCGGACCTTGGGGAACCGCCGCTGCAGCGGCTCCATGTGGCAGAGATCGACATCGGCCACCGCGACGAGCTCGAACGCCGGATGTTTCGCGAAGGCGTCCAGGTCCGAGAACGCCTGACCCGCCGCCCCGATGCTGGCGTGACGCAGCGTCGCGCCGCTCGCGCGGGAGGGAATTGACAGGAACGGTGCGGCCGCCGCGGCGGCCGCCACCGACTGAAGGAAGCGCCGGCGGGACAGAGGCGTCTGCGGCATATGCAGGAGCGTAACGCCACCGGGCCGCGATGTCACGCCCGGCGGCGCGCCTCAGGCCGTTACTGACTCTGACGTAGTCATTACGTATAATGGCGTAATGGCGTCCAGCAACCCGTTCGTCTACGGCGAAGTGGTGACCGCCACCGCCTTCGCGGACCGTGAACACGAGCGCGACCGGCTGGGGCAGGACCTCGCCGAAGGCCAGAAGGTCTTCCTCATCTCGCCGAGGCGCTACGGCAAGTCGTCGCTCATCCGCGGCGTCATGAAAACGCTCGCCGCGAAGCGGATCCTCACGGTCGAGGTGACGGTCGCCGCCTCCAGCTCCTACGTCGCCTTCCTCGAGGCCTACGCGCGGGCGCTCGTCAGCGCCGAGACGCCGGCGGGCAGGCTCCAGCGCTGGACCGCCGAGCTCCTCCACGCGGTGCGGCCGGAAACGCGCTTCAGCGCGGACGGCGCCGGCGCCGCGCCGCGATTCGCTCTCGCGTTCCCCTCGGTCCGGACCGCGCGCGATACCGCCAGGCTTGCCGCGGAGGTCTTTGCGCTGCCGGGCCGGATCGCCGCCGCGCGCCGCCAGCGGATGGCGATCGCGCTCGACGAGTTCCAGACGATCGCCGCCTTCGACGGCGGGAACGTCGAGCACGCCCTGCGCGCCGCCGTGCAGGAGCAACGGTCGGTGGGCTACGTGTTCGCGGGATCGGAGCCCTCGCTGATGGAGCGGATGCTGACGCCGCGGAGACCGTTCTACAAGGCCGGGCCGGTCGTGCGTCTGGAGAAGATCGACGAACGCACCTTCGCGGACTTCATCGAGGCGCGATTCGCCGCGACCGGAGTTCGCATCGAGGAAGGGCTCGGCGCCGCGATCGTCGAGCTCGCCGGGAACGTGCCGTACGACGTGCAGCGCCTCGCGCACGAAACCTGGGACGATGTGAGAGCCGCGGGCCGGAGGAGCGCGGGCCTCGAGGACCTCCACCTCACGCTGGGCCGTCTGCTCAACCAGCACCACACGGTGTTCGAAGAGTCGTGGCAGCGGCTGACCCTGGCCCAGCGCGCGGTGCTGCGCGCGATCGTCCTCGAGACCGGCCGGGAACTGCTGTCGGCCGAGGTCCGGTCGCGCCACCGCCTGCCCGGCGCATCCAGCGTGCAGTCCGCCCTGGCGGCGCTGGTCCGCGAGGACATCGTCATGAAAGAACAGGGACGCTACGTCGTCAACGACTCGCTGTACCGCGAGTGGATGGCGCGCAGGACGTTCTAAAGGTCACTTCGCCAGCGGCAGCGGCGGCGCGGCGGCCGGCACGACGGCCCTGAAGTTCTCCCCCACGGCGGCGGCGATCGTCGCGGCGAGTTGTGACGTGGTGACGGTCACCGACTCGCGTACGCCGAGCGGCGGCACGCCGGGCCCGAGGGCCACCATCCAGGTCGATTCCGCGGCCGGCACCTTGCGGCCGTGGTCGGTCCAGTCGCTCGTCGTCGCG
>WNFM01232001.1_pt1 | contig 22451 bp, 26 predicted proteins | sample 5400271 | NCBI WGS metagenome assembly WNFM01 (sample SAMN13153352, study PRJNA577476) | soil metagenome | isolation source: 60 cm saprolite on Douglas fir-dominated hillslope | place: USA:California | collected 2013-09-17
CGACCTGATCGCCGGGCGCACGCAGGTCGCCTCCGCCGGCACGCCGCCGCTCATGCCGCACGTGAAGAGCGGCAAGCTGCGCGTGGTCGCGGTGGGCGGTGCGAAGCGGCTCGCCTCGATTCCCGAGGTGCCGACTGTCGCCGAGCAGGGCTATCCGGGCTTCCAGACGTCGCAGTGGTACGGCCTCAACGCGCCGGCGAGGACGCCGCCGGAGGTGATCCGGCGCCTCGCCGCGGAGGCGGCCAAGGCGGCGAAGAGCAGACTCATGCTCGAGCGCCTCGCGATCGACGACGCGGAAGCGGTCGGCTCCACGCCTGAGGAATACGCCGCGTTCATCAAGAAAGAGCAGGAGCGCTGGAGCAAGGTCGTGCGCACCGCGCACATCAAGGCCGACTGATGGACTGGGACGTCATCGTCGTCGGCGGCGGCAACGCGGCGCTGTGCGCTGCCTTGTCCGCTTCCGAAATCAGGAAAAAAATCCTCGTCCTCGAACGCGCGCCGCAAGACGAGGCGGGCGGCAACTCGCGATTTACCGCCGGACTGTTCCGCGTCGCCTATCGCGGCGTCGAAGACCTGAAGAAGGTCATGCCGGACCTGAGCGCAGAGGAGATCGCGCGCACCGACTTCGGCGCTTACACCGAGGAGCAGTTCCTCGACGACATGGCGCGCGTCACCGAATACCGCTGCGATCCGGATCTCACCGAGATCCTGGTGAAAAAAAGCCTGCCGGCCGTCGAATGGATGCGCGGCAAGGGCCTGCGCTTCACCGCGGCGTGGGGAAGGCAGGCGTTCAAGGTCGACGGCAGGTTCAAGTTCTGGGGCGGGCTCACCGTCGAGGCGGTGGGCGGCGGCCCCGGGCTGGTCGATGGCCTCACGCAGGCGGCGAAGAAGAACGGCATCGAGATCTGGTACGGCGCACGCGCGCTGTCTCTTCTCAGCGACGATTCGGGCGTGCATGGCGTCCGTGCGAAGCATGGCGGAAAAACAATGGAGTTGAAAAGCAAGGCGGTGGTCCTCGCTGCGGGCGGCTTTCAGGCCGATCCCGAAAAGCGCACGCGCTATCTGGGGCCGGGATGGGAGCTCGCCAAGGTGCGCGGCACGCGCTTCAACACCGGCGACGCGATCGGCATGGCGCTCGACATCGGCGCCGCCGCCACCGGCAACTGGTCGGGCTGCCACGCGGTCGCCTGGGAGCGCAACGCGCCCGAGTTCGGCGACCTCGCGGTCGGCGACCAGTTCCAGAAGCATTCCTATCCATGGGGGATCTACATCAACGCCGAGGGCAGGCGCTTCGTCGACGAGGGAGCGGACTTCCGCAACTACACCTACGCGAAGTACGGCCGCGTCATTCTGAATCAGCCGGGGCAGTTCGCCTGGCAGATCTTCGACGGCAAGGTGAAGCATCTGCTGCGCGACGAATACAAGATCAGGCAGGTCACGAAGCGGGTATCGGGCTCATTGGAGGAACTGGTGCGCTCGCTCGACGACATCAACCATGAAAATGCATTGAAAGAAATCGAAAGCTACAACCGCGCGGTGCGCACCGACATTCCGTTCAACCCCAACGTCAAGGACGGAAGAGGCACGCGGGGCCTCGCGATTCCGAAATCGAACTGGGCGAACACCCTCGATACGCCGCCCTTCGAGGCCTATGCGGTCACCTGCGGCATCACGTTCTCGTTCGGCGGCCTGAAGATCAATACCGACGCGCAAGTGATGAGCTCGGACGGCGCGCCGATTCCCGGCCTGTATGCCGCCGGCGAGCTGGTAGGCGGCATCTTCTGGTTCAACTATCCCGGGGGCTCGGGCCTGACAAACGGCGCTGTATTCGGGAGGATTGCAGGGAAAAACGCCGCCAGCCATGAATAATCCGTTCCAGGAAATAAGGAAGAGCGAAGTCCGCGGCTTCACTTCGCTGCCCGCGAAGTTCCGCAGGAAGCGGCGCACCGCGTGGTCCGACCCGAACCGCGCAGGCGCCGCGGTCGACTCCTTCCTCGAAGGGCCGTCGTTCGACCGCAAGGGCAACCTGTGGTGCGTCGATATTCCCCTCGGAAGAATCTTCCGCATCGACCCGAAAGGCGAGTGGGAGCTCGCCGTCCAGTACGACGGCTGGCCGAACGGCTTGAAGATTCACCGCGACGGGCGGATTTTCATCACCGACTACCGGCGCGGTCTGATGGTCCTGGATGCAAAGTCAGGGAAAATCGAGCCGTTCCTGGAGACGGCGTTCAGCGAAGGCTTCAAGGGCCTGAACGACCTGCATTTCGCGGACAACGGCGATCTCTACTTCACCGATCAGGGGCAAAGCGGCATTGCCGACCCGACCGGGCGCGTATGGCGCCTGCGCGCGAGCGGCGAGCTGCAGCGGCTGGTCCAGAATGCGCCTTCACCCAATGGATTGACCTTGAATTCCAGGAATTCTCAAGTATTGGTCGCGATGACACGCTCGCAACAGATCTGGCGCCTGCCGCTCATGGCCGGGGGAACGCCGTCGAAGGCCGGTGTCGCCATCCAGCTCAGCGGCGGCCACGCCGGGCCCGACGGCATCGAGATGGATGCGGAAGACGGCCTGGTCGTCTGTCATCTCGGCGTCGGCATATGGCGCTTCGATTCGAATTGCCTGCCGACGCATCTCGCGCACGCGGGAAAGAAGCATCGCCTGATGACCAACATCGCGTTCAGAGGCAAGACGCTTTACATCACCGATTCGATGAACGGCGAGATCCTTACGGCGGAGATGCCGGTCGCCGGCAAGAAGATGTTTTCGCAGCGATGAGAAGTTTGGCTCGAACAGCTCAGAACAGGACGAACATCGCGCCGACGGCGGCGGCCATGACCGCAGTGGCGAGCCAGCCGAGCGCCTTCAGCCGCCGCCTGATGACGAACGGCCCCATCACTGCGGGCTTGACCGCGAGCAGCATCATGACCGCCATGATGGGAACGGAAATGACGCCGTTGAGGATCGCCGCCCAGAGCAGCATCTTGATCGAGTCGACGCCGGAGAAATCGATTGCCACGCCGAGCAGCGTCGCCGCGGTCAGGATGAAGTAGAAGCCGCGCGCCTCTGCGAGCGGCAGCCCCAGCCCGATCGGCCAGCGGAAGCTCTCCGCCACCGCGTAGGCCGCCGAGCCGGCGAGGATCGGCACGGCGAGCAGCCCGGTGCCGATGATGCCGAGCGCAAACAGCTGGAAGGCGAAGGCGCCGGCGATCGGACGCAGCGCTTCCGCCGCCTGCGCCGCGCTGGTGATTTCAGTGCTCCCCGCGGCGTGCAGCGTGACCGCCGTGGTGAGCATGATGCACAGGGCGATCAGGTTCGAGTAGATCATGCCGACGTAGGTGTCGATCTTGATGCGTCTCAAGTGCGAGCGCGCCTGCTCCGGCGCGTCCCTGAGCGGCTCGTGCCCGTCGGTGGCCCGCTGCTCCTCGACTTCCTGCGATGCCTGCCAGAAGAACAGGTATGGGCTGATGGTCGTGCCGAGCACCGCGACGAACATCGCTGCATAGGCCTTGTCGAGCGAAAGGTGCGGGAGCAGCGTCCCGACCAGGAACTCGTGCAGCGGAACCCGGACCACGAGTATCGTCCCGACATAAGCGAGCAGCGCCAGCGTCAGCCATTTGAGAATCGGCGCGTAGCGCGGGAACGGGACAAAGATCTGCAGCGTCAGCGAGACGAGCGCGAATAGCACGATGTAGATCTCGCTCGCACCGCCGGCGATGAGCTCGAGCGCGTTTCCCATCGCGCCCAGGTCCGCCGCAATGTTGATCGTGTTGGCGACGAGCAGCAGCGAAACGATCAGGTACAGCAGCGGGCGCGGGAAGTGCTCGCGAACGTTCGCGGCCAGGCCGTGCCCGGTGACGCGCCCGATGCGCGCGCTGATGATCTGGATGCCGATCATCAGCGGCGTGGTGAACAGCACCGACCACAGCAAGCCGTAGCCGTACTGCGCGCCCGCTTGTGAATACGTGGCGATGCCGCTCGGGTCATCGTCGGCCGCGCCGGTGATGAGTCCCGGCCCCAGCCTCTTTATGAGCGGAAGCCGCTCTTTTTCAGTCAATCTTCGCCCCGGAGCGACGGATCACCTCGGCTCATTTCGCGGCGCTGGCGGCTTCGAAAAACGCTACAAGAAAAAGCTTTTGCAAGGCAGCAGCTTTTGCAAAGCAAAAGCTTTCTCAGGAAACCGCTACGGCTGGATCTGGGCCCTGATCTCGCCGCCCTTGTTGGCAGCGCTGTGGACGTTGACGTAGAGGGTGCCGGCCTTGAAAGCCGCCTGGTCGGCCTCGCTCAGCTTCGCACCGTCGGGCACCGAATAGGTGTCGCCGTTCTTGGTGAGCCCGAGGGCAACGCCGCCGTTCGTCCCCTTGGCGCCGCGGTGGATGTGCGCCATCGTGCCCTGAACGCCGGTCGTGGCGACGCTTCCCTTCACCGCGCCGTCCTTGGCGAGCGTGAAGCTGCCGCTGCCTGAGGCGGAGGTTTTCACCGGCGGATTTTCCTCGGCGCCGCTCAGCTTGACGCTGGCCGTCTTGCCGCCGGACCACATGTCGCTGACGGTGGCGCAGGCGGCCAGCGCGACGAGCGCGATTACCGGGATTGCTTTCTTGACTAACGTCATTGAATCCTCCTCTTGGTGTGATACATCAGTCTGAACATACGGGCCGCTAGAATATTCCCATGCCGAAAATCACCGCGTCCACCGCGCTCGCACGGCTGCGCATCCTGGACCTGTCGAGGGTGAGGGCGGGCCCGACCTGCGTCAAGCAGTTTGCCGACTTCGGCGCCGACGTCGTCAAGATCGAGTCGCCGCCCGGGGTCGACCCGAATGAGGGCATGGGCGGGCCGCGCGACGGTCCCGACATGCAGAACCTGCACCGCAACAAGCGCTCGATGACGCTGAATCTCAAGCTGCCCGAGGCGCGCGAAGTGCTGGGCCGGCTCGCGAAGACCGCCGACGTGGTGGTCGAGAACTTCCGCCCGGACGTCAAATTCCGCCTTGGAGTCGATTTTGATTCCTTGCACAGGATAAACCCGAGAATCATCCTCGCCAGCATCTCCGGCTTCGGCCAGGACGGCCCTTACAGCGACCGGCCGGGCTTCGACCAGATCGCGCAGGGCATGAGCGGCCTGATGGGAGTCACCGGAGATCCGGGCGGCAAGCCGATGCGCAGCGGCGCCGCGATCGCCGATGTGGCGGCGGGCCTGTACGCCGCGCTCGGCGTCATGACGGCGCTGCTCGAGCGCGAGAGCTCCGGCAAGGGCCAGTGGGTGCAGTCGTCGCTGCTGCAGGCGGGAATTGGCCTGCTCGACTTCCAGGCCGCGCGTTACGTGATGAAAGGCGAGGTGCCGCCGCAGATGGGCAACGACCACCCGACCAGCATGCCGACCTCGGCCTACCGCACCGCCGACGGCTACATCAACGTCGCCTGCTCGGGCGAAGGCATGTGGAAGCGCCTGTGCAACGTCCTCGGGCGCGAGGACCTGCTCGCCGTGCCGGATTTCAAGGGCAACGAGCAGCGCTCGATCAACCGCGCGAAGCTGAACGAGGTCCTGAACGAATCCTTCATCTCGCGGGACTCGAAAAGCTGGATCGAGGAGCTGAACGGCGCCGGAGTGCCCTGCGGGCCGATTTACAAAATGGACGAGGTGTTCGCCGATCCGCAGGTGCGGCATCTCGGCGCCGCGGCCGAGGTCGAGCATCCGCGCCTGGGCAAATTCAAGCTGCTCAGCCAGGCCGCAAGGCTGTCGCGCACGCCCGCCGCCATCGTCGCGGCGACCCCGGAGCTCGGCCAGCACACCGACGAGATCCTGCATGAGCTGGGTTACAAGGCGAATGAAATTTTATCCTTGAGAAGCAAAGGGGCGATCTGATGAGCGTGCAAGAACTGACCGGGAGAATCATCGCCCGCAAGGAAGGCGCGGTGGGCTGGCTCATCTTCAACAATCCCGAGCGCCGCAACGCGGTGTCGGTCGACATGTGGGAGGCGATTCCCAGGGTGCTCGACCAGTACGAGGCCGACCCGGCGATCCGCGTCATCGTGCTGGCGGGGGCCGGCGACAAGGCGTTCGTCTCGGGGGCGGATATCTCGCAGTTCGACAAGCAGCGCTCGAGCTCGGATGCGGTGCAGCGCTACGAGGAGCTCGCCGAGGGAGCGCAGGCGCGGCTGCAGGCCTGCGACAAGCGGCGGCGGCCTCAACATCGCGGTGCTCTGCGATCTGCGCATCGCCGCGGACGACGCCCGCTTCGGCATCCCGGCGGCGAAGATGGGCCTGGGCTACCGCGCCTCGTCGATGAAGAACCTGGTCGACATCGTCGGCGCCGCCTATGCGCGCGAGATCATGATCACCGCGCGCCAGTTCAGCGCTTCCGAAGCAAAGGAAATGGGGCTTGTAAACAAGGTCGTTTCCGTTTCTGAGCTCGAGAAAACAGTTCTTGAGTGCACCGAAGCCATTTCAGGCAACGCCCCCCTGACCATGCGCGCGGCGAAGCGCATCATCCGCGAGGTCGCAAAAAAGGACTACGACGCCGCGCTGTGCAAGACCTGGGTCAAGGAATGCTTCGAGAGCGAGGACTACAAAGAGGGCAGAAAAGCCTTCATGGAAAAAAGAAAACCCGCGTTCAAGGGGAAATAAAGGAGGAGCAGGTCATGGTTTCCCGTTTTGCGTTGCTCTTTCTGCTTTTCTTTTCGGGCAGCGCATTTGCCCAGGCGAACTTCCCGGCGAAGCCGATAACCACCGTGGTGGGCTTCGAGCCGGGCGGCGGCACCGACACCGTGGCGCGCATCGTGGCGAAGACTCTGGGCGACAACCTCGGGCAGCAGGTCCTGGTGGAGAACCGCGCCGGCGCCGGCGGCAACATCGCGGTCGATTACGTGGCCAAGAGCGCGCCCGACGGCTACACCATCGTGCTCGCCAACGTCGGCGCGATGACGGTGAACCCGCACCTGATCAAGACGCCTTACGACCCGTTGCGCGACCTCACGCCCATCATCATGGCGTCGGTGTTCGCCAACGTGCTCGTGGTCCAGCCCGGCCTTCCGGTGCGCTCGGTCGCCGACTACGTGAAACTGGCGCGCGAAAAGCCGGGCACGGTCACCTACGCGTCCTCCGGTGTGGGCGGCGCCGGGCACCTCGCCGGCGAGCTGCTGCGCCTGGTGGCCAAGATCGACATCGTTCACGTGCCGTACAAGGGTGGCGGCCCCGCGATGCAGGGGTTCCTCGGCGGACAGGTGGATTCGTTCTTCGCTACCCCGACCTCGTCGGGAGGACAGGTGAAGGCGGGCAAGGCGCGCGCGATTGCGACCACGGGTTCCCGGCGCGCGGCCTTGATGCCGGACGTGCCGACGGTCGCCGAGTCGGGCTATCCGGGCTACGAGGCGCTCAACTGGTACGCCTATTTCGGCCCCAAGGGGATGCCAAGAGACATCGTCGAGCGCCTCAATCGCGAGCTTGCCAAAGCGCTCAAGCATTCGGAAACGGTAGCGCTGCTGCACCAGCAGGGCGTGGAACCGCAGCCGGGCACGCCGGAGGAGCTGGCGCGCTACGTCGAGCGCGAATACCAGACCTGGGGGCGGGTGGTGAAGGAAGCCGGAATCAAGGCGCAGTAGCGTGAAGGCTTATTTCATAGGAGCTTCTGACGGCAAAACCCTGCTCGAAAAGCGCGATGTGCCTCAACCCGCCGCGGGCCCGGGCCAAGTCCTTATACGCGTGCGTGCAGCCGGATTGAACCGCGGCGAGTTCATCGTCGGCGGGCTTACGAAGGCTGGCGCCGCCAAACCGGCGGGCGGCGAGGCGGCGGGCGAGATTGTTGGAACCGGCGAGCGGGTCATGGGCCGTTGCCCGGGCGCCTTCGCCGAGTACGCGCTGATGGACGCACGCGAAGCGATCCCGATCCCGCCCAACCTGTCGTGGGAGGAAGCGGCGGCGATCCCGCTCACCTTCATGGTGGTTCACGACATGCTGATCGAGCAGGGCAGGCTCGAGGCGGGCGAATGGCTGCTCGTCGCGGGCGTCTCCTCGGGCGTCGGGGTCGCCGCGCTGCAGGCGGCGAAGGCGCTCGGCGCCAGGGTGATCGGTACTTCGGGCGCCGCGGGGAAATTGGAGCTTCTGAAGAGGCAGGGACTGGACGCAGGGATCGAAACCCGCAAGCCTGATTTCGCAAGGACGGTTCTCGAGCTGACCGGCGGCAAGGGCGCGAACCTGGCGATCAATACCGTCGGAGGCTCGCTCTTTCCCGAACTTCTCCGCGCGCTCGCTTTCGAGGGCCGGCTCGCCATCGTCGGCTACGTCGACGGCATACTGAAGAGCGAAGTCGATCTCGAGGCGGTGCACGTGAAACGGCTGCGCATCTTCGGCGTCTCGAACAAGCAGCGCAGCGCCGAGCAGCGCGTCGCCACGGTGAAGGGGTTCGTGACGGATTTCATGCCGCTGTTCGCGAGCGGGCGCGTCAAGCCGCTCGTGAACAGGGTCTTCGGCTTCGATGATCTGGAAGAGGCAAAAAGTCACATGGAGTCGAACGCGCACGCGGGAAAAATCGTCGTCAGAATCGGTACTTGACGGCGATTTCTTCGTAAGAGGGGTTCGGTTATATTCGGGGCTCCTGTCGAAAAGGAGAAGACCCATGAAAAGATTACTAACCGGTCTGCTGTTCGCCGTCGCGCTGGCCGCTCCACAGGCCTACGCCGGCCTCATCGCCACTGAAGCCGGCTCGGAGCGCGAGCGCGTGATGGCGCTGATCGAGCGCCCGGAAGTGGCTCAGCAGCTCGAGAAAATGGGAATTGCGCCGCACGAGGCCAAGGCCCGCGTCGGCGCGATGAGCGAAGCGGAAGTCGCGAGCCTCGCCGGGAAGCTGGATGCGCTGCCGGCCGGCGGTGCGCTCAGCAACCAGGACTTCATCCTGATCCTCCTCCTGATTCTGCTGATCCTGGTGCTGATCTAAGCCGCAAGATCGCCGTGAACCGTCCCGCGGGCTGGGGCGAAGTAGCTGCCGCGGCGGCTTTTCGGCGACAATGGCTCTTCCTTTAGAGGAGAGGCCATGAAACCAGAGCTCGTGCTGCTCGTCTGGGCGGTCGCCCTGACCGTCGTTCAGATGCTCATCGCGGTGAGCGGGGCTACGCTGCAGGTCGGCCTGCCCATGCTCGCCAGCAACCGCGACAGGTGTCCCGCCTTCACGGGCTGGGTGGATCGCGCCTACCGCGCGCATCGCAACATGCTCGAGAACCTGGTGCTGTTCGCCGCGCTGGTGCTGATCGCGGTGGCCGGCAACAAGACAAACCAGACCACCCTGCTGGGCGCGCAGATCTTTTTCTGGGCGCGCGTCGTTTACGCGGCGGTCTTCCTCGCTGGCATTCCGTGGCTGCGCACGGGGGTGTGGACGGTGTCGCTGATCGGCCTGATCCTCATCTTCCTGCAATTGATCTAGGCAGCCCGAAGGCGATCGGCCGGATCGGCGAGCCCGCCGCGCCCTTGTCGAGCAGCGGCAGCACGATGGTGCACGAGGTCCATACGCCGTCGCGCGCGAGCTCGTCGAGCTTCGCGTTCTCGATGTGGTGGATGCCCATCTGCGAAATCATGTGATGATGCACGGCGAAAGGTAGTCCCGCGGGGGTGCCCTCCGCGGGACCGCTCTTTCCCTGCAGCATGCCTTCGGGCACCGGGTCGATGAACGGCGTGTCGAGGCCTATGGCCACGATGCGGCGCTCGCCCAGGTAGCGCGCGGCGTCGTAGGAGAGGCCGGGGGCCTTGGCGTAGTAGAACTTTTCCGCGTCCGGATCGCGCCAGTAGTCGCCCCAGCCCGTGTACACGTACACGACGTCGCCGGGCAGGATGCCGCGCTGCGCGAGCCCCTGCGCCTTGAGCATCTCCTGGATGTGCTGCGCGGTGACGAGCTCGCCCGCCTTCATGGGCTGGCCGCCGCCGATGTACGCTTTCGCGTCGAGCAGCACCGCGCTGGTGACGATCGGGGGCGCCTTCTCCATGCCGAGCTTCAGCAGCGGCGAATCGGCCGTCGGCTTGACGTCCGCCTGCTTGTGGCCGGCGTAGTAGGTCACTTCTTCACTTAAGGCGTCTTTTCCGTCCCACGGCTGCGGCAGCGCGCCGAAGTGCCCGAGCGCGTCCATCTGCGTGCCCTGCTGCGCGGGCTCCGCGCCCTCGTTCATGGTTTCGCTGTTGAAGGCGTGCGCCGAGCCGGGAATTCCGCCGGTGGGCTTGGGTTTCACCGCGTAGGGCCCGGCGAAAGGCGACAGCGGCATGGTGTTCGACCTGGGATGCGACAGCTCATAGACGGCGACGCCGGGCTGCGACAGGTGCCAGGCGCAGCGCGTCCAGGTCGCCGGCCCGATCTGGTTCGCCATGCCGCGCTCGTCGCCGGACGGCCAGGGCGGCGGAGGCGTTTTCAGGCGCTGCACCTTGACAGGCTCGACTGCTTCAGCGGATAACGCGAACCCTGCGGCGCACAACACGAATCCAACAAGAATCGATCTCATAAAATTGGCTATCGGAAAGATGGAAGGGAGCGTCTGGCGGAGAATCCAGCGCAGCGCTAAGTCTACGCGCAGGCCCGGGGCCTTGTGCCTCCTGTTCGTTTCTTCATTGGCCTGCGCCAACAGCGATCCGCTGAGCGAGCTGCCTTCGGGCAGCACCGGCATCGCGGGCACGGTTCGCGCCGAGAGCTCGCCCTACCGCGGCGCGCGCACGCAGTACGACTACCTGCCGCTGTTCGTTTACGAAGGCGATCACCTTTACCTGCACTCGTACGGCCTCGGGCTGAAGCTCGGATCGGGCCGGAGCGAGCCGCGCGTCGATGTCTTCATCCGGCGACGCTTCGAAGGCACGCCCTACCACGGCACGCCGCCGAGCCTGGCGGGAATGGCCAGGCGCGAGGTCGGCGTCGACGCCGGCGTGAGCGCGGAGTACGGCGGCGACTGGGGCATCGGCTTCGCCGAGCTGCTGCGGGATGCTTCGGGCGCTTCGCACGGCGGCGAAGTGCGGCTCGGTTACAAGTATCCGATGCAAAGGGGCAGGCTCTGGCTGACGCCGCACGTCATGCTCGGCATGCGGAACGGCGTGCTCAACGACTACTACTATGGTGTGCGGCCCGACGAGGCTACGCCGGAGCGTCCGGCTTACACGGCTCGCGCCGGAATCCTGCCCGAGCTCGGCGTCTGGGGCGCTTACGGCCTCACCGAGCGCTGGAGCCTGGTGCTTGGCTACACGATTTCGCGCCTGCCCTCCAGCATCAGCGACAGCCCGGTCGTGGACGGCAAGACGCAATGGCAGGCGATGCTCGGCATCGCGTACAACCTGACCCCCGAGCGCAAGGAATGGGTGCAATCCGGGCCGCTCATCGTGCGCGGCTACTTCGGCGCTTCGAGCGATTGCAACGTCGGCCACATCATGCAGCTTCGCTGCGCGTCGATTCACACGAAGGACAAGACCGATCTTGCCGGCCTCGAGGTCGGCCGGCCGCTGCTCGAGCGCGTGAACGGCATGCCGCTCGACGTCATGGGCTTCCTCGGCGCCCAACGGCATTTCGAGGACGGCAACCAGCCCGACTTCTGGTCGTTCCGCGCCTACTTCAAGCCTTACTACTACGGCTTTCCCTGGGACTCGCGCGTGCGCACGCGCGTCGGCCTCGGCGTCGGGTTCTCCTGGGCCGAGCGCATTCCCTTCAGCGAGCACCGCGACCTCGCGGAGCGCGGGCGCAACGAGTCGAAGCTGCTCAACACCTACGACCCGACGGTGGACATAAGCGTCGGCGACCTGATCGGTCGCAAAGACCTGCGCGACACCTACTTCGGCATCGGCGTCTCGCACCGCTCCGGGATCTTCGGCTGGACCCGCCTGTACGGCAACGTCAACGGCGGCTCGAACTACATCTACATGTACCTTGAGACAAGACTCTAGGCGATCGCGCGCAATTGCCTGCCCGTATTGAGAGGCGTAACGTATTGAAACGAGAGGCGGATGACGCCGCCCAACAAAAAGCCCCAACTTTGCTCACTCACCAAGTTGTCAACTAAAAAGTCAACCAATTCACGTTAGGCGTCAGACAGGAAATTCGGCGGTGATGCTTCTACGATTCACTATTGCGCTGGTCTTCATGCCGGTTTTCGCGTGTATCACGCAGGCAGCCGACCCAGTTCGTTGGGACCGGATGATCTCGACTGAGGGCCAGGCCGCACCAATTCCTGCGTCTTGGATCTCTGCTACTGAGGATCAATTCGCCCACTCAGTCAGAATCCCGAACCCAGTTCCACTCGACAGTGGTTTCAAAGTGTGGATGACGAGTGAACAATATTTTCAACATCTCTGCCGCTCCGAGGCCGGCGAGTTCATTTACAAAACCGTGGAGCGTGTGAAGGGATTGGTACAACTCCGCGCTGTTAAACGACCAACCGATGACGACTTGAAATCGCAGTACGGTCTTGAATTACCAGAGATCTCTGTCGTTGCTTACATGGGTCCCTCGGAAACGCTATTTGTCAGGACAACGCGTTATGACTACTTCGAGTCCGGGCCAAATGGTTGGACCGCGAAATACCAAACGCCAGGGAAATTATTGAGGTTTTCTGGGTACAACGAGTTTCAAGACAAAGGAATGGTTGCGACTGCGGTTAATTCCGCCGAAAGCCAATTCGGATATACGTGGAGAGGGATACGGAGAGTAAAGGATAGAGAACACGGAATTGCAGGTGGCGAGGTTATTGTTCTCGATCTTAGGAGCGGCGAGGTCATAGCCGTGAGGCGCTCCTATCTGCGGAGTATAGGCATTCGAAACGTTCCAGAGGGTACTTGGTGGCTCACGTCCCAAATGTGCTCGAATTTCAAGACGGAGAGTTTCCAAGATCTAAGTCAGCAACTTTACAACTTCGTTAGCGCTGTTTTGAAGCCAGTAAATGCCTCCAAGCAACGCTGAACGCCTAACCACCGCATGTACCCGGACGCGCGCAAGAGCCGCGCGCGCCGGTAATGCGGAACGTTAGGCGCCCCGATCACACGGCGGGTACAGTACCTCCGTCAATCACGTACTCACTGCCATTAATCGAGGCTGCACGCTCGGACACGAGGAAAGCGACCAGTTCCGCGACTTCCTCGGGGCGACCGGGTCGGCCGATCGGTATGCCGCCGAGCGAAGCCATGAGGCTTTGACGGGCAGCATCCTCGTCAGTGCCGGCCTCCTCGGCGAGGCGCACGATCAAGCGGCGCGCGGCAGCGGTCTCGATGAAGCCGGGCGCGACGGTGTTGACCCGAATGCCTTTGGGCCCGAGCTCCTTCGACAGTCCCTTGCTGTAGGTCGTCAGGGCCGCCTTGGCCGCAGCGTAGGCGAGAGTGGCCTCGAACAAGGGCAGGCGTCGCTGGATGGACGAGACATGGAGGATGACGCCGGAACGCTGCTCTACCATCCCGGGAATGAAGGCACGGTCCAGCCGGACCGCGGGCAGCAGGTTGAGGTTGATCTCGTTCTGCCAGTGCTCGTCGTTCAACGCGAGCACGCCGCCCCCCGGCGAGCTGGAACCGCCCACGACGTTGACGAGAATATCGAGCCCGCCGAAGCGCTGCTGCACGTGATCGACAACCTTGTCCGTCCCTTGGCGCGTGCTCACGTCTGCCTGGACGAACAAGTCAGGCGTCCGCGCTTCCGGCAGCGGCGATCGGGCGGTTGTCGCGACCCGCGCCCCGCCGCCCGCAAGGCGCCGCACAACCGCTTCTCCCATGCCCTCGGTGCCGCCGGTGACGAGAACGCGCTTGCCAGCGAACTCCCCCGGGTCGATGGAGTACGGCCACGCCGAGCCCATCACTCGATCTCCAGGCGGTCGATCTTCCCGCCGGTCACGGTAAACGAGTAGCGCAGCTCCACCGGGCTGCCCGAGAAATTACCCGACACCCTGGCCGTGACGACTGTCTGACCGTCGCGTTCCGCGACCCCGAGGACTTCGACGGTCGGCCGGTACTTCTCGCTCACTTCCACGGCCCATTCGCGGATCGCCGCGATGCCTCGGCGCGCCCGCTTTTCGTCGTGGACCATCGCGGTTCTGCCGAAGCACGCGGTCACCGCGTCGATGTCATGAGCGTTGGCCGCTGCGATGTAGTCTGCTACTGGTTGCGCAAGTTTCGTGGCGGTCATGTCCAGTCCTCTGCTGTGCGTTGCTCCGAAATGAGAATGGGACTACGCTAACCAAATGACAAGTACGCACGAAAAAGTAAGCCACTTACCTGCGAGTGAGCGTCACGATCACACTCCGCTTTCCGCGGCGCACGGCATCGAGCAGGCGCTCAAGGTCGTCGAAGGCCGGTGGAAGCTGCTGATCCTGTTCCATCTGTTCGGCGGCAAGGTTCTGCGCTTCTCCGACCTGGAGCGTGCGATACCCGCGATCTCCCAAAAGATGCTGGCGCAGCAGCTCCGCCAGCTGGAAGCCGATGGGGTCGTGCGGCGAATCGTTCACAACCAAGTGCCGCCGAAGGTGGAGTATTGCCTCACGACCTGGGGCCAGTCGCTTTGCCCGGCCCTCGACGCCTTGCTCAAATGGGCGGAGATGCGCCTTCCAGCTTTGGAGGGAGGAGAGAGATGAATCACCGCATCGCCATTGCCGCCGCGGCGCTGGTCGCCGCTGCAGGGATCGGGGCGTGCCCCGCCGCCGCGCAAATGCCCAAGTCCGTGCAGGAACGACTGGAACGCATCGGCTATGAGTTCGGGCCGCAGACCAACAAGGCCACCTTGGCCCTGTACACCTCAGAGCTCAAGAAACGCTCCAAGGCCGACGTCAAAGCGAAGAGCGACGTCGCCTACGGCAGCCACATGCTCCAGGTGCTGGACCTGTATCGGCCGGAAAGCAAAACCGGCGTGCCGGTGGTGTTGTTCGTGCACGGCGGCGGCTTCAAGGAAGGCAACAAGACCATCAATCCGGAATTGTTCGGCAACGTGCCCTCCTACTTCGCCCGCAACGGTGTGCTGGGCGTGAGCATGAATTACCGACTGGCGCCGGCCGCACTCTGGCCGGCCGGGGCGCAGGATGTGGCCGCGGCGGTGGCGTGGTTGAAGGAACACGCGGCGCGGTACGGCGGCGATCCCGCCAGGATTTTCCTGCTGGGGTACTCCGCCGGCGCGACGCACGTGGCCTCGTACATCTTCGACCGCTTGCCGCAGCCCGCCGCCGGCAGCGGCGTGGCGGGTGCGATCGTGTTGAGCGGCGTCTACCAGGTGCACCCCAAGTACGTCACCAACGTGGGCGACAACATGAAGGCCTACTTCGGCACCGACGCATCCCAGTATGACGCGCGCTCGCCCCTCACCCACGTGCCCGGCAGTAACGTTCCGGTGTTCGTGGCGGGCGCGGAGCACGATCCCGGGTTCCTCGTCCGGCACGCGGAGGAGCTGAAGGAGGCACTCTGCAAGCGCGATGGGCGCTGCCCGCGCTTCTTGCAGATGGCCGTTCGATACCAGCGACGATGAGCTGGGGCGGGCGGTGCTGGAGTTTATCCGCGAGGGGCGCTAGGGGTGCCCCCGTGCCCGCGCCGCTGCTGGACGCTATCCCGCCCTTGCATGACGCGCGGGAGGAGTGCGGTCAAATGAGCGTGTCACCGAACAACGGCTTGCAGGGCGACGCGCCACGAGCGGCGTGCGCCTGAAGCCGGACGTTAGTCCGCTAGATTGGTCTCGAGCGTCAATCGAAATTCTAATAATGCACAAAAGGGGAGATTGTCGTGAACCCTGAACGTAACAGGAACAGTGACAGCTCCATCATCGGCACCTGGCGTCTGGTCTCGTATGACACCGAAGACCAGGCGACCGGGGAGCGATGGCCCCCATTTGGCAAATCACCGAAAGGGCGCCTGATGCTCATGCCGGACGGCTACATGATGGTGATCCTGACCGCCGAGGGCAGACAGCCCGCGAATACGGACGCGGACCGCGCAGGAGCCTTCAAGTCGCTGTTCGCGTACTCCGGCAAATATGCGTTCGGGGGTGAAACCTTCGTCACCGATGTGGATGTGGCGTCGTTGGTGGAATGGACGGGCGCCCAGCAGGTTCGCACTTGCCGCTTCGTGGGATCAAGGCTGCAGTTCATCTCGAAGTGGGCGCCTAGCCCGTTTGATCACAGCCGAACAACGAGGGGGATCATCGAATTCGAGCGTGAGGCGTAGTTGCATGTCCGACATCGTCATCTACGGGATCGGTGGATTGGTGTTCTATCAGGCGTACGTCACGATTCGCCTCGTGCGCAGCAAGTCCTTTCCATCAGAAAGGAAGTGGCGTCAGGCTCTATTCATCTGGCTGATCCCGTTCATTGGTGCTGCTGCAACTCTTGCCGTGCTCGCAACGGATAAGCCTGTTTTGCCGCAAAAGCCGAGCGATTAGGCTCGGGAGCGACATGGAACACTATCCCAAGGACATCTACACGGAAGCTGAACCGGATGTCGATACGCTCGCCAATCTGGGGCCGCTCGCCGGGATGGCCGGGATCTGGACCAGTGCCCGCGGTCTCGACGTCAGTCCGAAAGCCGATGGCCCGGAAAAGCAGGCTTTCGTCGAGCGCGCCGAGCTGCAGCCGATCGACGCGCAGACCAACGGGCCGCAACTGTTCTACGGACTGCGCTACCACACGCGCATCGTCAAGCCGGACGAGATCGAGACCTTTCACGATCAGGTCGGCTACTGGCTATGGGAACCCGCCACGGGCGCCTTGATCCAGACGCTTACGATACCGCGCGGACAAGCGGCAATGGCGGTCGGCCGCGCTGCGGCCGGCGCAAAATCGTTTCGCCTCGAAGCGGTGCGCGGCTCCGAAACGAATGGGATCGTGTCCAATCCGTTTCTTGAGTACGCGTTCAGGACGGTGAGCTACACCATCACGGTTTCGATCAATGCCGACGGAACCTGGTCTTACGAGCAGGACACGGTCTTGATCATCCCGGGCCAGGCGGAGCCGTTCCACCACACCGATCGCAACACGCTCCGGAAGATCGGCGAGCCCACGCCAAATCCCACGTCGCGCAAGCGCCAGTGAAGGTCGTATCGATCAACGTGGGTCTGCCGCGCGACGTCGAGTGGCGGGGGAAGGTGGTTCGCACGTCGATCTTCAAGGCGCCGGTGTCGGGCCGCGTCCGGGTTACGAAGCTCAACCTCAAGGGCGATGAGCAATCCGATCTCACGGTTCACGGCGGGGCGGATAAGGCGATTTATGCCTACCCGTCGGAGCACTATGCATACTGGCGCAACGAGCTCCCCGCGATGGATTTTCCATGGGGAGCGTTCGGCGAGAACCTGACCACCGAAGGCTTGCTGGAGGACGAGGTGCGGGTCGGCGATCGCTTTCGCGCCGGTTCCGCCGAGCTCGTCGTGACGCAGCCGAGGATGCCTTGCTTCAAGCTCGGCATTCGTTTCGATCGGCCCGACATGGTGAAGCGGTTCCTGCGTAGCGGCCGCACCGGCTTCTACCTGGCCGTGCTTCGAGAGGGAGATGTAGCGGCCGGCGACGCAGTGGATCTGGTCGCGGAGGACGACCACCAGATCACCGTGGCCGATGTCGTCGGCCTATACGCGGCGGACGCCGCGAACCAGGACCTGCTGCGCCGGGCGAGCAAATTGCCCGCGCTGCCCGAGAGCTGGCGCCAGTATTTTCGCGAGCGCCTTTGGGAGCCCGACGAGTGACGTCGGACGCCTAGCCCTGCGACGAATAGCCGCCGTCGACCGGGATGGCGGCGCCGGTGATGAAGTCGGAGGCGGGGGAGGCGAGGAACACGGCGATGCCGGCGAGGTCGGCGGGCTCGCCCCAGCGGCCCGCCGGAGTACGCGACATCACGCGCTCGTTCAGCCCGGTGAGCTCGACGCGCGCCTTCTGCGTCATCGCCGTGTCGATCCAGCCCGGCAGCACCGCGTTCACCTGGATGTTGTCCTTCGCCCAGGCGCAGGCAAGCGCCTTGGTGAGCTGCACGATGCCCGCCTTGCTCGCGGAGTAGGGCGCAAGGTAGGCGGCGGCGAAGATCGACATCATCGAACCGGTGTTGATGATTTTCCCGGCGCCGGCGCGCTTGAGGTGCGGGTAGGCGGCCTGCGAAGCGACGAAGGCGCTGGTCAGGTTGGTATCCATCACGCGCTTCCAATCCTCGAGGCTGAGCTCCTGCGGCGGCTTGCGGATGTTCATGCCGGCGTTGTTGACCAGGATGTCGAGCCTGCCGAGCTTTTCCGCGGCCTGGCTGACCATGTTTTTACAGGAGGATTCCTCCAGAACGTCGACGAAAAGCCCGAGCGCCTGGACACCCAAAGACTTCAATTCCCTGACCGCCGCGGAATTCTTCTTCTCGTCGCGGCCGGCTACCGCGATCGCGGCGCCCGCCTGCGCGAGCCCCCTGGCCATCCCCAGGCCGATGCCGCCGTTGCCGCCGGTCACCAGCGCCGCCTTGCCCCTCAGGTCGAAATTTTTCATGCGCCGATTATGCAATACTTGACAAAAGCAAGTATCTCGCCGGACGATGGCGCATGGCCCACGTCGAAGCGCTGCGCGAGTTCAACCGCTTCTATACCCGCCGCATCGACGTCCTGCGCAAGGACTACCTTGGCAGCCCCTTCGGGCTGCCCGAGGCGCGGCTAGTGTTCGAGATCGGCCGCGTTCCGGGCGTGGCCGCCAGCACGCTCGGCAAGGACCTGGGCATCGACCTCGGCTACCTCAGCCGCGTTCTGCAGGGCCTGAAGCGCCGCGGCTTCGTCCAGGCCAGGCGCGCGCCGGACGACGCGCGGCGCGCCGCGCTATCGCTCACGGAAAAGGGCCGCAGGGCCTGCGCCCTTCTCAACACCCGCTCGCGCGAGAAGGCGGTGACGATGCTGCAGCCGCTTTCCGGCGCCGCGCGCGCGCGGCTCGTCGGCGCGATGGGCACCGTGCGCACGCTTTTGTCTTCTCAAGGAAAGGATGTTCCCGAAGAAGCGGGAAAGACCCCGCGGATTGCTCTGCGCGCGCACCGCCCCGGCGACATGGGATGGGTCGTCGAGCGGCACGCCGCGCTCTACTTCGAGCAGGACGGCTGGGGCGCGCGCTTCGAGGCGCTGATCGCCGAGATCGTCAGGGAATTCCTGGAGCGGTTCGACCCGGCGCGCGAGCGCTGCTGGATCGCGGAGATGGAGGGCGCGCGGGTAGGCTGTGTTTTTCTGGTGCAAAAAAATAGAACTACGGCAAAGCTGCGGCTGCTGCTGGTGGAGCCCAGGGCGCGCGGCACCGGGCTGGGCCGGCGGCTGGTCGATGAGTGCATAGCATTCGCGCGCGCCAAGGGCTATCGCAAGCTCGTGCTGTGGACGCACGCCCATCTCGCCGCGGCCCGCCACATCTACCGTGCGGTCGGCTTCGTCCGCGCCGGGCAGGAGGCGCACCGGACCTTCGGCCCCCGGGCCGTGGGAGAATACTGGGAACTCAAGCTCTAGACCCCCCGACTCATGGACGTATCAGCGAAAGGCCTGCGCGTGCTCGTCACCGCGGGCGCTGCGGGCATCGGCCGCGTCATCGCCAAGACCTTTCTCGAGCATGGCGCGCGCGTGCAAGTCTGCGACGTGGATGACAAGGCGCTTTCGGCCCTTCCGAAAGAAATTTTTCGTGTGAAAGCGGATGTGGCGAACCTCTCGGACGTCGACAGGCTGTTCGAAGAGGTGAAGAAGAACCTCGGCGGGCTCGACGTGCTCGTCAACAACGCCGGCATCGCCGGGCCGACCGCCAAGGTCGAGGACATCAAGCCTGAGGACTGGGACCGCTGCATCGCGGTCGATCTCAACGGCATGTTCTACTGCACGCGCAAGGCGATGCCGATGATCAAGGCCGCAGGCGGCGGCAGCATCATCAATCTTTCGTCCGCCGCGGGGCGCCTCGCTTTCCCGATGCGCACGCCGTACTCGGCGGCGAAATTCGCCGTGGTGGGCTTCACCGAGAGCCTCGCCGCGGAAGCAGGGCCCGACAAGGTGCGGGTCAACTGCATCCAGCCCGGCGTCGTCGAGGGCGAGCGCATCGAGCGCGTGATTGCCGCGAAGGCGCAAGGCCTTGGACTTTCATTCGACCAGGTCAAATCAAAGATGCTCGAAGGCGTGAGCATGCATACCACGGTCACCCAGCAGGACATCGCGAACACGGCGCTGTTTCTCGCGACCGATGCCGGGAAGCATATTTCCGGACAAGCCATCTCGGTCTGCGGCGGCACACGGTATCTTGTATGAGCGCCGCTCAAGGCAAAGTCATCATTACATGCGCGGTGACGGGCTCGATCCACACGCCAAGCATGTCTCCCTATCTGCCCGTCACGCCCGACGAGATCGCCGAGGCGGCGATCGGGGCGGCAAAGGCCGGCGCCGCGATCGTGCATTTCCACGCGCGCAACCCGAAGGACGGCAGCCCGACGCAGGACCCGGAGCTGTTCAGGCAGTTCCTGCCCAAGGTCAAGGCGGCGTGCGACGTGGTGGTCAATCTGACGACCGGCGGCGCGCCGACGATGTCGATCGAGGAGCGGCTGCAGCCGGCGCTGAAGCTCAAGCCCGAGGTCGCCTCGCTCAACATGGGCTCGATGAACTTCGGCCTCTACGAGATGCTCGGGCGCTACAAGGAGTTCAAGCACGCCTGGGAGCGGCCTTATCTCGCGGGTTCGGATGACAGAATTTTCAAGAACAGCTTCAAGGACATTGCCTTCATCCTGCAGTCCTGCGCGGAGAATGAAACGCGCTTCGAGATCGAGTGCTACGACATCGGCCACCTCTATACCGCGGCGCATTTCCTCGAGCGGCGCCTAGTGAAGCCGCCGCTTTTCATCCAGTCGGTGTTCGGCATTCGCGGCGGCATCGGGCCGCACCCCGAGGACGTGCTGCACATGAAGCGCACCGCCGACCGCCTGTTCGGCGACGCCTACCACTGGTCGGTGCTCGGCGCCGGCCGCAACCAGATGTTCATCGCCGCGATGTCGGCGGTGCAACGTGCGCGTCGGGCTGGAGGACAGCCTGTGGATGGGCCGCGGCCAGCTCGCGAAATCGAACGCCGAGCAGGTGAGCAAGGCGCGGCGCATCCTGGAAGAGCTGGGATTCGCGGTCGCGACGCCGAACGAAGCGCGCGAGATGCTGAAATTGAAGGGGGGAAGAAATGTCGGCTTCTAGGTTTTTTGTTTTTCTTCTCCCGGTATTTCTTTCATTTCCGGTTTTTTCGCAGGACTGGCCGACCAGGCCCGTCAAGTTCGTATCCCCATATCCTCCGGGGGGCTCGGTCGATCCGCTGGCGCGGCTGATGGCGGCGAAGCTGACCGATTCGCTCAGGCAGCAGTTCATCGTCGAGAACCGCACCGGCGCCTCGGGCATCATCGGCACGGATTACGTGGCGAAGAGCGCGCCTGACGGCTATACCTTCGTCTTCATCTTCGACACCCACTCGGTGCACCAGGCCCTCAATCCGAAGCTGCCTTTCAACCCGGAAAAAGATTTCGCGCCCGTGATGATCTTCGGCACCGCGCCCATGGCGATCACGACGGGGGCCGGAAAGCCGTACAAGAGCCTCGCCGACGTCATCGCCGCGGCGAAAGCGAAGCCCGACACCCTGACCATCGGCAACGTCGGCAACGGCTCGCTCGGCCATCTCGCCACGATCCTCCTCAATCAGGCCGCCGGCATCAAGCTGGTGCCGGTGCCTTACAAGGGCGGCGGCCCCCTCTCACTCGACGTGATGGGCGGCCAAGTGGACTTCGCCATGGCCTCGACCGCGGCCCAGGCGCAGCACGTGAAAGGCGGCAAGATGCGCGCCCTCGCCCTGACCGGCGACAAACGCTCGCATACGATGCCGGATGTGCCGACGCTGACCGAGCTCGGCACGCCGGTAACCGCGCACGCCTGGTGGGGCATTCTCGCGCCCGCGGGAACGCCGAAAGCTATTGTCGAAAAAATCGTTCTTGAACTGAAAAAAACAATCGATCTCCCCGACGTCAACAGGTTTCTGGTCGAGACCCTGGGCATGGACGTCGTCGCCCTGGGCCCCGAAGCGACGCAGAAATTCATCCTCGGCCAGATGGCGCGCTGGGGCAAGGTTGTCCGGGAAAACAACATCCACGCCGAATGAAGCTGGCGATTCTCGACGACTATCAGAAGGTCGCGCTCAAGTCCGCCGACTGGAAGCGGCTGAAGGGCGTCGAGATCGAGGTCTTTCACGAGGCCTTCACGTCCGCGGACGACGCCGCGAAGAAGCTCGCGCCCTTCGAGATCCTGTGCCTGCTGCGCGAGCGCACCGCGTTCCCGCGCGCGCTCATCGAGCGGCTGCCGAACCTCAGGTTCGTGGCGCTGACCGGCATCCGCGCGGGCAGCCTGGATTCCAAGGCGCTCGCCGAGCGCGGCGTCCCGGTGAGCAACACGCGCTCCGGCAACAGCACCTACCTCACTTCCGAGCTCGCCTGGGGCCTCATGATCAACGCGGCGCGCGACATGGCGAAGGGCGAGCGCAACATGCGCTCGGGGCGG
>WNFM01075025.1_pt2 | contig 22433 bp, 21 predicted proteins | sample 5400271 | NCBI WGS metagenome assembly WNFM01 (sample SAMN13153352, study PRJNA577476) | soil metagenome | isolation source: 60 cm saprolite on Douglas fir-dominated hillslope | place: USA:California | collected 2013-09-17
TGAGGAACGCTGTAGCCATCGGGGTCTTCGTCATCCGCCTTCCGTTCAGCGAAAACGCGGAAGGCTCGCTTCGCCGCCTCGATCTGCTCGGTACTTCCGGTCAGACCGGTAAATCGCGGAAACTGGGCGTCAAGATAGGCTTTCATGACTTCCGGTGTGTCGCGCGCGGGATCGACAGTTATATAAAGCGCCTCGATCTGGTTTGCCGGCCTGCCTAGTCTGTCAAGGGTCGAAGAGAGTTTTGCGAGCGCGCGAGGGCAGACCAGCCGACAATGGGTGAAGCCGAAATAGACCAACAAGAAGCGGCCGCGATAGTCGCAGTTCCGTACGGGTTTGCCATGGTGGTTCGTCAGCTCAAATTGCCCGCCAATCATGTTCGCTCCTCCCGCGCTTCGCTAAAGCATCTAAATCGATCACATAATGTCATATTGACATTTTTTGTACAAACAATAATTTGGAATTTAAGAACGCGGAAGGTCGGAGAAGTTGCATGCCCAACCCTCTCATACGCTTAGATTCCCCAACGGCTTTGTCACCCGGCACATCAACGCATCCGCTGCTCGATATGAAGCAGGTTGGAAGTCTTCGCCACTTGGGCAATCTCGCGCGACAGCGACACCGTTGGCCGAGGATTTCGGAGCATACAGATATCAGCTCGCCTATATGAGCTACGCGCTCGCGCTCGCCCATTTCAACCGTTTGCCTGCCGCTCCCGGATTCTTCCGCCGGACGTTCGAAAATCTCATTCAGAAGATGTTGCTGCCAGACGTTTGGTTCGAATGGCACGAAACCAGCAAAGGAGGCGGCATCCTCAATCACGACGTCCAGATGACGGAGGGTTGGACCGATCCTGTCGTCAAAGACAACATCATGTATAGCGCCTATCTCCAGTCGATGTCGCTGCTCTACAATATGTTGTTCAACGATGATAAATTTACGAAGCCCGGAGCCCTGACATTAAAGCACGTTCCGATATTCTGGGGCGGTCAGAAGGGTTACACCTTCGAATATGATCAAAACTCGGTCAACGAGCGCGTTTACTGGAATATGGTGGAGAGCGGCTATCTCGGAGTCGCATGCGAACCATATTGCGTATTTCAGATATGCAATCAACCAGCGATCCTGGGCTTTCGGCTCCACGATCATTTGAATGGTGGCAGCAGGGCATCGGAAGTCACTGAAGGCTATCTTGCTGCGTGGAGTCAGTTTGGCGGGCTGCTCGATAAGACCGGCCACTACAACACTCTTGTTCGAACAGCAACCAAACAGGTTATTCCGGGACATCACGTCTGGTCGGACGCCTGGTGCGGTGCATTGATGAACTCATGGAATTCCGATTTCGTAAAAGAAAACTATGCCAGGCAGCGTGATTCCTGGCTTGTGCGCAGTAACAGCGGAACCTTGTCCGTCGACCTTCCTGCGCCGCTGCGCGCGGACATGCCGCCCGAACCAGGCTTCGGTTGGTTCGCCGTGTGGGCATCAGAGATGGGCGATACCGAAACCCTCGAAGGGCTTCTCGATCATGCCGATCAGTACATGAACCCCCAGTGGATGTCGGGAGGATACCACTATCCTCGTAACGACGCAGAGTACGACGAAGCCCGGAATCTGATCTCGGTTCATCCGATGCTGAGTAACGCCCAGTTGCCTTATGCGCGGCTGAACGTCGGTGACGGCATTCGCCGGCTTTACGAGCGCCCATGGAGCCGAGAGCATTTCGCGGGGCCGTTGCTGACAGAGGTTTCCTTCTCACTCGATGTCTTCCGGGCAGTTTATGATAAGGACGCGGACATACTGCTGTTTGACGTGCGGAACACGAGCAAGGACGCTGCAGACGTCGTTGTCTCGAATGTCTTCGGGCGGGGACCGTGGAAACTGACGCGAAGCGATCGGGAATTCGCATCGAGCAATGGGAATACGCTCATTCACAGCGACAGGTCACCAATTCGGCGGGATGGAGACAGTATCCACCTCACAGTCGAGCATTCGGAGCCGGTGGCGTATCGGCTGACCTGGCAATAAATTTCGAACGCTAGTTTTAACACTCTCGCGGCGTTGAGCCACTGCCGCATACCCTGCGATTCCGCGGTCCCAACTGACGCTTCGGATTCTTGAACGTCGAAGGCTCGTGCGCCGCGACCGTCCGTCGTATCGCTACACATGTAGCGAGTCGCTACAGCGCACCAGACTCTTCATAAGCAGTCCATCGGGTCTCGGTCGCTAAACCGCAGACTTTACAACAGGGTTGTTGTGTCCGTCCCGCTCTCGTCTGTTTGGCATGGCGCATGCTTATGCAATTGCGAAAAACGAAGTTGTTCAGGGAGAGATAATCCATGCCGAAGATCCAAGCTGCTGTTGTCCGCGAGAAGGGTGGCCCCTTCAAGATTGAAACGATCTCGCTCGACGAGCCGCGCGAAAACGAAGTTCTCGTTCGTATCGCTGGTGTTGGCATGTGCCATACTGATCTTGTGGTTCGCGACCAATATTTTCCCACGCCACTTCCGGCTGTGCTCGGACACGAGGGGTCAGGAATCGTCGAGAAGGTGGGCGCGAACGTCAGAAAGGTGGCGGTAGGCGATACCGTTGTCCTGAGCTTCGCGAGTTGCGGTGTATGCGCAAATTGCCTCAGTGGCCGTGGCGGCTATTGCCCGGATCTCTACGGGCGTAATTTCTCCGGCGGTCGGCCAGACGGATCAAGTCCGTGCTGTGACGCTCATGGCGAGCGTGTCAGCGGATATTTCTTCGCTCAGTCCTCCTTCGGCGAATATGCGATGGCAAGCGAACGCAACGTGGTCAAGATTCCGAACGACGTGCCGGTCGAGATCATGGGACCGCTCGGTTGCGGCATACAAACTGGCGCGGGCGCCGTGATCAATGCGCTGAAGCCAGGGGGGGGATCCAGCGTCGCAATATTTGGTGCGGGATCGGTCGGGCTTTCTGCCGTCATGGCCGCGAAAGTTGTCGGCTGTACCACAATTATCGCGGTCGATCTCAATGATGCGCGCCTGGGCCTGGCCACAGAGCTCGGAGCGACTCATGTCGTGAACAGCGGTCGCGAGGACGCGGTCGCAGCGATCCAGGCCCACGCTGGTGGAGAGGGTGTGCAATATTCGCTCGAATGCACGGGATTGCCGAAGGTGGTGCGGCAAGCGGTCGATTGCCTGAGGTTGACGGGTACCTGCGGTGTCATTGGCGTCGCGCCGCTCGGCACCCAAATCTCCCTTGATATGAACGGCATCCTGTTCGGTCGGTCCGTGCGCGGTATCATTGAAGGCGACAGCATCCCGGATATTTTCATACCGCAGTTGGTCGAGTTGTGGCGGCAAGGCCGTTTCCCTTTCCATCGGCTCATCCGCAAATATCCCCTTTCCAAAATCGAAGACGCGGCACGCGCTTCGGAGGCCGGGGAGGTACTAAAGGCGGTTCTGATTCCCGACTCGAAGTCGCCGGGAAACTAACGCATGCGCCGAGCGGAGCTTTCCACCCTTGCAACGGATGCGGCGCGGCGCTTCGGCGACTCCGTTGCGTTGACCATTCCGGATTCGCGTTCCTTTACGTTTCGCGAGCTGGATGAGCTTGCTGGCCGATTTGCTGGCGGCCTGGCACGCCTCGGTGTCTCACGCGGCGCCCGGGTGGTGCTGCACCTGCCGAACGGTTGGGAATGGATCGTCGCCTACCACGCGCTCGCTCGACTTGGGGCAATTGTGGTGCCGGCGAATATCTTGCTTAGCGGCGAGGAAGTGGCTTTCGCCGCTGCCGATTCCGAGGCCATTCTGTTGATCGCGTCGGCGGAAAAGGCGGCGGCAATTACCACAGCGGACGCGGTCAAGGTGATTACGCTTGGCGCACGCTCCGGTGGCACTATCGACTTCTCGTCACCTCTTGCGCATGAATATCTATCACCTGTCGAAGTGTCGCCGTGCGATCTTTTCACCATCGGCTATACATCCGGAACCACCGGGCGGCCAAAGGGAGCGATGCTGACGCATCGCTGCCTTTACTCGAGCTTGGCCGCGACTGCGACCATGCATGTACGCCACCCCGGCGATACAGTGCTCACGTCGCTGCCGTTCCCGCACGTCTACGGCAACATCGTCATGAACTCCGCTTTTTTGAGCGGACTGAGGCTTGTGTCGACGCCACGCTTCGACGCCGGAGAAGCATTGCGGCTGATCGCTGCCGAACGGGTCACTCTCTTTGAGGGTGTGCCGACGATGTACTACCAGATGTTGGCTCATTCCAACATTGGCAACGCGGATCTGAGTTCGCTCACCCGCTGCACGGTCGGGGGACAGACCATGCCGACAGCCAAGATCGACGCTGTCGTGGAGCGCTTCGGTTGCCCATTGCTGGAGCTGTGGGGCATGACAGAGGTCTCCGGTCCTGCGATTACACATTCGCCCTATTGGCCGCCACGCCATGGCTCGATCGGCATGCCTGTGCCCGGCGTAGAGGCGCGCATCGTCGATCTCGCTGATTCCACGCGTGAGTTGCCTTCCGGCGAAGCGGGCGAACTCATCGTGCGAGGCGCGCTGTCGATGGAAGGTTATTGGAAGAACGACGTTGCCACCGCCGAGACGATCGATGCGAAGGGCTGGCTTGCCACAGGAGACATCGCTCGTATCGACGAGGATGGATATCTATTCATAGTAGACCGAAAGAAGGATCTTATTATCACCGCGGGCTACAATATTTATCCCGCCGAAATCGAACAAGTTATCGCGATGCATCGGGCGGTCGCAATGGTCGCAGTTGCAAGCATCCCTGACGAGGAAAAGGGCGAGATCGCCCGCGCGTTCGTCGTTCCGCACGCGAACGTGGTGCTGGGCGAGACCGAGCTGCTTGAGCACTGCCGGAAATATCTAGCGGCCTACAAGGTGCCGCGGGTTATTACCATCGTCACGGATCTCCCCAAGACGAGCACAGGCAAAATACTTCGTCGTGCCTTGCGCGAGCCCGTCCCAAACAACGCTACACCAGCAACTTGAAAGGCTCCCAATATGAAAATCGATCTTTTCCGAGACTACACAATGACCATCGACGGCGTCCCGGCTAAGTCGGATACGACCTTTGAAGCGTTCAATCCGGCGACGGAAGAGGTGATCGCGAAAGTACCTGATGCAAGCCGTGCCCAGCTCGAAGCTGCCGTCGCCTCGGCAAAACGTGCTTTTCCGGCCTGGAGCGCCAAGCCGCTTGCCGACCGTCAGGCCTTGGTCGCGAAGATCGGCGATGCGATTGAAGCGCGGGCCGGTGACTTCATGCGTTTGCTGACCCTGGAACAGGGCAAGGCCAGGAAGGGGGCGGAATGGGAGATCGGTGGCTCGGTCATCTGGTGTCGCGAAATTGCAAAACAAGAACTTCCCATGCACGTTGCCGAGCGCACCGCAACGCGCACGGTCGAAACCCGAAGGGTACCGGTTGGCGTAGTTGGTGCCATCACTCCCTGGAATTTCCCTGTGCTGCTCGCCATCTGGAAGATTGCCCCAGCGCTGGTTGCAGGCAATACCATGGTCCTCAAGCCGTCGCCGTACACGGCGCTTTGCACGCTCAAGCTCGGTGAGATCCTCCGCGATATTCTGCCTCCCGGCGTGCTCAATGTCGTCTCGGGTGGCAACGAGCTCGGTACCTGGTTGACGGGTCATCCGGATGTGCGCAAGATCAGCTTTACCGGCTCGACGGCGACCGGACGCAAGATCATGGCTTCGGCGTCGGGCAATCTCAAGCGCATCACGCTTGAACTTGGCGGCAACGATCCTGCAATCGTTCTTCCCGATGTTGATGTCAAGGAGACTGCTGAAAAGCTGTTTTGGGCCGCCTTTCAGAACAGCGCCCAATTCTGCGTCGCCGCCAAACGACTTTACATTCACGAAGATATTTATGACGACCTTGCAGCGGAGCTGGTTAGCTACGCCAAGACGGTGAAGGTGGGAGATGGTCTGAAGCAGGGAACCGACCTCGGCCCGATTCAGAACCGCATGCAATTCGAGAAGCTGAAGGATCTGCTCTCGGACGCAAAGACCAATGGCTGTCGCTTCCTTCTTGGCGGGGACGTTAGCGACGAGCCAGGATTCTTTGTGCCGGTAACGATCGTCGACAATCCTTCGGAAGACAGCCGCGTCGTGGTCGAAGAAGCCTTTGGTCCGATTTTGCCTCTTCTCAAGTTCAATGATCTGGACGACGTGATCGCGCGCGCCAACGATACTGAATACGGACTGGCCGCTTCGGTTTGGAGCAAGGACATCAAAGCGGCGCGCAAGATTGCCGAGCGTATCGAAGCCGGCACGGTGTGGATCAACGAGATCCACACGTTCTCGCCGCACGTTGCCTTTGGCGGACACAAGCAGTCGGGCATAGGCATCGAAAATGCCATCGATGGCCTAGCCGAATACACCAACTCGCAGACCTTGGTCGTCAATTCGGCTTGATTGTTGTTTGATCGAAGCGAGGCAGCACTGCTGATTCGCCGCGCGGCCTCTGCCACCATTTGGACCGAGCGATCGAGAACTTGGCTCCGCAACCCTGCCGGAGCTTGCGCAACCTTGGTCGCTTCTGCCCTCAGGTCTGCAGGATGGAAAGGGCGTTTTAGCCAGACGCACATCGAATTGACGTTGCCGCTGCTAAACGCCTCGAGCGGAGGCGCCGGAGGATTGCTTGACTGTATTAACGACAATGATTGATCGTGCTGATGCGCAATTCGCGGCTAACGCGGAGCATAACCGCCTCTTGACGAAGGCTTTGCGGGGCAAGGTGGCGGCTGCGGCGCAAGGCGTATCCGAGGCCGCTCGCGCTAGGCATGTCGGGACTGGCAAGCTGTTGCCGCGTGATCGCGTTCATCGCCTGCTGGACGCTGGCTCGCCCTTCCTCGAGATCGGCGCGCTCGCCGCCAACGGCATGTATGCTGACGAGGCGCCAGGTGCAGGCATGATTTGCGGCGTCGGCCGCGTCTGCGGCGCTGAGGTGATGATCGTTGCGAACGATCCAACAATAAAGGGCGGCGCTTATTTCCCGATGACGGTGACGAAGCATCTGCGCGCGCAGGAGATCGCCGCTGAGAATCGCCTTCCTTGCATCTACCTCGTAGATTCCGGCGGTGCGAACTTGCCGTATCAGGCGGACGTCTTCCCGGGGCGCGATCATTTCGGGCGCATCTTCTACAATCAGGCGCAGATGTCCGCGCGAGGCATTCCTCAGATCGCTTGCGTCATGGGATCGTGCACTGCGGGGGGCGCTTATGTTCCCGCGATGTCAGAAGAGACTGTCATTGTTCGCAGTCAGGGCACAATTTTTCTGGCAGGACCGCCGCTGGTGAAGGCGGCAACCGGTGAGATCATTTCCGCCGAAGAACTTGGTGGTGCGGAAACACACGGCCGTAAATCGGGGGTCGTTGATCACGTTGCGGAGAATGACGAGCATGCACTGATGATCGTCCGCGACGTGGTCGCGACGCTGAATAACCCGAAGACGGTCGATATTCAACTTGTCGAGGTGCGTCCACCGCTGCTCGATATAGCGGATCTGTACGGAATCATACCCACCGACGTGCGCGCACCCTACGACGTACGAGAAGTGATCGGTCGTCTCGTTGATGGTTCGGAGCTGCACGAGTTCAAGCCGCTCTACGGCGCGACGCTGGTCTGCGGCTTCGCGCGCATTTGGGGCATTCCGGTCGCAATCCTCGCCAACAATGGCGTGATCTTTTCGGAATCGGCGCAGAAGGGCGCCCATTTTATCGAGCTCGCTTGTCAGCGCAGAACACCGCTACTTTTTCTTCAGAACGTCTCGGGATTTATGGTCGGTGGCCGATACGAGGCGGAAGGCATTGCCAAGCAAGGCGCCAAGCTCGTGACGGCGGTTGCGACCGCTACGGTGCCGAAGATTACCTTGCTGGCTGGTGGCAGCTTCGGTACGGGAAATTATGGCATGTGTGGTCGTGCCTATTCCCCGCGATTTTTGTTTACCTGGCCGAATTCACGCATTTCCGTAATGGGTGGCGAGCAGGCTGCCTCGGTGCTCGCGACTGTGCACCGCGACGCGGACCGCTGGACGGAGGAAGAGGCCGAAAACTTCAAGGCGCCGATCCGGCAGAAATACGAGGAGGAGGGTAACCCATACTACGCGACTGCGCGGTTGTGGGACGACGGTATTATCGATCCCGTGCAAACTCGCGACGTCTTGGGCCTCGCTTTCTCAGTAACATTGAACGCATCAATTCCAGCACTGCCGCGTTTCGGCTTGTTCCGAATGTGATGACAATGTTTGAGAGTCTTCTGATCGCGAACCGTGGCGAGATCGCACGCCGCATCATTCGAACGGCCCGCCGGATGGGCATCAAGACGGTGGCGGTTCATTCGGACGCGGATGCTGCGATGCCTTTCGTGAAGGAGGCTGATCGGGCCATCCTGATCGGCCCCGCCGCGGCCCGCGAAAGCTATCTCGTCCCAGAGAAAATTATTGCAGCCGCGCGGGCAACTGGCGCCGCGGCTATCCACCCCGGATATGGTTTTCTCTCGGAAAACGCTGCTTTTGCCGAGTGTGTGCAGGCGGCCGGGCTCATCTGGGTCGGAGCCCCTCCGGCAGCTATCCGCGCGATGGGTTTGAAGGACGCGGCCAAGCGACGAATGCAGGAAGCTGGCGTACCCGTGACTCCCGGCTATCTTGGCGAAGATCAATCCGGCACTGCACTTCAGGCTAAAGCGGAGGAGATCGGTTTCCCTGTCCTGATCAAGGCAGTCGCTGGTGGTGGTGGAAAAGGCATGCGTCGGGTTGACACCGCATTAGCATTTGCCGATGCGCTTGAAGGATGCCAGCGTGAGGCGGCAGCCGCCTTTGGCGATGATCGCGTACTGATCGAAAAATACGTGCTGAGTCCGCGGCACATTGAAGTACAGGTCTTTGGTGACACCCGCGGCGAAGTCGTCCACCTGTTCGAGCGGGATTGTTCGCTCCAGCGCCGGCATCAGAAAGTCATCGAGGAAGCGCCTGCTCCAGGCATGGACGCGGCGACCAGATCGGCCGTCTGCGCTGCAGCAGTCAAAGCCGCGAAAGCAGTTGACTACGTTGGCGCCGGCACGATCGAGTTCATTGCCGACGCCTCCGAAGGCCTTCGCGCCGACCGGATCTGGTTCATGGAGATGAACACGGGTCTTCAGGTCGAGCATCCGGTAACCGAGGCGATCACTGGCCAGGACCTCGTTGAATGGCAGCTTCGCGTCGCTAACGGCGAGCCATTGCCGTGCCGGCAAGAGGAGCTTTCAATAAAAGGCTGGGCGATGGAGGCGCGGCTATATGCCGAAAATCCGGCATCCGGATTCCTGCCGTCGATCGGGCGGCTCGATTGGTTGCGGCTGCCGGACAACATTCGCGTCGATAGCGGCGTCGAAGAACGTTGCGAAATCACCACGCATTACGACCCGCTGATTGCCAAGCTGGTCGTCCACGCTCCCGATCGTGCGACGGCGGCGGCAGAACTGGCGAAGGCCGCGGGGGCAGTTGAAGTATGGCCCGTTAAGACCAATGCGGCCTTTCTGATGCGCGCTGCCAATGACGCGGACTTCGTGGCCGGATTAGTCGATACCGGCTTTATCGAACGCCATGCAGGCCAACTTATGCCAGCTTCCGATCCCCCGGCTGCGGTCCTGCAAGCAGCGGCGCAAACGCTGCTGTCGGACTCTGCTTCGATATTCGATCCGTGGCGCGCGCTTCAGGGCTTACGGATCAACGCCGAGCCAGATCGAAGGGTGGGAGTGGAAGTCGCAGGGATCGGATACGTGATCGATGTTGACATTTGTGCCACTATTCCGAGCGTAGTCGAAGTCGGTGGCGAACGCTTATTGTTCTTCAATGGTGAAGCGTGGCCGTTCGTGAAGCCGGTGGCCAAACTGGGTGATGGCGGGACTGCGGCTCCCGATGGTGCTATGGTTGCCCCGATGCCCGGGCAGATCACTACTTTGGCGGTGACGGAGGGGCAAGCCGTAATGCGCGGGCAGAAGTTGCTCACGCTCGAGGCGATGAAGATGGAGCATACGCTGTCGGCGCCTTTCGACGGCGTCATCACAGAAATCAAAGCGGCAGTTGGCCGGCGAGTAGCCGAAGGGTCTGTCCTCATGCGTGTGAGCAAGGACTAGGGGGGATGCTTGAGTCGCTCGCGCAGGAAGTCGCTGATTTCGAGATCAAAGTGACGTTGATCGAGCCGGGTCCATTCGCTACGGACTTCGTGTCAGGTTCGTCGATGCGGCAAACGAGACCGATCGCAGCGTATGATGAGATCCGGGAGAAGCTCTTGGCCGCGTTCACGCCGGATGTTTTCGGCGATCCTCAAAGCACCCTTGGCGCGGTGTTCAAGATCGTCGATGCGGACAAGCCGCCGTTTCACGGCGACAAGCTCCCGGAACTAGCGCGTCTTCAGACAGCTTTACCGTCAGGCTACGCGCTAGTTCATATCGGTTGTTCTGGTTTAGCTCAGCCGCATCATACTCTTAGGCACTGGTGATACTGCTGATCCGGCCCTAGACCCCGGAACTCGGTTACGCCGCTGCGCGAACTACGGCTTTGGTCTCCAGGAATTCGCCAAACGCAATGTCGCCCCATTCGCGACCGTTACCTGACATCTTGTACACGAAGTGCGTTTGCGCTGGCAATCGGAACGGTCGCTTGGTCTTAGTAGAGTGCTTGTGGTTTAAGGAAGGCGATCGCGATCATCTCATCGCCATTGGTTGGAGCGACCGATTGCTCAGTCATTCTTTTAATGAAATGAAACAAGCTGCGATAGTCGACCTGGTCTGCTGTTTCGGCATCCAGCATTGGCAAAGGAAGTAGCCATCACTGATGCAAGAGCTTCCGCAATGCATTCAAAAGTTGGGTTAGGTTGCGTCCGCTACAACAACAAGATAGCCAGCCTGCCTATCAGAACCAACGACAGTCCTACCACCAACGTAACAAGCTGGCCGAGGCGCACCTCATCAAGATCGGCGTCGGGGACTAGCGAAAGTGCGTGCATGGTCGTTAGGCAACACTCCATAGTTTCCTCCAATCATAGCCGCTATTGCAGCGGTCCTTTACATGATCTCATCTTGCACCTTCTATGTCGTAAGCCACAAAACAAAAATCAATTTTTTATTGACAAATCGATTTATGGGAGCAAGTTACCTACGGGGGCAGCGTGGTCCGCGTGGTTCGTCAATGGGCTGTTGTTGGTTTGGCTTTGATCAGCGGTGATCGAGTGGCGGCTCGCTGCTGCAGCCACATCGAGTGCCCTAGCAAATCCGAAATGCGTGCAGGCGGATCATCCACCCCGAAGAGATTGGTGAATTGGATTAGGGGGGTGGTGAACAATGCTGAACCGACGCAAAATGCTGATCGCGGGAGCTTCCATGGCGGTAGCATCAGTATCTCGAGCTGACGAGAAACGAATTCCACGAGTCATCGTGTTTGACACTTTTGGAACATTAGTCGATTGGCGATCGAGCTTGATCAGCTATTTGACCGAGTTTGGGGTACGTCGCGGGATTCGTGCTGATTGGGCAAAGCTCATTGATGCCTGGCGCGCGCAGTACATGCCTTCATTAAATAGCATTCGTAACCGGGAGCAGCCTTGGGCCGTCCTTGATGACCTTCATCGCGGTTCGTTAGAGAAGCTGGTGATGGCCCACGGGATCCGCGGATTGTCTGACGCAGACCTCGATTACATCGTGAACGGATGGCATAAGCTTTCGCCTTGGCCTGACGTGATCCCGGGATTGAATCGATTGAAGCGCAAATTCATCATCGGTCCACTGTCCAATGGCAATGTCAGTCTTCTCGTTGACTTGGCAAAGTTTAGCGAGCTTCCGTGGGACATGATCCTTGGCGCGGACGTTTTCGAACACTACAAGCCGGACCGCGAGATTTATACCGGCATTGCGAAATTTCTCCGGGTGCCTGAGTCCTCGGTTATGCTGGTCGCTGCGCACAATAATGATCTAGGTGCAGCCAAGAGCTTTGGTTTGATGACCGGGTTTATTCCTCGCCCAACGGAATACGGCCCGGGGCAGACTACAGATCTGAAGCCTGAGGGCGATTGGACGTATGTTGCAACGAGCGTTGAAGACCTAGCCCAACAGCTTGGGGCATAAGGAATATCCGTAGCGTCGAGAGCCGGTGGCGCGACAAGGCGCCGCCGCTTAGCATCGGGAACTAGGAAATGCCTGACTTGCGCCTTGTCTCTCTGGAAGAGGTCTCGCTGCGTATCGCACTCGAGGGCTCGGGACCGCTAGTAGTGTTGATCCACGGCTTTCCAGAATCCTGGTATTCTTGGCGACATCAGATTGGACCTATCGCGGCGGAGGGGTTTAGGGTTTGCGCGATCGACGTGCGTGGTTACGGTGGCTCCGACAAGCCCCAGGCCGTCGAGGCCTACACGCTGGAGGCTTTCGTTCGATGTCGCTTGCCTTATTGGCGAGTTAAGTCCTAACAGTCCCGCGGTTCTTGTTGGCCATGATTGGGGAGCACCTGTTGCTTGGGTTACGGCGCTTACGTATCCGGGTAAAGTACGAGCCGTTGCAGGTCTTTCGGTCCCATTTGTTGGCATCCCACAGCGCTCCACGAACGCCATTATTGATGAACTCTACATTCGTCATGGACGTTTTTTCTATCAACACGCTTTTGCGCAGGAGGGGATAGTTGAAGCCGAGATGGAGAAGGATACTCGTGTTGCGCTTCGGAAGTTGTACTACGCTTGGAGTGGAGATGCGCCGGAAGGCGTATGGCCTCCAGATAAGCGAGTAGGCGATCCAGTCCTTACCGGGTTGCCTGATCCGGATCCCTTCCCAGCTTGGCTGTCAACGGCCGACTTGGATTATCTTGTTGGCGAGTTCGAACGATCTGGCTTCCGTGGGGGACTTAATCGATACCGGAATCACGATCGAGATTTTGCATTCTATCAGAAATTCGCCGGGCAGCAGATTCATCAGCCGTCGCTCTTCATTAGCGGCGATCGTGATTTCGTGCGGACCATGTTCGGCGATCGGCTGCATCTGCTAAAAGCAGGATTGACTGACCTGGCGATTGGAAATCCTTCCAGGATGTGGCCATTGGACCCAGCAAGAACGTCCTAAAGAAGTTACTTCGCTTCTGTTGGACTGGCTTAAGGCAATCTAGTCAACGCCTATCACCAACTTTTTCACGGTGGCAACGCAGGTGCGTGGCTCCAGTTCAAACACCTACCTTCTAGTGCAGGATGCCTGCCGCTCATAAGTGTAAGGGGAGAATGGGGGCTTACAGCGCCTAAGCGGAGTATCTTGAACATTGTCATCATGCAGCCGCACATGCATGTTCAGAACCGCTTTACAAAGGACCTCGCCGTGTTGGAGCACGTCGTTATAGCCGTATCCGGCCATCATAAGTCACGCGGATTCTACGAAACTGCCCTCGCGCCGCTGGGTGTCTACGTGGTGGGGGAATGGGACGGTACCTTTGCACCAGGCTACCCTGACGAGGAGCCACAGCTCGGTTTTCGCTCGACTGGAAAACCGATAACTCCCCAGCCCATCGCGCTCCGGGCGAGCAATGAGCGGGCAGTTCAGAAATGTTACGAAGCTAGAGGCCGGCTACGACGATGGCTACTATGCAGCTTTCGTAATCGACCCTGACGGGCACAACATCGAATCCGTCTTCCGGGTGCCGGCTGCAGGCTAGCGCTCTTGTTCCCGGCCGCTGCGAGGATGGGCGCCACTCGGCATGAGACTCAAGGCCAAGGTTCCGCACGGTCAGTGGAAGACAACGACCTTCCTGGCCGCGCTGCGCCACGACCGGATCGAAGCCCCATGGCGGCTTGACAGTCCGATCGACGGCGAGGGTTTTCGAACCTATGTCGAGAAGGTCCTCGTGCCCACGCTTCGCCCTGGCGACATCGTGATCATGGACGATCTCGGCAGCCACAAGGGCAGAGCTGTTCGCCAGTTGATCCGCTCAGCCGGTGCCAAGTTGTTCTTCTTGCCTAAATATTCCCCAGACCTGAACCCCATCGAACAGGTCTTCGCCAAGCTCAAGCATCTGTTGCGCAAGGCCGCCGCACGCACAGTCGAAACCATCTGTACCGCAATCGGCGAGATCCTCGCAGCATTTACACCAGACGAATGCGCCAACTATTTCCGAAACTCAGGCTATGCCTAACCTAAATGCGTCCCACTCTAGCGGCCGTTTCGTTGCGAAGTTCTTGTGCCGTGAGCCCTTTTGACGGGGGCGATCACTCAGTGAACGATGCGCTCGATGGCAATCGCGGTGGCTTCACCGCCTCCGATGCAGAGTGCTGCGACGCCGCGCTTCAGATTCTGCGCTTCCAGCGCATGCAGCAGCGTGACTATCAACCGTGCGCCGGTGGCGCCGATGGGGTGCCCCAGCGCGCAGGCGCCGCCATTGATGTTGAGTTTGTCGCGGGGAATCCCGAGGTCGCGCTGCGCCGCCATTGCCACTACAGCGAAAGCTTCATTGATCTCGAATAGATCGACATCGCCGACGCTCCAGCCGACCTTATCCAGCAGCTTGCGGATCGCGGGGATTGGCGCCGTTGTGAACCATTGCGGCTCCTGGCTGTGGGTAGCGTGGCCCCTGATCGCGGCCAGTGTCGGGAGGCTGTCGCGATCGGCGAGAGAGCGTTTGGTGAGGATCAGCGCCGCCGCGCCGTCGGCATTCGCCGAAGAGGCCGCCGGCGTAATCGTGCCATTGGCGCGGAACGCCGGCTTCAGCCCCGGGATTTTGGCAGGATCGACCTTCAGCGGATGCTCGTCATTGGCGATCTCGCGTGGACCGGCCTTTTCCTTCACGGTGATCGGCACGATCTCGGCCTTGAACGCGCCGCCTTCCACCGCCTTGCGCGCGCGGGTCAGCGTCTCCATGGCGTAGGCGTCCTGCGCCGCGCGGGTAAACTGATAGGCCTCGGCGGTGGCTTCACCGAAATCGCCCATCGAGCGGCCGGTCTCATAGGCGTCTTCGAGACCATCCATTAGCATGTGGTCGATGATGCGGTCATGCCCGGCGCGATAGCCGCCGCGCGCCTTCGCCAGCAAATAGGGGGCGTTGGTCATGCTCTCCATGCCGCCGGACAACACGATTTCGGCGGAGCCGGCGCTGATGATATCGTGCGCCAGCATGGTCGCCTTCATGCCGGAGCCGCAGACCTTGTTGATGGTGGTCGCCCCGGCCGCATCCGGCAGCTTGGCGCCGCGCGCCGCCTGTCGCGCGGGCGCCTGTCCCTGTCCGGCCGGCAGCACGCAGCCCATGAACACCTCGTCGACCCGCTCGGGCGACAATTTCGCCCGCTCGAGTGCTGCGCCGATGACGTGGGAACCTAGCCTGTGGGCGCTAAAGGACGAGAGGTCGCCCATGAACCTGCCAAGCGGCGTGCGGGCGGCTGAAACGATGACGACCGGATCGGAAGTTGCGGACATGGCAATGCTCCTGTTCGAAGGATTACGAAACACAGTTGCTTGATATGACGATTATCATCTATGATGGTAAAAATTGCAATCGAGTGTTGGTCTCTTTTGTAGGGGCGGTTACTCGGTTGTACGAGGGGAAGCGTAACTCGTGACGAGGGACTCCGTGACCGACAAGCCAGTCGCTGTTGTTACAGGTGTAGGTCCCGGTACCGGGTCGGCGTTTATCCGTCGTTTCGCGGGTGGGGGATTTCGCGTGATTGCGCTTGCCCGCTCCCCGGACCGTATCGGCGCTCTTGCGCAAGAGCTCCCAGACACTCACGCAGTGAGATGCGACGTCTCCGATGAAAATCAGGTTCGGAATGCGATGGCAGACATACGAACCAGATACGGCTCGCCGAGCGTTCTAATTCACAACGCCGTGGGAAGAGGCTGGGGCACGTTCCTCGAAATTGACCCGCCGATGCTCGAATCCAATTTTCGAGTGAACGTTATGGGTCTGCTGTTTCTAGCGCGCGAAAAAGCTGGTGAAGGCACGATCCTCGTCACCGGTGACACCTCTGCGACGCGCGGTAAGGCGAATTTTGCGGGTTTCGCACCGACCAAGGCGGCCCAACGCATTCTGTCGGAATCAATGGCTCGCGATCTGGGGCCGCGCGGGATCCACGTCGCTTATGTTCTTATTGACGCTGTTATCGATGTGCTGCGCATGCGTGAACGGCTGCGCGACGCGCCGGACGATCTCTTCATCAAACCGTCGGCAATCGCCGACGAACTGTGGCACCTCAGCCGCCAGGACCGGTCCGCGTGGTCATTGCTTGCGGAGCTTCGTCCTTTTGGAGAACAGCGGTGAGAGAAAAGAGCTTACTTTTGCTCTCCGGAGACCTTTGGCGCAACCACGGAGTCAGCAATGCGCTATTCGAAGGAACATAAACTCCAGACCCGAAATCGGATCGTCAAAAACGCATCTCATAGTCTGCGCCAAAAGGGTGTCGATGGAGTGAGTGTGGCCGACTTGATGAAGCTCGCCGGCTTGACGCATGGTGGGTTCTATTCCCACTTCGATTCCCGTGAGGCGCTTGTTGTAGAGTCATTCGCCCTGGTGATAGATCAGACCGCGTCTCGTTGGCTAGACCTTACGAAGGGAATTCCTGCGGCGAACCGGTTCGATGCCATCGTTAAAGCCTATCTGAGCCCTCGACATCGTGACAATTCAGGTCACGGCTGCGCGCTTCCGGCCATGGGCGCCGATATCGCACGTTCCAGCGAGAAGGTGCGCGGTACATTTGCCAAACAGCTTGAAAAGTTGATTGATGTTCTCGCCTGCCAGCTATCGGGGATTTCGACGGAGCAGGCACGCCAGATTGCCACGGGCGCAATCGCAACGATGATGGGATCAATCGTGCTTGCGCGGGCGTCGAGCAGCAAAAAGTTGTCTGACGACATCCTTGAAGCCGGTCGGCACGCCGTCCACAGGCAGGCCGCGGTTCGGAAATCGCGCGGCAGAACAATTCAACGCCAGCGCCGGTTGCTGGCGCGCGACTAAGCACTCGATTGTGCATCCATCTTTAAGGAACGAGGGTTCCAAAGGAAGTCGTAAAAGGAGAATTCAAGGATTGCGTCAAACGTCTGGACCCGTAACGCAAAATGCGCGTCATAATTATTGGCCCTACTCGACCGGCTTTTCTGGACCAGCGAACTGAACCGGATCTCGGAATAGTCGATCCAGATAAGGAGTCGGTCGGGCAGGACGTTGTAGTCTTCATCGCATAAAAAGGCGCGCCTTCGCCTTGCAAGCAACAACCCATCCGATTCGGTGACATCGTGAGTGTAATGGGCGATATTTTGTCCGCCGGCGACGTCAAGATTGTAGTCGTGGCGGCGCATCAAAAAATCATCGCCGAAATAGAACGTCTGGACTACGCTGTGGCTGGCGATATTGGGCGGAAGTGTTACGCGCAGGGCCCGCCAAGTCTCGCCGCTCTCTCGCAGAGGTTCGGCCTCCTCGACCCGGAGGCCGGGCAGGGTGAGCATGAACGGAGCGTTGAGGTAGATCCATTGAGTGTAACCATTGAAATAGGCTCGATGCAGAGGGTCCCAAGGTGTATCCAAGTCATGTCCGGCGAATGCCTCGCGCGGGTTAGTCCGCTCACTGAGAAGTTTACCGTCGGTGGTCTCAATGGCTATCCGGCTCGGGGTATAGCGGGTGCATCGGTCTGGTCCGCCAAACGGTGTAACTGATGCAACCTGCTCACGCGTTGACACAGTCATTTGGCGCGGCTCGGGCTTCTGCGGCGCCTTGCGGTCCAGAAGTTCGCCACCACTGACCAGCGTTGCCTTCACGGTACTGTAGTCGCGCCACCGATCAATCCCGCCGTGCGCCTTGATCGCCGAAGCCAATAGGTCGAGCATCATCTCATCTCCTGTCAGAAGGTTCTGGTTCGCCGGCCACCCGGCTGCTGCTTGCAAACAGTGCGGGACCGGCGTTTGGGGCGAGGATCCGCTCCGCCACCATGCGTTGGAACACGTCGATCGGAGCCTGTGCCTTGTCGGCCTTCGCACGCAGCAGCGCTCCCTCCCATGCTGACAGGAGGAATTCGGCCAGATCGCCGGCAGTCGTGGCTGTCCCCACCTCTCCGGCTGCCTGTGCCTCGGCAATGCAGCCGGCGAACGCCTGCCGCCAGGCTGCGAAAATCATGGAGACGCGCCGCTGAATCGCTTTGCTCGTATCCGCGGCTTCGAGTGTGAAGCTGCCTATCAGGCAACCGCGGAAGAAATTGTCTTCCTTCATGCGGGTCGCCATGTGCGCGAAATACGCAAGCAGCCGCTGTCGTGGCGAGAGAGTTTCGTCCTGCAGAAAACGCCTTAGCACCTTGTCGAGATGATCGTCGAAATATGCTGCGACGACTTCCTCGCCGAATCGCTCCTTGCTTCCGAAGTGATGGTAAAAGCTGCCCTTAGGAAGCTTGGCCCTATCGACGACCGCTTGAACGCCGGTAGCGGCATAACCCTGCCGCCACATTATCGCGAGGCCCGCTCGAAGAAGTGTTTGCCGGGAATTAGGTGTATGCATGTGACTAGAATGATCGGTCTAGTAAAAATGTCTTATTTATTACGAAGATTATGATATCCGTAATAGACTGATCGGTCTATTTTTTGTCTTTCCCGCCGTGCTTTTCTCGACGAGGATCGGCTCCCAAATCCAGCTACTTTTGAAGCGATGTGGCGTTTCGAGTGCTGTTTGTGCCAATGATCGGCTCCGCGCACCCAGCTTGCGGATCGGCAAGAAAGCGGTTCGTTCTCAAATAAATTAGTCGGCGGGTGCTCTAACCGGAAAACCGGTATCCAACTTTGCGCGATACGCGGTAGATAAGATGGATGGTACGACCACGCAGTTTTGATCCGGAAGCGGTGCTCGAAATCGCTCGGGAGATCTTTTGGACTAAGGGCTTCCAGAGGACTTCGCTCGACGACATCACCAGCGCAACCAATCTGACAAAACCAAGTCTCTATGCGGCTTTCGGAGACAAGAACGCGCTTTTTCTCCAGGTTCTCGATCGATATCACGTCATGCTCGTGGCTCGCGCCGAGCGAAAGCTCGCGGGAGGGCCTTCAGCCCGAGAAGCAATCGCCGGCTGGCTCGAAGGTTTTGTGCCTTCTTGTTCGGGATCCAGAGGCGTGCGTGGATGTCTATCCATCAACGCCGCAACCGACGGCGTGCTCGACCAAACCGAAATCCGTGACAGCATCGCGCAGTTCAACGCGCGGCTTGAAGAATTGATCCGACTGCGGCTCGAGGCTGATCGACGCCAGTTTTCGAAGGATTTCGATCCGAAGGCCGCCGCGTTTTTTATCATGACCGTCTATAATGGACTGATGGTGATGGCCCGGCAGATGCCGCGACCGGACAGCGTCAAGAACACGATCGCCTGGGCGGTGACGATCCTAGCTTGACGTAGCTCCGTGCGTTATGTACTCATAAGTATACAACAACCGCCGGGGTGATGCATGCGGAGATTATCGTGAAGGCCGTTCAGATAGCGGCATTTGGCAAACCAGCCGAAGTTGCCCAGTTTGTGGAAATCCCCGACGTCAGTGCGCCAGGACCACATGAGATCGTTATCGAGCTTGAGGCCTCTCCGATCAACCCAAGCGATCTTCTCATGATCGCAGGCGGATATGGCTACCGGCCGCCATTGCCGGCTATCGTCGGCACCGAAGGCGTCGGCCGCGTCGTTGCGGCGGGCGCGAGTGTCAAGGTGACCTGACGCTGGTGCCTCTTCTTGTTCCCGCATGGAGGGAACGCATCAAGACCGATGCGTCGTGGCTGAGGCCGCTGCCGTCCGGGGATGTCAATCAATTTGCGATGATGGGCATCAATCCGCCCACCGCATATCTCCTGCTCACAGATTTCGTGACTTTGCCGCGCGGATCATGGGTTATCCAGAATGCCGCAAATTCCGGCGTGGGACGGGCGGTGATCGCGATCGCGAAATCGCTAGGATTGAAAACCGTCAATGTAGTAAGGCGCGAAGAAGCCGTAGCCGAATTGAAGGCACTTGGCGGTGACGTTGTTCTGGTGGATGGGCCCGACCTTGCCAAGCGCGTCGCAGCTGAAACCGGAAACGCTTCGATTCTGCTGGCCTTGGATGCAATCAGCGACACATCGACGATGAATCTCATGACCTGCCTAGCCGAAGGCGGCATGCTTGTGATCTTTGGTGCGATGAGCCGTAAACCGATGATCGGACTACCGGGGAATCTCATCTTCAAAAAACAAACGATGCGCGGCTTTTGGCTTTTTCACTGGTATCAGTCGGCCGCGCCGGACAAAATCACGGAAACGTTCAATGTTCTCACGCCGCTCGTCGCTTCGGGGGCGATCTCCACACCCGTCGCCGCCACTTATGGCTTCGAGCAGGTCACGCAGGCTATCACAAGGGCAGCGGCGGGAAATGGAAAGGTTCTGTTCGCCCCACGCTAAATCGACTAGCAGAATATTGCGGAGGTTCGACGACAACTGGAAAAATCTCGCTTGCGCGGTTGAAACTACGAGATCCGCCGACGCATCGATTGTGATTTTTTAAGTGCTGCCTCAGAACCCGTCCGTCGATTTCTTTCTAAGCGGAGGTGAGAAAAGGTATCAGGGCTGACAGCGTCCCTTCGGCATTTTCCTCGCAAAGGAAATGGCCGGCCTCCACCGGCTCGCCGCTGACGTTGGTCGCCCACGCCTTCCATGTCTCGAGCGGCGTCGCCGCGGCCGAAGCGATGCCGCGGCTGCCCCAGGCAACAAACAGCGGAAGCGCGATTTTGTTACCCGCCTCTCGATCCGCCTTGTCGTGTTCGAAATCGGCGTAGGCGCCAGCCCGATAGTCCTCGCAGATCGCATGAATGCGCTGCGGATCACGCAGCGCGTCGAGATAGTGATCCACTGCGCGCGGATCGAAGCCGCTTGCGAAGGAAGCACCCAAAAAATCGTCCAGACTCTTGGAGATCAGATTTTCCGGCATCGGGTGGGGTTGTGCGAGAAACGTCCAGTGGAAAATCCGCAACGCGGCTATCCGGTCCAGACGGGTCCAATAGTCGTAGGTCGGCAGGATGTCCAGGACCGCTACCTGCGACAAACGCTCTGGATGATCAAGCGCAAGACGATAAGCGACGCGACCGCCTCGGTCATGGCCAATAATGCTGAAACGTTCATGGCCAAGTCTTGCCATCACTTCAACCATTACCCTTCCCATCGCGCGCTTGGTGTAGGGCGTGTGGTCGGAATCGGTCTTTGGCACCTCCGAGAAACCGTATCCAGGCAAATCAGCAATGACGAGCTTGAAGTGCTTCGACAATTGCGGCGCCATAAGGTGCCACATCACATGTGTTTGTGGATATCCGTGCAGCAGCAGGAGCGGCGGTCCTTCGCCGCCGATGCGCGTGAATATGCGACCGCCGCTCGTCTCAATCCATTCAGATGCGAAGCTCGGAAAGAGATCAGCGAGATGAGACATTATCTGTTCCTTACTTCGGTACGGTGTCGTCAGGCTCTGGCTTTGCGCCCGATATTTTACCGACGCGCCACAAATAAGCCTAGTCCTATAAAATCCATTTTATGTTGACATATCGATTTAAAGTGCTACCGTTCGTCTATAGTGGAGGTGACACAAATGCGATATCTGCATTTTTCGGATCGGGGGAGTCGGGGAATTGCTGCGGCAGAAAAGAGCGGCGCATTCCATGCGATTATGGAATCGGACGCTCGATATCCTGGCGATATCGATCATCTCATAGCGCTTGGACCGGAAGCGCTGAAGAAGGCAGGGGACAGTATTCTTAAGGGCTCGGAGATCGCGCTCGACTCCGTCATCCTTTTGCCTCCGCTTCCTGCCCCGGGAAAAATTATATGCGTCGGATTGAATTACGTCGATCATTCGGCGGAGACCGGGTTCGAGGTTCCAGACTATCCACTCATCTTTGCGCGATTTGCGTCGACCTTCGTCGGAGCAGGAGCCCCGATCGTTAGGCCGCGCGTATCGGAACAGCTCGATTTTGAAGGAGAGTTCGTGGTCGTCATCGGCAAGGAGGGGCGTCACATTGCAAAAAGCTCCGCCCTCGACCATGTCATCGCCTATTCGCTCTTCAACGACGCTTCAATCCGCGATTTTCAGCGGCGAACGCCGCAATGGACGGTCGGGAAAAACTTCGACGCTACCGGACCTTTCGGGCCTTATATCGTGACCGCGGATGAGTTGCCGCCGGGGTGCAAGGGTCTCCGCATTCAAACCCGCCTCAACGGAAAGGTCATGCAGGATGCGAATACGAACGACCTTGTATTCGATGTCGAAACCTTGATTTCAACGTTGAGTGAGGCGTTTGCTCTGTTGCCCGGAGACATTATTGTGACTGGGACCGCTGCCGGCGTTGGCGGGATGCGCAAGCCCCCAATCTGGATGAAGCCCGGTGATGTCGTCGAGGTCGAACTTGAGCAGTTCGGTATCCTGCGAAACCCCGTCGTCGACGAAATCAACTGAG
>WNFM01354004.1_pt1 | contig 22420 bp, 23 predicted proteins | sample 5400271 | NCBI WGS metagenome assembly WNFM01 (sample SAMN13153352, study PRJNA577476) | soil metagenome | isolation source: 60 cm saprolite on Douglas fir-dominated hillslope | place: USA:California | collected 2013-09-17
CAGTGGGTCTATCGTTATGCTCGAGTTTGGGACCCAAGCATGCAGATGAAGTGAGCGTGGGGTCCTTTTTTGCGCCGAAGGGCCGCCCCAAGGCGCAAATTGCTTCCCCATTGGGGGCAGCGAACAAAGTGAGCGTGGGGGTCCTCACACGCCCGGGATCGGCTGGCTATCCTTGAACAGCAGGTAGCCGCGAACGACGCGGTAGATCACCCAGATCGCCGTCACGAACCAGATGCCGAACGCGATCGGGATGCCGATCAGGATCAAGCCCAGCGTGATGAGGATCAATCCGCCGACCATGCACCAGAGGAACGACCACCAGAACGTGCGGATGAGCCACGTGAAATGGGACGCCACCCAGGTGGTGCGCGCCTCGTCGCGCTTCACGTAGCAGACGATGACGCCGATGATCCCGAGGATCGTCAGCAGCGGAAAGGGCGAGGCGATGCCGCGGCTCAAGACCTCGAGGACGGCTCCGATACCGAACAGCGCGTAGGCCAGGAGGCCCGCGCTGACTGGCGCGGCCGGATCGGCGACCGCGGATTGCGGTGGGGGAAAGTCGGCCATCGCTCGCATCTCCTGGCTGCGCCGCGCGTCGGCGCCCGTGCCGCGAAGATGGGGCCGCCGCAGGGTCACGTCAATAGGCGCAAGACAGACGGTCGGGGGCAGGACCTCAATACTTGCGGCCGTCTCGGCTCACATTCTTGCGTTCGCCATCGTGCGGCACCCTCATTAAGGAGTGGCTATAATGGGCCGGGCAAACGCTCCCTTTCAAGTCCCTTGACCCAAGAACTGGAGGCAGCCATGACCATCGAACAAACACGCGACCAGATCGTCGATCAATTTTCGAACGTGCTGTCGGAAGCTGAAAGCCTGCTTGCCAAGGCTACGCACGAAACCGGCGAGAAGGCACGCGAGCTGCGCGCGCAGGCCGAGTCCCGCATTCTGGCGGCAAAGCTCAAGTTGCAGGAATTGCAGGGCGAGGCCGTCGACCGCGCGAAGGATGCCGCGCGCGCGACCGATAACTACGTGCACGAGAATCCGTGGCAGGCGATCGGCATCGCCGCTGCCGTCGGCTTCGTCGCAGGCCTGCTGATGAACCGGCGCTGACAAAGGCCCGAGAGGGTTCGAAGCAATGGTTGAAGGCGGCAGCGAGCAGCCCTATCCGCGCGACCTGCGCGGTGCAACGGCGCGCCTCGGGGCGTCAATGCTGGGTCTCGTGCGCACGCGCCTCGAACTCGCGTCGGTCGAGTTTGCCGAAGAACGCGACCGCCTCCAGCAACAGTTGATGTTGTTGATTGCGGCGGTGGGATTGCTGCTGTTCGCCGTGCTGTTCGTCGCAACGTGGGTCGTCGTCTACTTCTGGGACACGAGCCGCCTGCATGCGGTCGCAGGCCGCGCGCTCTGCGCCGACGCCTTTCGCCGCGACCGTCGCCGAGTTCGAGCGCGATCGCGCGGCGCTCTCGGGTCACGCAGCCGCCGAGCGTCCACCGCCTTCACTATGAAACTGAAACGCGAAGAACTGGACCGGCGCAAGTCGCTTCTGCTCGCGCAATCGCACCTGCATCGGCTGCAGGCCGGAATGGCGTGGCACGATGTCAAGGAAGTGATTGCGCCGCCTCACCTCGCGCAGCCCCAAGGGGGCCATGTGCGTACGATCGCTGTAACGCTCCTTGGCATCGCCGTGCCGATCTTCGGCCTGTCGCGCCTGGGCCGTTTGCTGCGGGTACTGTCGATCGGCATGATGGTGATGCGCGTCGTCCGCGGTTTCCGCCGCTCGAGCTAGCGCGTCAACATGAGCGCCGAAGGGCCGCCCCGAGGCGCGAATTGCTCCCCCTTTGGGGGCAGCGAACGTAGTGAGCGTGGGGGTCCTAAAGTCCCAGTTCGCGCATCAGGACGTCGACGCGCGCCTTGACCGCGGCGTCCATCGCAATCGTCCGCCCCCACTCCCGCTGAGTTTCGCCGGGCCACTTGTGCGTGGCGTCGATGCCCATCTTGCTGCCCAGCCCGGCAACGGGTGACGCGAAATCCAGGTAATCGATCGGCGTTGACTCGACGATCAGTGCGTCGCGCTTCGGATCGACGCGTGTGGTCAGCGCCCAGACCACGTCGCGCCAGTCGCGGATGTTCACGTCGTCGTCGGTGACGATGATGAACTTCGTGTACATGAACTGCCGCAGGAAGCTCCACACGCCGAACATCACGCGCTTGGCGTGCCCGGCGTATTGTTTTTTCATCGACACGACGGCCAGCCGGTACGAGCAGCCTTCCGGCGGCAGGTAGAAGTCGGCGATTTCCGGAAATTGCTTTTGCAAGAGCGGCACGAACACTTCGTTCAGCGCGACGCCCAGCATCGACGGCTCGTCCGGCGGCTTGCCCGTGTACGTCGAGTGGTAAATCGGATCGCGGCGCAGCGTGATGCGCTCGATCGTGAGCACGGGGAAGCGCTCGACATCGTTGTAGTAGCCGGTGTGATCGCCGAACGGACCCTCCAATGCGCTTTCGTATCCGGTGGCGTCTTGCGGATCGGGCTCGATGAAGCCTTCGAGAACGATCTCTGCGGAGGCCGGAACCTGCAGGTCGTGCGACACGCACTTCACGATCTCCGTGCGGCCTCCGCGCAGCAATCCCGCGAATTGGTACTCGGACAGCGAATCCGGCACCGGCGTCACCGCGCCCAGGATCGTCGCCGGGTCCGCGCCCAGCGCGACGGCGATGGGGAATCGCTTTCCGGATGTGTCGAGCGCATGGTCGCGGAAGTCGAGCGCACCGCCGCGATGCGCCAACCAGCGCATGATGACCTTGTTGCGCGCGATGACCTGCTGCCGGTAGATGCCGAGGTTCTGCCGCTTCTTGTGCGGGCCGCGCGTCACCGTGAGGCCCCACGTGATGAGCGGCCCAACGTCTCCCGGCCAGCACGTTTGCACCGGCAGGCGCGAAAGATCGACGTCTGCGCCGTCCCAGACGACTTCCTGGCACGCCGCCTTCGAGCGCTCCTTCGGGGCCATGTCCAGCACCTTCATGAACATTGGCCGCGTGTTCTGCCACGCATCCTTGAGACCCTTCGGCGGCTCGGGCTCCTTGAGGAACGCGAGGAGCCTGCCGATGTCGCGCAACGCCGTGCGCCAATCGTCGCCCTCGACGCCCATTGCGCGCGCCACGCGTTGCGGCGTGCCGAAAAGATTGCCGAGCACGGGAATGGCGCCTCCGTTCGGCGCGCGAAAGTTCCCGATAGGCCGTTCAAAGAGCAGCGCGGGCCCGCCTGCCTTGAGCACGCGGTCGCACATTTCCGTCATTTCGAGTTTCGGATCGACCGGCGCGGCGATGCGCTTCAACTCGCCACGAGTTTCGAGCTGGGAGAGAAAATCGCGGAGGTCGGAGTATTTCATTTGGCTTTAGCCCCGTGATCACGTTCAAACCGACGTTCTTTGCGGACAGCGGGCTAGGGCGTATGATTTTCGCATACCGCCGCCGGCACCGATTGCCGGCCCGAACCTCACGGTTTCTCGATCAGGAGGCTGACATGCGTCACATCCGCGGGAGGACCTTTCAATCGCTTATGCTTTTTTTCTCGGCGGCTGTTTTCCTGGGAGCGACCTTCCCGGCTCGGGCCGATGTCATCACGGACTGGAACCAGAGGGCGATCCCGATCGTCACGGCCTACAGCCTGAGCGCCCCGGCCTATCGCGATATGGCGATCGTGCATATCGCGATGTTCGATTGCGTGAACACCATCGAGCCGCGCTACGAGTCATACAAGGCCAAATTCGACGCGGATCCGGGTGCTTCCAAGGAGGCGTGTGCCGCGATCGCGGCTGCCCGCGTCTTGTCCAAGCTTCATCCGGACTCCGCGCCGAAGATCGACCCGGAGCTCGCACAGTACCTCGCTACGATTCCGGACGGTCCCGCAAAATCAGCGGGCATCGCGTTGGGGGGAAAAGTGGCGGACAGCGTGTCGGCCATGCGGGCGAACGACGGAGCCGAGAAAGCCGACAGCTATCGTCCGAGGACCAGCCCGGGCCGTTACATTCCGACGGCCCCGACGGTCGCGGCGATGTGGGGAGGGGTCACACCGTTCGTAATGGCGAACGCTACGCAGTTCCGGCCCGGTCCACCGGTTGCGCTGACCAGTCGCGAATGGGCGGACAACTACAACGAGATCAAGGAAATCGGCGGCAAGAACAGCACGAAGCGGAGCGCCACGCAGACCGAAACGGGTCGCTTGTGGCTCTACACGGGCCCCGCGACATTTTTTCCGTTGGCGATGCAACTCTCCGCCGCGAAAGGTCTCAGCGTCAACGAAAATGCGCGGCTGTTCGCGTTGCTCGCGATGGCCACGGCGGACGCCATGGTCGCGATATTCGACGCCAAGTACTACTACGAATTCTGGCGGCCCGTCACGGCGATTCGCAACGGCGACGAAGACGGCAACCCGGCGACCGAACGTGACGCCACGTGGGAACCGCTCGGACCCACGCCGATGCATCCCGAGTACCCCTGCGCCCACTGCATCATCGCCGGCTCCGCCGGAACCGTGATGCTGGCCTTCTTTGGCGCGGGAACGCTTCCCGAATTCACGCTGACCACGCCGACGGCGCCCGGCGTCACGCACCGTTGGACACGCTTGCAGGACTATATCGACGAGCCGTCGAATGCGCGGGTCTGGTCGGGAATCCACTACCGGTTTTCGACGGTCGTTGGCGCAGACATGGGCCGGAAAATCGGCGAATTCGCGGTGCAGAATAATTTGCGTCCGCTGAAGTAGTTGGGCGGACTTGTCCGCCGGCCATCGGTTGTCAACTCTCCGGTGGCCGCAAGCGCACGCGCAGAAACGCCCGCACCTGCTCGTTCGCGACTGCGCGCGGAACGCCGGCGCCACGATCGTCATTGCCAGCGAAGCGATCAGGAAGCGCAGCATCATCGTGTCGGGTTGAGATAGCCTGCGATCGCCCGCCACGCCGCCAGCTTTTCCGCAATCGGCCGCGCGTAGGCGGGACTCGACGAGGGCAGCGCGAGTGTAGCGTACCCGGCCTCTTTCCACGCCGCTTGCCCGCGCAACGCAGTGCCTCCGTTGAAACCCACGAGCCGGATGTCCGGCGCACGCCTTCGTATCCGCGTCACGTCGCCGCGCCGCGCATCGCGAATCGCGGCGTCCATGCTGCCTTCGCGTTCGCAGGCGACGATCGTGTCCCACACGGCGATGCCGCGCGCTTTGATCCGTGCGAGGCGCGCAGCATAGGCGAGCGTGGACAGCGGCTCTTCCAGCACGGCTTCGAGCAACGGCCAGAAGTGATTGCGCGGATGCGCATAATACTGGCGCGCCGCAAGCGAAGCTTCCCCCGGGAAACTGCCCAGGATCAGAACGCGTGCATCGGCCGCGACGACGGGAGGAAGGCCCCGCAGGCGCGCGGCCTTCAAAGAGGGCGCGGCCATGCATGCATCCGCACCGCGTAGTCCAGCGCCACACCGGCAAACACGGCGAAACCCAGCCAGTGGTTGGAAAGGAACGCACGAAAGCAACGGTCGCGGTCGCGTGTGCGGATAAGCCAGAGGTGATAGCCGGCGAGTGCCACGGCGACTGCGAATCCCGTCCAGAATATTGGACCCAGCACGCGTTCCCGCGCGACCCACGCGAGCCCGGCGAAATAGACCGCGTAACAGCAGGCAACAGCAATGACGTCGAAGCGTCCGAATGTCAACGCGGACGTGCGCAGGCCAAGCCTTCGGTCGTCGTCGCGGTCGACCATCGCGTATTCGGTGTCGTACGCGATCACCCAGAAGAGGTTCGCAGCGAACAGTACCCAGCCCACCCAGGGAACTCGCGAGTAGACCGCCGTGAACGCCATCGGGATTCCGAACGAGAAGGCGATGCCCAGGAATGCCTGCGGCAGCGCGAGGAATCGCTTGCAGAACGTCGCAAGGTTGGTCCCGACGGCGACCAGCAGGAAGGCTGCCGCCGCCGCAGCCGCGGCGACGACCAGCGCTTCCCATGGCTCTATTTCCTTGCGCGCGAGGGGGCGGCCGGCCGTGCGCGTCACGTGCGCGTCGAAGTCGCGGTCGGCCCAGTCGTTGAGCGCGCAGCCGGCACAGCGCATCACGATCGTGCCGACGGTGAACACGACGACGTGGGTGATTTTGGGCATTCCCGCGGTCGCGAGCCAGAGTGCGGTGAGTGTGGGCCACAGCAGAAGCAATATGCCGATCGGCTTGTCGAGCCGGACCAGCCGTTCGTAGGCATCGATCCGTTTTTTCCATGCGCCCGACGCATGAGCGGCCGGCGCTCCCGTCATAGCGGCAACGCGAGCTGCTTCTTCAAGTTCCGAGGCGCGATTTTCTCGAGCATCGCCTCGGGTGACGAATGGCGCAGGCGCACGCGCAGTTCGCGCTTCATCCTGTCATTGGTGAGCCTTCGCGATTCGCTCATGAACGACAGCAACATCGGCGCGATCCGTTGTTCGGCTTCATCCCACGTCACGCGCGGGGGGCGCGGCAGATGGAAGGCATCGGCAACGGCGTCGAACCATCCGCCCATCTTCCACTGCGCGTCGTCGGTCACGTTGTACGCGCGATTCGGAAGGCCATGGAAGAGCGCCGCCACGGTGGCGCGCGCGAGATCGTCGGCATGAATGTGGTTGGTGTACACGTCGTCGTCGTCGACCAGGACCGGCGTCCCCTGCCGGATCCGCTCGAGCGGCAGCCGCGTTTCCGCGTAGATGCCCGGTGCGCGCAATATCGCGAGCTGCACACCGCTGCGCCGCGCCCATGCGCGCAGGCGATTCTCGGCCGCGACCCGGCGCCGTGCGCGCGGCGTCTGCACGCGTCGCGCATGCGTTTCGGCCACGCGCGCGCCGGCGCAATCGCCGTAGACGCCGGACGTGGAAATGTAGACAAAGCGCTGGGGTATAATCCGCGCCCCTGCCAGCGCGGCGATCAGTTTCTGCATGCGCGGGTCGTCGCGGCCATCGGCCGGCGGCGGCGCGAAATGCAGGACGCCGAACGGCGCGGTGCGCAGTCGCCCGAGGGTTGTATAGTCGTCGAGGTCGCCTTCGAGCGGAACGATGCCGTGGGCGCGCAACTTGGGACCGTCCGCAACGCGGCGCGTAAGTCCGTAGAGGCGGACGCGGCCGCGCAACAGAAATGCTACGCGCAGTGCCACATCACCGCATCCGATCAACAGTACCCTGATCACGTCCCGGCCTAATGATTGCCGCGCAGGCCGCGCGATGGTTACGAAATGACGCAAAAGATTACCATAAAGCCCAGCGACCATTCGTACGCGTGCGAGGACGGCGAGACCGTGCTCGCGGCGGCAATGCGCAACGACCTGATGCTGCCCTACGGCTGCCGCAACGGCGCCTGCGGCACGTGCAAAGGAAAGATCCTCACGGGCGAGGTCGACTACGGGCCGCACCAGGCGTCCACGCTCACCGACGACGACAAGCGCGCAGGCCTGGCGCTCTTCTGCTGCGCCCGGCCGTTGACCGACCTCGTCATCGAGGTTCGCGAAGTGCGGCGAGCGGGCGACATCCAGATCAAGCGGCTGCCGTGCCGCATCGAGTCGATCGAAAAGGCCGCGCCGGATGTTGCGATCGTGCGCTTCAAGCTCCCGGCGAACGAGCGGCTGCAATATCTCGCCGGCCAGTACGTCGATTTCCTGCTGAAGGACGGCAAGCGCCGCAGCTTCTCGCTCGCGACACCTCCGCACGACGATGCATTGCTCGAGCTCCACATCCGGCACGTACCGAACGGCTTTTTCACCGATCTATTGTTCTCGCAATACAAGGGACGCGAGATCCTGCGCTTCGAAGGGCCGCTCGGCGCGTTCTATCTGCGAGAAGACTCCGACAAGCCGGCCATTTTCGTCGCTGGTGGAACCGGCTTCGCGCCGATCAAGGCCATCATCGAACACGCGCTCTACCACGAGCTCGACCGCGAGCTGGTGTTGTACTGGGGCGTGCGCTCGCTGCGCGACTTGTACATGCCGCACCTGCCGGGGCAATGGCAATCGCAACACAGCAACTTCACGTTCATACCGGTGTTGTCCGATCCGCTCCCGGAAGACGCGTGGCCGGGGAGGACCGGTTTCGTGCATGCCGCCGTGGCGGCCGACTTCCCGGACCTGTCGGGTTACCAGGTGTACGCGTGTGGCGGGCCGCTGATGATCGATGCAGCACGCGGCGCGTTCACGAAAAATCACCGGTCCGACAGCTTCACCTACGCCGCCGAAGCCGAAGCACGCGTGGTTTAGAGAAAATCCGGGACGTCAGCGCTGCGGGCGTTCGAGGTCGGCCAACGCGAGCTTGAGCGCGGCGGCGAGGTGGGCGTTGGCCTTGTCGTCGCGTCCCAGCCGTCCGTGCATTTCGCCCAGCGCAACGTGCGCGCGCCAGTGATCGTCGAGGGCAAGGCTCGCTTCGAGATAGGTCTGCGCCTTGCCCCAGAGCGTCTCGCGCTCGCACAGTTTGCCCAGCGCGTACAGGAGTGTTGCATCCTGGCTGTGCTGCAGCAGCCAACGCTCGGCCGTCTCGAGTTGCCGTGTGGGGTCGGACGTCCGGCATTGCGAGTACAGCGTCGTGAGATCGGAATCCCACGCGCGCTCCAGGCAGCGGACGATGATCTCCGCCGCCTCGCGATCGCCGCCCAGCAGGAGAAAGCTCGCTGCGCCAGCCCGCGCGACCCGCGGATTCTGCTTTTCCGCATCAGGCAATCGGTTCCAGTAGGCGCGCAGGCCCGCTGCGTCGTTGCGCAATGCCGCGAGCGCTTCCGCATGGGCGCCCGCACGGACGAGATCACCTTGCGTGGCGTCGTAGACCTTGCGCTTCACCAGTTGGTCGACGAGCGGGGGAATTTCCGCATGACGGCCGGCGGCGGTCAGTGCCCGAAGCTCGAGTCGCAATGCCGCCGTGTGCAGCCCCGCCTCGCGCCGCAGTTCCGCTAGCTGGCTGAGCGCCTCGCCCGGTTGTCCGCGTTCCAGCGCCGATTCGGCCATGAGCATGAGGCGCGGGACAGCAAGGCTTCCGACGCCGGCATCGGGCCTCCCGAGATAACTTTCCGCCCTATCGAATTCTCGCGTGTCAATGGATGCACGCGCGGCGGCCAACGCCGAGAGGCCCGATGAGTGCGGAGTGGCGAGCGCTTCGTCGGCGTATTGGCGCGCCTTGCCGTAGCGCCCTTCGAGCAGCGCGACGACCGCCGAGTCCTGTTTGGCGCGCGCACGCTCGACATTGCGGCGGCGCCTCGCCTCGCGCACCTCGCCCGGCAGGCGCGCGAACCTTGCGGACAGCCGTAAGACGAGGTAGATCACCACGAAAGCGACCGCCGCGAAGACAAAAAAAGCATTCAAAGAAAGCTCGACGCGATACGGCGGCGCGACGAAGAGCGCGTAACCGGTGCTGTTCTTGAAGAGCAGCGCGGCGACAACCGCGAGCACGGCCAGGAACAGGAACGCGAACAGGGCGCGCATCGCGATCGATGCGTGTCAGGGCGCGCGCGCCGGCTGCGGTTGCGACGTGGCGGGCCTCGTGCCGGCGCGTTCGCGAACCGCCTTCAGCGTGCGCAACGCCGTCAGGCTCTCGTTGACGTCCGGCAGATCGGCGGGCATCACCGTAGCCCCGATTTGCGCCAGTGTCGCCGAGAGCGCCTGGACGGAACTGGCGCGAGTATCGAAGTACGACTTCAGCCACGCATTGGCCGCCGCAACATCGGCCTTGAAGCTCGTTTCATCGCGCGAGAGCAGCGCCATGCGCGCCGACAGCAGCCGCAATCGCAGGTTCTGGCGCAGGAAGTACTGCTGCGATGGAAGCAAGAGTGGCGCCGCCGCGCGGTCCGACACTTCGATGCGGACGAGCGACTTCACGTCGTCCCACGCGCGGTACAGGAACGCAAGCCACGCCGGTTCGTTACGGGGCGCTGCGGCAGGCGGCGCCGGCGGCAGCCGCTCGTCTTGCGCAAGCGGCAGCGAGTCGATCGTCGCGATCGCGCGGTCGAGCTTCACTGCCACACCGGGAACATCGACGCTGGGTACGGCTTTCAAGCGATCCATGTCCTGGGCCAGCGCACGCCGCAGCGGCACGAGCTGCACGCGATTCGTTCCGGCAAGCCGGCCGTCGGCCAACTTCAACGCGGCAAGCGCCGCAGGCACGTTTGCCGCCAGCGACAGTTGCTGGCTCGCCAGCAGCAGCATCTGTTCCACTTCGGTGAGCAGGATTTCGTCGCGCGACGGAGCAATGTCCCGGTACAGGGCTTCCAGCGACGCCTGCTGCGCCTGCAATTCCGCCAATCGCGTCTCGACCAACGCGAGCTTGGCGCCCGCCTCGCGAAGTTCGCCCGTCTGGTCGGAATCGCGCGCCTTCGCCTGCGCGAGCGCCGCGTCTTCGTCCACCAGGCGCTTCGTCAACTCGGCGCGCACGCCGTCCGCAGCGCTTCGCGCGTCGAACCACGCCAGTCCCGCAAGGAGGGCGAGCACCAGGGCAACGATCACCGCGATCCCGCGCGAGACGGGTTTTGCGAACGGCGTGGCGGGCGGCGGCGATGAGGCCGGACCCTTGCCAGGGATGCCGGCGCGCGTTTCACTGCCAGGGACGGGGGGAACGGGATCCATCTCTCGCTTTCCTGTTTCATTTTAGCAGCGCACGGGGCAACGCTGGCCGAGAAGCCACCGGCTCGCATACAATCCCCTTCGTCGACGCCAAAGCCAAACCGTACGGACTCCGTCCAAGTGAACGGCCTGACGCTGCTCTTCCTGATCGCCCTCGCGATCGGCATCCTGATCGCATACCGGATGGGCGCGCGGCGAGGACGCCGCGAGGCGGAAGCCACACTCCCGCTGCGCGCTGCGGTGAGCAACACGCCGCCGGCAACGGCCGCCCCGGACGCGCCTTCACTTAAAGCCGTCACCCCGGCCGACGACAACGATGGCGTCGCCGCCGAAAAGGCGCGCATCCTGCGCAGCCTTGTCGCGGAAAACGACGCGTTGCGGCGCGCCGCGACGACGGGCGAAGCGTTGCGCGTCCAGCTTGCCGACTTCGCCGACGAACGCCGCCATCTGTTGCGCGAATTCGCGCAGGCGAAGACCGACACAGCGCGCTATCGCGACCTCGTCATCGATCTCGAGAACAACGCGCTTCCTGCGCTGCTCGACGGCCCCACCATGTTCGACGACCTGAAGCTCGTCGTCGGCATCGGCCCGGTATTGGAGCGCATGCTGCACAGGCTCGGCGTCGCGTCGTTCCTGCAGATCGCGCAGTGGAGCGAGCGCGACATCGACGAGATCGATTCCAAACTGCCCGAATTCCCGGGCCGCATCCGCCGCGACGGCTGGGTCACGCAGGCGCGTGAGCTGCACCAGTCCAAGTATGGCGAGACGCTGCCGGTCCGGTAGCTCGACGCATGAGCAACCCGAGGGCGCGACCCGCGCATCCGTTGGCGCAGTCCCTGTTGCCGATCCTCATCCTGACGCTGGTATGGGGCTGCAACTGGCCAGTGCTGAAAATCGGCGTGACCGAGATCGCGCCGCTGACGTTTCGCTCGCTCACGCTTCCGTTCGCGGCGCTGGGCATGTTCGCGATCACGCGCTGGAGCCGCGAGTCCATCCGTATCCCGCGCGCATGGTGGGGCCGCGTGGCGACGCTCGCCTTTCTTAACATCGCAGGCTGGAACGGCTTCGTGCTCTTCGGCGTGCAGCAGCTTCCGAGCGGCCGCAGCGCGATCATCGCCTACACGATGCCGATCTGGGCCACGCTGATCGGCATGGCCGTGCTGCACGAGCCGCTCAATCGCCGCAAGTTCGCTGGCTTGCTGTTGGGCACGATCGGCATGGCGATCCTGCTGGGCGACGACATCCGGCACATCCGCTCGGCGCCCGTTGGCGCGATCATGATCGTCATCGCGGCCATCCTGTGGGCCTGCGGAACCGTGCTGCTGCGCAAATGGAAGCCGCCGTTCGCGCAGAACGCGCTCTCCGGCTGGATGATGCTGCTGGGCTGGCTGCCGCTCGCGATCCTGGCGCCGTTCTTTGATCCGCATCCGGCGTCGTACCTGACCACGCTGTCGGGCAAGGCGTGGTTCGCGATCACCTACAACATCTTCCTGGCCGGGACCATCGCGCACTGGGCTTGGTTCACGCTCGCGCGCACGCTGCCGGTCGCCGTGTCGTCGCTGTCTTCCCTGCCTGTGCCGGTCGTCGGCGTGTTCGCGGGTATGCTGTTTCTGGGCGAGCGGCCGGGCGTCGCGGAATTCACCGCGTTGGCGTTCGTCCTGGGCTCGCTCTTTGCCGTGCTGTCGCAGCCTTCGCAAAGAGCGCGGCCTCCGGCGACGGCGTCGGAGCCGTCGCCCTAGCGTCAGGCAAGTTCCGGAATCAGCGTCAACACCGGCTTGCCCGCGAACCACGCGTCGAGGTTCGCCTTGCACAGGTCGCCCATCGCTTTGCGCGTCTCATGCGTCGCGCTGCCGACATGCGGCAGCAAGACGACGTTGTCCATCGACAGGAGCGGCGCGGGAATGTGCGGTTCATCGGCGAAGACATCGAGGCCGGCGCCCTTGATCGTTCCAGCCTGCAGCGCCGCCACCAAGGCCGGTTCGTCGATGATCGAGCCGCGCGCGATGTTGACGATCGTGCCCTTCTTTCCCAGCGCGGCGAGCACGCCGGCATTGACGATGTGCTTTGTCGCTGCACCGCCGGGACAGGACACGACGAGAAAATCGGATTCCGCCGCAAGTCCCGTGAGGTCCGGTACGAAACGGTAGGGCACGTCCTGCGGCTTGCGGCCGGTGTAGGAAACGTGCATGCCGAGCGCCCGCACACGCTCGGCGATCGCCTTGCCGATGCGTCCCAGCCCAAGAATGCCGACACTTTTTCCCGCGAGCTTCATCGTCAGTTCCGGGCCGCGCTTTTCCCACTCGCCCGCGTGCACGAAGCGATTGGCGCGAACGAATCCACGGCCGGTCATCATGATGAGCCCCAGCGCTGCGTCGGCCACGTCTTCGGTCAGGACGTCCGGCGTGTGGGTCACCTTGATCCCGCGGCCCCGGCAATAGTCGACCGGCACGCCGTCGTAACCGACGCCGAACACCGAGATGATTTCGAGTTTGGGCAGCGCATCGAGCAGCGGCGTCGGCGTCACCGTTCCGCCGCCTTGCACGAGCCCGCGAATGCGTGGGCCCTCGGCCGCGAGCAAACCCGGCTTGTGGCTCGCCCGATAGTAATCGTGGCAGTGATAGCCGGCCTTCAGCGGATCGTAGAGAAACGGCGGCAGCGGCGCGGTGACGATGAGATCGGGTTGGGCCATAAGGTTTCTTTCCTGTTCGGCATTCAGGTAATCGGATGGTGTGCGAACCATTCTAGCAATCCAGTGATGAGACCGGCGTCGGTGGCGCCGGTTTCGACCGCGGTGAATCCGAGTTGGCGCGCGTGTCCGGCAATTCGCGGATGCGGCGCGAACGCCGGCAGCCGCTGGAGCCTTCGCCGGTCTGCGGCGTCGAGCAGCGCGCAGAGATTGTCGAGGCCTTCATTCGACGTCAACGTCAGTGCATGGGCGCGCCCTTGGCGCAGCACCTCGCTCAATCCCGCAGCGCCCGTCGACGGCGCCGCGCGGCGATAGCATTCGACGTACGTCACATCCGCGCCGCGCACTCTCAACGCGTCGCCGAGACGGCCGCGCCCTCCTTCGCCACGGAAAATGACGACGCGCCTGCCGGCGACGTCCTCAAGTTCCGGCAAGGCGAGCAGGCCTTCGCTGTCGAACGTCGTCGCGGGAATGCGCACATTGACCATGCTGGCCGCAGCCAGCGCGGCAGCCGTGCCCGGTCCCGGGGCAAAGGTCGGAAGCGTCGCCGGCCATAAGTACGGTGCGGGCACGCCGTATTCGACGGCATTGGCCGACACGAAGATCGCCATGTCGTACGCCGAAAGCGACGCGTGCACGCGATCAAGCGGGGCACGATCCGCGGGCGGCAGAATGACGATTGCGGGAAACACGATGGGCGTGGCGTCGAGCGCCGCCAGTTGTTGTGCGAGCCCCGCGGCCTGGCGCGCGGGCCGGGTGACGATCACGCCGACGCCGGCCAGCGGACCTCTCGGCGCGGCCGCCTTCTCCGGCGAAGGAACGCTCATCGTCGAATGGGGCGCGTCATGTCGTGATGAATCGCGCCGCGCCGCGCGCCAGGAAATCGTCGGCGAGATCGGACCCCAAACGCGCGGCGGCGTCTGCATCCGCAACGTCACCCTCGATCTCGCCGCGCAAGACGTCCTTGCCGTCGCGACCCGCGATGAGACCGCGAAGCCACAAGGTCCCCTCTTCCCATTCCGCGTAGGCCGCGAGCGGCGTGTTGCAGCTGCCGCCAAGGGCGCTGGAGAACGCGCGCTCGGCCGTGGTGGCGAGCGTTGTTCCGAAGTCGGCAAGGGGCGCCAGCGCGGCCACGATATTGGCGCGGTCGACGCGACACTCGAGCGCCAGCGCGCCCTGCCCAGGTGCGGGCAGGCTGTCATCCGGGTCGAGCAATGCCGCGATTCGCGTGGCGAATCCCAAGCGCTTCAATCCAGCCGCAGCCAGAATGACGGCGTCGTAGCCTCCGATGTCGAGCTTGCGCAGCCGCGTATTGACGTTGCCGCGCAGCGGCTCGACCCGAAGATGCGGATGGCGCTCGCGCAGCTGCGCCTCGCGCCGCAGACTCGACGTGCCGACGACCGCACCCGGCGGCAATTCCGAGAGACTCGCGTATTTTTCGGACACCAGCGCGTCACGCGGGTCCTCGCGCGCAGTGATGGACGCCAACACGAATCCCGGCGGCATTTCCATCGGCACGTCCTTCAATGAATGCACGGCGAGATCGGCCCGGCCCTCGTCCATCGCGATTTCGAGTTCCTTGATGAAAAGCCCTTTGCCGCCGATGTCCGCGAGCGGCTGATCGACGACGCGGTCACCCTTCGTCGTCACTCCCAGCAGGTCGACCGCCATTCCGGGATAGCGCGTGACAAGCCGTGCCCGGATGTGCTCGGCCTGCCAGAGCGCGAGCGCGGACTCGCGGGTCGCGATCCGCAGGCGGCGCGGCACGAGCGCTGGAATCATCGGTCGTCGCGGTTATTCGGCATTTGCGTTCCGCGCTCAAGCGGCATTTGCGTTCATCTCCATCATTCCGAAGGTGTTGCCCTCCGTGTCCTTGCAATACGCGAGCCAGCCCACGGTCGGAATCGCCATTTTCGGCAGCGCGATGGTGGCGCCGGCGGCAACGGCCTTCTCGACCATGGCGTCCAGTTCGGCCACGTCGATCGTGCAGACAAAACCGTTGACGGGCGCCATACCGGCGGGACCCGGACCTTGCCGCGGCAGAAGGCCTCCGTCGATCCCCGGCGTTCCCTTTTCGCCGGTCTTGATAAGCCAGTACGGTTGTCCGGCCCACTGCGAGAACTGCCAGCCGAAAAGTTTCGTGTAGAACGCGATCGCGCGGTCGGTGTTTTCCGCGTGGATTTCGAAATGGACCGGGCGCTGCATGGCTGTTTTCCTTCGATGGGCGGCAAGCCGGCTATGATAGCGCCTTCTCTTCACCAGGGTCCTCCGATGCGCGTCGTCATCACCGGTGGTGCGGGATTTCTCGGCCGCCGCCTCGCCAGCCGATTGCTCGAGCGCGGCACGCTGACGGACGCGCGCGGAAAGTTGCGCGAGATTTCCAGGCTATCGCTACTCGATGTGGTTCCGGCGACGTTGCGTCCCGATCCGCGTCTCGTGAGCATCGCGGGAGACCTCGCCGATCCCGCCGTCATCGAAAACGCAGTGACGCGCGAGACCGACACGGTGTTCCATCTGGCCGCCGTCGTGAGCGGCCAGGCGGAGGCCAATTTCGACATCGGCATGCGGGTGAACCTCGACGCCACGCGTCTTCTTCTCGAGCGTTGCCGCACGCTGGCCGCGCCGCCCAAGTTCGTATTCACGAGTTCGCTTGCGGTGCAGGACGATTCGCCGGTGACGCCACAGGCCTCGTACGGCGCGCAGAAATTGATCGATGAATATCTCGTGTACGACATGACGCGCAAGGGCTTCATCGACGGCCGCTCGCTGCGGCTGCCGACGATCACCGTGCGGCCGGGCAAGCCGAACCTCGCCGCGTCGTCGTTCGCGAGTGGCATCATCCGCGAGCCCTTGGCCGGCGTCGACGCGCCGTGCCCAGTGGCGCCGACGACGAAGATGTGGGTGCAGTCGCCGCGCGCGGTCATCGAAAACCTGATCATCGGCCACGAGGTTCCCGCCTCTTCGTTTGCGCATACGCGATCGGTCAATGTGCCCGGAATCTGCGTATCGGTGACCGACATGATCGCGGCACTGCGTGAAGTCGCCGGCGACGCCGTCGCCGAACGCGTCAAATGGAACTACGATCCGGTCATCGGCAAGATCGTCGCCACGTGGCCGCAGAATTTCGCGCCGAAACTCGGCCCCGCACTCGGCATGAAAGCCGACACCGATTTCGTGAGCATCGTGCGCGCCTACATCGCGGATGACATGCCGAAGCAATAATCCGCGTTACTCGACCAACAATTCGCTCTCTGCGGGCTCGGCCGCCGCGAGTGCCTCTTCCAGAAGCTCGGAACCCGCGTTCCGCAATCGCGCCGAATCCGACAGGATCTGCCGGAAGCGCCGGCCGCCGGGCCGCCCGTGATAGAGGCCCAGGATGTGCCGCACGATCGAGCGGAGCGGCGTGCCGCGCCCGCGTTGCGCGGCAACGTAGGGCATCAGCGCGCGCAGGACCGCCGCGCGCGTCGGCGGAGGCGTTTCGACACCGAACAGGCGCCAATCGGCGGGTGCAAGCACATACGGGTCGTGATACGCCGCCCGTCCGAGCATCACGCCATCGACACGATCGAGTTCGCGCTCGATTGCCGGCCAGTCGCCGAGCCCGCCGTTCAGGACGATCGTCAGCTGCGGAAAGTCGCGCTTCAGCCGATGCACGACGTCGTAGCGCAGCCGCGGGACCTCGCGATTTTCCTTGGGCGACAGACCCTTGAGCACCGCGTTGCGTGCATGCGCGATGAACACGCTGCAGCCTGCGCCGGCGACCGTTCCCACGAAGTCGCGGACAAATCCGTAATCCTCGCCGTCGTCGAGACCGATCCGATGCTTGACCGTCACCGGGATGTCAACCGCGTCACGCATCGCCTTCACGCAATCGGCCACGAGACCTGGGTCACCCATGAGGCACGCGCCGAAACTGCCTGTCTGCACGCGTTCGGAAGGGCAGCCGCAATTGAAGTTGATCTCGTCGTAACCCCATTGTTCGCCCAACCGCGCGCCGTGAGCGAGCATCGCGGGGTCGCCGCCGCCTAACTGCAGCGCGATCGGATGTTCGGCACGATCGAAATCGAGATGGCGTGGGACGCTGCCATGAAGCAGCGCTGGCGCGGTCACCATTTCGGTGTAGAGGCGCGCATGCCGCGAGATGAGGCGCAGGAAGTACCGGCAATGCCGGTCCGTCCAGTCCATCATAGGCGCCACGCATAAACGGTGCGACAAGTCATTCATTCGGTTGACGCTTTCGACGCTCAGTCGGTCCAGTAAACCATAGGAACGATTGGTCATTCTATCGCCACGTGGTCACAATCGGCTTCGCCTCGCTATGGCCGGGTACTCTCACTTTGGGATTCGAATTCGCGTACGTGGATTGTCAGTGCACACGTAGCGCACACGCGGCGGCCCTCTTGTGCGGCCCACTTCTACGCACGAAAATCCCCTGCGACCGGTGTCGACCCGTTGCTGCCTGTGGTGCTCTAGAGAAGCGGACGCTCGCGGTCGCCGCTAAAAAGCCAGGAGCAGCGGTCATAGCGGTTCGCGAACCGGCGGAAGCTACGAGTGGACGCCACAGACCTCTCGGCTACTTTTCTGGAATGCCGGCCTTGCGCAGGCCCGCGGCCAGATGCTTTTCCACGAGATCGAAAAATTCCGGCGTTCCCGAGTACCAGGTCTCTCGATAGCGTTCGATCGTGTAACCGGGTTGCAGCTTGAGCAATTCGTCCCTGGCAATTTTCGCCTTGTTCAGATCGCCCTTTTGCGCGTACGCGGCCGTCAGATACACTTGATCGATCCACGAATTGTTCAACCCCGCCGACTTCTCGCATGCGTTCACCGCGTCTTCGTACCGGCCAAGATAAAGGTAGCCCTTGCAGGTCATCAACTGAGGAAATCCACCGCCGGGTGGGTCGATCGCTGCGGCACGCTGCGCCAATGCTAGCGCTTCGGCCGGCCGGCCCGTCGAGATCATGATCCACGAACGCCACGATAGAATGCCGGTGTGCCACGGGTAGATGGTTTCCGCGCGCTCGCTCGCCGACAGCGCCTCATCCCACCGGCCAAGCCAGCCTAACGCCCCCGTGCGCGATTGCCAAGCCTCCGCGTTGGCGGGATCGATGCTGACCGCCCGGCCCGTCAACTTATCCATTTTTTGCTCGAACATCCTGCGGTCCGGATTCGGGCCAAATTGAAGCTCTTCACTGTACGAATCGGCCAGCGCGATCAATGCGGGCACATAGTTCGGATTTAACTGCAAAGCGGATTCAAATCGCTTGCGTGCCTCGCGTGGGCCGCTGACATTCGTTTCCGCATTCCATACGGCGTAGCCTCGCAATACGAGGTCCAAAGGGCCCGCAGTTGCGGTGTCGCTGGCCGCGCGCTGAATTTCCGCACCGCGCAGTGCGTTGCTCAATCGCCTGGTGAGCTGCAGCTGGACGGTATCGGGCTTGGCGGCAAGGGTCGCGAGTTCGTACTCGCGTCGATCGCTCCACGCCTGCTTGCGCGTCACGGTGTCCGTAAGGCGCACTGTGACGAACACCTTCTCTCCTGTGTGACGAATCTCTCCCTCGGCGATGTAGCGCACGTTGAGTTGCCGCCCCACCAAGGGAAGATCGATCGTTTTTCCCGTGAAGGCCGAGGCGAGGCTCGATGGCGCCACCGTGGCTGATCGGTTCCGGCTTACATTGGTCGTCAGGTCGCTGGTGAGCTGTTCCGCGTATTGCCTGTCTGCGATGCTGTCTGACGCTGGCGCGAACGGGAGAATGGCAATCGAAAGAGGAGGCGGTGAATCCGCGGGCGTCGGCGGCGGTTTGACGAGTGGCAGCAAAAGGGAGGTCGCGACAATGCCGGCGAGTCCCAAAACCGCGCCAACGATCCACCAGCGTCGATGAGGGCTGACCCGCGCGCGCAACGAGCGATCGGCCACTGTCGCCTGCGCCCCGGCGCCACCGAGCATCACCTGATAGACCCGGAGCGGGCGCATGATGTTCTTTACCTGCTGCTCGCCGATGTCGGTGAATCCCACATCGAGGCTACCGTGCACCTGTTCGCGCACTGCAGACGACACGCAGATGCCTCCCGGCTCGGCCAGCGCCTCCAGACGCGACGCCACGTTGACACCGTCGCCCGCGATGTCGGTGCCGTCGACGATGATGTCGCCGATGTTGATGCCGATGCGGAACTCGATGCGCTCGCCGGACGGTTTCGACTGATTATCTGCCTGCATTGCCCGCTGCACGTCGATCGCGCAGTGGAGCGCCGCATCCGCGCTGGAGAATTCGAGCAGCATTCCGTCGCCGGCGGTCTTGACCACCCGGCCGCCGTATTCGGCAATCTTCGGATCGACGATGCGTTCGCGGATCTCGCGGAGTCGCGCAAACGTACCAGCGTCATCGCGCTCCATGTGTCGGCTGAAGCCGACTACATCAGCGATGAGGATCGCCGCCAGCTTGCGGGTGACGGCACTTCGACTCACGGGTTCCATGGACGATCGAAGGCGGTGAGGACGAACCGTAACATAAGGCCAGGCTGGGCCGCGAGCGGGACTTGGATTCCCAATTCACCGCGCCAAGGTCAAGAGCCGCCGCTTTGGCCGACCGTTGCCGGCGAGCGGCCGCTATGGGGGACGAGACCCTACCACCGCCTGTGGCCCGATAGCGGTAGGTATGAACGCCGTCGACGTGAGGCAAGTCATGTTCCGTGTTCGCGTACTGACGAATATCGTCTTGTCCCAATCGAGTCACCGCAATCCAGAGCGCTTGAGAGTAGTACGGCTAAGCAGGTGTGTGCACGCGATTTGCACACGCCGCTTGGCAAGCGATTGATGTTGCGCATGAATCGACCCGATCCATCATAGGCGCCACGCATAAGCGGTGCGACAAGTTATTCATTCGCTTGATGTATTTGATGCTCGGTCGGTCCAATACATTATTGGAGCGACGGATCATTCTATCGCCATGCGCGCACGACCGCTTGCGCTCCACGGCGTTGTTGTACTCGCGGACTGGAAAGCGAAGTCGCCTGGGAGCGCCGCCAGTGCACGTGGCGCACATGCGCCGGCGAGCGCGTGGTCCGCCAAAACATCGAGCCAACGTCACGCGGACCAAATCCGGCGCTGATTCACATCGCGCGTATCAGGGATCAACCCGCGGAGGTCCTGCAGTGGAGGCGACCAGCGACATGGCCATCGCCATGTTGTCCACGCCGTGCTCGAACCTTGATGTCCACTCCTGAGCGCCGGAGGTAAACCTCAGTGACGGCGCGCGGCAAGCGCCTATTGCGCGCCTACACTTTTATTCATTCGCTTGTATCGCGCCGCATCTCGATCCAGCAGGCAATCGATAAAAGCGCGGAGCGCGCGTTGAGGGTGCCGACGATTCGAATAGTAGAGGTAGAGGCCGGGACTCGTTAGCGACCAGTCAGTCAGGATGGGCTTGAGCCGGCCGCGCGCGAGCGCCTCGTCGACGCGATCGTCGTCGTAAGCGTAGAGAATGCCGAGGCCCTGCAATGCCCCTTCGATGACGACATCCTGATGATTCGAGATCAACGGTCCCTCCACCGCCATCTCGAGCTTCTTGCCCTTCCTCTCGAACTGCCAGTGATAGATCCTGCCGCTGCCGGGAAAGCGCCAGTTGATGCAAGCATGGTGGTGCAGATCGGCGGGCGTCTTGGGCTCGCCGCTTCGCGAAAGATAGTCGGGTGACGCGAGGGCGAGCATCTTCACGTCCGGGGTGAGGCGCACGGCGATCATGTCCTTCTCCAGGCGCTCGCCGACGCGAATGCCGGCGTCGAACCGACCGGCGACGATGTCGCTCAGGCCATCGTCGATTACGATGTCGAGAACCACGTCCGGGTGCGCCCGGTGAAACCGGCCGAGTCGCGGGGCGATGATCTTCTTCGCCGCCATGCCCAACGTGTTGATGCGCAGCGTCCCTGCGGTCCGGCCCGTGGCCGCGACCGCTTCGGCGACGGCGGCATCCACCTCCCGGATCATCGGCGCGATGCGTTCGTGGAGGCGCGACCCCGCAGTAGTAGGCGCGACGCTCCGTGTCGTGCGGTTGAGTAGCCGGACGCCGAGCCGCGCTTCGAGCTGGCGGATGGTCTGGCTAAGGGCCGACGGAGACAGCCCGAGGTGATCGGCAGCGCGCGCGAAGCTTGCCCGCTCGACGACGGCCGCAAAGGCCTTCAACTCGGCAAATTCCGACCCGCGCATTATGTATTACTTGCTAAATACCATACTTAGATTATAGGCGCTTCTCTAACCTATGAGAAGAGGTCATATTGATCTCAACGCAAAGGCAAGGAGACCGCGGATGACCAACCTCAATCTTCCCGAGCCGATCGTCGCGTACTTTGACGCCGACAAGCGCGACGGCGAAGCCGTAGCGCGGTGCTTCACAAAGCAAGGCGTCGTCACGGACGAGGGACGAACCCACTCCGGTCCTGAGGCCATCAAGGCGTGGAAGATCGCGGCGTCCGCCAGGTACTCGTATACCGGCGAGCCCTTTGCCGTGGAGCAGAAAGATGGGCGATACATCGTAATGAGCCGGCTAACCGGCAACTTCCCGGGTAGCCCGGTCGACTTGCGATTCGCCTTCCGCCTGGAGCGCGGAAAGATCGCGTCCCTGGAGATCACGCCGTGAGTTTCACCTCAATCCCCTACCCGCGAGGAGATGTCATATGAAACCGAAGGCGAAGTTCCACCAAGTTCCACCAGGTCCTCATCAGCGCCGAGCTTCGGACGCAGGGGATGAGGCTGCTCGAGCATTTGATCGGCAAGCGTCTGATCTTCGGCGGCCCTGTGCTCAGCGGGCCAGCGCGATTTCTCTGGAAGAACGAGATCGTCGAGCACGACTACTGCTGGATCGCCACGTTCACACGGGAAGACTTGAAAGACGAGCTCATCAGGGAAGCGGAGAAGGAATCGGCCGAAGCGATTTGCATGATCTCCTTTACAGCTTTTGAAGGCAGCCCGGCGCTTCAAGCGCTTCTCGAAGAAGCCTTCGATGGACGCGAGAAGGCGCCGAAGCCGGCGTACAAGGACGCTGTTGCCGCGCTGACGTTCGTTCCGTCGCACGAGATTCCGAAGCGGACGATCAGCTCCTGGGGCGACCTGAGCAAGGTGCAGCCCGACGACTCGACGCGTTGAAGAT
>WNFM01214838.1_pt2 | contig 22406 bp, 19 predicted proteins | sample 5400271 | NCBI WGS metagenome assembly WNFM01 (sample SAMN13153352, study PRJNA577476) | soil metagenome | isolation source: 60 cm saprolite on Douglas fir-dominated hillslope | place: USA:California | collected 2013-09-17
TGCTGCCCGCGGCAAGCGCAATTTCTTCAATAAGCCGCATGCCTGATTTCGTCGGTCGATGAAGTTTTTCCGCGCTTCACGCCTGCGAAACGGCACGACCCCTTAAAAGGCCCCTTTCACCTGCTCGTCCCGGACTTGACTTGGCATTCCGAGCCAGTGTGGCGCCTATCGCACAGTAGCGTCGGTCCGCGATGCGGCTCCTCATCAAAGCGTGCTCCACTCGACGTGATCACATTTGCGGCACCTATTCATTTATGGCCACTGCTGCTTCATTTATGGCCACTGCTGCGCGGTTGAGCACATCCCACAAATTACTATCAAGAAACAAAAAAAATCGTCCTGGAAAGAAACGAGAAAAGGCACAATTAGGAGCTTCGAAGAAAGTCCGGTTGCAGCTTCCGCGAATACCGTCAAACCAGAAGGGCGCAGCGGCGCTCCGGCACTCGGGCAGCTCGTAGATTCGGGTGAAGTGAAGCCGGTCATGGCTAAAGTGTTTCCCTTTGCGCATGACACAGAAGTGCAAACACTTCCTCGGAAATGAACATCCGGCCAGGAAGGTGGCTCTGGTCGCTCTGGCCGCCGATCGTCCTTCTTGGCCGCTTGATGAAGCAGTACCAAGCCAGATAGCGGGGAGGCTGCCCTATTCTTCGCGGGCCCGCGTCTTGGCTGCCTTTCTCGCAGCTGCGATACGGCCGGCATGTCCTTTGGTCTGTGATGCTTTCTTGGCCGCTATTGAGCGATCGGTGGCAGTTCGCTTCTTTGCGGCCCGCTTGGTCTGCTGCGACAAAGCCGCAGGTGAGACAGTGTTCGTGGGTTCACGTTCGAGCACTTCCTTTACCGCCCGGGAGACATTCGAGCGCTTTTTTGGCGTACGCTCGTGCTGCCCCACTTCATAAGCATATTCCGCACTTTTACGAGTGCTTTCCTTGACCTTCCCCTTGGGCGGAGGAGGTAGATCGACGCCAGCCCGCCGCGCCTCCGAAAGGCCGATGGCGATTGCCTGCTTGGGTGACCTGGCACCGTGTTTGCCGTGGCGAATTTCCTCGATTTCTTCCCGCACAAACTCGCCCGCTTGAGTTGATGGCGCTTTGCCGGCACGCTTCGCTTGCTGGGCCTTGCGGATAACCTCTTTCTTTGGCATGCCCTCCTCCTTTGTTTCCATCTGGTGATTATCCCTACCCTATTCCGCTCGCTTCACATTGGCACACACATCAAGCGACACGAAGCCCAGCTCACGGGCAAACCTGTGCCATTTCTTTTTTGCTCCGCCCAGCCGAGCTGGTGCGAAGGATAGGCCGCAAAACAAAGTCTGTAAAATTTCAACGCAGTCTATCTTACCAGTTCTAGAACCGACCGGTCATCGGGACGTTCCACGAGAAATGCTAACAGTCCCGCATTTCTCCCGACCATGCGATCGCGGTCCGATACAGGAACTTTTCCGGCGCTGGAAAATTAAGTTTCAAGAAGATCAGTCAGGGGGCTATTGAGCGTCCCCCGATAGACCACCTCGTCAGGAAGATGGTTCACGAACAGGTGAGGCCAGCGCTCCCTAAAGCCGCGCCTCTTTTTTGATCGGCAAACTTTCTGCTGGAATCAATATGGGTAGCGAATGGGCATTTTCAGCGAGATCGCCCTCTGGAGTTTCATCGCCGCCCTGCTTGTGGCGATGATCGCTGCTTGGTGCCAGTACTCGCGCCTGAAAAGAACGCCTGCGGTCACCGCAACCACGCGACATGCAGGTTTGAAAGCGATCTATGTCCATGCCGGGCCCTACAGGATTTTTGCACGGGTTTCCATTGATGGAGAAGATATGCCGCACATCCCGGCAATATTGGTCCACGGGCTTGTCATTTCGAGTCGGTATATGGAGCCCCTGGCCGAGGCGCTTCGTCACCATGTCACGGTCATGGCGCCCGATTTGCCCGGCTTCGGCGAAAGCGACAAGCCGCCGCACGCGCTGACGCTAGTTGAACTGGCCGATGCCCTGCATGCTTGGCTTCGCGCCTGCGAAATCCCGCGCGCGATATTGATCGGCAATTCCTTTGGTTGCCAGATCCTCGTGGAACTCGCCATTCGCCACCCCGAAGTCATTGACCGTCTTGTACTCCAAGGTCCAACGACGGATCCAAAAGCGAGGTATTTGCTATTCCAAATCTGGCGTGACTTTCTTAACCAGCGGCGAGAGCCCGGAAATGTCGGGCGCATCGCCCGCATAGATTACGCAAAAGCGGGGCTCTTCCGCGCTTTTGCCACGATGAAGATTTTGATCCGCGACCGTATAGAAGAGAAGCTCTCATTAATAGAGGCCCCTGTCCTGGTCGTTCATGGTACCCGTGACCCGGTCGCACCGCGAGACTGGGCGCGGCAAGTTTCGACAACATTGCCCCATGGTCGGTTCGTCGCCATTGAAGGCGGAACCCATACGCTGAACTACGCGTATCCAAACGAGATGGCGGAGGCGATTTTGCCATTTCTGTTGGCCGACCGAGAGCAGCTACTTCAAGGTGTCGAAGCATGAACCCTTACATGCCTCCAGGTATAGCGCGTTTTGATTCCGCGGCAGGAATGGCAAAGGCGATCGGTGCCTGTCTTCAGGGACGCGATGTCACAAGCCTCAGCGAGTCGCCAATGATGGATGAGATGATGCCACTGGTGAATTTTCTGCCGTCACGCGCAGCCGAATGGATCTATTCCATTGGCGGCATGACCGAGGCCGTAAGCCCTCATCGCATAAAAAAAATGGACTTCGATGCCATTGCCACCTGGATCACCCGCATCTTTCCGTTGCATAGCTATCCGGCCGCGTTCATCGGCTCGTCCAATGGCGCATTGACGCATCTGGCCGCTGCGCTAGGCATACCTTGGTTGCCACAGACATTCCTCTGCCCGGTTCGACGCCCTTTGAGTGATCCGGACGACGCGAAAGAAGCATTTCTCCAGGGACAACGGATCACAGAAGAGCTTCTCAAAGCGCAGCCAATCATGGCTATCCATCAGATGCATGACGCAAATCAAGATCGATTAATGCTGAAGATGATGAGTTATTTTAGGCTGAAGTATCGGTCGTTGCCTGCTGCGTATCACGATTTCTTGATACGCTGTCTTCCGCGGGGAGCAACCATCTATGTCGACGAATGCACGCGTAGTTGGCCCGTAACGCGAACATCTGACCGCTCCTTTTTCCAATTCGGTGCGGTGGGTGGCATGGAGGCCGCGGAATATTTCCGTGGGAGCGAAAGGCTCCGGGCGTATTTCCGTCACTACCGCGTTTCACGAGACCGATGGGACCCTCCCGAACCCAATGATGTGGCGCCAGAGGCGGAATGGGGCTTCGACCAGGCGTTGCTAGGGGATATATCTGCTCTTGCCGACGCATGCGGCTGGCGAGTGCTTCGCCTCCGTTTCGAGAATCCGGAGGCGTTGAGTCTGCTGACGACCGCGATATACCGGGAGTGGTATCAATCTCTCGGCTTCGAACCAACCCGCCTGCTTGCCGAAAACTTCATATTGCTTGACCCCCACCGGGCGCTCAAGCTCCGAGCCCTGCCACTATGGCTCCTCTTCTGCGTCGAGCGCTCGTCGCAACTGTTATCGGACTTTCTCGACGAGCAGCCGCCCTTCGACGAAATCGATTTGCTGCTCTTTTCCCACGGCACTGAGGGCGTGGGTCTCGCTCACATAGATGACTGGCGCCGGCAACTTGCCAGGGCGCGCCGAGAGGGCCGCTTTCTTGGTGTCGACGAGCGCCGCTATCCGCGTGACTTCGCGACCTTCGGTCAATTTCACCGGGCACTCGCAGCGCTTGGCCCCTCTTTCGATCCGCCCAACCGACTGTCGCTGGAGATGTTTGAAGCCCTGGTCCGCACCCTTGGGCCGGCGAAAAGTGTCATCCTGGAATCCGCGAACGAGGGGGAAAGCTCCCTTCCCGGTTCATCATCTAGTACGGCTGGGCCTGGGCTGATTGGATCCGGAGAATAGCTTCTGCGGTCGTGGCTAAACAGCTAAGCCGACACATGATACAGGCCGCATCAACGCTCAGGCCGCCAAAACGGCGATCACAGCAACGCAGTCGCCGGGCTTCACCAATCCCGGGAAATGGCGGGCAGCCAGAATGCCGGACATCTTGGCTTCAATGTTCCTTGGTGCAATCCCCGTGCGGCCGATCACATGAATCCGCGCCAGGACCTGTCCTTTCTTGATCGGATCACCAAGATCGACCATAGTCTCGATCAAGCCACCATCCTCCGCGAAAACAAAGCAATCGTCCGACGGCATGTCGAGCCATTGGGTTGGCTGCTTGTCGACTTCTCCTGCAACAATGCCGGCATGGCGCAAGACATTGGCGACACCGCGCCTGGCAATACGAACGGTGGCCGCGCGCGCTGTACCACCACCGCCAAGCTCGGTGGTGATGAAGATCTTGCCCATCTCTTCGGCAGCGGTGTCGTACATGCCAACCGTGTCAATCTCGATCATGCGGTTTGAATAGGGTGCCGAGAAGGCCGCGACGGCGGAGAACGCCCTACCCTCCTGTTCCTTGTTGGCCAGTACATGTGCGGCGCAGAACGGCACGAAATCCAGCGTCTTTCCGCCCGAATGGATATCGAGAACAATATCCGCCTTGGGCAGCAAATGACGCTGGAAGTAATCGGCGATCTTCTGCGTCACCGTCCCGTCGGGGCGACCGGGAAAGCTGCGATTCATATTGCCCTTGTCGATCGGCGAGGTGCGTGTCCCCGCCAGAAACGCCGGATAATTCATCGCTGGCACGATGATGATCCGACCGCTGACGCTAGCCACCGACAGTGCCCGGGCCAGATCGAACAACGCCAATGGTCCCTCATACTCATCACCATGATTGCCCCCCGTCAGCAACGCTGTCGGCCCCGCGCCGTTGCGAACGACAGTGATGGGGATCATCACCGAGCCCCAGGCGGAATCATCCCGGCTGTGGGGCAGGCGGAGAAAGCCGTGATGCGCGCCATCGACGTCGAATTCGATGGTCGCGGTGATCGGCGAGGATGCGAGCGTCTGGGTAGCCATCTTTACCTCAATCCTTCACGAACAGCTTGCGTGGCACATTTGCAAGGCATTCCACGCTGGTTTCGGTGATGAGGATCGATTCAGTAATTTCCAACCCCATCGTTTCCAGCCAGAGGCCCGTCATGAAATGGAAAGTCATGCCTGGCTTCAGTACCGTGCGGTCACCGGGACGGAGACTCATGGTGCGCTCACCCCAATCTGGCGGATAGGAGAGACCGATCGGATAGCCTGTGCGGTTATCCTTGACGATGCCATATTTCTTCAGCACGGCGAAGAATGCCCCAGCGATATCCTCGCAGGTATTGCCCGGCTTTGCCGCCATCAGCCCGGCTTCCATTCCCTCCAAGGTCGCCTTCTCCGCATCAAGAAATTCCTGGGTCGGTTTGCCGAGAAAGACCGTGCGCGATAACGGGCAATGATAGCGGTTGTAGCAGCCGGATACTTCGAAGAAGGTTCCCTCGCCGCGTTTCATCGGCTTGTCATCCCAGGTGAGATGCGGGGCCGACGCATCTGCTCCCGATGGCAGCAGCGGAACGATCGCCGGGTAGTCGCCGCCGATCCCGTCGACGCCGCGCGTTCCGGCATCGTAGATCTCAGCCACTAGATCACATTTCCGCATGCCGACTTCGATTTTGTCGACGATCCGCGCATGCATCGCTTCGACGATCCGCGCGGCCTTGCGCATGTAATCGATTTCGGTCGCGCTCTTGATGGCGCGCTGCCAGTTGACCAGAGCGGTCGCATCCACAAACCGCATATTGGGCAAATGCTTCTGCAGAGAGGCAAAAGCGGCGGCGGAGAACCAGTAATTATCCATCTCGACACCCGCGAGCAGTTTTCCCCAGCCACGATCGGTCAGTATCTTCGAGAGGTAATCCATCGGATGCCGCTCAGTCGACTGCACATAATTGTCGGCATAGGCGACGATATTGTCATGGGTGAGATAGGCGGTGCGCTTCGCCCCGTTGGCGTCCTGGCCGCGGCCAAACCAGACCGGCTCGCCGGTCGGTGGCACAATGACCGCCTGATGAACATAGAAGGACCAGCCGTCATAGCCGGTCAGCCAGGCCATGTTAGATGGATCGCTGACGATCAACAGCTCGATGCCTTTCGCTTCCATGGCCTTGCGGGTTTTTGCTAGGCGCTCGGCATATTCGCCACACTGAATGTCGTGCCAGCTCGCGCTGCGCGTGCCCGGTCGCGCGCCAGTGTGGCGATGGCCGTGTCCTGAACGCCGGTGCCAGTGAGATCGACGATCGTGATGGCATCGGCCGAGGGTCGGCCGGGCTTGGTCCGGGCGATGACCTGGCCAAGTTCTGTAAAGATGGCATCCGGCTGCACGACGCCGACGGCAATGGCGTGATGCAACTCACCGAGCCGACGCGTCTGTTTCAGGCTGTCCGCAACATAGAGATCGGCCTTGGTGATCAGTGCCGGTTCAAGCTCATTCTTGTGCTCCGAATCCGACCCCATGGCCGTGACATGTTGACCCGGCACAAGCCAGTCAGCGCGCAAGATCGGCTCCGTTGCCGGCGTCGTGGTGACGATGATATCGGCGCCGCGGACAGCCTGGGCCGGGTCGGCCACACCACGCACGACAATGCCAAGATTGGCGCTGAGATCGCTTGCCAGCCGCGCCGCCTTATTCGCGTCCCGCGCCCAGATCCGTGCTTCCCGGATCGGCCGCACCAAGGTCAGGGCCTGCAGCTGCAAGGCCGCCTGGGCACCCGCGCCAAAGATGGCTGCGATCCGCGCATCAGGGAGCGACAGATGCTTCGCTGCAACAGCGCCGGCAGCCGCTGTACGCACATCCGTCAGATAACCGTTATCCAGCAACAGCGCTTCGACCAATCCCGTTCGCGCCGATAGCAGCACCATCATTCCATTGAGGCTGGGCAACCCTCGTTTCGGATTGTCGAAGAAACCGGGACTGATCTTGATCGCGAAGCCGTCAATACCCGGCACATAGGCCGTCTTTACATCCACCTCGCCCCGATGCTCGGGGATATCGAGGCGCATAATCGGCGGCATCGCCACCGCCTGAGTGGCGAGCGCCTGGAACGCTGACTCGACACAGACAACAGCATCACTGTCTAGAGAAACGATTTTGCGAAGATCCGCCTCGGTCAAGATAATCATTTCAGTCATGATGCCCGCTTTCCCAAAATACCAGTCTCACCCGACACGATGCTGCGGTGGAGATCCATATCGATATTGCGACCGGAGAGCAGGGCCACGATCGGCCCGCGGCTCTTAACTTTTCCGACCAGGAGAGCGGCAATGCCCACGGCCCCGGCGCCTTCGACGATCTCGCGCTCCAGCGCGTAGGCGTGCCGGACGCCCTCCGCAATCTCGCGCTCATCAAGCAGCACCACATCGTCGACCAGCTCACGCACCAGAGAAAAGGTGAAGCGATTGTCGAGGCCGATGCCACCGCCCAGCGAATCCGCCAATGTCGACAGCTCTTCAACCAATACGGGATAGCCGGCGTCGAGGCTGGCCTTCATCGCAGCACCGCGCGTCATCGACGCGCCAATGACGGTGACATCCGGCTTGCGCGCCTTGAGCGCCACCGCGATGCCGGCGATCAAGCCGCCACCCGACAGCGGCACGACGACCGTGGCCACATCCGGTATGTCCTCGAGAATTTCCAACCCGATGGTTCCCTGCCCGGCGATCACCGCCGGATGGTCGAAGGGCGGCACCAAGACAAAACCCTCCTCGGCTACCAGCCGGTCTGCCTCGACCTGCGCGTCGTCCTGCGATCTGCCGATGATGCGGGCCTCCGCGCCAAGGTGATTGATCTCCGAGACCTTATTTGCCGGCACCAGCTGCGACATGCAGATGATGGCTTGCATGCCTTCCAGCTTTGCCGCATAGGCCAAGGCACGGCCATGATTGCCGGTCGATGCCGTGGTAACACCTCGCTTGCATTCCTCGCCCGAGAGCGAGGCAATAGCATTCGAGGCGCCACGCAACTTGAAGCTGCCGGTCGGCTGGCGATGATCGAGCTTCAGCCAGACCGGCTGCCCGGCCATCTTGGCCAGGGCGTCGGATTGGATGACCGGCGTTCGACGGGCCTTGCCGGCGATACGCCGGCGCGCCATCTCGATGTCCTGCAATGTGATGAGAGGTTTCGACATCATAACCCGTCACGCCGATGCGGCTGGGAGTGCCATCAAGCGACCAAGCTGTGGTCGCATTTGGCGATCATTGCACAAACGAAGACAGCGCCAGGCGGTGGCAAGATTGCTGCTGACCAAAGGCCTGCCTGTCACCCGCTCGATCTCCGGTGCCGCCGATGCGGCACGGACGGCCGTGCAGGAAATGAACAGCGCGTCGGCATCATCAGTGATCGCCTCACTGGCAAGGTCGATCAGGGAGGCCGGCGAGATGCGCGCCATTTCCCGGTCATCGGTGAAGCCGAGACAAGTCACTGCGGTAATGTTGAAACCACGCTTGGCGAAATACTCGGCGACGGGCAGCGTGGTTTCCTCGGCATAGGGTGTCAGGATGCTGATCTTGCGGGCCCGCAACGCGGTCAAGGCGAGAACGCTGGCATCGGCCGGCGTCACCACCGGAATGCCCGGCTTGGCTTCGTTGATCGCTGCCTGGACCGCCTCATCGCCGATCACAACAGAGGCGGAGGTGCAAGAATAGCAGATCGCATCCAATTCCTCTTCCGGCAGCAGATAGGACGCACCGCGTGTCAAGGTTGGCTGCATGGCGCGCAGATTGGTCGGCGTGGTGGGATTGGCATAGGGAATACGGCTGACATAGATGCCGATGTCATCACTTGCCACCATGCGATGGAAGTCGGGTTCCGTCGTGTGGTCCGTCGCCAGGATGATCAGGCCCACACGCTTCTTTTTCGGTCGTGTATCAAGGATCGGCTGACGCTTGCTGCGCCGGAGATCGGGAAAGGTCTTCATCGATTTTCCTTTCAGCTGATGCGGCCGAAGCGGCGTTCGAGCCATCGCAAAATGACCACGGAGCACAGGCTGATGACGAGGAAGAAGCCACCGACCAAGGTCATTGGCTCGATATAACGATAGCTGGAATTGGCAACACTCTTCGCTTGGTTCATCAATTCAAGGACAGTGATCGCTGAGAGCAGCGGCGTTTCCTTGAACATGGCGATGAAGTAATTGGCAAGTGCCGGTATCATCGGCGGAATGGCCTGTGGCAGGATGATATGGATCCAGGTCATGCGCGGCGTCAGATTGCAGGCCTTGGCTGCTTCCCACTGGCCGCGCGCGACATTGTCGATGCCGGCGCGATAGACCTCGCCGACATAGGTGCCGTAATGCAGACCGATGCCGATGACACCGGCAACCAGCGGCGGCAATAGAATGCCAACGTCCGGCAGAACATAGAACAGGAAATAGAGCTGAACCAGCAGAGGAGTCCCGCGAACGAATTCAGCGGCGAACGTCACCAAGCCAGAGAGCACCCGATGCCGCGAGCGCCGTGCCACTGCAATGGAAAGTCCGATCACCGCCGCGACAACCGAGCCCAGCACCGTCGCCAGGATGGTGATCTTCACACCTTCGATCAAGGTGGGAAAAATCTGATAAACGAATTGCCAATCCCAATCCATCAGCGATCCATCCTGTCAGACCCTGTACCCATCGAGCCCGCGGGCCAGACGACGCTCCAATGCGCGGAACAGCCGTGAGATGATGACCGCCAGCAGAAAGTAGATCACCAGGATGGTCGCGAAAGGGATCAGGGTATTGCCAGTCTGCGCCCGCACGACCTGTGCCTGGAAGGTAAGATCGGTCAACGAGATCAGCGACACCACCGATGTCGCCTTCAAAAGCTCGATCGCGTTATTGCCAAAGGTCGGCAGCATCACCAGAAAGGCCTGTGGCAAAATGACATGACGCATTGAGTGCCAGCGATTGAGATTGAGTGCGATACAAGCCTCGTACTGCTCGCGACCGATCGACTGGATGGCGCCACGCACGACCTCGGCCGCATAGGCGCCGACATTGAGGCCCAGAGCCAACACGCCCGCCTGTAGCGGCGTCAACGTGATACCGGCGAAAGGCAGCACAAAATAGGCCCAGAAGAGCTGGACAAAGATCGAGGTGCCCCGGAAAAATTCGATATAGATCGTCGCCACGGCGCGGATCACACCATGGCGCGACAGGCGCCCCAGCCCGGCCAAAAAGGCAAAGACGATCGCCAACGCCGAGCCCATGAGGGTCAACTCGATGGTGACGAGGGCGCCGTCAAAAATGAGCTCAAGATAGCCGGACCATTGGCCCATGCCGGATACTTCCTTGATCATCAATTACCAGACTTGTCCATCGGCCCCAGGCGTTCCGATGGACAAAGTCCGGCCGAGGCAAACGCTCAGTTCGCGGCAGCGCAAAGCTTATCGCGGGTGGTCGACATGGCCGCCGCCGCAGAGAAGCCATAGGGTTCGGTGATCTTGGCGAATTCACCCGACTTTTTCATCTTTGCCAATTCGACATCGAAGGCATCACGCAAGGCCGTATCACTCTTCTTGAAGGCCGCGCCATCGCAATAGACCGGCGCGCCCTTGACAGGTGCCACGACCGCGAGGTTCGGGTCATTGGCTTTCTTGACCAGGTCGTTGATCGACAAGACCGGCAGGGAATAGGCATCAATGCGACCGTCCTGCAGCATCTTTAGGCCGCTCTGGCCATCGGGGACGACAATGACACGTTCACGGGGAACGCCGGCCTCCAGCGCCAACTTTTCTTCCGTGCCGCCACCCGGCGCACCCACGGTCGCCGTCGTGTCCTTGGCAATATCCGTATAGCTTGCAAATTTCTTCGGATTGCCCTTCTTCACCAAAAGTGCCTCTGCGTCGCAGAGAATCGGCTCTGAATAGGCGACCGCCGCGCAACGCTGCGGCTTCATGAACAAACCCGCTGTCACGGCGTCGAAACGACCGGCCTGTAGGCCGGGGATCATCGCGCCATATTCCGAGATCGAGGCAACGATATCGGGAACGCCCAGGCGCTTGAAGATTTCCCGCGCAACGTCGGGGGCTGCCCCGGAGACCTTGCCATCGGCACCTACCGCCGTGTAAGGCGGCTCATTGGCGATCGCAACGCGCGCAAAGCCCTGCGCCTTCAATTGATCGATCTTTTGATCATCGGCACTGGCTGAACCAGTCATCAGGGTCGATATCAGGATGGCTGCGCTTGCTGTCCCAGCAAGAAGTCTGATCATGTTCACGTTTCATCTCCCGAAGTTTTTTCTATCCGAGGAATCTCGGCTTATGTGCATTGGTTCCGTCAGACGCGATGTCCAGCGGCAATGATTTTCTTCAGGAACGCTTGCGTGCGTTCTTCTTTGGGATGCCGGAATATCGCATCCGGCGGTCCTTCTTCAATGATCCGGCCGCGATCGAAAAATAGCACACGGTCAGCAAAATCATGAGCAAAGCCCATTTCATGGGTAACCAGCAGCATGGTCATGTCGGTTTCCGCTGCCAGCTTACGCATGACGTTGAGCACCTCCTCAACCAGTTCCGGATCAAGCGCCGAGGTGACTTCGTCAAACAGCATGATCTTCGGCGACAACGCCAGGGCGCGAGCAATAGCGACGCGTTGTTTCTGGCCACCGGATAATTGTGCTGGCATGGCATGCGCCTTGTCCGCCATGCCCACCATCTCCAGCAATTCCATCGCGCGCCTCTCGGCGGCAACGCGCGCCGTGCCCTTGGTCAGGATCGGCGCTAGCGTGACGTTGTCGATGACCGACTTATGGGGAAACAGATTGAAGAGCTGGAAGACCATGCCGATCTTCTGGCGCATCCGCTGCAGATGCCGCTCATCGGCCGGCACCATCCGACCGGCGCGTTCGCTGTGGTAGAGCTGCTCGCCCTCGATCTCAATATGGCCGCCATCGATCGATTCCAGCGTCATCAGAATCCGCAAGATCGTCGTCTTGCCAGAGCCAGACGGCCCGATCAGGGCCAGCTTCTCGCCGGGCATCACCTGCATCGACAGACCTTCGAGCACTTTGAAGTGGCCGAAGCTTTTGCTGATGCGGTCGAGCTTGATAATCGGGGCAGCCATGCTTGTCTCTCCCTGTTGAGACATGCCGTCGCCCAGACGATGAGGGTAATAGATAAATCATGTCAATCTGCAAAATAATATCATGACAATATTTTGACCTGATGTGATTACCTCGGCCATATTTCCACGAGTCAGATTGCCAGCAGCAGATGCTCTGGTTCACCCAGGAGGAGTTTGCTGACAATGCTGAGCCCCGACCGCAACTCAACTTCGCTGGTCGAGCCGAGCGAAATGCGCACCGCGGGCTGCCAGGGTGTATCCGATGTGCGGAAGGAGACGCCGGGGGCAATTGCCACGCCCTGCAGGCGCGCCTGGGAGACAAAGCCCTCTTCGGTATGATCTTCCGGCAGCGGCAGCCAGACATGCAGGCTGTTGGCATGAGAACGATAATCGACACCAGCGAGAACCTCGGCGGCAATGGCGTGACGCTTGGCCAGGGCGGCACGTTGCCAGCGCACCAGTTCCATCGCGGTCCCATCGACCACCCATTTCGAGGCAATCTCCGCCACCATCGGTGTCGCCATCCAGTTCGAGACCAGATGCCGGGCGACCAGATAGCCGATCCGCAATCCCGGCACGGTGATCTTGGTGAAACTCGTGACATACAACGTTCGCTCCGGTGCAAAGGCCGCGACAGGTGGTGCCCGCCCCTCGACCAACGGCCCCAGAACATCATTCTCGATGATAGCAATATCATGCTTGCGGGCGACCGCGACGATAGCCAACCGGCGGCTTTCGCTCATCAGCGTCGCTGTCGGATTGATCACTGACGGCTGCACGAAAACAGCGCGGATATTGGACTTCCGACAGGCCTCGTCCAGCGCCTCTGGGATGAGGCCATCGGCGTCGATCGGCAAGCCCTCGAGATTGAAGCCGAGATAGGTCGCAAGCGGCACCAAGGTATGATGACCAATCGTCTCGGTGGCCACGGTTGAACCCGGTGGCGCGACGCTCATTAGGGCTACCGTCATCCCCGCGGTAGCGCCGTTCGTCAGGTTGACATTGGTGGGGGCGGCGTCGAGGCCGCATTGGCGCAGCCAGTCAATGGCAATCGCCCGATGACGGGGAAACACCATGTTGGGCCGGAAAGACAGCGCTGAACTGGAGGGTAGCGCCTCTGCCAGCCAGGCCAGTGCCAGCTTCATCTTCTCAAGATGCAGCGGCTCGCAGACCGGCTTCAGGATCGAGAGGTCAATGACCTCGCCCAGGCGTTCCGGCAAATAAGGGGGATCCGGCTCGCTACGCTGCGCCTGGACGAAGCTGCCACGGCCGATTTCGCCGGAAATCAGCCCGCGGCGAATCAACTCCTCATAGGCCCGGCTAACGGTTTGCACGGACAGCTTGAGGTCTTCGGCGAGGTGCCGGTGGGTCGGCAGACGGACGCCATTTTCCAGGCGCCCGTCATGAATCGCCCGCGCGATCTGGTCCGCGAGGGACAGATAGGCGGGCCGCCTGATCAGAGACCTGTCTGGACGCCACAATGTCATGATTTCAATAAAATCTAAATCAGTTCAATTGACAACCGAAATAATTCCTTACCATGATGCCCACCCGACACAGGGGCCCAAATGACCAGCTTGAAGCTCGACCAGATTGATCTGCGTATCCTCGAGGCGATCCAACATGACGGACGGATCACCAAGCTAGCCCTGGCGGAAAAGGTCGGCCTCTCGCCGACCCCCTGCTGGATGCGCCTCAGGAAGCTGGAAAAAGCCGGCATCATTGACGGCTATCATGCGCGGCTCTCCCTGCGCAGCCTGTCGCCGATTGCCACGGTCATGACGGAAGTGACGCTCGGCGCCCACCGCCAAGCGGATTTCGATCGCTTTGAACGCGCGATCCGCGACATTCCGGAGATCGTCGGCTGCTGGTCGCTGGGCGGCGGCATCGATTACTTGCTCAAGATCATGGCCCCAGACATCGACGCCTATCAGCGCCTTATCGATTCGCTACTGGAGCAGGATATCGGCATTGCCCGATATTTTACCTATATCGTCACGCGCATTGTCAAAGATGAGATGGCGGTACCGCTGTCTCGGCTAACACCGCTGGACGGTGTCTGAACAAGCGCTTGGCGAAGAGACTCTTTCCGACTGGTGCGCGTAAAAGAGAGAAACTCTCTGCCAGCCTGACCCACAACAGCCTCTCTCTCTGCATCTCCCCCCTTACGCTTCCTGGCATCAATCGCAGGGAGACCGGCCGATATGCCAGCACAAGTCACGACATTGCGGCGCCATGCCTCGCTCGACCGATTGTCCGACCGACGGCTCCTGCGGGAGCTGGCTTATGTCAATGGCGCCTGGATCGCCGGCACCACGGCTGACTCCTTCGACGTGATCGATCCTGCCAACGGCGAGAGCCTTGCCTGGGTCGCTGCCTTGGAAGCCGATCAGGTCGGTGTGGCGATCGATGCGGCATCCGAAGCGTTTCCAAAGTGGCGCGCCCTGTTACCGCAGGAACGCGCCCGCCTGCTGCGCAAGTGGTATGATCTGATGATCGCCGCCAAGGACGACCTGGCGCTCTTGATGACCTTGGAACAGGGCAAGCCGCTGACGGAATCGCGCGGCGAGATCGATTACGCCGCTTCCTTCATCGAATGGTATGCGGAAGAAGCCAAGCGCCTGAATGCCGAGAGCGTTACCAGCCACTTGCCCGGTGCGGAGATGGTGGTGCGTCGCGAAGCGATCGGCGTGATCGGCATCGCAACACCATGGAACTTTCCCTCTGCCATGCTGACCCGCAAAGCTGCCGCGGCTCTCGCCGCCGGATGCACCATCGTCGCTCATCCCTCTTCGGAAACGCCCCTGTCCGCCTTGGCCCTGGCGGAACTAGGCGAGCGCGCCGGGCTGCCAGCTGGCGTTTTCAATATCGTCACCGGCGATGCCGCGACAATCGTCGGCCGGCTCTGCGATGATCCGCGCATTCGCGCCGTGAGCTTTACCGGTTCGACGGAAGTCGGCCGCGTGATTGCCGCGCGTTGCGCACCGACCATCAAGCGCCTTGCCTTAGAATTGGGTGGGCATGCGCCGTTGATCGTCTTTGCCGATGCCGACATCGAGCGTGCCGTCAGCATCGCCCTGGATGCGAAATTCGCCACCTCCGGTCAGGACTGCTTGGCCGCCAATCGCATCTATGTGCAGCGCCCGATCTATCAGGCGTTTTGTGCAGCTTTCAATAAGCGCATCGCTGCGCTGCAAGTCGGCAACGGTCTGAGCGACGGCGTCGAGATCGGCCCGTTGATGCATGAGCGTGCGATCCGCAAGGTCGAGGCGCAAGTCGCCGATGCGTTGGCACAGGGTGCCAAGCTGCTGTCGGGTGGCCAGCGCCATGCTGCCGGCCGCCTGTTCTATCAGCCGACCCTGCTGGTCGATGTGCCAGATACCGCTACGATCATGTGCGACGAGACCTTCGGCCCAGTGGCCGCGGTGACGCCGTTCGATCGTGAAGACGAGGTGATCGCACGCGCCAATAACACCGAATATGGCCTCGTCGCCTATGTGGTGACGGAAAATGGCGCGCGGCAGCGGCGCCTGGGTGCTGCCCTCGCCTATGGAATGATCGCGATCAACCGGGTGAAGATCACCGGCGCGCCAATTCCCTTTGGCGGCGTCAAGCAGTCCGGCCTTGCCCGCGAAGGCTCGCGCCACGGCATCGAAGCCTTCACCGAGCTTAAATATCTCTGTTTCGACGCCGCCTGAAACAGATCAACGCAGATCAAACTTCTTGCAGGGAGACCCCGATGCCCAATCGCTCGAATGAACTCATCGCCTGGGATCGCGACCATTTCTTTCATCCCTCGACGCATATGGGCATGCATGCGCGAGGCGAAACGCCAACCCGCACCATCGCCACGGGTGAGGGCGTCTATATCACCGACACGACCGGTCGCCGCAGCCTCGATGCCTTTGCTGGCCTCTATTGCGTCAACGTCGGCTATGGGCAGCAGAAGATTGCAGATGCGATCGCCACCCAGGCCAGCAACCTCGCTTATTATCACGCCTATGTCGGCCACAGCACGGAAGCAGCAATCCGGCTTTCGAAAATGATCATCGACAGGGCACCTGAGGGCATGTCCCGTGTCTATTACGGCCTCTCCGGCTCCGATGCCAATGAAACCAACATCAAGCTTATCTGGTACTACAACAACGTGCGTGGCCGGCCAGACAAGAAAAAGATCATTTCCCGCTGGCGCGGTTATCATGGCTCCGGTGTCATGACCGGCTCGCTGACGGGCCTCGAACTCTTTCACAATGCCTTCGATCTGCCGCGTGCGCCTATCTTGCATACCGAAGCGCCCTATTATTTCCGCCGCGCTGACCGCTCGTTGAGCGAAGAGCAATTTTCTCAATATTGCGCCGATAAGCTTGAGGAGATGATCCTGGCCGAAGGACCGGACACCATCGCCGCCTTCATTGGCGAGCCCATTTTAGGTACCGGCGGCATTGTGCCACCACCGGCAGGTTATTGGCAGAAGATCCAGGCGGTCCTCAAGAAATACGACATCCTGCTGGTTGCCGACGAGGTGGTGACCGGCTTCGGCCGTCTCGGCAGCATGTTTGGTTCTGATCACTATGGCATGCGGCCCGATCTGATCACCATCGCCAAGGGCCTGACATCTGCTTATGCACCGCTCTCCGGCGTCATTGTCTCCGACCGGGTCTGGCAGGTGCTGGTCGAAGGATCAGACAAGCTGGGGTCGCTCGGCCATGGCTGGACCTACGCCGCGCATCCGATCTGCGTCGCCGCGGCGATCGCCAATCTGGAGCTGATCGACGAACTGGATCTCGTGAAGAATGCCAGCGAGACGGGTGCCTATTTCCGCCAACAGCTGGCGGCGGCACTGAGCGATCATGGCCATGTCGGCGAGGTGCGTGGAGATGGCCTACTAGCAGCCGTCGAATTTGTCGCCGACAAGGGCGATCGCGTCTTCTTCGATATATCGCAGAAAGTCGGACCGCAGATCGCAGCCGCTTTGGCGGAACGCGGCGTTCTTGGACGCGCGATGCCACAGGGCGACATCCTGGGCTTTGCTCCACCCTTATGCCTGACCCGCGACGAGGCCGATATCGTGATCGAGGCAACTGTCGACGCCGTCCACGCCGTTCTTGATCGAGCCTGAGGACCGTTTCGCATGGTGCAGACTGTGCCCGCAACCATGAGTGCCGTGTTGCTGACCGAGCATGGCGGTCCTGACAAGCTTGTCTATCGCAACGATGTTGCCGTGCCGCAGCCAGTCGCCGGTGAAGTGCTGATCCGGGTCACCGCCTGCGGCATGAACAATACGGATGTCTGGGTGCGCCAAGGCGCCTATGGCACCGAACAAGACCCAGCCGCGGTGTCGACCTGGCGCCGCCAGGGCAACACCCTGCGCTTCCCGCGTATCCAGGGAACCGATACGGTCGGCCAGGTCGTCGCTGTCGGCGAGAACGTCTCACCAACGCGGATCGGCGAACGGGTGATGGTCGACTTTTCCATCTATAACCGCGACGACGACAGCTTGGCCGATATCGATTATATGGGCCACGGCCGCGATGGCGGTTATGCGGATTACATGACACTGCCGGCCGAGAATGCTCATGTGGTCAAGACCGACCTCACCGATATCGAGCTGGCAACATTCTGCTGTGCTTACCTCACCGGCGAACACATGCTGGAGCGTGCCGCCCTGAAAGTCGGCGAGCGCGTGCTGATCACTGGCGCTTCTGGTGGTGTCGGATCGGGGCTGGTGCAACTGGCGCGAGCGCGTGGTGCGATCCCCTATGCGCTGGTGGGTCCCGGCAAGGAGCAGGCGCTGCTGGATCTCGGCGCCGAAGCCGTCATCGCCCGAGGCACAGCCGATTTGTCGGAGGCCGTCAAGCAGGCAACCAGCGGCGAACTGATCGACGTCGTCGCCGATCTCGTCGGCGGCGATATGTTCAACGATCTGCTACGCATCCTGCGGCCGGAAGGCCGCTATACCACTGCTGGCGCCATCGCCGGCCCCGTGGTCTCGCTCGATTTGCGCACCATGTATCTGAAGCATCTGCAGCTTCATGGTTCGTCGCAGGGCCGGCGCAGCGACATGCTGCGGGTGATCCGTTATATTGAACAGGGCAAGATCAAACCACTGGTCGCCGGCGTCTATCGCCTGTCGAACTTTCATCAAGCGCAAGCGGATTTCATGGCAAAGAAATTCGTCGGCAAACTCGTCGTCGTGCCGGACAAGGTGTTCACCGACCATTGAGTTCGGATCTATCACAGGGTCATTACTTGGCGGAGGATTTGGCGAAAGCGCATCGCCCTTGCGCAGCAACCATGGCTAGGCTGTTCGCCCTGATGTATCATGTGGCCTCGCGGCCAGCTTCCATTCAATGACGCTGGTCGCGATCTCGACGATCGTACAAAGGGCAGGCAATGTGCGTTCTGCTCACCGGATCTTCTGGCTGGCTGGGCCGTTTCCTCGCGCCGCAGCTCCGCGCCAGCGGCCATACAATCATTGGCCTCGACGTGGCTCCAGGCGTTCACACCCACGTCGTCGGTTCTGTCGAGGACAGGACCACAATCGATCGTGCCTTTGCCGACCACAACATTGAAGCGGTCATCCATGCCGGTGCGCTCCATAAGCCGGATATCGACCGATTTCCGCCGCAGGCTTTTGTGAACGTCAACGTGACCGGGACGCTCAATTTTCTGCAAGCGGCCGTTGCAGCAGGGCATGATAGATTCGTGTTTACTTCCACCACATCTCTAAAGATTTCTCAGGCAATTCGTCAGGAGTTGGGGGAATCGGCCGCCTGGCTCGATGAGTCATCCGGCCCCTTAGAGCCCCGCAATGTCTATGGTGTCACCAAGCTCGCCGCTGAGGGCCTATGCCGGCTATATCACCCTGAGCATGGATTGAACTGCATAATCCTTCGCACAGCACGCTTCTTTCCGGAAGAGGACGATGCCCATCAAGAATTATCTGGCCTTAATCTGAAGGCGAACGAGTTCCTCCATCGGCGACCTACTGTCGAAGATGCGGCAGCGGTGCATTTGCTCGCGTTGGAGCGCGCCGTGATTGGTTTCGACACCTTCGTGGTCTCAGCGCCTTCGCAGTTTCAGCGCTCAGATGCCGAGGCTAAAGTACTCAAACGTGACGCGGCGAGGGTCCCTCGCCACGCCGCCACCGTTCTATGACGCATGAACAAGGAATCATCATAATTCGATAACGAGTTCTGGTTTGAAACCTGGATTCAGGTCGTCCGGCATATAGCCCCGCGGATTGCAGACAATTCGAGTCATGCCGATTTGATAATCTGCAGATGTATGAAGATGACCACGAACCCATAGATTCGGCTGGTACTCTTCAATCAAACCGTCGAGGGATGAAACGTAACAGGGCGTAAGATTGTCGCGGCACCACTCCTCTGGCACACTGCGAAACGACGGTGCGTGATGCGTCATCACGATTGTAATGCTATCGAAATACATCGAGAGCTCCTCCGATAAGAAGCTTTTCGCTGCCAGATGAATATTGTAGGTGTCGTCTGGCAGAATCTTTCGCGTGGTACGATCCATCGGATCGCGGATCTTGATGAGCGAATAGTCGTTCATATCGGAGAAGGCCGAAGCCATTGCGACGCAGCGTTGACTCTCCCCGAAGAGCGCAAAGTCCGTCCAGAGGGTCGCTCCTTATCACACGAATGGGCGTACCGTCTGTTGATCTTGACACCCATGTCTCACGCTCCAGATATCTCACCGGCGCGACACGGTTGGCCGAAGCCCTTTCCGCCTTCCTTCGGGCGTCAGCAATGGAAGCAAAAAGGCTATCTCCATAAGCCTCGTGATTGCCGCCAATTACGCCGACCTGGCAGGGATGCATCACCCTTACCCACGACATGTCGGCATCCGGTCAATTCAAACAGGACTTCGGTCTGATCCTCCGCGTCGCGAAGGTGTTTTAGTTAGACGCCCTCGGTCTTCGACCAATCGGATGACTCGGTATCTGATGGAGTGTGCCTCGGCGGTCGTTCAGATGGGTGCGCGGGAAACCGCCCTGTGGCTTTCCCTATGTCCGTCCAAGTCGTATAGTGGGGATCGAGGCCCGATTGCTCGGATCGGGACCGGGCGGAGCCCCCGATGGAGACGCACCATTGACAGAGCCGACTTTGACGGGCTCCGAAGGCGAGCCACCCCCTCCTAAGGGCGCTATCCTCGGCAGGAAGCAGCTCGAATTCCTCGCGACCAAACTTGTTCCGCCGCGATGCGAGGGGTTGATCCCGCGTCCACGGCTCCTGGACATGGCTTCCCAACTCTCGAGAAAGAAACTGGCCGTGATCAAGGCCCCGGCCGGGTTCGGCAAAACGTCGCTGGCTGCGGTCTGGTCGCAAGAACTTCAACAGGGCGGAAATGCCGTCGGGTGGCTGACCATCGATCCTGACGACGACGAGACTGCAACCTTCATCTTCTATCTATGTCAGGCACTACAGCGAGTATGCGACACCGTAGGCACCGCCGCGATCGATCTGATTCGGGAGAGATCCCTGCTCAACTCGCGTGCGATCTTATCGACTTTGGTAAATGATTTAGCGGACATTGATGACGAGATATATCTGACGTTGGAGGATTATCACTGGATTACCAATCCAGAAGTTCACGAGGCGCTATCGTTTTTCCTCAAGCATTCCCCGTCACATTGCCACGTCGTGCTGACTACCCGAACAGAGCCGCCCTTGCCCCTGGCCTCATTGCGCGCTCAGAACAGACTACTGGAAATCAATGCCCCGGCCTTGCGATTTGATCTGCAAGAAATGCGACATTTTATTGAGGTCGAGAGACCCGGCACACTCAGCCCCTCCGACATGAGGCTTTTACATGAGAAGACGGAAGGCTGGCCGGCTGCACTGAGGGTTGTGACGACCACGTCGATTCAGTTGGCCCAGGATTTTGGGCAATATGTGCACAACCTTTCCGGCGCGCAGCGGCCGATCGGCGCTTATTTCGAGGAAATGCTCGATGGCCTGCCGCGCGACATGGTTCAGTTCATGCTCCGGACCGCCGTACTAGACCGGCTTTGTGCCCCGTTGTGTAAGGCTGTCACTGGAGCGAACTCAGGCCAGGAGTTACTTCGCACAATCGAGCAACGTCAATTGCTGCTTGTGCCCCTCGATCAGGAAGGCCAGTGGTATCGCTACCACTCGCTCCTCGCCGAGTATTTGAGGCTGAAACTCGAATCAGAGCTTGGCAACGAGATTCCTGGTCTGCATCAGCGAGCGTCCCTCTGGTATGCAGCTCAAGAATTATGGACGGAAGCCGTGCAACATGCATTCGCGGCGGGCGATGCAATTCGAGCGCTTACCTGGATCAAGAATTGCGCGATGCCCCTGGTCAAAAGGGGTGATCTTTTTACCTTGCTTGGGTGGCAACGTCTTTTCCCAACTGGACTCATGCGTGGCCAACCCGAGGTCGGGCTGGCCATCGCTTGGGGCATGGCGCTCGCTGTCCGATATGACGAATCACTCGCGCTGCTCAGCGAAGTAGAGCGGGACATCAGTGCAGATCACTCGCACGATCCGGAAGCCTTCCGGTGCGAACGCGACACGATACGTTCGGTGGCGCTCGCACTGAAGGACGACAGTGAAACAGCGCTATCTGTCGCACAAGATTGTCTCGGTCGATCGGCGGATCCATGGACTGCCAATGTCGCTTCAAATGTTGTTCGTTTTGGTCGCCTGAAACGGGGCGATTTAAGGGAATTCTACGCGACACCCTGGATTCCTTACTCGATCGACGAGGATAGGAGGAATGTCTTTGCGTCAGTCTATTACCGCTGCTTTCAGGGAATGGCAGAAGCGCAACAGCTACGTTTTGCCTCTGCCGATCGCTACTATCTTGAAGCCCTGCGACTTGCCGAACAGCACGTCGGCCCGAACTCAGTCGCGGCGGCGTTACCCGCTACCTTGATCGCTCGCATTCGATACGAGCAGGGTCGGCTGGACGAAGCAGAATCCCTGCTGATCTACCGCGTGCCGCTCATCAACGCCGGTACGCTGTTGGACTGCGTGTTGAGCGCCTACTCCGTCATGGCGAGGATAGCTGTACACAGGATGAACGTGGAGTGGGCCCACTCCTTACTGGAACTCGCGGAGAACCAGGGCAACGCGCGTGGTTGGGGACGTTTGAGTGCAGCGGCTGTTTTGGAGCGGGCGCGGCTATTCCTCAATGAGGGCCGAATCGATGAAGGCGCAGGGTGTATCAAGAGATTGGAGCGCCTTGCCGCAGAATATCCGGCCCCGACCCATTGCGCCTGGTCGGATATCCATCGGTACGCAGCGTTTGGGC
>WNFM01223104.1_pt1 | contig 22400 bp, 20 predicted proteins | sample 5400271 | NCBI WGS metagenome assembly WNFM01 (sample SAMN13153352, study PRJNA577476) | soil metagenome | isolation source: 60 cm saprolite on Douglas fir-dominated hillslope | place: USA:California | collected 2013-09-17
GACGCGCACGCATGAACTGTGGAATGGCGCGTTGCCCTGCAGGCTGCTGCGCATCGACCTGGCTGATCCGGGCGCACCGGCGCGCGCACCGGGCGTGCCCCGCGCACCCGACCCGGCCGTCGCGGCCAGCCCGGGCGCGCTGATGTTCGCCAATCGGTTGACCAAGAACCTGCGCCACCTCGGCAAGACGGCACGCGCGCAGGGCGTGAGCAGTTATCGCCTGTATGACGCCGACATGCCCGAGTACGCCTTCGCGATCGATCGCTACCTCGAGGCCGATGGCGGCACGGCGCATCTGTACGTGCAGGAGTATGCCGCGCCCGAGAGCATCGAGCCCGCCGCGGCGACACGGCGGCGCGCCGAGGCCCTGTCCGTGCTTTCGGCGGTGACCGGAATCGAGGCCGCGAACGTGCACCTGCGGGTGCGCCAGCGCCAGCGTGGCAGCGCTCAGTACCAGCGGCTGGCGCGGCAGGGACAGTTCTATCCCGTCGAGGAAGGGGGCCTGCGGCTGCTGGTGAATTTCACGGACTACCTGGATACCGGGCTGTTCCTCGATCATCGCCTCACGCGCGAGCGGCTGCGCGCCGCCGCGTCCGGAAAGAGGTTTCTGAACCTGTTCTGCTACACCGCGAGTGCCACGGTGCACGCCGCGGCCGGCGGCGCGGCGCGCACACTCAGCATCGACCTGTCGGAGCGCTACCTGGACTGGGCCGCGCAGAACTTCGCCGCCAATGCACTGGCGCGCGAGCACCATGAACTGCTGCAGGCCGATTGCCGCGAATGGCTGGGTGCGGCGTCCGGCGCGGCCTGGGACCTGATCTTTCTCGATCCACCGACGTTTTCAAATTCCAAGCGGATGGTCGGAGTACTCGATACGCAGCGTGATCACGCCACGCTCATCGAACAGTGCATGCGGCTGCTGGCCCCCGGTGGGCTGCTGCTGTTTTCGACCAATGCCCAGCGCTTCCGGCTCGATGAGGCCCTGACCGCGCGCTGGCAGGTCAAGGACATCTCCGCGGCCACGATCCCCTTTGACTTCAAGCGCAGCCCGCGCATTCACCGCGTCTACGAGCTGCGCGCGAAGCCTTAAGGCAGGCGCTGTCCGGGGTTACACGAGGCGCAGCCCGTTGCGGGCCGCCGCTATTGTGAGCTGCCGTCGTCGGCGCTCTTCAGCTTGTCGGCGGCGACCTGCTTCGCGGCCTCGACCTGTTGCTGCACGCGTTGTTCGCTCTGCTGCCCCTGCTTCGCCTGTTGCGCCGCACTGGAAGCGGCGGTGGCGCCGGTCGCGGCGGTCTCCGCCAGTCCGCAGGCGCTCAGGGAAAGCACGGTCAGCAGGGCAATAAAGAAGTTGCGCATGGCGCCTCCGGTCACTGCCCGTACCTATAGTCCAGGTCCGCGCACCGGGCAACCGCCCGGGCGCGGTTTTGTGCACTGGTCCACGAGGAGGGCGCCCCACGGAAACCTGAACGGCAGATGAACCGGGCGGTTCAGATCCGGTTCAGCGCATCGCCCTGAAACTGCGGCCCGGTATTTCACACTCCACGAGGCCGTTATGAAAAACTGGATACTGGCATTGGGCGCCACAACGGCGCTGGGTGCGGCGGGCGGTGCGGCCGCGTACGACGGGGGTCCACGCGGTGAGTATGGCCGCGGCTACGGCTCCGGCGCTTACGTCGGATTGAGCCTGGGGCAGCTCCGTTACAGCGAGGACGGTCTGGACACGATCACGCCGGCCGACGGCGTACTGACCATCGGCGCCTCGCTGAGCCCCAATCTCTCGATCGAGGGACGCATCGGCGCCGGGTTCGCTCGTGCCGATACGAACGGCTATGGAGTGGACCTGGACTCGTTCTTTGCGGGGTACCTGAAGGGCTCGCTGCCCCTCTCGCCGGGATTTTCGCTGTATGGCCTGGGCGGCATTGCCGGTGTCGATCTGAAGCGCGACTTTGGCATCGGCGAAACGCATGACACCAGCTTATCTTACGGAGTGGGGATGGATTTCGACCTGTATGGCGGCACGCGCCTCAATGTCGAATGGACGCGCCTGGCGAGTGGCAACGACCTCGGCTTCGACTACCACGTCGATCAGGCCTCGATCGGGGTGGCCTGGCGCTTCTAGGTCGGGTCTTTAGCGTCTAAAGCAGGTCACGCAGCCGGAACCACAGCATCGCCAGCACCAGGGCCGGGCGGCGCAGCAGTGCACCGCCCGGAAAATCGCGGTGCGCAATGCGCGCGAACAGATCGAATCTTCCGGCGCTGCCGGCGATGGCCTCGGCAGCCAGTACGCCGGCGATGCCGGTCAGCGCGACCCCATGCCCGGAAAAGCCCTGCAGATACCACACATTGGACTCCAGGCGCCCGAAGTCGGGCGCACGGTTCATGGTGATGTCGACGTATCCGCCCCAGTGATACTCGACGCGGGTTTCCGCGAGTTGCGGATACACGCGCAGCATGCGCGCGCGCGTTGCCGCCACGACTTCGAAGCGTTCGATGCCGGAGTAACTCACGCGGCCGCCGAACAGCAGGCGGTGATCCGCGGAGCGGCGGAAATAATCGATGATCCAGTTCAGGTCGGAGACGGCCGCATTGTTGCCGATCAGTGCGCGCGCGCGCGCGTCGCCGAGCGGCTCGGTGGCCAGCGCCGGCGCGAGTGATCCCAGATAGGCGTTGCCCGCGAGCAGCAGGTGCTGGCAGCGCACTTCGCCACTGACGCCGGAGCTCTCCGTACGCACATGCACCGTGCTGCCCGTAGCGCTGTAGCCGGTGGCGCGCGTCCCCTCATACAGCACGGCGCCGGCGCTTTGCGCGGCGCGCGCCAGCCCGAGTGTGTAGCGCAAGGGGTGCAGGTGGCCGCTGCCCGGATCGTAGAGCGCACCCCGGTAGCGTCGTGTGGCCAGAAGATCGTTCAGTTCGCTTTGCGCGATCAGGCGGGTGCCGCGGTATCCGAGTTTTTCGAGCGCCGCCTGTTCGGTGGCGAGCTCCGCGATCTGTCGGGACTTGTTGGCCACCTGCATGTGGCCGTCGACCCAGTCGCAGTCGATGGCGTAGCGGGCAATGCGCTGGCGAAGCAGGCGCAGACCCTCGACCGTGATGTCCCAGATGGCACGCGCATCGGCCGGCCCGATGAGGCGCTCGAGCGCCGCCTGGCCCTTGGAGACACCGGGGAGCACCTGACCGCCATTGCGTCCGGAGGCGCCCCAGCCCGCCCGCTGCGCCTCCACCAACACCACCCTGAAGCCCTTTTCAGCCAGCTCAAGGGCCGCGGAGCAGCCCGCCATCCCGGCGCCCACAATGCACACATCCGCCGTAATGACGGTGGCCAGGGGCGGGGCGGGGGCCGGGAGGGCCGCCGTCGCGCTGTAGTAGCTTTCGGGGTAACTGGCAAGGGGTTGCGGCATCGCGCAAGGATACCCGCACCGGCTGCTGGCGACAATAAAACCTTATAAAACATGCAATTAGACGCCATCAGACGCTGCCTGAGGGCCCGCAGAACTGCCATTTGGCCGGGCTCCGGCCTCCTCGCCTATGGTCTAATGGCTTGTTCAGCTTCCCGTCGGCTCACCGCCCGCGCCCGCGCGGTCAGCCGGAGCCGCCTTCATGTCTGCCAAACGCCCATTGATCGGAATACCCGCCGACCGACGCCTGCTTGGGCCACAGGCCTACCACCTGGCGGCGGAAAAGTACGTCACGGCGGCGCTGGATGCGGCCGGGGCGATTCCGGTCATCGTGCCGGCGATCGGGCGGGAACTGCATTACGAGGGCCTGTTTGACTCGCTCCACGGACTGCTGTTCATGGGGAGCCCGTCGAACGTCGAGCCACACCACTATGACGGGGAACCGAGCGATGCCGGCACCCTGCACGATCCGCATCGCGATGAGACCACCCTGCCGCTGATTCCGCGGGCGGTGGCGGACGGGGTGCCGGTGCTGGGGATCTGCCGTGGCTTCCAGGAGATCAATGTTGCCTTCGGCGGCACGCTCTGGCAGAAACTTCATGAAGTGCCGGGTTTCCTCGATCACCGCGAGCCGAAAGATCAGCCCATCGAGCGCCAGTACGCGCCCGTCCATGAAGTCAGGCTCGAGCCCGGCGGGCAGTTGCAGCGCCTCGCGGGCGGTGCAGAACGCCTGCAGGTGAATTCGCTCCATGGCCAGGGCGTGCGCGAACTCGGCCGCGGCCTGAGCGTCGAGGCGCGCGCGAGCGACGGGGTGATCGAGGGCTTCCGCGTCACGGCGGCGCGCAGCTTTGCGATCGCCGTGCAGTGGCACCCCGAGTGGCGGGTGATGGACAACGCGTTCTCGATGGCACTGTTCGCCGCTTTCGGCGCGGCCTGCCGGGAACGGATGTAAGACCTGAAGGTGATTTATGGCCAATGAGATTCAACAGTTCTTCCGCGACCACGGCATCTCCGAGGTCGAGGCGATCATCCCGGACATGGCGGGCATCGCCCGCGGCAAACTCATGCCCGCGGAAAAATTCGCGGAGGACGCGGGCATGAGGCTGCCCGAGAGCATTTTCCTGCAGACTGTCACGGGCGACTATCCGAGCGACACCTCCTCGGCCATGAGTCCGGCGGAAATCGACATCGTGCTCAAGGCCGATCCGAAGACCGTGCGGGTCGTACCGTGGGCGGCCGAACCGACCGCGCAGGTGATTCACGATTGCTTCTATTCGGACGGGCGCCGCGTGAGCATGGCGCCCCGCCAGGTGCTGCAGCACGTGCTCGAGCTCTATGCCGAGAGGGGCTGGGAGCCGGTGGTCGCGCCGGAACTCGAGTTCTACCTGGTCGAGCCGAACATCGACGCTGACTACCAGCTCAAGCCGCCGATCGGCCGCTCCGGGCGTGCCGAGCCAGGCCGGCAGTCCTACAGCATTGCGGCGGTCAACGAGTTTGACCCACTGTTCGACGACGTCTACGCCTTCTGCGAGGCGCAGGACATCGAGATCGACACGCTGATCCACGAGGATGGTCCGGCGCAGATGGAAATCAATCTGCTGCACGGCGACCCGCAAAACCTCGCCGACCAGGCCTTCCTCTTCAAGCGCACCGCGCGCGAGGCGGCGCTGCGCCACAAGATGTACGCGACGTTCATGGCCAAGCCGCACGCCAAGGAGCCGGGCAGCGCGATGCACATTCACCAGAGCGTGGTGGATCGGCAGACCCGCGCCAATATCTTCAGCAATGCCGACGGTACGCCCTCGGCCCTGTTTTTCTCGCACATTGCCGGGCTGCAGCGCTACCTGCCGGCCGCCATGAGCCTGTTCGCGCCCAACGTGAATTCCTACCGGCGCATCGCCCGCGCATCGCTCGCGCCGATCAACGTGCAGTGGGGCTACGACAACCGCACCGCGGGCCTGCGCGTGCCAGTTTCCGATCCCGAATCGCGCCGCGTCGAGAATCGCCTCGGGGGGGCGGACGCCAATCCCTATATCGCGATCGCCTCTTCGCTGGCCTGCGGCTACCTCGGCATGGTGCAGAACCTGCGGCCCAGTGAACCGATCTCCGGTAGCGCCCACGACCTGCCCTGGGATCTGCCGCGCTCGCTCGATGACGCGCTCAAGCGCCTGACGGAGTGCCAGCCGCTGGTGCAGCTGCTCGGGCAGCCCTTCGTCTCCGCCTACACCATCGTCAAGCAGGCCGAGCACGAGGTGTTCCTGCAGGTGATCAGCTCCTGGGAGCGTGAGCATCTGCTGCTCAACGTCTGAGCCAGTTTCCCTGGGGTTGCGTGCTGGTGTATATAGAAGCAGCCAGAAACCAGCATCGCCCGCGGGCGGCGCACAACATCAACGATCTGTTTTCAGGCAGGGGCCCGCCCAATGATTCGTAAGTCCGCCCGCTCCGTGCGCCGCCGGCGCGGCCGCCGCATCGGCCGGCGCCACCGACGAGGAGAAAGTACTCAACGTCTATAACTGGGTGGACTACATCGCGCCCGGCCTGGTGCAAGGCTTCGAGAAGGAATACGGCATCAAGGTCAACTACGACGCATTCGATTCCAACGAAGTGCTGGAGACCAAGCTCCTGACGGGCAACACGGGCTATGACATCGTCGTACCGTCGGCCTCGTTCATGGCCCGGCAGATCAAGGCGGGCGTGTTCCAGAAACTGGACAAGTCGCTGCTGCCGAATCTCAAGAACGTCGATCCTTTTTTCGCCAAGCAGCTCGACCTGTTCGACCCGGGGCTCGAACACGCGGTGAACTATTTCTGGGGCACCTCGGGCGTGGGCTACAACGTCGAGAAGATCAGGGCCGCGATGCCCGACGCGCCCGTGGACAGCTTCCGCATGTTCTACGATCCGGCCGTGATCAGGAATTTCAAGAGCTGCGGCGTCTCGATGCTCGATGCGCCCGACGAAGTGGTCAACACCGTGCTGATATTCCTGGGCCGGACCGCCAACAGCGAGACGCCCGAGGATCTGGCCGCCGCCGAGAAAGTGCTGATGTCGATCCGCCCCTACATCCGCTCCGTCAATTCCGCGAAGTACATCGAGGACCTGGCCAACGGCGAGATCTGCCTGGCGCTCGGCTGGAGCGGTGACGTGCTGCAGGCCGCTTCGCGTGCCAAGGATGCGGCCAAGGGCAATACCGTCAAGTACAACATCCCGAAGGAGGGCGCGGTGGCCTTCTTCGACATGCTGGCGATACCCGCCGATCTATCAACTACCTGTTGCGCCCGGAAGTTGCTGCACGGAACTCGAGCGCCATGCACTATGCCGTCAGCAATGCCGCCGCGTATTCGCAGATCGAGCCACTGGTCTACAATGATCGCGGCATCTTTCCGTCCGCCGAGGCCAAGGAGCACATCGTGCCGGACCTGCCGCGCTCGCAGACCTACACGCGCCAGCTGACCCGAATGTGGACCAAGTTCAAATCCGGTCGCTGAATAAACCTGGAGCAGGGCCCACCGGCCGGAGCCGGCCAGCGGGTTACGCATATGGCTGAACAACGCACCAAGACGCCGGAGCCATGGCTTGATCCGCACGTGGAGGCGTATATCCGCGTCGAGAATGTCACCAAGCGCTTTGGAAATTTCGTCGCTGTCAATAACGTTTCACTGAGAGTCTACAAGGGCGAGATCTTCTGCCTGCTCGGCGGCTCGGGCTGCGGCAAGACCACGCTGCTGCGCATGCTGGCGGGCTTTGAGCCGCCGAGCTCGGGCGCCCTGTTCATCGACGGCCAGAACATGGCGGATATCCCGCCTTACGAACGCCCGGTGAACATGATGTTCCAGTCCTACGCGCTGTTCCCGCACATGACGGTGGCGGGCAACGTGGCCTTCGGCCTGGAACAGGAGAAGATTGCGCGCCCGGAGATCAACCGCCGCGTGGCGGAAATACTCGATATCGTCAAGCTGGGCGAATACGCAAAACGCAAGCCGCACCAGCTCTCGGGCGGCCAGCGTCAGCGCGTGGCGCTGGCGCGCTCGCTCGTCAAGCGGCCCAAACTCCTGCTGCTCGACGAGCCGCTCGGTGCGCTCGACCGGAAACTGCGCGAGCACACGCAGTTCGAGCTGATCAGCATCCAGGAAAAGCTCGGCGTGACTTTCGTGGTCGTGACCCACGACCAGGAGGAAGCCATGACGCTGGCCTCCCGGGTCGGGGTGATGAATCACGGCGAGATCGTCCAGGTCGGTACGCCGCGCCAGATCTACGAATTTCCCGCCACGCGCTTCGTGGCCGACTTCATCGGCTCCGTCAATCTATTCGAGGGCCAGCTTTCCGAGGATGAGCCCGACCATGTACGGGTGCGCTGCGAGGAACTGCCCGCCCCGGTGTACGTCGATCACGGCTTGAGCGCGCCGCCCCTGGCCCTCTGCTGGGTGGCGATCCGTCCGGAAAAGCTGACACTCGGCCGCGAGCGGCCGGCGGGCACGGATAACTGGGCGCACGGTGTGATCCGCGACATTGCCTACATGGGGGACATGTCGGTGTTCCTGGTGCGCCTCGATACGGGGCGCGAAGTGCGCGTCACGCAGGCCAACCGCACGCGCAAGCCCGAGGAGCAGTTCAGCTGGGATGAGCCGGTCTACCTGAGCTGGGACGCCTCGAGCCCGGTGATCGGCTTGGGCTGATATGGCGCTGCGCGCTGACCGTTCCTCAAGCTTCCGGCGCCGGATTCCGCGGCGCTCCGGCCTGACCTCGCCCTGGGCGCCGCTGTGGCAGCTGTTCCAGCGCTTCGGCCCGCCGCGCTGGTCTGCCTATGTCCGGGACCACTGGATCGGCAAGCCGCTGGTGACGCTGGTGCCGATGACCTGGCTGGTGCTGTTCTTTCTGGTGCCGTTCATCATCGTCTTCGGCATTTCCTTCTCGCAGTCGGTGCTGGCGATCCCGCCGTACGAGCCGCTGTGGAGCTGGGTGGATGACAAGGTGCTCGCGCTGCGGCTCCATCTGGGCAACTACAACTACCTGTTCACGGACACCCTGTACATCAGTTCGTACCTCTATTCGGTCAAGGTCGCCGCGGTATCGACGCTGCTGTGCCTGCTGCTGGGTTATCCGATGGCCTACGGCATCGCGCGTTCCACGCCGACGGTGCGGAACCTGTTCCTGATGCTGGTGATCCTGCCGTTCTGGACCTCCTTCCTGCTGCGCGTCTATGCCTGGATCGGCCTGCTGAAGAACAACGGCGTGATCAACAACGTGCTCATGTCGCTCGGTATCATCCACGAGCCGATTACGATGATGCAGACGGATTTTGCGGTCTACATCGGCATCGTCTATTCCTACCTGCCGTTCATGATCCTGCCCCTGTTCTCGAACCTGGAGAAGCACGATCGCACGCTGCTGGAAGCCGCGGCCGACCTGGGTTCGCGCCCGTGGAAGGCCTTCGTGCGCATTACGCTCCCGCTGTCGGTCCCGGGCATCGTCGCCGGCTCGCTCCTGGTGTTCATTCCGGCAGTGGGCGAATACGTGATTCCCTCGCTCCTGGGCCGCACTGACCAGCTCATGATCGGCCGCGTGCTCTCGGATGAATTTTTCGCGAACCGCGACTGGCCGGTGGCCAGTGCGGTGGCCATCGCCATGCTGATCCTGCTGGTGGTGCCGATCGTGATCTTCCAGCGCTACCAGAACCGCGAGCTGGCACACAAATGATCGGCGGCCGCAAATTCTTCGTGCCGACCATGCTGGCCTTCGGCTTTGCGTTCCTCTACGTGCCGATCCTGTCGATGATGTTCTTCTCCCTCAACAACTCGCGGCTGGTCACGGTCTGGGACGGCCCGCACTCACCGACTCTCAAGTGGTACGGCCTGCTGTTCCAGAACCGACAGATCATGGGAGCCGCGTGGCTGTCGATCAAGGTAGCGACGATGAATGCCTGCGCCTCCGTGGTCCTGGGCACGATCGCCGGGCTGGTGCTGGCGCGTTTCGGGCGTTTCCGCGGCCGTACGCTGCTGGCGGCCATGACGACCGCGCCCCTGGTCATGCCCGAGGTGATCACCGGCCTTGCCATGCTGCTGCTGTTTGTCGCCATGGAGCAGCTCATCGGTTGGCCGGCGGGGCGCGGCATCACCACCATCACGATTGCGCATATCACGTTCTCGATGTCCTACGTCACGGTCATCGTGCAGTCCCGCCTTGCCAACTTTGACGATTCGCTGGAGGAAGCGGCGATGGATCTGGGCGCGCGCCCGGCCAAGGTGTTCTGGCGCGTGACGCTGCCCCTGATCATGCCCGCGATCGTCTCCGGCTGGCTGCTGGCCTTCACGCTGTCCTGGGACGACGTGGTGATCTCGCAGTTCGTTGCAGGTCCGAGTTCCACCACCTTGCCGATGGTGATCTTCTCCAAGGTGCGGCTGGGCGTGAGCCCCGATGTCAACGCCTTGGCGACGTTGATGGTGCTGATCGTCGCCACGGGCGTGGTGTTTTCGGCGCTGGCGATGCAGCGGCAGGAAAAGCGCCGCCAGCGCGAGATGCAGCTCGCAAACGAATGAGCGGTGCGGAAAAGCTCCCGGACGTGGGTACCACGGTGTTCGCCGTGGTCTCGCGCCGCGCGGCCGAAACGGGCGCGATCAATCTGGGTCAGGGATTTCCGGATTACCCCATCGACGAGCGCCTCGCCGAGCTCGTGCACGAGGCCATGCGGGCGGGACACAACCAGTACGCTCCCATGCCCGGGCTGCCCGCGCTCCTCGAGCAGATTGCCGCCAAGCTCCTGCGAGTCCATGGCGTCCACGCCGATCCGGGCGCGGAGATCACCGTCACGCTCGGGGCCACCGAAGCGATCTACTCGTCCATCCAGGCACTGGCGGGGGCCGGCGATGAGGTCATCGTCTTCGATCCGGCCTACGATTCCTACGATCCGGCGGTGCGCCTCGCCGGCGCGCGCTGCGTGCATGTGCCGCTCCTGCCGCCGGCGTTCCGGCCCGACTGGGAGCAGGTCAGCGCGGCGCTGTCGCCGCGCACGCGGCTCGTCATCACCAACTCCCCGCACAATCCGGCCTGCAGCTGCCTCTCGGCCGCCGACCTGGACGTGCTCGCGGGGCTCCTGCGCGGGCGCGAGTGCACGTTGCTCGCCGACGAGGTCTACGAGCACATGGTGTTCGACGGCGCGCGCCACGCCAGCGTGCTGGCGCACCCGGAGCTGCGCGCGCGCAGCGTCGCGGTCTTCTCCTTCGGCAAGACGCTGCATGCCACGGGCCTGCGGGTCGGCTATGCCGTCGCGCCTGCGGCGCTCACGGCCGAGCTGCGCAAGGTGCATCAGTTCAACACCTTTACCATCACGACGCCGGTGCAGCATGCGATCGCGGAGTACCTGCGCGAGCACCCGGCCTGCGGGGCGGACCTGCCCGCGTTCTTCCAGGGCAAGCGGGACCGGCTCACCGCGCTCCTGGATCACAGCGGCCTGCAGGTGCTGCGCTCGGCCGGATCGTACTTCCAGCTGGTCGACTACAGCGCCCTGTCGGCGCGCCCGGACGTCGAGCTGGTCGGTACGCTGATCGATGAAGCCGGCGTGGCCTCCATTCCGCTGTCGGTGTTTTACCGGGATCCGCCTCCGATGAAGCTGCTGCGCCTGTGCTTTGCCAAGCGCGATGAGACGCTGGTGGAGGGCGCCCGGCGCCTCACTGACTGGGCCGCGCGGCGGCGTACAATGGCCTGATGGAAAAGAGCACGCGCCTCAACCATCCGCCGGAGGTGGCGGTGCCCGCCGACAACCGCCCGGTGGTCGCGCCGATTTACCAGACGGTCAAGTTTGAATTCGACACGGTCGCGGAGACCGTGCGGTACCAGCGCCGGGAGCGACCGGGCTTCTACTACCTGCGCACTTCGAACCCCACGACCCGCCAGCTCGAGCTCACGCTGGCCGAACTGCAGGGGCGCGCAGAGTGCATCGTCTGTGCGTCCGGTGTCGCCGCGATCAACGGGGCGCTGTTTGCGCTCACCCGGCAGGGCGATCATGTGCTCTGCTTCATCGAGAGCTACGGCCCGACGCGCCAATTCATCAGGGGCAATCTGGCGCGCTTCGGGGTCCGCCATACGCTGCTGTCGATCGAGGATCTGGCGGGTATCGGGCAGGTGCTGGCCTCGACACCGACGCGCCTCGTGATCTTCGAGAGCCCGACCAACCCGGTCAGCAAGATTGCCGATCTCGCGGCGATCAGCGCCCTGGCACGTCGGCACGGCGCGCTCACGCTGCTGGACAATACTTTTGCGGGGCCGCACCAGCATGGCCAGTTTGACATCGACCTGTACCTGCACAGCCTGACGAAGTTCGCGGCCGGGCACGGCGATGTCATGGGTGGCGCGGTCATTGGCAGCGCGGAGCTGATCGGCCGGATGCGCCCCGAATTCACGCTGCTCGGCGGAGTGCTCGATCCGCACGCCGCCTTCCTGGCGCAGCGTGGACTGAAGACCTATTTCGTCCGCTATCGCGAACAGTCGCGGAGCGCCCAGCGAATTGCTGAATTCCTGCTCAACCATCCGGCGATCCTGCGGGTCCAGTATCCCGGGCTGGCCTCGCACCCGCGCCACGAGCTGGCGCGCAGCCAGATGAGCGAGTTCGGCAGCGTGCTGAGTTTTGAGCTGCGCGGTGGCGCGGAGGCGGGACGGCACTTTGCAGAGGCCCTGCAGCTGTTCGCGATGGCGGCCAGCCTCGGTGCCACCGATTCGCTGGTGCTGCCGCCGCAGTTGATCGGAGTGCGCGACCTGAACGCGGAGCAGCTGCAGCTCTCCGGCATTGGCCCCGCTACGGTGCGACTGTCGATCGGGCTGGAGGATACCGCCGATCTGCTGGCCGACCTGGCGCAGGCCCTCGCGGCCGCTGCTTAAACGGGTGCCTGTCGGCGCTGCGCCGTCACGGCATGGGCGGAAGAACCGCGAGTGCGCGCAGACCAAAGCCCACCAGCAGGGCGGCCGACACCCAATTGACGGCTCGCAGCCAGTTCAAGTTGAGGCGCGAGCGCAGCAGGCTGGTGGCGGTACTCAGCACCAGCCACCACAGCGCCGAACCGAGGAAAATCCCGGCGACCAATGCCGCCGCAGTGGCGTAGGCGGGCCGCGTACCCAACCCGAGCCCGGCAAACACCGCCGTGAAGGACATGATCGTCATCGGGTTGGCCAGCGTCAGCAGCAGAGTCGAGAGAAAGGCGCTGTGCAGCGTGCCCGGGTCAGCGCCGGCCGCCCGTGAGGCCGGGCGCGCCAGCGCGGTGCGGACGCCGAGGTAACACAGGAACACGCCGCCACCGAGCGTCAGCCAGAATTGCTGGGCCACCAGAAATCCGGCCACAAATGCCAGGCCAAATCCGGCGATCACGCCGTAGCAGGCATCGGCGGTCGCAGCCCCCAGGCCGGAGGCCAGTCCGTAACGCTGGCCGTCAGTGAGCGTGCGGCGGATGCACAGCAGGCCGATGGGCCGCCATGCCCTTGAGGAGCGCGGCGATCATGGCCGCGGTGCGGCCCTGTTCAGAAATTCCTGATCAGGGCGTCCGCGAATTCGCTGCATTTCACTTTCTTGGCGCCTTCCATCAGGCGCGCGAAATCATAGGTGACCACTTTCTGGCCGATGGTCCGGTCCATGGCCCTGATGATGGCGTCGGCCGCTTCGCTCCAGCCGAGGTAGCGCAGCATCATCTCACCCGAGAGAATCACCGAGCCCGGATTCACCTGGTCGAGGTTGGCGTACTTGGGCGCGGTGCCATGCGTGGCTTCGAAGACGGCATGGCCCGTGAGGTAGTTGATATTGGCGCCGGGCGCGATGCCGATGCCGCCGACCTGCGCCGCCAGGGCGTCCGACAGGTAATCGCCGTTCAGATTCAGCGTGGCGACGACGTCGAACTCCTCGGCGCGCGTCAGCACCTGCTGCAGCGTGATGTCGGCGATGGCATCCTTGATGAGGATCTTGCCGCCTTTCAGCGCCTCCGCCTGTTCGGCGTTCGCCCCCGCCTCGCCGCGGGCCGCCTTGGTGCGTTCCCACTGGGTCCAGGTGTAGACGCGATCGCCAAAGTCGCGCTCCGCCAGCGCGTAGGCCCAGGAGCGGAAGGATCCTTCGGTGTATTTGAGGATGTTGCCCTTGTGCACGATCGTCACGCTCTTGCGACGATTGACGATGGCGTATTCGACGGCGGCGCGGAACAACCGTTCGGTCCCCTCGCGCGAGACGTTTTTGATGCCGATTCCGGAACTTGCCGGGAAGCGGATGCGGGCATAGTGCTTGGGAAAATTGCCCTTCAGGAAATCGATGAATTTGCGGTTGTCGTCACTCCCTTCCTCAAACTCGATGCCGGAATACAGGTCCTCCGTATTTTCGCGGAAGATCACCATGTCGACCTTCTCAGGTGCTTTGACCGGGGAGGGTACGCCCTTGAACCAGCGCACCGGCCGCAGGCACACGTACAGATCGAGCATCTGGCGTAGCGCGACGTTCAGCGAACGGATGCCGCCGCCCACCGGCGTGGTGAGCGGTCCCTTGATCGACACCAGGTATTCGCGGCAGGCCGCGACCGTTTCATCCGGGAGCCAGCTGTTGAAGGCCTGGTGGCTCTTCCCACCCGCGTAGACCTCCATCCACTCAATGCGGCGCTTCTCGCCGTAGGCCCTGGCGACGGCCGCATCCATGACGCGCACGCTGGCGCGCCAGATGTCCGGACCTGTGCCGTCGCCCTCGATGAACGGAATGACCGGCCGATCGGGCACCACCAGCTTGCCGGCGCTGATGGAAATCTTCTGGCCGGCGGGTGGAGGCGTCGGCTTCGCTGTCGTAGGCATCGTCATGGTAGTTCGCGGCTCTGGTGGCGGGGAAAACCGGATCAAAATGCTAGCACACGCACCGGGGCGGCCGCTGCGACGTTGCGGCGCGCTGGCGCGTGAGCGGCCAAAGCGGCACACTGCCGCGCCATGAGGAGTGCTGGATTAGTGCTGCAGAGCCTGCCCGCCATGGATGGTTTCCGCATGCCCGGGGAGTTCGAGGCGCACGAGCGCAGCTGGCTCGTCTGGCCCGAGCGTCCCGATATCTGGCGGGAGCGGGCGCTGCCGGCGCAGCAGGCCTTTGCCCTGCTCGCGGCAGCGATCGCGCGCTTTGAGCCCGTGACGGTAGGCGCCTCACCGCGCCAGTTTGCCTTTGCGCGCGCCGCGCTCCTGCCGCAGATCCGCGTCGTGCCGATGCCCAACGACGATGCCTGGGTGCGCGACACGGGCCCGACCTTTGTCGTGAATGCGGCGGGGCAGCGGCGTGGGGTCGACTGGCGATTCAACGCGTGGGGCGGACTGTATTCCAGCTGGGCGCGCGACGATGCGGTGGCGCGGCGCGTGCTGGCCATCCAGCGCTGTTCGCGTTATCGGGCGCCGATGATCAATGAGGGCGGCGCCATACACACGGACGGCGAGGGCACGCTCCTGGTCACCGAGCAATGCCTGCTGAATCCGAATCGCAATCCACGCCTGAGCCTGTTTCGCATCGAGCAGCTGCTGCGCTCCTACCTGGGCGTGGAGCGGATCATCTGGCTGGGTGCGGGCGTGATCAATGACGAGACCGGCGGGCACATCGATAATCTCGCCTGCTTCGCACGGCCGGGCGAGGTGTGCCTGGCCTGGACCGACAACCGGCGCGATGCGCAGTACCGGGTTTCGCGCGACGCACTGGAGCGGCTGTCCGCCGCGCGCGATGCGCGGGGACGGAGGCTGCGCGTGCACAAGCTCCCCATGCCCGGTCCGCTGTTCATGACGGCAGGCGAGGCGGCCGGCATCGCCCGGCGACCCGGAACGCGCCGGGTGCGCGCGGGACATCGCCTGGCGGGGAGCTACGTCAATTTTTACCTGGCGAACCGCGCGGTGATCGCCCCGCTTCTGGATACGCGCACCGACGCGCACGCCCTGCGCGTGCTGCGGCGGGTGTTTCCGGAGCGGCGCGTGGTGGGTGTTCCGGCGCGCGAACTGCTGCTGGGCGGCGGCAATATCCACTGTCTCACCCAGCAGGTGCCCGCGGCGCGAGCTGCGCGGGCCTAGCCGTGGCAGCACCGCACCGCGACCTGGCCCGGCGGATGAAGCTGCGCAGCGGCCGCCGCGTCTCCTTGAGCGAGTCCAGCGCCGGGCGCACTCTGGGCTGGGAGGAGGCCCAGGCACGCGAGGCCAGCCTGAAAATCGCCGTGGAGCTGGCAGAACTGCAATACCAGCTGTATGCCGACGGCCGTTATGGCGTGCTGGTGGTGCTGCAGGCCATCGACGGCGGCGGCAAGGACGGCACGGTCCGGCACGTGTTTTCAGCCTTCAATCCGCAAGGATGCACGGTGAGTGCCTTCAAGACTCCGGGCCCGGAGGAGCTGCGCCATGATTACCTGTGGCGTATCCACCAGCAGGTACCTTCGCGCGGCACGATCACGGTGTTCAACCGTTCGCACTATGAAGACGTGCTGATTGCGCGGGTCGATTCGCTCGCGCCGCGCGCGGTCTGGCAGGCGCGCTACCGCCAGATCAACGAGTTTGAGCGCATGCTGGTGGAGAATGACATACGGGTCGTGAAGATTTTCCTGCACATCAGCAAGGCGGAGCAGCGCCGTCGTTTCGAGGAGCGCATCCACGATCCGCGCAAGCAGTGGAAATTCGATCCGCAGGACCTTGTGAAGCGCGCGCAGTGGTCGGCCTACCGGCAGGCCTTCCTCGACATGCTGGTTCGCTGCAACAAGAAACAGGCGCCCTGGTATGTTGTCCCCGCCGATCACAAATGGCTGCGTGATCTGGCGGTCGCGAAGATCCTGCTCGCGCAGCTGAAATCGCTGCGGCTGCGATTTCCGCCGCCCCGCTTCAACCCACGGAAGATGCGCGTACCCTGAGCATGCGCCTGACGGCACTCATCCTGGCTGGACTCCTGCTGGCGGGCACGGTGTGGAGTGCCGGTGCAACGGGCGCGGCGCCCGCCTTGCCGGAGCCGACGCGCCCTCGCATTGGCCTGGTGCTGTCCGGAGGCGGTGCGCGCGGCGCGGCGCATATCGGCGTGCTGAAGGTACTGGACGAGCTGCACCTGCACGTCGATGCGATCGCCGGCACCAGCATGGGCGCCGTGGTCGGCGGCCTGTACGCCAGCGGCATGAGTGGCCGGCAGATCGAGGCCCTGTTCACCTCGGTCGACTGGCAGGATGCGTTCAGCGATCGTCCGCGTCGGGCGGACCTGGGCTTCAGGCGCAAGCAGGAGGACCGGGACTTCCTGGTCAACCTGCCGCTCGGAGTTCAGGGGCACAGGTTGCAGATACCCGCAGGCCTGATCCAGGGCCAGAAACTCACCCAGCTGCTGCGCCGCGCGACGCTGCCCGTGGTGAACGTCACTCGCTTCGATGACTTGCCGATACCCTTTCGCGCCGTCGCCACCGACCTGGAATCCGGCGCTGCCGTCATCATGGACTCGGGCGATCTGACCACCGCGCTGCGAGCCAGCGTGTCGGCGCCCGGCTTCCTGGCCCCGGTGGAGCGCGACGGCAGACTCCTGGTCGATGGCGGCCTGGTGGAAAACCTGCCGATCGATGTGGCGCGCGGCATGGGTGTGGACGTTCTGATCGTCGTCGATGCTGGCTTTCCGCTGCAGACGCGCGACCGGCTCAATTCCCTGACCAGCGTCTCCAACCAGGCCCTCGCGATCCTGGTGCGGCGCGATGTCGAGCGTCAGCGAGCCACGCTGGGCCCGCGGGATCTGCTGCTGGAACCGGCACTCGGCCAGCGCAATTCCTACGACTTCAGCGCCGTGCCCCGCAGCGTGCAGGCCGGCGAAGATGCGGCGCGCGTCGTGCTGGCGCGGCTCACCGCGCTCGCGGCGCCGGCTGGGAATGCCGCAGGCGCAACTGCGCTCGCGGCGGAGCGCGCGCCGGCGTCCTCTGCCGCGCCCACTCCCGTGGTGAAGTTCATCACGACGGACGCCGCCTCGACCCGTTATGCGAGCCTGCTGCGCGAGGTGTTCGCTGATCAGCTGAACCAGCCCCTGCAACCCGAACTTGTCGCCCAGCGCGTCGCCGACATCTATGGCCGCGGCAATCTCGAGCAGCTCGACTACCGCCTGGTGCAAGCCGGAAATGGCGACCAGGGCCTGCAGTTCACGGCGCGGCGCAATTCCTGGGGCCCGAACTACCTGCGGCTGGGCCTCTCGCTCCAGGATGATTTTGCCGGCAACAGCACCTTCAACGCCGCCATGCGCCTGTCCTTCACCGAACTCAATGCCCTGAATGCCGAGTCCGTGCTGGACCTGCAGATCGGCGCTTCACCGCGCGTCGGTGTCGAGTTCTACCAGCCCCTGTCCGCGTGGCACCGCTACTTTGTGGCCCCGCACCTGCTGGCGCAGGCACACGACCTGCCCCAGCTGGATGCCGCCGGAACCAGAATCGGTACGTTCCGCGTGCGCAGTTTCGAATATGGCATCGACCTCGGCCGCGAATTTGGCAATTGGGGCGAACTGCGCGGTGGCGTCGTGGACAGCCGCGGCAGCACATACGTCCGGCTCGGCGATTTCAGCACACCCGAGACTTCCTATCACGCACGCGCCGGCTTTGTGAACTTCAATTACGACCGGCTCGACAGTACCAACTTTCCGCGCAGCGGCCAGGCGCTCAGCCTGGGGGCGCGCTTCGAGCAGCAGGTGCGGGGCGCTCCGGTGTCCGACCTGCTGACGCTGGACTGGCGCGGCGCCTGGTCGCGCGGCAAGGACACCGGCCTGCTGTGGGTCTCGGGCGGCAGCACCATCGGTGGGAGCGACACCAACGTGCGCAGCTTCTTTCCGCTGGGCGGGTTCCTGAGCCTGTCGGGACTCCCGGCACAGTCCCTCGCCGGTCCACATTATGCGATCGCGCGCGCCATTTATTTTCGCAGCGTGGGGCGCGGCGGCGAGGGCGTCCTCAACGTGCCGGCCTACGCCGGACTGTCGCTCGAATTGGGCAATGTCTGGAGCGCGCGCAGCGATCTGAGCTTTAGCTCCGCGCGCCGCGACGCGGCGCTGTTCTTCGGGGCCGACACCTATATCGGACCGGTGTACCTGGCCGCGGGCTACGATGAGAGCGGGGTCACGGCCTTCTATCTGTTCCTCGGCCGCAGTTTCTGAGCACTACAGGCCGCGGCTGGAGGCGAGGTTTTCCACCTTCGCGAACACCAGCGCGGGCCGGTCACCGGGCCGCGAATACTCATGCTTGCGGCTCATCTCCACCAGGGCCGCGTCGCGCTCGGCCACCGTGCGGTACCAATGCGTGCGCTGCCAGTCAGCGCCGCACAGTACCCCGAAGGGATCGAGGGCCCGGAGGCTGACTCGCAATCCATAGGGGCGCGGCTCTATAGTGGGAGTCCGCGTCAGGTTGTGTGCGTTTGAAATGCCCATTGAACGGTCGGGTGGTGGCTGGAACAGGCGCCATTCTAACGGCAATGGGCGAGGCTGACTAAGATCGACGGAAGGAGGGCCGATGAGCGCGCAGGAGAAAGAGATGAATCACTTCGTCAATGGACACACCCTCCGGCCGCCGTTTCCCGCCGGCCTCAAGCAGGCGCTGTTCGGCATGGGATGCTTCTGGGGCGCCGAGCGCCTGTTCTGGGAGCAGCGCGGCGTCTACAGCACGGCTGTGGGCTATGCCGGGGGCACCACCGTCGATCCCGACTATCGCCAGGTCTGCAGTGGCCGGACCGGGCACGCTGAGGTGGTACTCGTGGTCTACGATCCGGCGGTGATTTCCTACCCGGCGCTGCTGCGGTTGTTCTGGGAATCGCACGACCCGACCCAGGGCATGCGGCAGGGAAACGACATCGGGACGCAGTACCGCTCGGTCATCTTTTGCAGCGATGCCGCGCAGCGCACGACCGCCGAGGCCAGCCGGAGCGAATATGGGGAGGCACTGCGCGCCGCGGGCCGCGGGCGCATCACCACCGAGATTGGCGACGTCCCGCCGTTTTATTACGCCGAGGACTATCACCAGCAATACCTGGCAAAGAATCCGGATGGGTATTGCGCGATCGGGGGATGTGGGGTTGCCTTCAAACCCGTGGAGTCAGCGGTGAGTGAACGGGCATGATCGTGCGTATCGCCATCGTTTTCGCGTGAAGCCGGAGGGTGTAAGGACCGCGGCCAGCAGAGCTGGCCACGGCCTTGGCGTCCCTGATCCCTCCAGCTACTCATCCCGAAGACTGGCTGTCAGTGGTCTGGCAGCGGCATCGAGTGCCGTGAGCGGTGCCAGCCCGAAGCGGGTCTCTATGGTCTTGAGGATCGACAGCGTGTCGTACTGCGTGTGATCCACGAAGCGGTGCCTGGCATGCGGCCCGATCAGGATGGCCGGCACGCGACTGCCATCGCCCCAGACGCCGTTGGTGTTCGGCGGCGCGACGTGATCCCATCGGCCACCGTGCTCATCGTAGGTGACGATGATCAGAGTATCTTCCCAGTAGTCGCTCTTCCTCACTGCGCTGACCAGGTCAGCCACGTGCTGTTGGCCCTGCAATAGTCCAGCGTAGCCGGGATGTTCATTGTCGGGGCCCAGCGCCTTGATGAAGACCACCGACGGCAGCCTGCGGCTCCGCAGGTCCCTGAAAAAGTTGTTCTCATCCTGCAGGTGCGCGGCGGACGCCGGATTGCGAACGCCGTTTCTCCACGGGGCATAGTTGTCGTAGTAGGCGAAGGGCTGGTGATGCCACTGAAACAATGGATCGACGATTGCCGGGTTCAGGACCATGCCGTTGTTCGCGGGATTGCTGGCCGTACTCGCCAGGGCATTATCCCAGCCGCCGGAGTACCACCTCCAGCTCACGCGGGCGGCATCGAGGCGGTCGCCGATCGTCGGCATATACGGTCGCGTGGCATCGCTCGGGTCGCTGTCGTTCAGGGACGGCAGGAGGCTGGCCGCTGAAGTTGCCAGGTTGACAAACGTGGGCACCAGGTTTGCAGAGTAGATGGTGTTGACGGCGTAATTCTTATCGAACGTCGCGCCCAGGACAGCGAATGACTGTCCGCCGATCGGCGTGATGTTGCCGTCGTGCACAATTTTGCCGGTCGCCGCGTTGATCAGGAGTTGCCCGTCCCAGTCCAGCGTCGCCTCCATCGTTGTCGGCGCATTCGGGTAGACAGGTGCCGCCCCTGCGATCAGGAACTGGTGATTCAGGAATGATCCGCCATAGGCCGCGTGGAAGAAGTTGTCGGCCATGGTGAATTGTTGCGCCAACAGGCCTTCGGGCATGCTGGTCGCATCGAAGTAACTCATCGTCAGACCGGGGTTGTCGCTCCAGGTGACGAACCAGTCCATGGTGCCATGGTCGATCTGCGACTGTTCGTGCCAGAAGCGGTGCACCAGGTCGCCCGTGGTGTCGTTGGCCTGCAGCGTCGAATTAGCCGGGTCCAGGGCGTCGTAGGGCAGGAGTGTGTCGAGCACGGCCGTAAAGCGCGTGTCAATCCGGCCTGCATTGAGAGGCTGCGGTGGAGTGGTCAGGATCGCGGTCCCAGACACCAGGCTGAACGGCATCCCGGACTGGCCGCTGAGCACATCGTCGAATCGGTCGGTCTGGTTGAGCGAAGCCGCTGAGGACTGGGCAATGCCGTTGGCGCCAGGGAATTTTCCGTAGAGCGAATCGAAGCTCCAGTTTTCCTGGTAGATCACGATGATATGCTTGATGGACCTGAGCTTGGCGTTCACGGTGACCGGTTCGGCCGTCGCAAAGCCGGAAGCCAGGAACAGGAAAAGAAGAGGCAGCGCCAGGCGGGCAACCGTTCGGCGCGATAATGCTAGGGTCTGGGATTCCATTTGCGTGCGGCTCCTGTGGGTGGTGTAGCCCGGCCCGCGACAGCCAGACGCAAGGACACTATGGAAGTTCTGTTACTGGCGAATTTAAGTTATGTGACGGTTCTGTAACTTGCAGGATGTCGCCCATGACACTCGAGAACCTGTTTTATCTCGCTCAAATCGTGGCCTCGGTAGGGGTCATCGTGTCTCTGGGTTTCATCGGCGCACAGATCAAAGCCAATACGGCCGCACTGCAGCGCAGCGAGCACAATTCGACGATGGCGCAGTGGACCGTGATCCGCATGGCGATTGCCCGTAACCGCGACGTCGCCGTGCTGATGACCGCGGGCTTGCAAGGCGAAATCGCCCTGGATGCGGCCGATCAGCTGCGGCTGGAGCAGCTGTTGCAGGAAAACGCCTGGGCGGCCTTTCACATCTGGGATCGAACCCAGCGCGGCATCTTTCCAAAGGGAACTTTTGAATTGACTGGCGGCGTATTGCTGTGCGGGTTATTGAGGACGGTGCGCGGCGGCGATTGGTGGCGCAGCGCCAAGAACGTGGGATTCATTCCCGGGTTTGTTGCGGATGTCGACGCGATGCTGGCCAATTCCATCGGATCACCACGACCGCCGATCTAAATGGCCGAGGGCTGGCTGCTTGCCACTCATCAAGGGGCGAATCGATGAAAACACTCGGACCGACAAGGCGGTCACTCCTTGGACTATGTGCGTCTGCGTCATTCTTGATTTGATATTTGCGCAAGGCGGAATCCGATTTCGTCTGATGATTCCCCGGCTGGCTCTACAGAACTGGTGCACGGAGCCGCTGCAACTCGCGTGACATAACGCTGGCCGCAAATCGCGACTCAGCGCGTTGACACCCGCATCCCGCCACCGCAAGCTAGCTGAGCTACGAGAGGCACACCCTTCGAAAGAAGGAGTCGCAAAGCCACCGGTCTAACGGGAAACCTACGACAGCGGGGTTGCTAGCATGGAAGACGACGCGGCGATCCTGCGGCTCGATGTGCCGCGCACGCATGGGAGACATGCCGATACGGCTGTGCGTCTCTCCCGCGGCCGCTCGATTAAGGTCTCCGCGCCTCTTGCCGCCCCTTCCTCTGCCGTTCATCACGCCTACTTTAAGCGAGCACCCCTATGTCCATGAGTAGCTTGTTGACGATCACACCCTGGCCGATCGTGTCGGCGGCGACCCTGCTCGTTCTGCTCGTCGCGGCGTTGTACTTCGC